>Ga0164313_10001656_pt1 | contig 19738 bp, 28 predicted proteins | sample GuaBasSedimGuay4_FD_113735 | JGI IMG/M metagenome (GOLD analysis project Ga0164313, IMG submission 113735) | Subseafloor sediment microbial communities from Guaymas Basin, Gulf of California, Mexico - Guay4, Core 4569-4, 0-3 cm | ecosystem: Environmental > Aquatic > Marine > Hydrothermal vents... | reverse complement strand
TAGTTTTTTTATGGCTTTAAAAGCGATGATGGATGAATACGCAGAACGCAAGGTTAATTATTAATTTTATACGTTGTTGTATGTCTTTTTTAATTGCATACAACGGTTTGTATATGATTTTGTAGGCATAGACAAATAGAAACTTCGGATTAGAACCTACTTAAATAAGTAGAAATAAATATTGAATTAATAACCTAACAGCCTATAAATTATATACGTTGTTAACTAATTTTAAAATTATGAGATATAGAGACCATAAAGGAGGATTGGCAGAAAGTTTAAACACTACAAGGAACGTTTACAGCAAAATGGAGTTGCTTAATTACCTAAATAAACAATACTCTGCTTGGGGTGAAGTAATAACCGAGCTAAAATTTAAACACGTAGGCATGGATAAAAGAATAGGTTGGGATACTTACTATGTGTTAATAAAATTACGAGGACAAGATAATTTTAGCGTTACAGGTATGAGCGATGCTAATAATTTTAATTGTAGTTAACTAGTTATATCACTAATTATTACCTTAACTAACTAAACTTTAGACATATGACTTATAAAGATGTACAAGAAAATGTACAAAACACTAAATTATTAACAGAACAAATCAATGATATTGTACAAAAATGTGTGCAACTACGAAAGTTATCTAAAGAATCTGTTGTGGAATTATCTAAATGGTTAGATATTGATAGAAGAAAAATAACAGCATTTGAAAAAGGAAAGTTTGATGTTTACTTAGCAGAAAAGATATTAAATTGGTATGGACAACAATTAAATATAACATTATGAAAAAACTAATTCTAATTTTATTCCTTGCAATAGGGATTACAACACAATCTCAAATTGAATTTGGGATTTATCAAGATATTAAATTAGCAAGTATGGAAGATGATTACGGAAATTCTCCATATACTGTTGATTTACTGACAAGTATGAGGTGGTTCAACGGTGGCAGTGGGCATGAATGTCTAAATCCTACATTCGTACAATTAACTTATGAGTACGCTGATTTATCAGGTGGTAGTTATAACAGATGGGCTATGGGATTAGGATATAGTTTTAATAATTTTGATGAGTATAATTGGAGGATATTAGATAAGGTTATGAAGAGGATGAGTATAACTCTAGCCACTGATTTTGGAAGTACAACTAGATGGGGAGGTACTGCGTTTAGTATGGCAGGTTTCTTGGATATATCCTTTGAGATACTTGAAGATTTGGATATAGTAATGTTAGGTCACGTTGTTACTAGACCTCATCTTAAAGAAAGATGGGGAGAAACTAAACCTACATATTCAGTATATGGTGGGTTGAAATATAAAATATAGAGATATGACTAAAGTTAAGAATAAAAAACTAACAGCTAAAGAGAAGGAAATAATACGAGCATTTGTTTTTGAAACAAGTAAATTATTTGAAAAACTACAAGACTGTACTACTTATAACTCACTTATTGATTTGAATAAAGTGATAGATTCAAAGCTTGATAAGTCTAAAGCGATAGAGGCTTTTGGAAGATTACAGGATAAGGTGAAAAAGGAGATGGGTGGATAACCATTGATGAGAGTGAACGGTTAAATTATAAAAAACATGATAGGAATTATAGATAAGAATGGTTTTGTTAGAGTTGATAGTGGGGAACTGTTTGAACTTCCTAAAAGAGGAACAAGTGAAGATGGGTATGCTGAAGTATTAATTGATGCTAAGTCAGTTGGGGGGAGTGGAGGATTTCATAGGCAGTCGGTTAAGCCATATATTGGAATGAAATGTGTGTTTTCTAAAAATAAAAGAGGGAGCTGTGGTTTTGATTTTACAATAATATAAAAATAATAGAATTTTGGATAGTATAAAAATTATTCTTATTTTTGCTGAGATAATAAATAAAAATATAATGTGTATCTTTGTATAAAAGATAATCATTATGAAATATAAATGTACAAAATGTGGAATAGAAATAAATAGAAACGGGTTTTACAAAGACTCACATCAGTTATCAGGATATAGACCTGATTGTAAAAAATGTAATAATAAAAGTTCATTATCATGGAGTAAAAAAAATACAGAAAAGAGAAGATTTAATGTAATGAAGTCTGCAACAGGAGTGAACAAAGAGCAATACTTGTCTTTATTGGAGTTACAACATGAGACTTGTGCTATATGTAACGCTACAGTTGAAGATAATAATAGAAATTTATGCATAGACCACTGCCATGATTCAGATTTAGTGAGAGGGCTTTTATGTACTCGATGTAATTTTGGATTAGGTTATTTTAAAGACGATAAGGAATTATTAAATAAAGCAATAATATATTTAGATAGTAATTTTTCATATAAGGGTATAAAATATATAGAAGCAAAAAGTAAAAGGAACAATGAAAGAAAAGTTAAAAAAGAAAAAAGAAAGTCCGAGAGAGCTGAATAGATTACTTATTTGGCATGTCTCGGACACGTAACTCATGGGTATCATGGATTATTGGATGTCCCTGATAGTATAGATATGGTTATACATTCAGGTGACGCAACTAATTATATGGATATGTATAAGAACGAAGTAGAGATGAAAGATTTTATCCATTGGTTTTATAACTTGCCAATTAAATATAAAATATATGTTGCAGGTAATCATGATTCTTCCATTGAGAAAGATGTTTTTAATACTAAAGAAACTATGAAAGATAGGGGTATTATATATCTTGAAAATGATTATGTAGTAATTGATGGGGTAAAAATATGGGGAAGTCCATTTTCCCCTACATTTGGTAATTGGTCATTTATGAAAGCTCGACACAATTTAGATAAAGTATGGAGAAAGATACCTAGTGATGCTGATGTAGTGGTTACACATACACCACCAAAAAGGGTTTTAGATTTAACTTATGATAGAGCACATAATCTTGAATATTGTGGGTGCAATGCCCTTAGTAAGCAGATAATTAAATTAAACCCAATCCTTCATTTATTTGGTCACATTCATAATAATAAAGATATTATTAATGCGGGTACAATGAAGCTGTCTATTGGAGATACCTTATATAGTAACGGTAGCGTGGTAACAGATGGACGGTTTGGGAAGTTGAGTAGTAATGGAAATATATTTAAAATAAAGAAATGAAAGAATTAATTGAAATACAAAAAGAATTAAAAGCCCCAAAAAATCAATACAATAGCTTTGGGAAATATTCCTATAGAAACGCAGAGGATATACTAGAGGCTGTAAAGCCTTTATTACATACTCATGGCTGTATATTGACAATCTCTGATGAGATAATTGAGGTTGGGGAGAGAGTATATATAGAATCCACAGCAACAATAGTAAACAGTAAAAATGAGGAAGTATCTGTTAGAGCTCAAGCAAGGGAGGCTGAGGTTCAAAAAGGAATGAATGTGGCTCAAATAACAGGCAGTTCTAGCTCATATGCTAGGAAATATGCGCTGAATGGGTTATTTTTAATTGACGATACTAAAGACCCTGACACTCAACAGCCTGAGAAAGATTCAGAGTTGAAAACATTGTCTGTTAAGCAAAGCAAGGCTATAATAAAAGCAATTGCTGATAAAAATAAAACCCCAATGCAAGTAAGGAATGCTTTAAAGGGATATAAGGATAATACCGCTAAGTCGGTAGTTGAAAAATACTTAAATGAAATATAATGGGTAAGAATAAATCAATAATAGATAGATTAAGAATAGATGATGATTATTACGGTAAATTTGGCGAGCAGTTCTTATCTAATTCGGATATAAAAATATTACGAGAAGCTCCTGAAAGGTTTCACCAAAAGACAGAATCCACACTACCTATGGTTCAGGGGGGATACTTTCATACCTCAATATTAGAGCCTGAGAAGATAGGTAATTATGAAATAATAGATGTGTCTAGTAGGAGAGTAAAGAAGTATATAGAAGCAGTTGATGAGAGTGATGATGATATTCTTCTATTGAATAAAGATAAAGAAATGTTAGATGAGTTAAAAGATATTTTATTATCTAAAAATCATATTAAAACAATAATAGATAGTTGTGAGAAGAAAGAAGAACCAATGATTAAGGGGATTGAGGGGATTATGTTTAAAGGTAAAGCTGATTTAATAAATGAAGGTCATGGTTTTATTTATGATTTAAAAACAACATCTGACATTGCAAAGTTTTATTGGAGTGTGAGAACTTATGGATATGATTCTCAGGGATGGATATATAGAGAGCTGTTTGGATTACCAATGTGCTTTATAGTTATATGTAAAAAGACAAAGCAAGTTGGAATGTTTACATTATCTGAAGAATCTTATAGTAACGGTAAGAGGAAGGTAATGGAGGGAATAGATAATTACAATTTATATTATGGTGATGAAGCTTCTGTTGATGTTTCTCAACATTATATAGTTGGTGAAGTATAAAAAATAAGGATAAAAAATGAAAGATACTAGAGTGACTTTTATAAAAGAAGTATATGAGTTTTCATCAGATAAATGGAAGCTTAGAATTAAAGAAGAGTTTAAAGAGATAGATTTTAATGATGTAATTAATACGCCATCAATTAGTAAGTTGAAAGGTGGGTGGACTAATAGGATTGATGGGAATATATGGTTTATTGACAGAAAATGCTCTAGGGGTGGTGATGTTGGTGGATATGGTTTCGATATGAATGGTAATTGGGTAAATGAAAAGATGGGTTACTGCTATGATGAGGAGATTATGGGTAGTGAGTGTAGCGATGGTAAAATACTTGACTTATTGAGAGCAGAGGCGATACGAAAAGGATATGGTGTTGGAACACTTATAGAGATTGATGGAAGCCGTATAGTGCTTTCAAGCAATATACATGGTGTAATATTTAATAGATTGGAAAATACATTAACAGTTGGTGGAGCTGTAATATTTGATAATGGAACGTGGACAACCATTCTTTCATCAATAGGTGTTGCAGATAGTAGTGAATTATTCGGCTATATTCCAACCACTGACCGTGACGATATGTACAGTCAGATAATTCAATTAAATACATAATAGGATATGAGAAATATATTTAAGTTAAAAAGAAAAACTAAAAAAACAAGTAAGAAGTGGACTACATTTAAAGAAATGTTTTTACACTATTATGGACATTTATTCCCAAAAACTCAATAATTTTGGAGATTAAATAAAATAGTTTTATATTTACAGAGGATTTTAAAATTAATAAAAAAATAGATTTTATGAGTAAGAGTAATGAAATGCAGTTTACGGGAGTTATTAAAGAAATATTCCCAACCAAGTCAGGAACTTCTAAAGCGGGGAATGAGTGGAAAGCTGTTGAATTTATAGTAGAAGAAGAGGGTGAAGAGTATCCTCAAAGTGCGAAGTTTCAAATGTTTGGAGAAGATAAGGTTGAGAAATTTGAAAAGTACAATAATGTTGGAGACAATGTTGATGTATCTTTTAATCTGAAGACTAGTGAATTTAAGGGTAAGTTTTATACATCCTTAGATGCGTGGAAAATTTGGTCTAATAAGGGTAAGGAGGTAGAAGTTACTGATGAAGATGACTTAGATTTGCCATTTTAATTAACATTGAAAAATATGTAAGATAGTGTTTGTTTGTTTTTAAGGAGGGAAGAGGTGTTTAGGGCATCCCCCTCCTTTTTTATATAAAGAAAAAGATGAAAAACAATGAGATATTAAAGGAATTAGAGAAGTGTCAAAGAGTAATTAATAAGTGTATCTTGACTCTAAGTCAGGGTATCGATGAGAGTGACCACGTTGATTATAAGAAAATAAAAAGAATAGATTATACAAAGCAAGTAAAAGAGGTATTGCAGTACTTTAATAAAGTTGCTGATAGAAATTATAATCTACTAGATATAAATATTGTAGCCAAGAAGTTAATAGTTCAACGGTTATCAGAGGGAAATAGTGTGGAAACACTAAAGAAGATTATCGCTTTAAAAACTAAAGAGTGGAAGTCTAAAGTCAGTATGAACATGTACTTACGTCCTGCAACCTTATTTAATAAAGATAAGTTTTATACTTATATAGACGAGATAGGAGGAGTGCGTTCAGATAGTCCTGAGATTAAAAAGATATTGAGAAAACTCACAGTCGAGTTTGGAAGAAAGGGAATTAGAAATAAAGAAAGTGATAAGTTAGCTAAACAGCTAATTGAGTTGGGATATGATAATAAAGACTTTCTTAAAATGTACACATTATGATAGAGTATATACCTTATAATAATATAAAAACAAAAAGAGAATATAATTTACTTTTAAATAGTGGGATGTTTTGGGTAGCTTATCCTGAACTCACAGGAGAGTGGGATAAAGATAAAAAAACAATAAATGAAAATATCACTATTTAAGAATTATAAATCTGTATCAAAGCCTCCATTAAAGTTAGATGTCCTCACAGTTCTACATAGAATAAGGGATGGGAAGCATAAGGAGATTATAGATAAGATTAGAGAATCTGAAACAAAGTCTGTCAGGACATTATTAAAGAAAGAAATCCCTTGTGCTGTGTTCAGTGGGTACTTAGGGGAAGGAATAGAGAAGGTAAATAGAAAGAGTGGGGACAAGTATGTCTCATATAGAGAGGATAAAAGTTTAACAGAACATTCAGGATTATGTGTTATAGACATTGATGATTTAGGAGCTGATGAGATTAGTCTGTATAAAGAGGAGCTTATTGTAGCTTTTAATAATATATATTCTATATTCATTTCTCCATCAGGGAATGGTCTGAAAGTTATATTCAGAATACCTAGTGTGATAAAAGACCATAGAGCACATTACAAGGCTATTTTAGCTGATATAGGCGAACTAGGGTTGGACTGTGACACTACGAGTATCAATGAAGCTAGATTGTGTTTTGAAAGCTATGACCCTGATATATATATAAATGAAGATGCTATACCTTTCACTGACCTTATAGTAGATGAAGAGGTAGAGCCTATCATTCCCCTTTCAGTAAAGAAGGGCGAACTTACTGACTATAAGAAGTTAAACATTGCAGCTAAAATGATAGATAAAGCTCCTGATGGGTATAAGCATCATACCTTAATTAGAGCATCATATCTTATGGGTGGGTTTATATCTTCGGGTAAGGTAAATGAAGATGATGCTGTGTCTATGTTGAGGGCAAGAATTTCTGCTAGAAATATAATAGATAGGGAAGGTGCGTTTGAAACAATAGCTGATGGAATAGCTAAAGGTAAGTTAAAACCTATATATGAAATAGAGGAGATAGAGGAGCAGTTTCAAAACTATCTGTCAAAAGAGGAGTTTAAAAGTAAAGAGCGAGGTTTCTCATTTTTAGGGGATTCAAATAAAATAGATATTGATTTAAACAAATACCTTAGAGATGGAGAGAATGAAGGATTGTCTACAAGGTTTGATAGCTTGGATAACCATTTTAAGTTTAAGGAAAACTCATTTAATATAATATTGGGGCATGATGGTGTAGGTAAGAGCTTTTTTATATGGTATCTATCTGTAATTGCCTCAACTTTACATGGTTGGAAGTGGATTATACATTCTCCTGAAAACAAAACTTATAGAATAAAGAAGATAATGATTGACTTTATTTTAGGTGAACGTAGTGAAAGGGTTTCAAAAGTTAAGTTTAAGCAAGCTAAGGCGTTTGTAGATGACCATTTTTATTTTATTCGTAAGGATAAAGAGCATACTTTATTTGATATACTTAAATATGGAGAGATATTATGTAATGAAGATTCTGATATTAAGGGATTAATGATAGACCCATACAACAGCCTTAAATTAGATTATCAAGATAAAGGTAGGGGGTTATCAGGATACGAGTATCATTTAAAATGTGCAACAAATATGAGGATATTCTCAGAGAAGAGTTGTGCTGTATATCTTGTATCTCATTCTGTTACGGGTTCGAGAAGAGGGAACTTTGATTCTGATGGGATACTTATGAGACCTAGTAAGAATGATATTGATGGTGGTGCTATTTGGGCAAATAGATGTGATGACTTTATGGTAATACATCGTAAGGTTAAGTCTGAGGATGAATGGATGTGGACAGAGGTTCATATGGATAAAGTTAAAGATGTAGAGACAGGTGGTGGAGTAACGTATGATGAGCCGGTGAAGTTCAAACTTAATTACTTTAGTGATTTTGTTGACGATGGCGGTAAGAGTGCGTTAGATAATTTTAGGATAGAGTTTTTTAATACGGGGGTTCAAGCGGAAATACCACTTGTAACTCTTGAAGAAGCATTTTAGATATGGCAAGAAGAAAGAAAACAATAAGGAGGAGTTTGATAGAGGGATTTGAATTTATAACTACATTTTGTGTCGCTTTTTTATTAGTGGTATTAACTGTGGCTGTAATAATAAGTTTATTTCAATAATGAAAAGTAACGAGATATTATATAGTGGTGGGAAGAATGATGAATGTTTAACTCCTGATTACGGAGTTACTCCTATATTGAAGTATATACCAAAAGGAGCTGTTGTGTGGTGTCCCTTTGATACAGAGGATTCAGAATTTGTGAAGAAGATAAGTAAACAAAATAGTGTAATTTATTCTCACATAGATTATGGAGAAGATTTTTTCAACCACGCACCGCATAGGGATTGGGATATAATAATAAGTAACCCACCCTTTACAGATAAGAGAAAGTTCTTTGAGAGAGCTTTAGATTTAGGAAAACCTTTTGCATTACTAATGACGTTGGCGATGATGAATGACAAGTATCCTTTTTGGAGCTTTTATGAGCGAGGGAGACAACCTCAACTTTTAAAGTTTGATAAGAGGGTAGAGTTTGGTAATTCAAAAGGTAATGGTAAGATAACTTTTCAGTCAGGATATATCTGCTGTGATTTCTTACCGAAGGATATTATAATGGAAGAATTAAATAAATAGATAATTAAATGAGTAAAGATATAAAATTAATAAAAGTTTGTAAGGTTGATAAAGGCGCAGTAATACCCCAATATCAAGTTGAGGGAGATGCGGGATTAGACCTAACAGCTATAGATATATTTTCAAATACAGATGACCAAGTAGTTTATAAGACAGGGTTGTCTGTAGAGATACCTGATGGTCACGTTGGGTTTTTATTTCCTAGAAGTAGTATTAGGCACACAAGTCTATATTTATCTAATAGTGTTGGAGTAATAGATTCTAACTTTAGAGGGGAGATAGAAGTTACATTTAATAAGCAAGATATTGAGTTTGATGAGAATGTAATTTATAATATTGGAGATAGGATTGCTCAATTGGTAATAGTTCCGATACCTACTGTTAAGTTTGTAGAGGTTGATAAGTTAAGTGATAGCGATAGAGGGAGTGGAGGACATGGTTCAACAGGAAAATAATGGAATGTAGAAACGGAGAGATGTGTGTGTATGGGAAAGACCTACACCCTAATCACCCATGTAAAAATGGATGCGTTAATAATGTTAATAACATAGAAGTAATTGATGAGGAAATTGTATCTTTGCAAGTCCAAAAAGAAATAACTAAAACATAAAAAAGATGAGCAAAGAAGCTGTTGAGGGATTCCCAAAACCCTTTAGAACACAAATGGGATATGATATATTTAAACAGAAATATGCTCACGAAGGAGCTGAGGAGTGGGGTGAGTTAGCCCACGTATTAGTTGAGGATGTATGTAAGGGAAATATGCCCGTAGCAGATAGGAGAAAGTTAGAGACTTTTATTGCAGAGATGAAGTTTATTCCGGGAGGAAGATACTTATATTATGCAGGGAGACCTAATAAGTTCTTCAATAACTGCTACCTATTAAAGTCATTGGAAGATTCTAGGGAGGATTGGGCTAACTTATCTTGGAAATCTGAAACTTGCCTAATGACCGGTGGTGGAATTGGTAATGATTATAGTATGTATAGACCGGCAGGTTCAATTATTAAGAAGACCGGTGGAAAAGCTAGTGGTGTTATTCCTAAGATGAAGATGATTAATGAGATAGGTAGGAATGTAATGCAAGGCGGTTCAAGAAGGAGTGCAATATATGGAAGCCTTAATTGGAGACATGGAGATATAAATGAGTTCTTACATTGTAAGGATTGGTATAATATGCCGGTGTCAGGTGCATATAACGATGATGGTAAAAACTTAACAATTGGTCAGTTGAAAGAAAAGGATTTTAATTATCCTGCACCTTTAGACATGACTAATATAAGTCTTAACTATGACAATCATTTCTTGGAAACAGTATATGATATGCCAATTGCAGAGATAGAAAAGAAGATATATGAGGAGTCATTGCCTTTTGAGTTCATACCTAGTGTTTTTATAGAGAATGTAAGACAAGCTTTAAAGACCGCAGAGCCGGGCTTTTCGTTTAACTTCTTTGATAAGGAGAATGAGACTTTACGAAACGCATGCGTTACGGGTGAGACAGAGATACTTACTAAGGTTGGGTATCAGAGAATAGATTCTATTATAGATTCTGAATTAGATATATGGAACGGCTTTGAATGGTCTACAGTGACCCCTAAAGTGACGGGAGAGGATGAGGATATTATAAAAGTAACCTTATCTGATGGTAGGAGTATAAAGTGTACTAATTATCACATTTGGCATATATCTAAGGACTATAGGGGAAATATTATAAAAAAAGAGACTAAAAGTTTAACAATAGGAGATAAGATAATAAAAAGCACATTTCCAGTTGTTGAGTTTGATACACATGTAGAACCCAACAATGCATACACACAGGGTTTCTACTCTGCGGATGGAAATAAAAATAGCAATGATACTTGGGTATATGAAACTAAGTATATGTGCATTGATAGGTTATCTACTAGGCAGATAGGTAATGAATATAAAAATCATAATGGTGTAGGTAGGTTTATGCATAAAGCAAACTTTGACTTAATGCCTAAAGAGTTCATTCCATTCACTTGGAATGTAAAAAGTAAAATGCAATGGTTGGCAGGACTCTTTGATGGAGATGGGTGTGAATTAAAAGAAGGTGGAATACAATTAGTATCTGTTGATAATGATTTTTTACTTGGTTTACAGAAACTATTATCTCTTTGTGGAATTCAATCAAAAATAGTATTTGCAAATAATAGTGGTATGAGAAAGCTACCAGATGGAAAAGGTGGACACAGGTATTATATGTGCAAGGAGTCTAATAGACTATGCATAGGAGCAACACAGGTTCAAGACCTAAAAGGTTTAGGCATGCATTGCTCTAGGCTTACACTTGATAAGTGTCCCAATAGAGACGCCTCTCAATTTGTAAAAATTATATCTATAGAGGATTATGGTAAAGCTGAAACAGTATATTGTTTCAATGAGCCTAAAAATCACACAGGGATATTTAATGGTATAGTAACAGGGCAGTGTACAGAGGTCACAAGCGAGGACGACAGTGACGTTTGTAACTTAGGTTCTGCTAATATGTCAAGAATAGAATCACTTGAGGAGTTTAAGGAAGTTGTTAGATTAGGTAGTCAGTTCTTACTGTGTGGAACGCTTAGGGCTAAACTTCCATATAAGAAGGTTGAAGAAGTTAGAGAACAAAATAGACGACTTGGGCTTGGATTAATGGGAGTCCATGAGTGGCTGTTGCAACGTGACTATAAGTATGAGATGAATGATGAGTTTAGAGAATGGTTAAAGGTATATGAGAGTGACTCAGAGAGTTCTGCAAATAAGTTAGCGGATAAGTTAGAAATAAATCATCCAAAGGCTTATAGAGCTATTGCACCAACGGGCACAATTTCGATAATTTCAGGTACTTCCTCCGGCATAGAACCATTATTTGCTGTTGCTTATAAGCGTAGATACTTGAAAGGGCAACACGAATGGCACTATCAATATGTAGTTGACGGTATGGCTAAGTTGTTAATAGAAAGTGGAGTAGACCCTGACAATATAGAGTCTGCTGTAGATTTAGCTAAAGACCCTGAGAGGCGAATTAAGTTTCAAGCTGACATACAAGATTATGTAGATATGTCAATATCTTCAACAATTAACATTGAAGCTTGGGGTACTGAGACGAATAATGAGACAAGGGTTTATAAGTTTGCTAAAACTTTATTAAGCTATGCTCATAGGTTGAGGGGGTTCACTTGCTATCCTGATGGGGCAAGGGGCGGACAGCCAATAACTTCCGTACCATACTCTGAAGCCTTGCAACATGAGGGTAAGGAGTTTAAGGAGGAGTTCCATGATGTCTGTGAAATGACGGGGAGTGGAAAGTGCGGGATATAATTTTGGTAGTTATATTTTAATGTAGTATATTTGAATAATCAAAGGGGAGGTTTAGTTATCTTCCCTTTTTAAATTGAATGAAATGGATAAAAAATTAATATTTGGAATAGATTTTGATGGGACAGCGGTATCGCATGAGTTCCCAAAGGTAGGTAATGATATAGGGGCTGTACCCGTACTAAAAAGATTAGTAGAGGAGGGTCATCAGTTAATATTATTTACAATGCGCAGTGATGCTAAAGCAACAAGTAAAGAAGCTAGGTCTGAGGAGTATCCTGACGTAGCACCTAGAAATTTTCTTAGTGATGCTGTTCAATGGTTTAAAGATAATAATATTCCTTTATATGGGATACAAGAGAACCCTACTCAAAAGAAATGGACTTCTTCACCTAAGCCTTATTGTCATATTTATATCGATGATGCTGCTCTAGGATGTCCCTTAACTTATAATGAGGAGATTTCTGATAGGTTGTTTGTTGATTGGGTAGCAGTAGAGAAATACTTAGTTAGTATGAACGTATTAAAATACTTAGGGGATAATGATTCTTAAAAAACAATTAAGCTCTGTGGGGCTTACGGAAGATAGAAGTAGCGAGAACTATTATAATAAGGAATGGACTATTGTATTCGATAATATTTGTCAGGAGATAAGTAGATATGATGAATTTAATGATGAATTAACTCATATAGCTAATGTTAGCTGTTTTGAAGAATTAGAAGATATAATTATAAGATTATGAAATATGCAATATATGACCTCGAATTTTTCCCAAATTACTTCTGTGGTGTGTTTCGTGAATTTACGAAGAATGAAACTGAAATAAAATATACCACTTTTGAAATAAGTGTACGAAAAGACGAGAGGGTTGAGTTACTAGAGTTTTTAAGCCAAGATGGGTTATCACTCATTGGCTACAATAACGTTGCATATGATTATCCTGTGTTACATTATTTAATTGAAAACCCTGATACAAAACTATCTACTTGGTTTCGTTACGTAAACACTAAGATTATAGGTAGTGATATGCCTGTACTATGGGAAAGCGAACATACTATCCCTCAAATAGATTTATTTTTAATACATCATTACAATAACAGAGCGAGAATGACTAGCCTTAAATGGTTAGAGTTTACTACTCGTTGGAAGAAGGTTCAAGATTTACCAATGACTCCTGCTGTGGATGTTCCATTGGATAAGTTCGATGAAATGCTCCTCTACTGTAAAAACGATGTTGACTTTACATATAAGTTCACATCTTTAAGTCGGAATGCAATACGCTTTAGAATTAATATGTCTAAGGGGTTACGCTTCAATGTTATGAATTATTCTGACGTAAAGATAGGAGAATATCTCAATAGAAAAACCTATGCCCGATTATCAGGTCGTAAGTGGAGAGATTTCAAACAGCTTAGAACCTTTCATAAGGTTTTTCATTTAAAAGATATAATACCTAATGGTATTGAGTTTAAGACTGAATACATGCAGGGATTTTTAAATGAAATTAAAGATAAGTCTTTTAAGGAGGATGAATCGTTTGATAGACATGTAACAATTGGCGACTGTGTTATAAAGTTTGCTAAGGGTGGGTTGCATTCTGAAGATGAATCTAGGATTGTAAAGTGTAAAGAAGGATGGTTCTTGACAGAAAAAGACATTGCGAGCATGTACAGTAAAACAATGATTAATGATGAGATATTTCCTGAACACTTAGGTGTTGAATGGAATGAAGGAATAAATGAGCTGTATGAAAAAAGACTATATGAGTTAAAACCTAAGCTTAAAGTATTAGAGTATCAAAGTGATGAGTGGAATGAGGTCAATGATGAGCAAGAGTCAATTAAATTGTCTTTAAATGGAGGCTCATTTGGCAAACTAGGAAGTAAATACTCTTGGCAATATGACCCTTTAGCTAAATTTAAAGTTACCATTGGTGGGGAGCTTAAAATGTTAATGTTAATTGAGGATTTCGATATGGTAGGTATAGAGATTATTTCTGTGAATACTGATGGGGTAGTTATACATTACCCTAAAGAAAAGCAAGAAATAGTTGATAAAATACATTCTGAGTGGGAAGCCAAGACTAACTATTTATTAGAGGATACTTTTTATAAGCAAATAATATTCAGTACTGTAAATGATTATATTGCTGAAATAATAGACCCTGAGACCGGTGAATGTAAGAAGGTTAAGTTTAAAGGTGATTTTGAGATAGATAAAGATTACCATAAAAACAACAGCCAACGGATAGTGGCGATTGCTTTAATGGAACATTACATTAATGGTGTAGATATTAAGGATGTTATTAGGAGTAAGGAGTGGAAATTTACTAACTCAAGGGGTGAGAGTGAACATACCTCTATATATGATTTTTGTATAGGTAGGAAGAAAACTCGTAACTGTATGTACTATCTTATAGATAATGGTAGAGCACTTAGTATTAGTGATAAAGTAATTAGATATTATATCTCTAACTCTAGGAATTACTTACTAAAGAAGTATACAAGTGGTAAAAAAAGCGGTGACTCTCAGAAGATTAATGCAGGGTTCAATGTTAATATGTTTATGGATTATGACAAAAAAGAAGAGTATAATGTAAACTATTTATATTACGAGCAAGAATGTATGAAGTTTATCAACCCTATTAGGGTGGGTACTAATAGGTTAGAGAACCCTCCTGCTGTTCAGCAAAAGATGTTTTAATTTTGGTATTTACATTCTTTATTACTATCTTTAACATTATAAATTAAATTTATGAGAGAAGAATACATAACAATGAGGAAGAGTAATAGATTTTTAATTGATTGGTTTTTTAAATACTACTCTAAGGAGTTTAATAAGGATAAACATAATCCTTTTTTAAGCCCTCAAGAGTTCCAATCGTTTTTTAGTTCTTATTTTACTAATTCAAGAAAAGAAGTATTAAGTTATCTTGATTTAATTTTTAAAGTTGAGTTAATTGAAAATGACAAAGGTGAAGTCGTTTATATAAAATGATATATGAGACAGTACAAAAGAAGGAAAGGGAAGAGTTTATCAAAGGCTAAGAAGCATATCTTTGAAGGAGTTAATTATAAAAGTGGATTAGAAATGAAGATGGCTATGGAGCTGTCAAATGCTAAGATTCCATTTAAATATGAACCAATTAAGTTTATATTGAGTGAGGGATTCTTTTTAGAAAATGAAGCTTATGAAAGACAGTCAAATGGGAAGGGTCAATTTAAGCAACGTGGAGAAAAAAAGATACTCCCAATTAGTTACACGCCTGATTTTGTGGGAGATAAGTGGATTATTGAAACAAAAGGGTATGCCAACGAATCCTTCCCAATTAAATGGAAACTGATGAAGAAGTTAATAAACGGTAAAAATATAACATTATATAAACCTCAGTGCCATAAAGAATGCGAAGAGGTTATTAGAATTATAAAAAGTAAAGAGAATGGATAGTAAAGAGCTAGAGGGACTTTTGAATAGTCCTCGCATAAGGAGTATTAATTCTTTTGTAAATGAGTTACACGACAGTGTGACTGAAATATATGAAGCATTGATTGACGATGAAGATAAGGAAGCAAGTCAGTTGGTTAATAAAATGATTGAGCAACTTAAACAATTGAAACTAGAATAATATGGGTAAAGATATAAGACCGAGATTAACTAAAGAGGAGTATTCCTTAGTAACAGACCACAGAGCATTGAGAGATGAATGTGAGTCTAGTGGGATACCTTTAGAAAATGTTAATCATTATTGGTATAAGGGTAAGAACTTTTCAATGCACGTTAAAGGTGATGAATTTTCTTATGAGGAAATAAAGGAGAGGATAATACTAGATATGAATGAGTATTCTCCCAAGTATCCAAAATTAAAGAGAAGAAGCAACGATGATGAAACGTACTGTTTAGTTATTGACCCTGCTGATATACACGTAGGTAAGTTAGCTACAGCCTTTGAGACAGGAGAAGAATATAATCATCAAATTGCTGTGAAACGTGTTAAGGAGGGTGTACAAGGAATACTGAATAAAGTTAAAGGTTTTAATATAGATAAGATTGTATTTATAGGTGGGAATGATATTCTTCATATAGATACTCCTCATCGTAAAACAACTAGCGGTACTCCACAAGATACAGATGGAATGTGGTATGAAAGCTTCTTAATAGCTAAGAGGTTGTATGTTGATGTATTAGAAACATTAATGTCTGTGGCGGATGTTCATTTTATGTTTAATCCTAGTAATCACGATTATATTAGTGGTTTCTTTTTATCAGATGTAATTAAATCTTGGTTTAGAAAATCTAAGAATATAACATTTGACTGTAGTATTGCTCATAGGAAGTACTATAAGTATGGGACAAATTTAATAGGAACTACACATGGAGATGGGGCTAAGGATCAAGATTTACCATTATTAATGGCTCAAGAAGCTAGTGGATATTGGGCTGAAACCAAACATAGATATGTTTATACTCATCACGTACATCATAAGAATGTTAAAGATTTTATTGGTGTAACGGTTGAGAGTTTACGAAGCCCCTCAGGGTCAGACAGTTGGCATCACAGGAATGGGTTTGTCCATGCTCCAAAGGCAGTAGAGGGGTTTTTACACAGTAGGGTTCACGGTCAAGTAGCTAGAATAAGTCATTTATTTTAAGATATGAATTTAAAAGTTGGTCAAAAGGTTATGAAGATTGATGCTGACAAAATGGCAGAGGAGCTCAGTTATGAGATTGAGTTCAGTTTCTTTTTTGGTCAGGATATAAGACCTATTGAAAGTAAATATAAAGAATATATTTTAACTGAAATGGATATTAAAATGTATAAATTAAATCCTCATATCTTTGATATGGAAATAAAATTAATAAAATAATAAAGATGAACTTAGAATTGAAAAAACCATATCCTGTAGAAGTTTACAAGACTACATTTTGGAAGAAATGGAGATGGAGAGTAACAGCAACTAATGGGAGAATCATTGGTGCAAGCAGTCAAGGGTATAAGAACCGGATTGACTGTGTGGAAAACGCAATGTTATTGGGGGAATCATTAGTGATTACCGCATATTAAACTTATCCCCCTTAATTGGGGGATTTTTTGTTTTAGTTCACTATCACTTTACTTTTAGTCTTAGTTCTCTTTGGTGGACTTCTACGCTCCTTAGTGTCTTTCTTATCTTGCTCTATTCTTTCTAACCTTCTCTCCCTTGATTCTTCATCCTTGTCGTCAAGTCCGTATTGAGAGTAATTCATTATTTTCATCCACATTTCTGCGTTATCTTCATAGTTCCCACTAAATACATCTCTTATATTGTCAATGAACTGTTCACCTTTAGTTGCAGGAACTCCAAACATATCAAGAGTGTTTTTCATTTGCTCTTTACTGTACTTCTCTATTTGGAAATCATTATCATGCTCTTGAGCATTATCTAACTTTCCTTGAGTTATATACATTTTATTAATTGTTGTGAACGCAGGGACGGGTGTATATTTTTCAGCAAAAGGTCTCCCTTGTGCATAGTCCCATCCTGCTTGCAACAGGTCTCCTGCAAGGAAGTATTTATTAAAGCTTCCGAAAAGCGCTCCCCAAATTATATCTTTAGCTTTAGTGTCATGTTCATCATCATCTGATAATAGTCCTAACATTCCTGCCTGAATCCATTGATACATTATTCCTTGCAATGAGTGATTTAAAAATAGCTTCCAAAGATTCTGTGGTATTGTTCCTTTGCTTCTTTCCCCCTTTAATGCTCTAACTATTTGAGTTGTAGCCTGTAATGAGTTTCTATGATGTTGCTTTGTAGCGTTACCAAACATATTTAACAGTTTACCTAGCGGTGTATGTTGTAGGGTATCCCTGTCTTCTGACTGTGACGACTGCTGTGTTTTTTGAGCAATTTTCCCCCATATTTTGTTAGTATATTTTATAGCTTTCTTCTCATCCCCGTTGTATTTCTTCATCCCCTCCTTTTTTATTGCCTTCCACGCAGGAACTCCTAGTAAAAACATTCCTCCGGCATCTCCTCCTAAGATTATCCCCATTAACCCATACTTAGTCGCAATTTTAACTCCTTTTTTAGCAACCCTTCCTGCTTGAGTTTTCTCTCCAAATGAATATTCAGCAGACTTATATGCTCCTATGAAGTCTTCAACAGTATGTCCTGCGTATCTACCTCTAATATACTCACTAGTTTCCCATATTTCCTTTAATGTGCTAACCCCATCTTCAGGGAATAATCCCTCAAGTACTTGTATTGGGTTTCTTGCCAACCATAACGAAGTTGACATTAATTGGTTGACACCTATTTTTCCAGTAAACGGTAAAGCTGAATATATTTTAGCCCTCACTATTGCATCGAGGAGTTTTTGTGTGTCTTTTTCAGGATTAAAGCCAAACGCTGTTTCTATGCGTTCATCTATTTGTTCCTTTATATTTCCTCTATTATATTTTTTAATATTTCTAACTATAACGGGGTCATTCATTAACTCCTTAGCATCTCTATATGCTTCTGCTGAAGATGTAAACCTATTGTTTTCATGCATGTAGGAATTTAATGATTCAAATATATCTATATCTAATTTAATGGGTGAATTATGATTGATTCTATCTATACCGCTTCCAAAATACATATTAGCTGCTTCAGGGTTAAATCCATTCTTAGTTAACCAATCCTCTGTTTTTTTATCTTCAACTCCCTCATACCTTTGCCTTCCTGTAAAGTGAGATTGCATTGGTAGTGGTCTGAAGAAAATCTTTTCAAAGACAGGGTTGATTTGCTCATGTAGCATTGGATAGAATTTTTCAGAAATCCAATCAGCTATTTCAATATCTTCTTCAGTTAAGTGCTCATCAACCCACCCATCTAACATCTCCTCACTAACTCCTGCTTTTTCAAAATGCTTATGGGTTTGTGGATTTTTATGTAAATTGTATAATTGCATTATCTTACCTCTACTCAAGACAACATTGTCTAGGTTTTTATCTTTGAGGTCAGTTTTTATTTCTTTATCAGTATCACTTCTCACAAAACCTAATACATCATTTAAGGCTTTAGTGAGTATTGAATACTTTTTACCATAGATATCTTTTATTTTACTATTTATCTCTTCTGTATTTTTTCTAGTTAATCTTCTGTTTTCTTCATTGGATTCGGATATTGCATATGATACTTTTTCATGGAAATATCCCCCCAAGAACTCATCAGATTCAGACTTGGATATAGTGTCTATTAATGTATCAATATCATTAGATACCTTCCTGTGACCCTGTGCTAATCCTGCAAATATAGATTTACTTACGTCTCTTTCGTTTTTAAATAAGTCATTATTTAACTCAGCCCATAGGTTCTTTGTTTTCTCTAATTCCTTTTTTAATTCTTCTTTACTTAACAGTCCATCTTTAACGGATTTAATGTCATCTGCGTGAATAAACGATAACTTCTCAAGTAGAGCTACTGCTCTGTCTATCAACTCATCTCCATCCTTAACTTTCTCTAATGCTTCAAATTCATTTAATATTTTAACATTCTCCTCAGACCTAACAGAAGAATCTATTTG
>Ga0164313_10001655_pt1 | contig 19743 bp, 20 predicted proteins | sample GuaBasSedimGuay4_FD_113735 | JGI IMG/M metagenome (GOLD analysis project Ga0164313, IMG submission 113735) | Subseafloor sediment microbial communities from Guaymas Basin, Gulf of California, Mexico - Guay4, Core 4569-4, 0-3 cm | ecosystem: Environmental > Aquatic > Marine > Hydrothermal vents... | reverse complement strand
CGATGAGTACCCCGTAATCGTCATCCGTCACCACCGGCAGGCTGTCGATGTTTTTTTCCGTAAACTTCTGGAGCACGGAGTTCAAATTATCGGAAGGTGATGTGACAATAATGTCCGATGTCCCGATATCTTTCATGCGCACCAGGTGTTCAATGTCACTGGAAAAAAGTACACCCCTTACGTCGTTAATGGAAAAAATGCTGATCAACATTTCATCGTCGTCCATCACCGGGAAGTAGTGCTGTTTCGTGGTTGAGAAAAACGATTTGAAGTCGTAAAACGGCATGTCCTGCGGTATGAGGGTCACCTTCTTCACATGTTTCATGATGTCTTTCACATGGATGGTCTGAAGAATATCCACAAAAAATTCACCTGCGTGGGCCGGGGAATCGATTCTGCTTTTCACCTGTTGGTTAAAGATGGTCCACTTTTGGGAAGCCAGATAAGAAAGAGAACAGACCAGCAGGCTCGGCAGCAGGAGATGATAGGAATTGGTCATCTCGCTGACGAATATGATGGTGGAAATGGGTGTATTGGAGACCGCCGCAAAAAAACCCGCCATACCCACGACGACGAATGCGCCGGGTTCGGCCACGACACTCGGCATCAGCTTATGGAACACTTGGCCTACGGCGCCGCCCATGGCGCCTCCGATGACGATGGACGGGCCGAAAACACCGCCGCTGCCTCCGGATCCGATAGAAAAGGATGTGGTGAATATCTTTCCAAACGCCAGCAGAAGCAGGAAAGGGATCGTCAGTTCGCTGTTCAGCGCCATCTGTGCAAAACCGTACCCAAACGCGAGTGTCTGCGGCAGAAAAAATCCGATGATGCCCGTGAACAGCCCGCCTACGGCCGGCTTTATATGATTGGGAATTTTTAGTGATTTAAACAGGCCGATGATACCATAAAAGGATTTAACGTACAGCGCGCCCACGGCCACAAGAATAAGGGCCAGAACGATATAAGGCCCCAGTTCCAGCGGGCTGCTGAATTTAAAATCAGGAGAATCGAACAGGGAGCCCCATCCGAACACCAGGCAGAAGACGCAATAAGCCACCACGGATGAAATCCCGGCCGGAATGATGACTTCTGATTCAAACTCCGGATCTCTATAGAGGACCTCTGCCGAAAACAGAGCACCGGCCAGGGGTGCACGGAAGATGCTCCCCACGCCTGCACCGATGCCTGCGGCCATCATGATTCTGCGTTCACGTTCGGAAAGCTTGAGCCGGGTTGCCAGGAAAGATCCGAATCCGGCGCCGATCTGGGCGATGGGCCCTTCTCTTCCACCGGACCCACCGGTCGTCAGCGTAATGGAAGAGGCGATGGTTTTGACGATGGGCACCCTGCTGCGGATAAACCCGCCGGCCCTGTGGTAGGCGTTGATGGCGGCATCCGTTCCATGGCCCTCTGCTTCCGGGGCAAACGTGTAGACCACCCAGCCACTCAGCAAACCGCCGAATGCCGGCAGAAATAACAGTATCCAGCGGTTAAATGGCCTGTCGGTCGGGTTCAGCAGATGATGCTCGCCCGCGGGTGGAGGTGGGCGGTACCCTGCCGCCATGTCCATAAAATAGTGGGCGCCAATTTGACAGAGGTAGTGAAAGACAACCGATCCGAGCCCGGCGATCAAGCCGATAGCAACAAAGTAAAGCACCCATTTCCCGGCATGCACAATGTTTAACGTCCTGCCGTTACCCGTCAGCCTTTTTGCCCATAGTTTTATAGTTGAACTTTTATCCATCCTCTATCTTCTTAACTTTAAATCCTCAACCACCAGACCGGTCACACAGTTCGCAGATGCTGCGGCAAAAAACGTATCAATAAATCTGAAATTCATATCATTAACATTGATTCATGCTTGCTAAACAAAGTTAGACAGACCTCGCAATAGCTTCAATTTACCTTCCTTATTACTCAACGAACATTACTGGAATCTTGCTAAAACATTACAATTATGAAAGAATCACTAATAAGAGTTGATAAAATAATGTTTTACATTGAATAACTAATATCTTTAATAAGCCTTCTTGGTAACTGCAACAAATTCAGCTAATAACTTAACCTAATGAGTGTTTGGTCCTATTAGAGGCTTTTAAGATAAATAATTTTAGAGATGGGGCTTAAAATGAGATTACTCTTGATAGAAGACGATCCAAAAATAGCTTCCTTTATCGCAGAGGGATTCAGACAGGAGAGCTTTGCAGTCGATCACTTATCTAATGGTGATGACGGACTTCAGATGGCACTGAACACGAATTATGACGTCGCCATTGTTGATATAATGTTGCCTGGTATGGATGGACTGGCAGTCATTGAAGAACTCAGGCAACAAGACATCAACATACCGGTCTTAATTCTAAGTGCCAAACGCTCGTTGGGAGATCGCATCAAAGGAATTGAGACCGGCGCGGATGATTACTTGATCAAGCCATTTGCCTTTTCCGAACTTCTGGTACGTGTCAAGGCCTTGATCCGCAGGTCGAGTTCAGTTGGGGAGCAACATAGTCTATCTTATACCGATGTGTCCATTGATTTAATCAAGCATGAAGTCTTTCGGGCCGGGCAAAAGATTGAACTGCAGCCGCGTGAGTATGCACTATTGGTATTATTGGTTCAAAATGCTGAAAGACCCGTCACCAAAACCATGATTTTGGAACATATTTGGGAATTTCAGTTCGATCCACAGACCAATGTTGTCGACGTATTGATGTGCCGACTCAGAAACAAGATCGAGAAAAATTATGAAACAAAATTGATACGGACCATCAGGGGTATCGGTTATGTCTTCCAAGATACTACTAAGAATTCTTAAATCGAACGGATCCCGTCTCTCCATGTGGTATGCAGTATTTTTTGTCTTGGGATCCGCAAGCCTGCTGTTCGTTACTTACTTCTTTTTGTCGTCGGCACTCCAATCGAAGGACAGGGAATCGGTGCAAGCCGAATTGGCCGAACTTGTATCAGCATACAACACCGAAGGCTTACAAGCGGTTGATAGGGAAGTTTTTAGAAATTACCGCTTCCGCAAAAAAAATCCTTTCTTTATTCGTGTCGTGGAAAACTCAAATCAAACCCTTAAGATATACTATTCGCATATTTGGGATGAATTTGACCTGAAACAATTGAACAAGCTCGTACTTAGGCAAGATGTGATATGGGTATCACTGCCGGCAATAGGTGATGATTTTGAACTTGCTGCCACAGCCATGCAACTTCATGACGGACGCTGGCTTCAGGTGGGAATAAGTTCCGAAGAGCGCAAAGCAACCTTACATCGATTTCGTGCAACCCTGACAATGGCTCTATTACCGCTGACATTATTGGGAATAATTGGCGGGAGCCTTTTGGCAATGAGATCGTTAAGACCCGTTCGCCATATTGTTCAAACCGTACAATATATTTTAAGCGGCCGAATGGAAGCCAGGGTCATTCGTACCCAAGCAGGTGATGAACTGGATGATCTAGCTCGGCTTTTCAATGAGATGCTGGATAAAATTAGAGCCCTTATTGATAGCTTTAAAGAATCGTTGGATAACGTCGCTCATGATCTACGCACGCCCATGACCAGACTGAGAAGTGTTGCAGAAAAAGCCTTGCAAGAATCCACGGATCTCAAACAATCCCAGGATGCGTTATCCGATTGCATTGAAGAATCGGATCGCATTCTTTCCATGCTTACCATGCTGATGGATATTTCAGAGGCGGAAACCGGCGCACTCAAACTACATCGACGATTGTTGAACATCAGTTCGTTAATAGCCCGAGTTGTGGATATGTATGAGCCTGTGGCAGAAGAAAAACAGGTTCGACTGATAGTCAAGGCGCCTGCCGAACTTAATATCAAGTGTGATGGAAACCGTTTGAGTCAAGCTCTTGCGAATATTTTAGACAATGCCGTCAAGTACTCACCCGCAGGAGGCCGCGTAACCATCAATGTGTTTCAGGATAAAGGTGAACTTTGTATCCAAATTAATGATACGGGCCCCGGCATACCATCGGAAGATCTTCCAAAGATTTGGGATCGTCTTTTTCGAAGTGACACCGCCAGAACTCAAAAAGGTCTCGGGCTTGGATTGAGTTTTGTCAAGGCCATTTGTGAAGCGCACAAAGGACGTGTATCCGCAAAGAGCGAGAAAGGCAAAGGCTCTATTTTTTGCATTACCCTCCCGGTTGATTATTGAACCCCAAAGGAAGCAACTTCGTTTTCTGGCGCATCCTTTCAAATTTGTAGTATAATTTTATCTCGAAAAAATCCCATTAGTCTTTCGAATTTGTAATTCTCCAGAAATGAAACGGCAATATTAATTTGCTAATATGTATCTATAATATCGCTCAAACCTAAAATAAGGAGAATTATCATGGGATGGAATTTTTTCCGACATATGGGTGACTCCATTTCCAAAAGTGGAGAGCCTAAGGCCAAACTACCAAAACCCAAGAAGATACCGATCCAAATTGGTCAATATTTGGTGGTACAGGAAAAGGAGGATCCTGATTTTGTGTGGAAGCTGATGTGTGTTTTACGGCCCTATGCGGAACACAAAGAAAGATTCGATTTTCGTGTGTTCCGTAGCAGTTCCGCTCAAATAGCACAAGTGGGGGTGACCAGCTATGATTCTCTGGATGCCTATCCGAAATTGATTATCTATCACGGATGGTATGATAAGTTCTCTAATCTCATAGAAATCAAAAAAGGTGGCGGGTTATTGGCCGCATAAAATGAATGAGATTCTGTGAGGAATAGGCTAATGAAGCTTTCAACTAAAATAATGCGTTTTGTTTTCTTAGTTACCACAAGTTCAAGAACAGATATTGTTCACTCTGTCAATATCGCTGAAAAACCTTTCAAAAAGGTAATCTTACAGAAATACTATAGCAATCTAAATTTGCTAAATATTTTTAGTTTATTTCCATTTTTTTAATTCTTTAAGGAGGTTTGAAATGTTTAAAAACAGATCAATTCTAAATTGTCTTATAGTATTTTTGACTATTCTCGGACTCGTTTTTGTCATTGGCTGCGGCAATTCAAAAGAAATGCAAAAAATGTCGGGCTTTTTAATGGAATATAGCAAAGCAGTTGATGAATACTCTGATGTCATTGGCAAAGGAGAGAAGGGGGAAAGTGCAGAAGTAGAAAAGATAATTAAGTCTTTTAAGTCAAAATGGACGGAGATGGAAATGGAATTTGGGAGTGAGCTCACACCCCAGGAATTAAATAAGCTGGATAAAGAGTATCAAAATATTACGGGAAAATATCATAATTTAGTACAAAAATCATAATATTATACTCTTTCCTTTACCGGTTCGTAGCTCTCTAAACCAAGCAGGGCTGCAGCCGAAAACGAATCATAAAATAGCTATTCGCCATCGCAATGGATGAATGTGGTCTGGCATCTCACATCAAAGAGAACTCGAAGCCCTGAGTTTCAAGGTTCTTATTCAATATATCAAGACGTCTTCGCATTTCAATTGCTGCTTCCACGGCCATATCAGGATGATCATCATAAACTACTGGGGCACCTTGCAGTGCTTTTCGCACGCTATCGTATTCAGGTTGGTCTTTATCCATGAAACGAAGAGCCGCTTGCGCATAACTTCGCATCGCCGCAAGTGGTTGATTGATTTCATGAGCCAGGGCAGAAGTCAAAGCGCTAATTGTGACAATTCGGTCCATGTGTGCCAATTCGGATTGGAGCTGTCGTGTTTCTGATTTATAGGATACTCTTTTTGTGACATCACGATTACTGCCGCGAACACCCAGGTTATTCCCTTGGCGGTCGAATATCGTTTGGCAGACATGCTGGATCCAGCGAATCTCTCCATCCGGTCTTTGAATACGAAATTGAACTTCATTGGGTTGCATTTCCTTGTGAACACTACATCTGTGTTCATTCCAGACCTCTTTATCTTCAGGAACGATTATGTCCTGGAGCAAAGAGTGATTGGCCATAAATTCCTTTGTTGAATAGCCACAGATGCGTTCACAGGATGGCGACACATACATCATTGATCCATCCGTTGCTTGCCAATACTCCCAGTCGTAGGTATAGTCAGCCACCATCCGGAACTTCCCTTCGGTAGCTTTTGCCCGCTTAACCGAATGCTGCCGTTCGATGGCGTTTGCAAATATTTCTCCGATCAGTCGCAAACGATCTCTAATTTCTACCGACCAGTCTCTGAAGGTCTGAATGGCATCCAGGCCAATCGCACACAGCGGTGCATCGGCCACCTGCACCGGAATCATTACAAACGAACGTATTCCAATCTGCCGACAGTACTCGTATTCGTTGAACGCTTCCAGCGCGGGCAACTGTTCTGTATCCGAGATGATGATTTCCTGGCCGTTGATCAGGTTTTCATATACCCAGGGGATAAAATCCTTAACGATCGTTCCACGTAGGACTTGATCGGGTTCCAGGCTATTGGATTCCCAGAGGTGCGAAATAGTAAAACGGGTTTTATCCGAGTTGAATCGAAACACGTACGCCCGATCAGCCTCTAAAAATGCACCCACCTGGGCAAGGCTCTCAAGAATCTTCGAGTCGGTCAAGTCTGTCGGTAAGCGGATAAACTCACTGGATAATTGAGCAGAGAATCGCTCAAAAGCTAACTGATCCGCAAGATTTCGCTCCGCCTGAACGCGGCCCCTTCGCTGATACAACAAGTAAGAAATGAACAGCCCCTGTAAAACAATCAGAACCAATCCACCGATGATCTGGCTTTGATATTTTTCCCATGAGCTTAATTCTTTAAATTTGATAATACTTTCCAACGGCAACAAGTCTTCTTTGATAGACCACCGCCTCAGCTCTCTCCAGTCAAACATGGCATTTAAGGAGCCTTCTATAGAGAGCGGGATATCGGACGGATGCTCTCCATTCAGAATACGCAATGCCAACGCCGCTGCGGCTTTGCCCTTTTCCTCGGCACTGCTTAGATAACCGCCGACGATGCCGTAGCCGAGCATCAGGTCCCAAAAACTGTAGACTGGGGCATTGGTGACCCGCGAAATTTGGGAAGCCGATTGCCTTGCCGTAAACTTGTTGCCCGCCCCATCTTCGAGAAGTGTGATATACATGACCAAGGATTGCTGCGGAAGGATGGCAACCTTTTCGAGGATCGCCGGCATCGGGAGCCCTGAAATATCGATAAAATCGACCCGATCGCCATACGGCTGAAAAGCGTGCATAGCATTCATGCTCCACGTACGGCCTATTTTACCGGCCCCTGACACCACCGCAACGTGTTGGGTGTCGGGATGCAGACGAAGGGCCAGACCTAACGTTTCTGCATAGTTGGGAACCGAAATAACACCGGTGATGTTGGGCCCCAACTTTCTGGTGTCGATAAATTTTTTTTCAACACCTGCGAATACAACCGGCACCTCGGGAAATAGGTCTGGCCCATGGGTCCGCATGAAGTTCAAGGCCATGTTGTAGACGGTGATTACCAGATCAGGTTGTGAAGCTGCGTATTTGTGGCGGAGGAGATTGATCAGCAATTGGACGTATCGCGCATCTTTGAAATGCAGCACATTCAGGTACTCGATGTCGAGGTCCACATTACTGGGTACTCCAGATTCCAGAATCGATCGTATGCCTCGGTTCCAGAGGTAACCGACCGGGGCTGAAGGTTGGTAGCTGGCCAGCAAAAGAATTTTTTGGGGCTCGGATTGTTGTGACCCAAAAAGCGGGTTGGCAGAACACAGCATCCACAACGGCAATACAAGAAACACCACCATTATTGATAGATAGTGATATCCTCGCCGCCTGCCATTTAGATGCATGATTGCCATGTTATCAGTGTCGATTAGACTGTCGTCGTTGTGCGTTACGATGACAACGCCCTCATATTGGAGCGTGTCCAGAAGTAATCGGGTGGTCATAATGCGTTTACCGGATTACATATAACTATACAAATTTATGAAGATTTTGCAAGTGAGAGATGGCTTTTTGATCCGTGATTGTGGTATTGTACCATGGTGCAATATTTGAAAGTACGATTGTTTAGCCTGATTCTATTGAAAAAATTCGATTCGTGCGCACTCTATTTTTACTGTGACCGATCAGAACAGAAGACTACAGATAAAAATAGCAATCAGGCAATCAATAGTATTTGTATATTTAGAGGAGTTTTCAAATGCTCTAAAATAAAAAGCACGCCGGGTCGTTTGACCTCAACGTGCTTTTTTGATTCATTTCCCAGAGAAAATTTAGCGGTAATGGATTCCTGCCGTTCCAGCCCTGGATACAAGGGATTGAATGGTCTAATTTACCGTTTCGAGAACTGGTACCTGGCGCGTGCACCCTTCTGACCGTATTTTTTACGTTCTTTAACCCTGGAATCTCTACGAACGAACCCCGCCCGTTTCAACGATTGCCTTAATTCCGGATCCGCCATCAGGAGTGCCCGGGTAATGCCATGCCTGATAGCGCCGGCCTGGCCCGAAATTCCACCGCCAATGACCTTGACCCTGATATCAAAGTTATCCTGGGTATTGGTTAGGACCAGAGGCTGCAGCAGGATGGTTTTGGCTGTGCCTACCCTGAAATAGTCATCCAGTTCACGGTCATTTACGGTAATCACGCCACTGCCGGGTTTCATCCAGGTACGGGCGATTGCGGTTTTCCTTTTCCCTGTTGCGTAGTAAACAATTTCTTCTGCCATGAGATTCCTCTATTTATGATTCAATTCCGGTTATTTTCAGTTCTGCCAGAGCCCCTAACGTTTCCCGGCTGTGCCGGTTGGTTGTTTTTCTACTGCAGAATAAGGGCTTCGGGTTTCTGTGCCTCGTGGGGGTGAGCCCCACCGGCGTAGACTTTCAGCTTTTTGATCAGCGTTCTCCCAAGCCTGTTTTTGGGCAGCATGCCCTTGACGGCAAAACGAATTAGATCTTCCGGCTGTTTTTCAAGCAATTTTTTGGCGGTTATTTCTGTCAGTCCGCCAATGTAGCCGCTGTGACGGTAATATTTTTTCTGCGCCCATTTCCTGCCGGTCAACACAATTTTTTCGGCATTGACGACGATGACTGAATCACCGGAATCCACATGCGGCGTAAACATGGGATTGTGCTTTCCCCTGAGTCTTGTGGCAATCTGTGTGGCGAGCCTGCCCAACACTTCCCCGTCGGCATCCACAAGCCACCATTTTTCATCAAAATCGGATTTCTTTGCACTGTACGTATATTTTTTCACTGGTCTATCTCCCCTAATAAAAGAATCAATGTATTTAAATAATATTTCCCGGCCTGTCAAGGTTTTTTTCAGCCTTTTACCTTCCACCTTTTACCTTCTACCTTACCAATTGACACCTGCCGGGTTTTATAATAATCCATCCAATATGGGCACCCTTGAAATCGAAGTCAAATTTTTTTTACCGGATATGGATACCGTACGCGACCGGCTCCAACAGGCCGGCGTAGAATCGCATGGACGATTCTTTGAACACAACACCTGTTTTGAAAATGCCGCCCGGGACCTTCATCGCAATGAATCTCTCCTAAGGCTCCGAAAAGACAATAAAACAACACTGACCTATAAAACTAAACCGGCTATTCACGATGCCGATTTCAAAGTGTTTGAAGAACTTGAGGTGGCGGTCAGTGATCATGCAACCATGCTGAACATCCTTCAGGCTCTCGGGTTTCACCGCACTCAGGTCTATGAAAAATATCGTGAAACCTTCTCTATGGGCGCCACCGAACTGTGCATGGACAGCATGCCCTTTGGAAATTTTCTTGAGATCGAAGGTGAAAAGGACAGCATCCGCCGCCTGGCCCAGCAGATGGGTATGCAATGGCCGCGTCGAATCCTCTACAATTACCGCGCCATGTTCGACGTAATCAAACAGCAGCTGGACCTACCATTTAACGACATCACCTTCGACAATTTCCATGGCGTGGATATGGATCTCGATGATCTGATGCCCCGGTTCGAAGCCGGATAAATTTTCATACCCATACCCACACAACGAAACATGCAGCAGAAGATAGCTGTGAATGTTCTGTTTCTAATGAAATTGCTCGAAATATTCGTGTTTTTTTACTGAATCTGAGCTGGCATTATTCCTGGGAACAGTTAATCTCGCCATCCAAGATACCGCCCGGCTCCACCGTTAGATCCCTGCAGACAATTTTGCCCTGGCAACAACCGGTTGCAAGAATAACCAGCGTCTGCAGCACCCTGAGGGTGCCGTCAAATTTCCCGCCGATGGTGATGGCCGAAACGGTCGCGTCCGCATGAATCACGCCGTCTTCGGCGATAACCACCTCGTCCCCCCGAAGATTGCCTTTGACCGCCCCTTTGACAATGAGTTGGCCGCTACAGGATATCGAACCCTCAATGGTCAACCCCCTGTCGACGATGGATATATTTTTTGATCTGTTTTTTGCCATTATATCCTCTGTATCATATTTTGCATCCCTCAGGGTTAGGTCCTATTAGATGCACTCTTCAGCAAGTACCTTCAATCGGAACACCTATATGAAAGTCGGTAGTTTCAGCGGCGCAGCCGCGTTATCTAACAAATGCGCAGCATTTGTTAGGGGCACATCTCCGCAGACATCTTCAGCGGATATTCCCTTTCCATGAGCAGCCGGCCATCAATGGTGTAGGTAAATATGGTGGCATTCTCCAGACGGCCCTTCAAAGCCGATGATTTGACCTTGTATTTCAATGTACGAAAATTGTAGATGCGAAAACGTTTACCGCTCTCACCGGCCGGTTTCAGGTCCGACAGCGGGACATTCGGCAATACAATCCAATCTTCCGGATTCATATCACCATTCTTCAAAACAATCACCGAACGTCCTGACACCGGGGTATCCTTGGCACCCATGTTGATCACCTTGTACTCCACCCGCACGAATTCGGAATCCGGATCGTGGCAAACAACCAGGTTTTCGTTGGTGATATTAACCGTCGGTACAGTAGACTGGCCCCCCGCTCCGGGCTCGGTACCGACGGCTTTCGGTACGGTCTTTTTGCGGCTGACAACGGTCGCTTTGGCCTTATCGGCGGGGTCCTTTTGCGGTTCGACGCTTTCATGCGCCTTGCCGGCACCTGGCGCCGGTTCATCAGCCGGCTGTGCCTTCAGCCTGGACTCAAGGATGACCAGCCGCGCCAGCACCTTATCCTTTTCGCCTTTGAGGCTGCGGTTTTCCGCCACAACACCCGCCATATCGTGCTGGAGCACCTGCATTTTTTCCGTTCGATTCCGATAGCTGTAAAACAGTACGGCCATGGCCATGGCGAGAGTGATGAACAGCAATGTCAGCCCGGTCACGATACCTTTGAAGTGTTTGACGGGGATGACTTTGCCGTCTTCTCCGATAAACAGAATATTCCATTTTTTTCTTTTGTAAGCCGTCCTGCCGGTCCCGGATGGTTTCATGATTTCAGAATGTATCCTGTATGGCTAAAAGAGCTTGCCCTGGGTGCTGTAGCCCATGTGTTTATATGCGGCCGCGGGTGTCTTGCGCCCGGACGCCGTGCGCACCACAAGGCCGGTTTTCAAAAGGTAGGGCTCCACGACGTCCACCAGTGTATCGGTCTCCTCCTGGAGTGTCGCGGCAATCGCGTCGATCCCCACGGGTCCGCCGCTATAGAATTCGATAATTGTCCGCAGATACTTGCGGTCGAGCCGTGTAAGGCCCATGATATCGACACCTTCCAGCGTGAGTGCCGCCTCGACGATATCCCGGGTAATAAATCCATCGCTCTTTACCTGGGTATAATCCCTGACCCGTTTGAGCAGCCTGTTCACGATCCTGGGTGTTCCCCTGGAACGCCTGGACAGTTCTGCTGCGGCTTGCTTGTCGATGCCGACCTCCAGCAGTACTGCCGATCGCAAGGCTATTTTAACAAGTTCCGGTTCAGCGTAGAAGTCGAGATTCCTGAAAAGCCCGAACCGATCCCGAAGCGGCGAAGAGAGCAGGCCGACGCGGGTGGTCGCTCCCACCAGTGTAAAACGCTTCAAACGGTAGCGATGGCTTCTGGCATGAATGCCTTTGTCAAAAACAAAGTCAACCGCAAAATCTTCCATGGCCGGGTAAAGAAATTCTTCCACCACCTTGGGCATACGGTGAATTTCGTCCACAAATAAAATATCCCCGTCCTCGAGGTGGGTCAGCATGCCGATGAGGTCACCCCCTTTTTCAAGGGCGGGACCGGATGTCGTGGTAAGGCGGCTTTCCATTTCATTGGCTATGATATGCGCCAGCGTTGTTTTGCCCAGACCCGGCGGACCGTGAAACAGCACATGGTCCATGGCCTCCTGCCTTTTCCGAGCCGCTTCAATGGCAATTTTAAGTGTGGTCACGACCTCTGACTGACCAATGTATTCGGACAGTATTTCGGGCCGCAGGGATAAAATTTCCGTTTCTTCGTCATCCCGAAGAGATGTCCCTGAAATAACCTGCTGCTGGTCTACCAGGCCGCTTTTGAATGTATCCGCCATTTTATTCGTTAACTCACTGCATGCCTTCTATTTATTTGGTTTTTCTTATTTTTCAACGCCCGGTTCCTGCGACCGCTGCACACGATACACCTCCTCGAACAACGCTTCGGGTGTTGAAATCGCGGCATTGCTCCTGAAGGCCCTGGTGACCAGTTGGCGGGCTTCAGCCATTTTGTGGCCCAACTGCTGGACAAGCACATCGATCACCTGCTGTTCCAGGTCCTCGTCAACCGCTGTTTCCGGCACTGTGGTTTCGCGCATGAGGGCGAATTTACCCATTTTTCCCTTGAGCGTTGCAATGATTTTCTGGGCCGTTCGGTTCCCGATTCCTTTCAAAGATTTGAGGCTGTTCACATCGCCGGCCTCAATGGAAGCTGCAATATCGCCGATGGGCAGGGTCAAAGCTCTGACGGCCTTCAGTGGACCAATGGCCTCCACGGAGATGAACAACTGAAAAAAATCTTTTTCAAGCCCCTGGTTAAATCCGATCAGCACCGGCTTGGGTTGACGTTCCGTCTGTTGATAGTAGATGTAAAGCAGGACCTCCCCGCCGATGGCTTTCCCCTTGAAGGTCTTCATCACAAAAGCCGGCAGGAGTATTTCATACCCGATCTGATTGGCTAAAAGAAGGATACCGTCCTCCTCTATTTTTAGCAGTTTTCCCTCTAAATACCCAATCATTTTTTAGACGGATCCTTCCCGATAACGATACAATCCGATCAGAGCCAGCCCAAGGGCGTCCGAGGCATGGTCAGGCCGAATAGGTTCCTGGAGTTTCAATTTTTGTCGAACGGCTTGCTCCAATTGAGATTTGCCGGCGTTACCGTTTCCGGTCAAGATCTGCTTGGCAGAGCGTACGGAAACCTCGGACACCGGCACATCGCATTGATAGCCTGCCAGCAGGATGACACCGGTTACTTTCCCGAGCGTAATCCCAGATTTTGGATATTGGTTGAGGGAGAAGACATCTTCAACGATCATCTGGTTCGGTTTCTCATCGTTGAGAATAGCATAGAGCCTGGAGTAGATTTTTGCGAGGCGTCCCGGCAGTGATTCACGTTTTGAAGTGCTGACTGTTCCATATGAATATTCCCTTACCCTCAGCCCTTCTCCGGTGACAATCCCGATTCCGGTATCCGACAAGCCCGGATCTATGCCGATGATTTTTATCATATGATGAAGGTTAAGAAATTTCTCTTAATTTCTGAACAGCAATTTTCCCTTCATTGGTCTCAGGATATTTTTTGGCCAGTTCCTTCAATATCAGCCTAGCATTGGCCTTGTCCCCCAGGGAAAGAAATGCAAATCCCTGTTTGAGGAGGGAAGCCGGTACTTTATTCCCCTTGGGATAATTTTCTATGACCTTCTGGTATTCCAGAATAGCCTTTTCGTACCACTTTTCCCTGTAGTAAATTTCACCGATCCAGAACTGGGCATTGTCGGCATGTTCGGATTTGGGAAAATCCTTGATAATTTTATCGAATCCCGCCCTGGCGGCGTCGAAATCTCCCTGGTCGAAGGCCTGTTTGGAGGATATATACAAATCACCATCCGTCAGTTTTTTACCCTCGGCATCTTCCTTTGATGGTGGCTGGGTTCGAGCCAGTGCGGGTTCCAGGTTCAGGTACTGTTCGATGTACTGGAGGCGAACCTCTATCTGGTCCAGGCTGACAGCCATTTTATCAAACTTGACCTGTATTTCCCGGCCAAGATCTTCGGTAGCGTCCATCCGCTGCTTGAGCAAGTATTCGTTCTCTTCAAGGCTGCCGCGAACACCCTGCAACTCGTCCTGCAGCCCGACGATATTTGCGTTGATACCGGCATACAGGGCTCTTATTTTCTGGTCTTCCTGTACCCCTTTTGATTGGTATTCCAAAATTTCTTTACCCAGAGCCGCGCTGTCCTGCGCGAAAACTTCATTGCTTTTGCGGTCACTCTGGGTCAGTTCCGCATAATCGTTTTCCAGCTTCCGGGCTTTATTATCCAGTTCCTTGCCCAGCCGCTCCATTTTCTGCAGACGCTGGTCAAGCACGATAACATCGTCCTGGTGAGCGCACCCGATCATAAACGTCAGGCAAAAGACGGTAATAACGATTTTAATCGACATTTTTCCGCAATGTTCTTTCATCTGTTAAAAATGGGCAAACAGCAGCCAGGCCACTGCTTGCCCATAACAATTGAAAATCTGAAGCAGGCCTTTCAAATCTGAAATTTAAATAAAATCCGCCCTACTCGATAACAAAGTGGACACGGCGGTTCTTGGCCCATGCTTCGGCATTGGCTTCAGGATCTACCGGACGTTCTTCACCGTAGCTGATGCTTGTCAACCGTGATTCGTCAACACCGATATCGACCAGGAAGGCCTTGGCGCTTTCCGCTCTTCTGTCTCCCAGGGCGATATTGTAGGCTTCCGTACCCCTTGCATCGCAATGTCCCTCGATGATGATCGAAGCGTCCGCCGTTTCAAAAAGCCAGTCCGCTTTACGTTTGAGCACTTCCGTTGCCATCATTTCAAGGGCTGAACTGTCAAAATCGAAATAAATGTCTTCGTTTTCGAACATCTGTTTGGCAGCCGCCATATCCTGCTGCATCTCAGCTTCCTTGGCAGCGTCCTCAGCCTGGCGCTGTTCCTCGATATCTTCTTCCGCGGCCATTTCCCACTGCCGGGCAGCCTCTTCCTGAGCGGCCTGCTCTTCAGCGATTCGTGCTGCAGTATCGACTTCCGGCTCGACCGCGGTTTCTTCCGCAGAAGGCTCTGCCTGGGTAACCTTTTTGGCGCAGGAAACTGTAAACATCAACCCCGGAATTACTACCAGAAGAGCAAGATATATCCATAATTTTTTACGCATTGTTCCCTCCTTTTTTGACCTCTTATTGAAAAATTTCATTGGTTGGCTATGTTTGGAGACCATTTCGGGCTCGTCTGCGCTCCCGGAAGAGAGATCAATCGCCTCTGGTCCGTGCCGAAAGCGGTCATAACATAAATCTTAGATATCCCCTCACGATTCGAAGAAAATACAATCAGGCTTCCATCGGGCGACCAGGACGGTGCTTCATTGTCTCCCTGGTCCTCAGTCAACCGCCGCAGATCTTTTCCGTCCACACCTATCGTGTATATATCGATGCGCCCAAGCTGCATCGTGGAAAACACTATGCTGTCACCCCTGGGAGACCAGTTGGGCTGGGTGTTGTATCTGCCCTCGAAGGTCAACCGCCTGACACGGCCCGAAACCACATTTTTAATGTAAATCTGAGGCGTCCCGGATCGTTTGGATACAAAAGCCATTTTTTTACCGTCCGGGGACCATGTGGGCTCTACATCGATACCCCGGCTTGTTGTCAATCTTTTAATAATTTTCCCCCGTCCGGTCAACAGATAAATTTCCTGGTCACCGGAAAAAGAAAGTGTGGCGGCCAGTTCAAATTTGCCTGGCACCCATGCAGGCGTTATCAGGATACCTTTCCGGGTCACGACTGCCCCATTTTTTTCTTTTATATTCATTATATAGAGATCGGGTTTTCCTCTAGCATAAGATGTATAGGCCAGCCATTTTGCGTCCGATGACCAGGCCGGAAACAACGATAGATCACTGTTCGTCGTAAACTGCCGGGGGTTGTACCCGTCAAATTCGGAAATAAAAATTTCTTTCACCCCACCTTCTGCATTGACGAATGCCACCCGGCTGTTGAAAACACCCCGAGTTCCGGTCAGGTGAAACATCACCTCTCCGCAAAAACGCTGAATTATCTGGCGCAGATTACTTTCGCGACCTTTGTACCGTTTCCCGATAATCATTTTTTCCTGAAACGTGTCGAACATCCTCAGTTCCAACTCGATGTAATCATCGTCGGCAGCCACACCGCCGGTAAGCAGCAACTCCGAGCCGATTACCGTCCAGTTGCGAAAGTTTATACGCGTGGCAGTGATATCCGGATTACGGGGATCCGCCAGGAAGGCCCCCCGGTCGAGCATTTTGAAATACCCTGTAAACGCAAGGGTTTTCGACAAAGAATCAGCCAGCTTTACCGAAAGCACCTCCCCCTTTTTGTTCTCCGACATATTCTTGAAACGGGGTATGGCTGTGGGGATCTTGCGTAAAAAGGGGTTGCTGATGTCGATGTATTCGTATTCTTCGGCCCCGGCGGCCGGGAGAAACGCCATGAACCCGACCAGACATACGACGGTCAAAATTTTGGTAATATTTAGCTTACGCATAGTATTCAGTCTTATTAAGGTGAAACTGGAACCATTTATTAAACAAAGATAAAATTCTTGGGTTTAAATGCAATCAAATGACCCTTTATACCTTTAATTCCGGTATGGCATGCATTCATACAAAAAAACAGACTATCATTTAACCCCTTCCGGTGTAAACCGCAATCCCATCTGCACGTACGGGCGGATGATGGCCGCAGGGTGCGGGTCCACCGGGTTGGCTTTCATGATCGCTCTAAAAGCCGATTCATCAAAATGCGTGTTCCCGGAACGGTCGGTAAAAAACAGATCGCGTATCTCGCCGTTGGGCATGATCTTGAACACCAGCATGGTCTGCAGGTCGTGCCTGCCTCCGGCCAACTGCTCGGGAAAAGCCCAATTTTTCTGGATCTGATAGGCAATCTCGATCCTGTAAATATCGATGAGTTCGCCGACCCTGCCCGCCTGACCACTGCCGTCACCGGCTCTATTGGAAGACGGCTGTGCCTGAGTGACTTTCGGCTCCGAACGATTTTCAACCTCCTGCGCTTCGACCTTGGCCTTTAATCGATCCAATGCCGAAGTGCGTCGTTCAGACGAGGTTTTTTCAACTTTTTTCTCAATATCCTTAAGCGCACTTTTCTTGACTTTGGAAGCTTTGAATGTTTTTTTCTTCAAAGAGACCTTGGGCTTGCCGGACGTCGAAACAACCGGTGTTTTTTTCTCGGGCTTTGGAGCGATTTTTACGGTTTTTTTACGGGTCTCCTTTTTTTTGGATATTTTGGCTTTGGAAGCCGGTGCCGTTTTTTTTGAAACCGGACTCGAATGCGCCGCCTGCGAAGGCGTTGCCACCAGGCTGACGTTTATCACCGACTGCCTTGGAAATTTTCTGGGTTTGTGTTTCTGGGCAACCAGAAAGGCACCAAAAAAGACCAGATGACAGATGAGGGAGATACCGAATGCCCAGTATATCAAGCGTCTCTCATGGGCCATCTCAATGACCAGGACGGCCCGTGATGACCGTTTGCTGCTGCCGTGCTGCCTATTTCTTTTTATCATCGCTGGTATCGTCATCCGGCACGGTGATCATGCCCAATTTTTCAACCCCTGCCCCCTTGATCTCCGACATAACGTATACAACCATACCGTATGATATGGTTTTATCGGCTCTCAGATAGACATCCCGATCGGTGCGGCCCTTCAGAATTTTTACCAGCTTCTCGTTCAAATTTTCAGCAGCGATTTTGAAATCATTAATGTAAATCTGATTATTTTTATCTATCGAGACAATGAGTTGTTCGGTTTCCGAAGCGATCGGTTTGGCAGTAGCCTCCGGAAGAGAGACTTCGACCCCCTGGATCATCATGGGGGCGGTCACCATGAATATAATCAACAGAACCAGCATGACGTCCACGAAAGGCGTCACGTTGATTTCTGACATCAGACGGTCGTCATTACCCCCGAGTGCCATTTATTCTCCTCCTTTCAACCATCATGATATCCCGTTCGATGATATTGAGGAAATCAGCCGAAAAACTGTGCAGTTCAGACTCCAGGGTCTTGATCTTCTGCATGAAATAGTTGAAGGCGATGACCGCCGGAATGGCCACGGCCAGCCCGGCTGCTGTCGCCACCAGCGCTTCGGAAATACCCGGAGCAACCACGGCCAGGCTCGCGGAGCCCCGCGCACCAATGCCGTGAAATGAGTTCATGATACCCCACACCGTCCCGAACAGCCCGATAAAGGGAGTCGTATTGCCCGTGGTCGCCAGAAAAGGCACCATCTGCGTCATCCGAGTGGTTTCCGTATTGATGGCCCTGCGCAGGGCTCGCTTGACATTGTCCATACCGGCGAACCGTCCCCCCATGGTATTCTGTCCTTCGCCCGGGCCACCGGATGCCGATGACATTCCGGTCTGGCTAATTTTCTTCAGTTCCACATAACCGATACGAAATATTCTGGCGATGGGGCTGCCCTGGAGTTCCTTGGCTTCTTTGTAGGCATTGGACAGGTCGCGGCTCTTCCAGAAAAGATCGGTAAAGAGTGCCGACTCCTGATAGGCTCTCTTGATATAACGATATTTTATGACTATGATGGCCCATGAGGTCACGGAAAAGAATAGCAGGAGAAGCAGGACAAACTGGACCATCAGCCCCGCGCTACTGATCATGGTGATTAAATTAATCTGCTGCATTATATGGCCACTCCGATCATGCTGGGTCAACTAATTAATGTTAATTAAGAATAATTATCATATATGTATATCTAATACAATCCTGACCGCTATGTCAAGGTCTTTGGTTTTGAATAGCCGTAAATTAACATATCTTTTACACTAGGAGCTTTTCATGAAATCCATTGTCAACCTGCTGTTTGAGGCCCGGCATCTCAAAGACATTCCCCGCACCGGCTACAACTTTCTGGGTATCGGCAAGGAATCGGTCGCCGAGCACTCGTTCACGACCACTTTTATCGCCTACGTCATGTCAGATCTGGAACCTGATGCCGATGCACTGCACCTGGTCAGCCTCTGCCTGGTTCATGACCTGCCGGAATCGAGAATCGGCGACCTCAATTCGGTCCAGAAAACCTATGTCTCACCCGATGAATATGCGGCCGCCCAAGACATCGGCAAGGGTACCCCCTTAGGTGAATCCTTGCCCGGACTGATCAGAGAGTTCAATGAAGGCCGGACACTTGAAGCCCGGCTCGCCAGAGACGCCGACCAGATCTCTTTTATTCTTGAACTGAAGAACCTTGCCGACATCGGTTATGCGCCGCCTGAAAAATGGCTCCCGTATGTCCTCGGACGCCTGAAAACGGACATCGGCAGAAAAATGGCCGACTGCATCATGCAGACCGAGCGGGATGAATGGTGGCTGAAAAATCTTATTGACACCCAAGAAAGAACTAAATAGATAATTTAGGGTTTGCGAAGAAATAAGTTCGCAAATTTTCAGAGTTCAGGCGCCCGCTCAGCAAGGCACGAAAATGCAGGAATATCTGGCATATATCGAGTTTTCGCAACACCGCTGAGCGGGATGGATGGGCGCTGAAAATGTGAAGTTATTTTTGAGCGAGCCCT
>Ga0164313_10001654_pt1 | contig 19747 bp, 18 predicted proteins | sample GuaBasSedimGuay4_FD_113735 | JGI IMG/M metagenome (GOLD analysis project Ga0164313, IMG submission 113735) | Subseafloor sediment microbial communities from Guaymas Basin, Gulf of California, Mexico - Guay4, Core 4569-4, 0-3 cm | ecosystem: Environmental > Aquatic > Marine > Hydrothermal vents... | reverse complement strand
TGCTGGATATTTACCGGCGGTTCAACCCGGCGCCCATGTTCGCCTGGGTCGTCGCCGTGGGGATAGCCACCAGCCTGTTCAGCGCCCATGGGTTTATCGGGTCCTCCAAACCGGACCGCCAAGGGAAACACCTGCACTCCGCCCTGCTGCTGGCTGCCGCTGTCGCCGCCCTTGGCATTTCGGTGGTCTTTAGGGGTCAAATCTTTTATGCAGATATCCTGCCCTTCATCGGCCTGTTTATGGTCAATGACCGGCTACAATCCAGCATCCCGAACATCCCAGGCTGAAGATATTCATGACCCTTTCCCAAACCGACCCCAAGCCTGAACGACTGCAGGAAACATTGGAATGGTTCCACTTCGTCGGACGGCTGCTCGTCATTATTGGAATGGCGCTCTTCAATCGATAATGATTGTTTCTAATGCTTATTGACAAAAATAATACGGGTGGTGTTTAATTCCTATCTTGTTGGTATGAATTGAACCTTCTGTTGGCCCGGTTTCACCATATCATGAGGAGAATGCCATGCGATCGGAAAATGAGATAAAGTATCTCATGAAAGCCATAGACGCCTTCCAGAGAAGGCTCATCGTTATCTCCCCAGAGTTTGAGATACTGGCCGCCAACCAACCTATATCCGCACTGACGGATAAAGAACCCGTCGGCAAATACTGCTATGAGCTATTTTTCGACCGCTCTTCTCCGTGTGACAACTGCGCGGTAAGAGACGCCCTTGAAGACAAGCGCCCCTCGCTTTGCCCAAAGCCGGAGTCACTCGCGCAACAGGGTCTCATGCCCTGTTATTACGCCTACCCCATTTACGACGGTGAAAAGATAGAAGCCTTTGTGAGCATGGACTTCGACATCCCCACCATCGATCTTCTGGAAGAAAAACTGCAGCGTTCCAACGCCTTTCTGGAAAAATTGCTTCAAAGTGCCGTTGACTGTGTGGTGGCCGCCGACATGAGCGGCAATATCTTCCTGTTCAACGAATCCGCCGTGGATCTGTTCGGCTACAGCTTGAAGGAGGCGCTCAGCAACTTGAATGTCCGTGACATCTACCCCGGGGACGGTGCCTATGAAGTGATGAAAGCCATGCGCGGTCCATCCCATGGCGGCAAAGGCCGCTTGATAACCTTTCACACCAACGGGCTGGCCAAAGGCGGAGAGCAGATCCCCATCAGCCTATATGCCTCCGTTATTTACGAGGATGGAAAGGAAATAGCCTCCATTGGTTTTTTTCATGACCTGAGGAACCGGATCAAGATCAGGAAGGAGCTGGAAACCACCCAGGTACAGCTTCTTCAGGCCGAAAAAATGGCTTCCCTTGGAAAACTGGCGGCCGGTGTGGCCCACCAGATCAACAACCCCTTAGGGGGCATCATCCTTTTTGCCAAATTGATCCTGGAAGAATACGACCTGGAGGACGGCGTAAAAAATGACATTGAACGCATTCTGAAAGACGCGGACAGGTGTCGCAATATCGTGAAGGAACTGCTTGAGTTTACCCGGCAAACAAGGCACCTCATGCGGCCCAACGACCTGAACCATGCCCTCAAAAGAACCCTGTTCCTTCTGGAAAGCCAGGCCCTTTTCCAGAACATCGAGATCAAAGAAGATCTCGACGAAAACCTTCCCAGGGCCAATTCCGATGTCCAGCAGATGTACCACCTGTTCATGAACCTTATTCTGAATGCGGTTCAGGCCATGGACGGCAAGGGCACACTGACCTTGAAGACCGTGGCACACCCTGATAAGAACCATGTTCAAATCGAAATTTCCGACACAGGGCCCGGTATTTCAGAAGAGGCGCTGCCGCAGCTGTTCGAGCCTTTTTTCACCACCAAGGAGGAGGGCAAAGGCACCGGCCTCGGCCTGAGCCTGGCCTACAACATTGTCGAAAATCACGGTGGATCCATTTCGGCAGAGAACAATCCGGATCAGGGCGCCATTTTCATTATTAAACTCCCGATTGCCCATAAGAAAAAGCAAGGAGAAGAACGTGGGGAATGAGACTGAAGCATTGCACATCCTTATCGTAGACGATGAACAGGATATCCGAGAGGGCTCCCAGCGGATTCTGACCCGCATAGGGTTCGAGGTTAGCCTGGCCTCACGGGGTGATGAAGCCCTGGAAAAACTGGCGGATACCCAGGCGGCAATCTTGCTGCTGGACCTTAAAATGCCGGGCATGGACGGTATGGATGTTCTGGCCCGCGTCAAAAAAAAATACCCCGATGTTCTCGTCATCGTAATCACCGGCTATGCCACGGTGGAAACCGCCATCCAGGCCATGAAACAAGGGGCGTACGATTTCATATCCAAACCGTTTGAGCCGGATCAGCTGCGCATTATCGTCAACCGTGCCGCGGAAAAATTCCGCCTGAAAACAAAGGCCCAGCAACTGGCCCGGGAGCAACGACGAACCCTTTCGGATTTGGCCACGGAGCAAAGCCGGATTCGAACCGTTGTCGAATCTTTGCCCAACGGCGTGGTGGTGACCAATAATGACGGCCAGGTGGCCCTGATGAATCCCGCTTTCCGGCAGCTTATGGGATTAAATGTCGATTTCGAGTTCGGCCAGCCCGTCGACGCCTACATACAGGACCCGGAGTTGTGTGAACTGGTCATGGACATCTCCAAGGGAAAATACATCGATTACGAGGATATTCCCTCTTACGAATTTTCCCTGAACGATGAAACCTACCTGCTGGCCGAGGCGCAACCGATCATCGGCAGGAAAAACCAGTGCCTGGGGGCCGTGGTGAACCTTGTGGATATCACGAGCATGAAAGTCCTCGACCGCATGAAATCCGAGTTTGTCGCCAAGGTTTCCCATGAACTGCGTTCACCGCTTTCCACCATCCACGAACAATTGGCCGTGGTTATTAACGACATGGTGGAAGTAACGCCCAAAGACGACCGCAAAATCCTCGCCCGGGCCAAAGAAAAAACCCATGGGTTGATATCTCTGATCGGGGATCTTCTGGACCTCTCCCGCATCGAGGAAGGCGTCATCTGTACCGAACCCCAGCCAGTTAAGGTTGATGAACTGCTGGAAAGTATTATTCAATTTCTCCAGGCTCAGGCAAAATCTAAAAACCAGACGCTCAAACTCGAAACCCAGGCCACGGATTTACCGCCTATCCAGGCAGATCCTCTGGCGCTTGAAAGCATTTTCGGCAACCTGATCGCCAATGCCATCAACTATTCCCAGGAGGGGGGGGACATCACAGTCCGGATCGATATGGCGGGCATTAATTTGCGTGTCAAGGTTATGGACACGGGCTTCGGAATAGAAGAAAAGTATCTGGATAAGATATTCGAACGCTTCTACCGTGTAAAAAACGAGAAGACCCGTTTTATTACCGGCACAGGACTAGGGCTGCCCATCGTCAAAGAGCTGGTCACTTCCCTGAACGGCTTTATCGATGTTGAGAGCGTGTCCGGTAAGGGGAGTGTTTTTACCGTGCTGCTGCCGGCCGGAGATATAGATTCTTAGTGCTTCATTTTGACAACGGGTCTAATGTGAGGAAAGGGCTTCGATGAAGGCCTCGGGGGGAACCTGCAGACCGGTCCACAATGATAGGGTTCGCCGGGCCTGATAGGCCAGTGGCTTCAAACCATCCAGAAATTGAGCCTCCTGTTTGCGGGCCATTTTTTCCCAGAAATTATCCGGCCGGTCATAGTTCATATCCATGACGAGTTCGCAATCAGGCATTTCCAGATCTTTCACCAGTGCTTCCATATCGGACGATTCATCCACATTGGAAACAGAGGTGGCATTGACGATGATGTCCGCCGCGGGCGGGTTTTCCGCAATGGAGGCCAGCGAGTGCGCTTCACCGCTAAAACGGGCTACTATTTCCGCGGTATGGTCGGCATTGCGGCCGGCCACATGAATGGCCCGGGTCCTCAGCCAGCTCAGAATAAAAACCACCGCCTTGGCCGCACCGCCTGTACCGAATACCAGGGCCGACTTGCCCTCCACATCGAAGCCGACTTCATTCAGCGCATCCATGAAGCCGATGGCGTTGGTATTGTAGCCTTTAAGTTCAGTGCCGTTGCGCACAATGGTGTTGACGGCGCCGATGATGTTGGCGCCCTCGGAGAGAACATCCATGTGCGGGACCACCGTTTCCTTGTAAGGCACCGTCACGTTGGCCCCGGCAATGTTGAGTACCCTCAGGCTCTGTAATGCCTGGCCCACATCACCAGGGGCCACCTGAAAGGGGACATACGCCCCCCTGATACCCATGCTTTTCAAAACCGTTGAAAATATGGCCGGGGATTTGGAACGATAGGCCCGCTCATCGCTGATGATACAGTATACTTTCACAGGTTATGCCTTTGTATGCGTGCTGCCTATAGATGCTAAGGATTTTCTTCAGGATGGATATGGGTTGACATCCACCAGATCCGGCCCCAAATAGGTCCGCTCGTTCTCACCTAGTATGCCCATGGCCAGGCACATGATCGTCCAGATATGCACGGTTTCGTACTTGCCCTGGTTATACTCTTTGAGATCATGAATTTGAGAATGGCAATTGTGGCAGGGAGTGATGCAATAGTCGGCATCCGTCTCCTTGATCTGTTCAAATTTCAAGCGGCCATAGTAACGCCGTGCCTCAGGCAACCCTGACTGTAAAAAACCGCCCCCGCCGCCGCAGCAGAAGTTGTTGGAACGGTTGGGGGCCATATCGACAAAGTTTTCTTCCCCGACAATGGTTTTGACAATAAAGCGCAGATCCTCGGCAATGGGGTCCCCCAGGGACTTCCTGACCAGCTGGCAGGGGTCCTGAACCGTGAACTTTACCTTCAGGTCCCGGTTCCAGTCCGAATTGACCTTGAGCTTGCCTTCACGCATCCATTGGGCATAGTATTCGATGATGCTTTTGACTTCAAACTTGTGTTCAATGTTAAATTTGTTCAGTCCGACCCGGACTGAAAAGAATTCATGCCCTCACTCGGTGTTGAGCCAGACCTTGCAGCCCAGGTCATCCACTGCTTTGGCCTTGAGGCGGACATTTTTTTCCCACATTTCATTGTCGGCAACAAACAGGCAGTAGTTTTCTGCGGCCCATCCCTTGGACCCGTATGTCCAGTCCGCCCCCACAATGTCGAGAATTTTCCACAACGGGACCATCTCGTCAGGTTCGGTCACCGGCTCCCGGGAATTCTGATTCAGAAAAAATTCCGCGCCCTGCTTGTCGATGGGGGCCTGCATTTCGGCAAACTCGAGCTGGGCTTCCTGGTATTCCTCGAGCACATCCTCCACCACAAACTTAAAGTCCTCTTCCGATGCCCCCATAGCACTGCAGGTTTCGTTCTTGAATGCCATGTCACAAGAACCGCGGATGTTTTTGGGCTGGGTTTCCTTGGGCCACCTGTTCCTGACGTTGAAAACCAGCGCCGGTATGTCTATTTTCATGGGGCAGGCAATCAAACAGCGCTGGCACATGGTGCACATCCAGGCCCAGTTGGAGTTCAGCACCTCTTCATCCAGACCGAGGGAGGCCATTCTTAAAAATTTCCTGGGGTCCATGTCTTCGAGCCCCGTAGCCGGGCAGCCTGAAGAACAAAGCCCACAGGTCAGACAGAGGTTCAGGTTTCCGCCTTCCGGCAGAATTTTCATGACCTCTTCCTTGAAAGTGCTTTTTGCCTGTTTTTTTATCTCAATAACCTCTGATGCCATATATCGCTCCTAGGGTGAACACCATTTGCTGAATGAATTCATAGTACCGTCCGCACTTCGCCTGCTCCGGCACTTTTCTCGATACGCAGCCGCTGTTTTCAAACTCGCAGCATACGCTTCAGGCTCTTGGAAATCTCCTCGGCGGACGCGGGTTTGGCAATATAGTCATCCGCCTCAGTACTCATTCCGTCTGCATGGGAATACCGCGTCGACGTCACATGGGATGCCACGGCCGTCAAAAGCAGCACAGGAATGTCACAAAATTTTTCATCTTCCTTGAGTTCCTTGCACAATTCGTATCCGTCTTTTTCCGGCATCATGACATCCAGGACGATGGCATCCGGCGGGTTCTCCTGAACCTTCTCCATGCCTTCGACCCCATTGTAAGCCAGATCCACCTCGAACCCCTCTTTCTCCAGTTGTCCCTGTACGATCAAACAGAAATCGGGTTCGTCATCTACAACAAGTATTCTTTTTTTTGCGGTCATCGTGCACCTCCCTTAATAGTAATTTTTTTATTTCTTCAAAAAAGATCCGCGAACCAGCCGAGTCGAAAAGGGACGACCTAACGCTTCTCCTTTCTTGAAAAAGTTACATCCTTCTGTCCTGTTACACTTCGGGCCTGGGATACAGCCCGGACTTTTCCACAATCTCTGGTACCATCTCCTCCCACTCGATGGCCATCACGTGGAAACCGCTGACCCCCTTGACCTCCTTGAGCCGCTGGATATCCTCGATACAAATTTTGATCCCCTCTTCCGCCTGTTTTTCTTTAGGGGTATCAGACAGCCGCTTAACCAGTTCATCGGGAACATCCATTCCCGGAACCCTGTTTTTCATGTATTTGGCCATGCCGGCTGATTTCATGGGCGTCATACCGGCCAGGATATAAACCTGTTCATGCAGGCCCCGGTCCCGGGTGAGTTTCATCCACTCCTCAAACTTATCAAGATTGTATATGCACTGGGTCTGGATAAATTCGGCGCCTGCCTTGATTTTCTTGGCCAGGCGCGGAACCCGGATTTCAAAGGGGTCGGCAAACGGGTTGGCCGCAGCCCCCACAAACATCTGGGGTGGCCGTTTAATTTCGTCGCCCCCCAGAAACTTCCCGTCGTCCCGCATGTGACGAACGGTCTGGATCAATTGCATGGAATCGAGATCATGAACATTCTGCCCCTGGGCACAATCCCCGAAACTCTGGTGGTCGCCGGAAAGGCAGAGAATGTTGCTGATGTCATAAGAAGCCGCGCCCAGTATGTCGCTTTGAATGGCGATGCGGTTCCGGTCCCGGGTGACCATCTGCAGCACCGGATCGAGCCCCAATAATTTGAGGCGGATACAGGCCGCCAGGCTGCACATGCGCGTCACCGAGGTCTGGTTGTCGGTGATGTTGACGGCATCCACATGATCCTTGATCAGGTTTGCTTTTTTGGTGATCACCTCGGGATCACTCCCCCGCGGAGGTCCGCATTCGGACGTAACGGCCAAGTGTCCTGCTGATAAAACTTTTTTCAACCTGCTCGCTGTGTTTCCTTTCATGGCTGTACATCCTCCCTGACAACTTTTCGGGGCCCGCCGGCCCTGTCGGTGGACCAGTCCTTCAGCGGGCTGAGTTCTTCATAATCATCAAACCTGTCGAGCGCCTTAAGGCGTTCCACGATCAACTGCCAGGCACAGATGACCTCTTTGTTGATTTCACACTTTCCATCGGACGACCCTCCGCAGGGGCCGTTCAACACCCTCTTGGCACAGCGGGACACCGGACAAATGCCTCCGGTTCTGGCCAGTATACACTGACCGCAGCCCTGACAGCGTTCCGTCCATAAGCCACGCTCTTCGGTGACACCCATAAAGCAGGTGTTGACGCCCGGGTATACCGGTGTTGAAAAATATTTCTCTGCGGTAAACTGGACGCCGACACCGCAGGCAATGGAAACGATGGCGTCATACTGGTCCACCTTGTCCCGGATCTCCTCCAGGTACTCGTGGTCGCACTGCCGCTGCAGGGTCTCTTCATCGATTTTGACATCCCGCTCCTGGTTCAAAAAATACATTCTGAGCGCCGATGCCAGGATGCCGACTTCTTTTTTCCCGCCAGCCTCGCAAACGGTCACACACTCGTTACAGCCCAAAATCAGAATTTTTTCATGGGCTCCGAGTTCCTCAATGATTTCCTCGATCGGTTTCTTGTCGGCAACAATCATGGGCTTTTCCTCTGTAGTAGAAATCGGTTTAGGTTCTTATGGCAAACTTCCGCTTAAAGTCACGGTCCTGGCCGCCTGGCAAGAATGAACGGGCCACGGCGGTGTTCAGGCTGCCTTTTTTTTCAGCTTTATGGGGTTGGGACCCAGGTCCTTTATTCTGTCGACAAATTCAATAGCAAATTTGGCGAAAAGGGGGCCTTCACTGGAGGCCAGGTTGAACATCTCCACCCGTTCACCGCCAACGCCTACAGTGTCCAACAGGACTTTGGCCTGCTCTATCCGCTTGCGCGCCCGGAAATTGCCGCTGGTGAAGTGGCAGTCTCCTTCCATGCATCCCACGGCATAGACGCCGTCGGCGCCTTTTTCAAATGCCCGCAGTATGTGCAGAATATCGACCTTCCCGGTACAGGGCACCCGGATGATCTTAATGTTGGTCGGGTAGGACAACCGCATGGAACCTGCCAGGTCCGCAGCCGTGTACCCTCAGAAATTACAGCAAAACGCGATGATGATCGGTTCAAAATCCTGACTCATAGTACTCCCTCCAGTAAGGCTTCCACTTTACACAAGATTTGATCGTCCTCGTACCAGTTCAAATCGATGGCCTTGGCCGGACACTCCGATGCGCACACACCACAGCCGTGGCACAGGGCCACATCGATCTCGCTGACCCCGTCGGCATTGATTTTCGGTACCCCGTAGGGGCACGATTTGACGCATACCAGGCAGGCCGCACAATTCTCGCCCTGCACCGTTGCCGTAACCGCCGAAAGCGTCAGTTCGGATTGGGACAGAAAGGTCACCGCCCGCGCGGCAGCGGCATTGGCCTGGGCAATGGATTCGGTAATCAGCTTGGGGCTGTGGGCGGTCCCGCAGACAAAGATGCCTTCCGTGGCCATATCCACGGGCCGCAACTTGACATGCGCCTCCATGAAATACCCTTCGGGGGTCCTGGCCAGTTTGATGATGGATGCCAGTTCGGCGGTGTCTTCCGCCACCAGGCCGGCGCTCAGGGCTACCACGTCCGCGGTCACTTTGAGATGACGGCCGAGCACATGATCCCTGAAGGTAACCGCCACACCATCGGCAGCGGGTTCCACCAGGGGCGGCTCATCTTCCGTGAACCTGAAGAACATAACCCCCAGGCGACGGGCCTCGGTATAATATTCCTCCATTAGACCATACGTTCGAATATCCCGATACAGAATGAACACATCCGTGTCCGGATGCTCCTTTTTTATGTGGAGCGCATTTTTAACCGCATTCTGACAGCATATGCGTGAACAGCTGGGGTTGTCCCCGTTTCTGGAACCAACACATTGAATCATCACGACGGTGTCGAGTTTACCTTCGGGCACATCCTCCAGATACTGGCTAAGCTCGATCTGGGTCATCACCCGCTCATCTTCTGCGTAGCTGTATTCCTTGGGCTGGTACTCCTTGGCGCCGGTTGCCAGTATCACCACACCGTGCTCTATTTTTCTTTCGTACATGCCCGGGCCCACCAGAACCTCTGTGGTAAAGTTGCCCTTGAATCCTTCAAAGCCCACGATCAAAGACTGGATCAGCACCTGAATATTGTCATGGCTGGTGACACGATCGATGAGATCCACCAGAAAGGGCTGGATGGGATCGCCTTCGATGACGGCCTTGAGATGATTGGCCATCCCGCCCAGCTTGTCCTCTTTTTCCACCAGAAAAACTTCAAAGCCCTGTTCGGCCAAGCCAAGGGCGGCATGCATGCCGGATACACCGCCACCAATTACCAGCGCCTTCTGGATAACCGGGATGGTCTTTTCATTCAGCGGTTCGAGCGTAGCTGATCTGGCAACCGCCATACGCACCAGATCCTTGGACTTGTGGGTGGCTTCATCCGCTTCATCCGCGTGAACCCAGGAACCCTGGTTGCGGATGTTGGCCATTTCAAAAAGATATTTGTTCAGACCGCAGTCCCGCAGCGTATCCATGAAGATGGCCTCATGCGTCTTGGGTGTGCAGGCAGCCACCACGATCCGGTTGAGTCCGTGCTCCTTGATGAGTTCCTTCATTTGATCCTGAGCGTCCTGGGAGCAAGTAAAGAGGTTCTGACCGGCATACACCACCCCCGGCAGCGAACGGGCATATTCCTCCACCGCAGCCACATCCACCACCCCGCTGATGTTGATGCCGCAATTACACACAAAAACACCGATGCGCGGATCGGCCTCGCTCACATCCACCTCTTCAGGGAGCTCCACGGTCCGGGTCAGGGTGTTGCGCGCACTGCTCAAATGCATCCCTGCGCTGCAGGCGGCCGCACTGGCTTCGATAACCGAGGAGGGAATATCCTTGGCCCCCTGGAAAACACCGCAGGCAAAAACCCCGGGGCGGGAGGTCTCCATTGGCGTGAATGGCCGCGTAACGGCAAAATTATAGGCATCCGTTTCCACCTCCAGTCTTTCAGCAAGGGCGGCCGTCTCCGCAGTCACCTGTAACCCTACGGAAAGAACCACCATGTCGAACACCTCTTCCTGGAGTTCGCCACTTTCGTCAGCATACCTTATACGCAGGTTTCTATCCGGACCGACCTCATCGATGGTGTGGACCCGGGCTTTTACAAAACGCACCTTTTCCGTGTCCCGGGCCCGCAGGTAGTATTTTTCATACTCCTTGCCGAACGTACGGATATCCATGTTGAATATGGCACAGTCCAGATTGTTCTGCGAATGCTCCTTGGCGATCATGGCATCCTTGACGGCGTACATGCAGCAAACCGAAGAGCAGTAACCATTGCCGCACTGATTGGTATCTCTGGATCCGATGCACTGGAGCCAGGCAATCTTCTTGGGTTCCGTTTCATCTGAAGGCTTCAAAAGGTGCCCCATGGTGGGCCCGGAGGCGGAAAGAATGCGTTCGAATTCCAGGCTCGTGAGGACATTGGGATTTTCACCGTAGAGATAGTGCCGGGCAAGTCCAGAAGGGTCATACGGCCGACTCCCCGGACAGAGGACGACAGACCCTACCTCAATTTCCTTCAAGGCAACCTGCTGCTCATGATCCACAGCCTCTGCCAGGCACGCATCCACACATTGGTAGCACTCGGAGCAGATCGCACAGGAGAGGCAGCGATCGGACTCTTTCTGAGAAGTGGCTTCATCAAATCCCAGCTGAACCTCTTCGAAGGTCGTTTTGCGTTCATCCGCCGGTCGGCAGGGCATCTTTTCCTTTGCCGCAGGCATGACACCTTCCAGGGGGACATCCGCAACCCCGCTCCAGTCCTTTTCACGATCGGCAGCGATATCTTCGCCACGCATGAAACGGTCCATGGAGATGGCTGCTTGCCGGCCCGCAGCAATGGCATCCACAACCGTGGCCGGTCCACTGACCGCATCACCGCCGGAAAAAATATCAGGATCATCCGACTGAAGCGTTACGGGGTCGACATTCATTGTTCCCCATTGGCTGAGGGTGCAGACGCACTCATCGGTGAGACAGGCCCAGTCACTCTCCTGCCCGATGGCAGGAATCACCGTATCCACGTCGATGACAAATTCGGAGCCTTCCAGGGGAACAGGCCTGCGTCGGCCGCTCTCATCGGCTTCACCGAGCTCCATCTTGATACACTTCAGGCCGGTGGCGCGTCCATCCTTTCCAATGACCCTGACGGGGGCCGTGAGGGTCATGATATCGATACCTTCCTCAGTACACTCTTCAATCTCCACTTCGTTGGCCGGCATCTCCGCATACGTCCGCCGATAGACCACAAAGGGCTTGGTAGAGCCGGTCCTTAAGGCCGTGCGTACCGAGTCCATGGCCACGTTGCCGCCGCCGATGACAGCCACCCGGTCTCCCAGGCTCACCTGATTCCCCAGGTTGACCTCACGGAGAAAATCCACCCCGGGATATATGCCTTCGAGATCCTCGCCTTCTATGCCCAGTACCTTACACTCGTGCGATCCGATCCCCATGAAAAAAGAGTTGAATCCTTGGTCGCGAAGCTGAGCGATGGTGATATCCTGGCCGATTTCGACCCCGGTTTTGAACTCGACCCCCAGGGCCCGGATCACCTTGATCTCTTTGTCGATGATATTCCGGGGCAGGCGATACGCGGGTATCCCCACCGTTAACATGCCGCCCAATACCGGCAGTTTTTCAAAAACCGTGACCTTATATCCTTCGATAGCCAGGTAATACGCACAGGTGAGGCCGGCAGGGCCAGCGCCAATGATAGCCACTTTTTCCGGCCGTTCAGCCTTCTTTTCAGGAAGGTAAGGCTGCTCGCTTTCGAGATCTCTATCGGCCAGAAATCGATGCAGATATTGTATGGAAAGCGTGTCATCCACCTGGTTACGCGTACATACCCCCTCGCAGGGGTGATGACACACGCGTCCGCACACCCCGGGGAAGGGGTGATCCTGCTTGAACAGTGCCAGGGCCTCCCGGTATTTACCCTGCTGGATAAGAGCGATGAAGCCTTGAACGCTCACATGGGCGGGGCAGCTGGACCGGCAGGGGGCAGTGCCTCTTTTATTTATGGCAAAGGCCCCTGGAATGGCCTGGGCGTACTGTTTGAATACCGCTTTCTTTATCGAAAGACCTTCGTTGTAGCCATCCTTCAAGTCCACCGGGCAGACTTGGGCGCATTCACCGCAGCTCGTGCATTTGGCCACATCGATATATCTTGGGTTTTCACGAACATGCGCAGTAAAATGACCCGGTTCCCCCGTAAGTTGCTGAAGCTCACTGTTGGTGATAAGCTCTATGTTCAGATGCCGGCCGACCTCGACCAGTTTGGGAGAGATGATTCACATGGCACAGTCATTGGTGGGAAAGGTTTTATCCAGTTGCGACATCAGCCCTCCAATGGCGGAAGACTTTTCAAGCAGATAGACATAATAGCCGGAATTAGCCAAATCGAGGGCTGACTGCATTCCGGCAATGCCGCCTCCGACAACCATGACGGATCCGACAAGACCGTTCTTCTCAACATTTGAATTCTTTTCCATCTTTTCCCCTTTACATCCTCTTTAATATCTCTGGCAGTTTATCTTCCCACCCGATGGTCGCAATTTGGACGCCTCCGAAGCCCTCCTTTTTCAGGGTACGGATTGTTTCCGATGCTATCTCGATGCACTCCCGGACCTTGTCCGGTGCGCCCTGGACCCTCTCGATCAGGGTATCGGGAATAAAGGTGTGGTTGACGTTGCGGGCGATGTAGCGGGCCATACCCAGGGATTTCAGCAGCAAAACCGTGGGAATGACGGTGGTTTTTTCCCGGTTTACCCGTTTCCAGACAGGCTCTATGGCGGCAAGGTCGAACAACGGTGGTGTAATGAAAAACCGGGTTCCAGCCTGGCCCAGACGGTTTATATCATCCAGGATGAGCTCGGGGCTTTTATCCCTGGCTCCCGCCTCCACCGTCGACCCCACCAGAAATTCCGGCGCGCCGTTGAGTTCGATGCCGGCCATGTCCCGGCCCTGTTGCAGGCCGTCAATCGCCGCCAGAAGCTCCGGAAGATCGAGGTCGTACACCCCCCTCGCCTGGTGATGGTCCCCAAGGCCGGGATCCTCGCCTTTGACTACCATCACGATGGAAATACCGCACCCGTCAGCCCCCAGCAGGTCGGCCTGAAGCGCCAGCCGGTTTCTGTCACGGCAGTTGAGCTGCATCACAGTCTCCAGCCCTTTTGATTTTAGAATCATGGCGCCCCCCAGGGAACTCATGCGCATCACGGCATTGCTCATTTCGGGAACCACAAAGGCGTCCACCATGCCCTTTACCTTCTGTGCGTTTTTGACCATGCGGGAAACATCCGCCCCTTTGGGCGGCTCCATTTCCGCCAGAATGACAAATTCTTTGGCTTCAATCTTTTGCTGTAAACCCATTTGTATCACTCCACTGAAACGGCTGAGTGTCGGACCACGTTCATACAAGGTGGGGTTCGACACCGTAATTATTGGTTGCTGTTCACACAGAACAAAGCAATGGTCGTGCCAGAGTAGACCGATCACCAGAAAATTACACTTATATCGTTTAATATCATATTGTTATATCTATATCCCTCGTTTATAAACCCGGGGAACGGCGGACAGGCCCAAAAGGCATTTGTGCCAAAACGGCACATCTTTTCAATTTTTCATTGCATTTTTCAGTGGTTGGATATTATGTTCCGTTTTGGACTAGGCCATTTTGGAGCATTTTTTTCTAATTCATAAACCAGGACGGATTAACATGGACTTGAGATTGATCATTGTCGATGATGACCGGGATTTTCTGGAGATAATGGGCAAACGCATCCAGGAGCTCGGATTTGGCAACATCCTTATGCAGGACGACCCTATAAAGGCGGCCGCCTTGTTTGAAAAAAATCAATCGTTCGACCTGGCTCTTATTGACATGACCATGCCGGGGATGAACGGCCTGGAACTGCTCGACCAGATCAAAAAGCACAGCCCCGGAACCGAATGCATCATGATAACCGCCGTGAACGAAGCCCGCACGGCGGTTGAATGCCTGCGTAAGGGCGCCTATGACTACCTGATCAAACCCGTTACCCAGGAAGACCTGGCCCTGTCCGTTCACAGGGCCCTCGAACACCGGCGACTCATCCATATCCTGGACATTGAAAAGGGAAAAACCCCGCTGAGGCTGAAGCACAAAACTGCCTTTTTGGGTATTGACACCCGATCTCCCCGCGTGAAAAGAATCCTGAAAGAGGCTGAACTGCATGCTGCCAGCGAAGTACCCGTACTGATCACCGGCGAGAGCGGCACCGGAAAGGAGGTGCTGGCCCAGGCCATCCACAAGGCCAGTCCCAGGTCCGTCCACACCTTCACGGCCATCAACATGGCGTCCCTGAACGGCAGCTTGTTTGATGCGGAGTTTTTCGGCCACACCCGGGGCGCCTTCACGGGTGCAGAAAAAGCGCGCTCCGGGTATCTGGAACAGACCCACCTGGGCACCCTTTTCCTGGACGAAATCGGACACCTGCCTCTGGAGGTTCAGGGTAAGCTGTTACGTTTCATGCAGGACGGCAGCTACTACAGGGTCGGGACCAGTACGCACCGGCGCGCGGATATTCGGTTTGTTGCCGCCACCAACGCTGACCTGGACAAACTCATGACCAAGGGCTTGTTCCGTAAAGACCTGTTTTACCGCATCAGGGGAGGATGGCTGCACTTGCCGCCCCTGAGGGAAAGAAAGGAAGACATCCCCCTCCTGGTGAGGGCCTTCACAATCAATGAAAACCCTCGCCCCAAGCAAACAGCCATAACCGACGAGGCCATGAATATTCTCATGGGCTTCGACTACCCCGGCAATATCAGAGAACTCAAATCAATTATCATGTCTGCCCTGAACCTGGCCCAGGGCAGATCCATAAAACCCGACCACCTGCCCCAACACCTGCTCAAGCAGAAAAACAATACCCGTCCGGATTGTGTGATGGAGGGTCAGCCCACCTCCACATTGGCCGAGATTGAAAGAGAGCACATTATCTGTACCTATCAGCAGACAGGCCACAACAAATCAAAAACAGCTCGGGTACTGGGGATCGGTTTGAACACCCTGCGTAGAAAGTTATCCGCATACGGGGTAAAGTAAGTTGAAAAATCCAGCATTTTTACATACAAAGAAGGTTAATCGATTATCTTAAGGAGAATTCCAGCATGAAAAAATGGCGATGCACGGTATGCGGGTACATTCACGAAGGGGAGGAACCGCCGGACAAATGCCCGGTTTGCGGTGCAGACAAAAGCCTGTTCGAAGAAGTTGTAGAAGAGGAGCCGGCCGCCGACACTGCTGCTGCTGAAGACCCGACGCCCGGCGCCCCTGAAGCCTCCGAGGATCCCAGGCGCGTGGATCCGGGCAGCCCGCCCGATTCCAAATTTGGCAACATCTATCACCTGCTGATCGGTCAGATGCTGAAGCACCATGCCCATCCGATTTCCACCCACATTCCCAACGGCGTTCTGCCCATCTCTTTTCTGTTCATCGTATTGGCGTTTATCTCCGGATCATCCTCCCTGGGCACCGCCGCTTTTTGTAACATCATCATGGTCGTGCTCACTACGCCCTTTGTCATTTTTTCCGGCTATGTGGAGTGGCAGCACCGTTACAAAGGCATCATGACCAACCAGTTCAAACTGAAAATAATCTGTGCTATCACCGTTGCCGCGGGCTCGCTTCTACTAGCGCTATGGTGGATCATGTCTCCGGATGTCTTGAGCGTTGCCTCCACGGGTCGCAAACTTTTTGTTTTTATCAGCCTGGTCACCCTGGCAGCCGCCGGCATTGCCGGTTTCATCGGCGGGAAACTGGTGTTCAGAGATTGATCATGCCTAATGCGAATTCGGCCATATCGGTCAGAGATCTCTACAAAAGCTTTGGTAGCAACCCGGTGCTAAAGGGCATTTCGGTTTCCGCATTTAAAGGGGATGTCATCTCCGTGCTTGGATCGAGCGGGTCTGGCAAGAGCACGTTGCTCCGGTGCATCAACTTTCTGGAGATCCCGGACAGCGGGCGCATCACCATCAGCGGGGAAGAAGTTCTCATGAAGAAGGGGCGCGGCGGCCAGAGCATGCCCAGGAATCTCAAACAGGTTGAACGGCTGCGCACCAAACTGGCCATGGTTTTCCAGCAGTTCAACCTGTGGTCACACATGACTATCCTGGAAAATGTGATTGAAGCCCCCCTGCACGTGCTGAAACTGCCGCGTAACGATGTCATGGAAAAAGCCAAGGAATATCTGGATAAAGTGGGCATCTACGACAAGATCAATGCCTATCCGGCCCATCTTTCGGGCGGTCAGCAGCAAAGAGCCGCCATCGCCCGGGCGCTGGCTATGGAGCCGGAAGTGATGCTGTTCGACGAGCCCACCTCAGCGCTGGACCCTGAACTGGTCGGGGAAGTGCTGCAGGTAATCCGCAAGCTGGCCGAGGAAGGCCGCACCATGATCGTCGTAACCCACGAAATGGGTTTTGCCCGGGAGGTAAGCAACCGGGTCATTTTTCTGGATGACGGTATCATCGAGGAAGACGGTGACCCAAAGGCAGTTTTTGACACACCTCGCTCGGAACGGTTTCGTCAGTTCATCGCCCTGGTACTGTAAACTCAATTTTCATTGGATAAACAAGGCTTATTCATTTAACCAACACTCTAACCGTTAAAAAAGAAGGAGGATAAACAATGAAAAAAGTATTGTCATTACTCGTTATTGTAGTCTTTTTGGCTGCCAGTGGCGTTCAGGCAAAAGAGTGGAAAAAGGTGCGCATCGGTGTGGAGGGCGCCTATCCCCCATTCAGCTATGTGACGCCTGAAGGCGAACTGGCCGGTTTTGACATCGACATCGCCAAAGCCCTGGTCAAGGCCATGGAGGTGGAAGTTCAACTGGTGGCCCAGGACTGGGACGGCATTATCCCGGCCCTCCTTGCAAAAAAATACGATGCCATCATCGCTTCCATGTCCATTACCGAGGAAAGAAAGAAAAAAGTTGCTTTCAGTAACAAATACTATAACACACCAGCAAAGTTCGTGTGTAAAAAGGGCGCCATGAGCACCTTTTCCCGGGACAATCTTAAAGGGAAAAAAGTTGGGGTGCAGCGGGCCACCATTCATGACCGCTACCTGACCGATAATTACGGTAAGGATGTGGAGATCAAACGCTACGGTACCCAGGACGAAGCCTATCTTGACCTGACAGCCGGACGGGTGGATATGCTACTGGCGGACAGCATCGCGTTGTCCGACGGCTTTTTAAAAAAACCGGACGGCAAAGATTATCAGTTCATTGGCCCTGACCTGTCCGACCCGAAGTGGTTTGGTGAAGGCGCCGGCATCGCCATCCGCAAACAGGACACCGACCTGGTGGAAAAGTTCAATGCCGCCATCAAACAGATTCGCGCGGACGGCACGTATAAGAAGATTCAGGACAAGTACTTTGACTTTAACGTCTACGGAGACTAATCTGAATGTGCATGATATTTGATGAAATCTTAAATTAACATCCAAATTATCTCATCATCAAATTTCACCCTTCGGGCGAGCCGGAGGCTTCCATATGCTGCGTTGCTAAGAATTCGAAGTAAAACACACTACGACTTCATCCTTAGATGCCTTGCCTATGAAAGCCTCCAACTCGTGCACGATTCAGATGTTTCACCATCTACCAATTAATTTCCTGATATCCGTCGCTCACATGTAGAACCTGGCTCTTCAGGAAATGGGTTGAAAATGTATGATTAACCTGCATGGATACGGTCCCAGCATACTGGATGGCACGGTTGTGACGCTCACAGTTTCGCTGGCTTCCCTGGCCATTTCGATGCTGCTGGGCATCATTGGTGCGCTTTCCAAATTGTCCCCTTTTAAAGCCCTGCGATTTGCCGCCCAGGTTTATACCACCGTCATTCGTGGTATTCCCGACCTGGTGCTGATGCTGCTGGTGTTTTTCGGCGGCCAGGTATTCATCAACCAGGTCGCCCCTATGCTAGGGTATGACGAGTATATCGACATCAACCCGTTTATCGCCGGAGTCTCCACCATCGGATTCATCTTTGGCGCCTATATGACCGAGACCTTCAGAGGCGCCATCCTGGCCGTTAATAAGGGGCAGCTCGAGGCCGGAAACGCATACGGCATGACCGGCTTTCAAGTCTTCAGACGCATTCTCATGCCCCAGATGGTACGTCATGCCCTTCCGGGGTTCGGCAACGTCTGGCTGGTGCTGATCAAAACAACGGCCCTGGTGTCTATTATCGGCCTGGACGATATGGTGCGCAAGGCCGCCCTAGCTGCCGGCGCCACACGTTTACCCTTTACGTTTTATGCTGTGGTGGCCTTCAACTATCTGGTGATCACGACGATTTCCATCTATTTCCTGAAATGGCTTGATACCCGCTACAGCGCGGGTGTCATCAAAACATAAATGCCGTGGGCATCGATAGGGCTGATACCCACGGCATTTATTGTAAAGAATTTTGACTTCATTTTATAGTAGCTAACTGCCTAACGGTGGTTTGTGAACGGCGTTATGGACTTTTCAATTATCACCGAAAATTTCGGCATCTATATGGAAGGCCTCTGGAATACAGCCCAGCTGGTGTCCCTGTCTCTTTTCATGGGGCTCCTTATGGCCATACCGCTTGCTATTTTGGTAACATCGAAGAACTTACTGATCAATGGCCCAATCAGGGCCTATGTTTATTTTTTTCGCGGTACCCCCCTCCTGGTTCAAATATTTCTGATCTACTATGGTATGGGGCAATTCAAAGCCGTCCAGACCAGTATTTTCTGGTTTTTTTTCAAAGAAGCCTATTTCTGCGCTCTTTTTGCCTTTACCCTGAATACGGCTGCGTACACCACCGAAATCATTCGGGGAGCCATCGAAACCACCCCGCACGGCGAAATCGAAGCCGCAAAAGCAACCGGGATGTCCCGGTTTTTGATGCTGCGGCGCATTGTTCTGCCCAGTGCTTTCAGGCGCGCCCTGCCCACCTATAGCAACGAGATCATTTTCATGCTGCACGGTAGTTCGCTGGCCAGCGTCATCACCATTGTTGACATCACCGGAGCCGCCCGCATCGTCAACTCCCGCTTCTATAGCCCCTACGAGGCATTTCTGACGGCAGCCGTTATCTATATGTGCATTACCTTTCTTATCGTCTGGAGCATTAAGCAACTTGAGATTCGCTGGTTTGCCCACCTTAGACCCCAAGAATAAAAAAGATTGAAAGATGTCTATCGTGTTTTTCCGTTAAACTTTTTAAACAGGATTGATCATGACTACAAAAACCATTGACATAACAGCACTGCCTCAATGCAGCATGGGAAATGCGCGCCGTTTGACCGTTGTCCGGTACGGTAAATGCG
>Ga0164313_10001653_pt1 | contig 19748 bp, 16 predicted proteins | sample GuaBasSedimGuay4_FD_113735 | JGI IMG/M metagenome (GOLD analysis project Ga0164313, IMG submission 113735) | Subseafloor sediment microbial communities from Guaymas Basin, Gulf of California, Mexico - Guay4, Core 4569-4, 0-3 cm | ecosystem: Environmental > Aquatic > Marine > Hydrothermal vents... | reverse complement strand
TGGGTGGAAATACAGGCTTGGGCACCAATACCGTTACAGGATAGGAGAAAATCCGGCTACCGGAAATACTCCTGGCGTGTGCCTGAGCAAGAATATGTTGGAGATTGATGAGTTTGCCCTGGAAGCCTGCTTCGACACGGAAGAAACCCCGGAAGATGTAAGTGCCGGCTTGTCAAGCGGCCACACGAGGGCGTACGATGGACAGCGAGCAGACGGAATATATCATACCCGGGAGAATTCATGTTCGACCAGAAGCTGACGACATGCCCTGTCTGTCCCTCGCAAGACCTGCGGCATTTCCTGACCGACCACCGTGGGATAAATATCGACGTCTGTGCGCAGTGTAATTTCCTGTTCATGAATCCTCGATATAGTGACGCGCACCTCGACGATTTTTACGCCCAATACACGGAACTGGAGGATCGCGACAACTGGAATGAAGCACTCGCCTACGGACATGGTTTCCACCTGGCCCGCCTCGAGGCCTACCGCGCCCCGGGCACTTTTCTGGATATCGGCTGTGGGAACGGGCACCTCCTCGCTGCGGCGCAACGGCGTGGCTGGCAGGTCACGGGCCAGGATGTATCGGTAACAAGTTGTGGCAAAGTGTCGCAAAGGCTCGGCGTGGAGGTTCTCTGCGGAGATTTTTTGAGCATGGAATTTGACCGCCGCTTCGATGGTATCTCGATGCATCAGGTTCTTGAACACGTCAAGGATCCTTGGTCATTCGTTGAAAAGATCCACTCGCTGCTCAACCCCGGCGGTGTATTTTTCGTGGCCACCCCGAACATCTGGTCACTGAGCAATCGGCTCAAATACTCGTACGAACGCATGGGACTCAGAAAATCGGAAATCGGCAAGTATTTCGATTCGAGCCACCACCTGAACTACTTTACGCCCAAGGCGATGAACCGTCTTTTATCCCGGGCTGATTTCACGATCAAGGCGGCCCGCAACGGGCACAAGGTGCGCCCGGGACAATCCCGCCTGCAACGATTTCTGATGCGCAACATCACCGAACGATTCGTTCCGAGATCGACCTTTTTTGTAATCGCGCAGAAATAGCGATATTCCCATGATCCTGCTCGACCGGCCCTATGCCTCGAACTTCCTGCACACTACCATCGCGGACAACGCGCTTCCCGTGGTTATGACCGAAGCCGCCCGCGGGTTGGGACTGGCGCCGGGACCCCACGTGTTGGACGAAAACGCGGCCCTCGCCTTATGTCGTGAGGCCCACCTCAGGGGCGACCTGAAATTGTACACCAACTCGGAGAATGCCCTGGGTTGGATCGCCGACAACCTGGCATTTACAGGCTTGCCGGAGAAAATCCGGATATTCAAGGACAAGGCCCGGTTTCGCAGTCTGACCAAAACCCTCTTTCCCGATTTTTTCTATCGGGAGGTGGCCGCCGCCGACCTGGCCGCGGTCGACCCTGCCGGGTTGCCCCTTCCTGTCATCCTGAAACCGAATGTGGGTTTCTTCAGTCTGGGCGTACACAAGATCAACACCGTGTCGGACTGGGCGGTGGCGCTGGAATCACTGGACCGGGATTTGGGAGCCCAGTCGGAACTCTATCCGGAGCAGGTTCTGGACACCGGATCCTTCCTGATCGAGGAATATGTGGCGGGCGACGAATTCGCCCTGGATGCCTACTTCGACTCAGACGGCAGTCCTGTCGTCCTTAACATCCTGAAGCACATTTTTTCCTCGGAGGATGACGTCAGCGACCGCATCTACACCACCTCGAAACAGATCATCGAAAAAAACCTGGATCGGTTCACTAATTTTCTGAATGAGGTGGGCAGGCTGTCCGGGGTTAAAAATTTCCCGGTCCATGTGGAGTTGCGCCTCTCCCCGGAGGGAACCCTGGTGCCCATCGAGATCAATCCGCTGCGTTTCGGGGGTTGGTGCACCACCGCCGACCTGACCATGCACGCGTACGGTTTCAACCCTTACCTGTATTTTCTGCGCGGCGAGCGTCCCGACTGGGGCGGAATCCTTGCCGACAAGGCCGGAGTTAATTTCAGCATCGTCGTTTTGGACAATTCCACGGGGTTTGAGCCAGAGCGGATCCTGGATTTCGATTATTCCCGTCTTCTGGAAAAATTCACGAAGCCGCTTGAATTACGGAAAATCGACCACCGGAAATTTGGAGTTTTCGGATTTCTCTTTGTTGAAACCGGGGAAGATGATTTCGGGGAGCTCGAGAGTATTCTTCGTTCGGACCTGCGGGAATTCATCACTATCTGATCCGGATTGTCGTGTATTGGCCCCAGGGGCACCATGGGGATTGAGGTTGATTTTACCTACATATTTGCTAGGATTTAAAGATGGACCGAGATGCGACGTGGTGTGGACGTGCCAGCCCGGGAGTTGAACATGGATTTTCCTGCCTGTAAAAAATGCAATGACGGCCTTCTTCTGCCCCTGTCGGACTACGGACGCGACGGCGCCCCCATCCGCTACAAGGCCTGGGTCTGCCACAATCCCGACTGCGGATTCAGCATTCGCATCGACAACGGAGAAATCAGCCTGGGCAAGAGCCTGCGCGAATCCGTCAAGTAATCTGCTTCCCGAATCTTAGCAGAAAGCGTCCCACCAGCAGCATCCCCAGGACCGAAACCGCCGCCAGGCCCCAATCCTGCATGGTGATGGTCTGGGGCTCCGCCAGACTGCCTTCGGTATTGAGCATTGCCCACAGGGAAATGGAATTGTGCACCGCGTGGGCCACCCAGCAGGCCGTCACCGACCGGGTGACTTCGTAGATGAAGGCCAGCATAAGACCCACGCCGACCAGACCGAACAGGAACCAGGGCTCTCCATGAACGATCCCGAACACCAGGGCTGAAACCAGCGCCGCGGGAATAGCGCCCCACATGGACGAGGCCAGGCGGTGGAGCAGGCCCCTGAAAATGATTTCCTCGGCGAGGGGCGCCACGATCACGACGCTGATCACGGCCAAAACGACTCCAAGGCTTGTGGTGGGCAGGTGATCCCTGAAAAGACTCTCCCACTGGGGATCGACCGGGTGCAGGCGCAGGGAAAGTTCAGCCAGCAGCGAGGTAGGCACCAGGGAGCAGACCGCCAGCAGCGCGGAGGCCGCCAGCACGATCGGGTGGGGGTTGGTCAGGCTGAAATCACTGCGGAGGGAAAAATCCCATCGGCGGGCCATCAGGTACATCGGCACCAGGACTCCGGCAACTGCTCCGGCCATCACGGGCACGAACAGATCCGCCCGGACCATGTAGAACAGGATCTGGAAGAAGAAGTTGCCGGCCATCAGCAGCGTGGCCAGACCCATGATGCGGCCCCGGCTCCAGGTTTCCCACAAGCCCCGCGGTTCCCGCGGTCCAGGGATATTTTCACCGTTATATTGATTCAAATCGTTCATGTGCTCCAAGATCGGGGATCAGTCGCCAGGGATCAACTGTAGTTTGGCCAACAGGCCGCTGGGCAATCGGCCCCCAAAAGAGTTAGTATCTACCAACGGGTCGACAAAGGCAAAGGGTCGACAAAAGAAAGGGACCGCCGTGCCGCTTCAGGAAAATCGTCATATCCAGGCCGTGATCTTCGATCTCGACAATACCCTGACCGATTTCATGAAAGCCAAGGAAAATTCCATCACCGCGGCCGTCGACGCCATGATCGACGTGGGGTTGTCGCTGTCGCGCGAGGAAGCTACCGAGAAGATCTTCGCCATCTACAAGAAAGAGGGCATCGAGCACCAGCGGGTATTCAACATCTTTCTGGAGCAGACCGTCGGCAAGGTGGACTACCGCATACTGGCCGCCGCGGTGGTGGCCTATCGCCGTGGCAGGGAAGGCTCGTTGGTTACCTATCCCCACGCCAAGCTCGTGCTCAACCGTCTGCTCAAGGCCGGCTATAAACTGGCGGTGGTCAGCGACGCTCCGGGGTTCGAAGCCTGGATGCGGCTGACCGCGGTGGGCCTGCAGCATACTTTCGACCTGGTTCTGACTTTCGAAGACACGGGCAGCCATAAACCGGATCCCACCGGATTTTTGATGGCGCTGGACCGGTTGGATGTTGCCGCCGAACGCGCGGTTGTCATCGGGGACTGGAAGGAACGGGATATCCTGGGGGGACAAAACGCCGGGCTGCACACGGTTTACGCCAGATATGGGGATCAGTATTCCAAGTACGCCGACAAGGTCGAAAGCGACCCCACGGAGCCGGATTTTGTCGTGGACGATCTTTTCCAGTTACTGGACGTCCTGGATCAACTGAACGGACCTGGCCACCAGGGAAAGGACATCTGAAATGCGGGTTTGCACAGCCGTGCAGATGGCAGCCATCGACGCGGACACCATTGCCGGCGGAATTCCCGGCGAGAAGCTGATGGAGCGCGCGGGGCATGTCCTGGCCGAGGCTCTGTTGGATTTCCTGGCTGAAAACAGCGATGGCGCTCACGACGAACATGATCATGATCATGATCACGGGTCCTGCAGCCACGATCACGGCCCCGGTGTCCTGATCATCTGCGGCAAGGGCAACAACGCTGGTGACGGCCTGGTCGTGGCGCGATTGCTGGCGGCCGAAGAGTGCTCCGTCACGGTGATGTTTCTGGATCAACCCAATGTGCTCAGTGCCGATGCGCTGTTGAATTTCGGCCGGTTGCCGCAAAATGTGCGGATGGTCGTGCCGGAAGCCGAACTCTGGTCCGAAACCTTCAGTGAACTGGCCCAGGAGGCCGACGTGGTGGTGGACGCCATCTTTGGGACGGGCATCAAGTTACCCTTGCGGGAACCGCACATTCATCTGATCCGCGCCATCAACGACACGGGGCTGCCCTGTCTGGCGGTGGATATCCCTTCGGGGGTGTCGGGCGACGACGGCCGGGTGAACCCCGTGGCTGTCGCGGCGGATTTGACCGTAACGATGGGTTTACCAAAGTTGGGGCTGCTGCTCGCTCCGGGCCGGGATTTTGTCGGCGACATTGAGGTGGCGGACATCGGTTTTTCCGAAGAGGCCTGCCGGCAGCATACCGGTGAACTGCGCTGGCTGCAGCGGGAAGATTACCTGGCCCTGCTGGCGCCGCGTCCCGGGACGGTTCACAAGTACCGCTGCGGCCGCCTGCTGGTGATGGCGGGATCACGGGATTTTGGCGGCGCCGCCCACCTGGCGGGGCTGGGCGCCCTGCGCTCGGGAGTGGGTCTGGTGGCCATGGCTGTCCCTTCCTGTCTCGAGACCGCCACCCGTGTCATTCTTCCCGAAGCGGTGACACGCGCCGTTACGGAAACACCCACTGGAACCATCGCTCCGCTGATGGCCCCGGTGTTGGACGATATGCTGAAAAACAAGCAGGCCCTGGCTATCGGTCCGGGCCTGGGGGCTGATCCGGTAACCGATGAATGGGTGGTGGAACTTCTTGCGAATCAGACTTTGCCCATGGTGGTGGATGCCGACGCCTTGAGCGCCATCGGTCGCCGCGACCTCGAACCTGTTTTTGGATCGGACCAGGTTATTCTCACTCCCCACGCGGGAGAACTTTCACGGATGCTCAAAATGAGCAGTGAAGACATCGAACGCCGCCGCCTCCATCTGGTCGGAGAATTGGCCTCAAAATGGAATGTGGTTCTGATGCTGAAGGGGTCACCTTCGGTTATCGGAGCACCCGATGGACGGGTTTTCATCAACCCCACCGGTGACGACGCCCTGGCCCGGGGCGGAAGCGGGGACGTGTTGACCGGTTTGCTGGGCGGCCTTCTGGCCCAGGGCATGAACGCCCTGGATGCGGCCCTGCTAGGGGCCTACATTCACGGCCAGGCCGGCACCGTGGCCGCCCGCGGCCTCAGCAACCGGTCCGTGCTGGTCAGGGAGATCGCCGCCGCCATTGGCCCGGTGTTCGAGGAGATGGAAAAAGAAGCCAGCGCCTCCGCGGAATTGCGGGAAAAAATCTGGCCCGTCAATCCGGAAACGTCATCATAGCGGAAGCGTCATCATGAAGATTCTCGGCATCGAAACTTCCTGTGACGACACGAGCGTGGCCCTGTACGACAGCAGTTCCGGGGTGGCGGAAAACCTGGTTTCCTCCCAGGTGGATCTGCACGATCACTTCGGCGGCGTGGTGCCCGAACTGGCCAGCCGAGCCCATCTGGTCAACCTGTTGCCGCTGGTTGATTATCTGCTCGACCGGCAGAAACTGACCCTGAAGGATCTGGACGGGGTGGCGGTCACGGCCGGACCCGGATTGATCGGCGCCCTGCTGGTGGGCCTGTCCACGGGCAAGGCCCTGAGCATGGCGGCGGATTTGCCCCTGGTGGGGATCCATCACATCGAAGGGCATATCCTGGCCAACGCCCTGACCGCGGACATGGTTCTGCCTGCGGTGGTCCTGGTGGTGTCCGGCGGGCATACGGAGTTGGTCTACATGCCCGAGGTCGGCCGGTACGAACTGCTGGGCGGCACCCTTGACGACGCCGCCGGCGAGGCCTTCGACAAGACCGCCAAAATGCTGGGTTTACCCTATCCGGGTGGCCCCCAGATCGATCGCATGGCCAAAATGGGAAATCCCGGCCGGTTCAAATTCCCCCGGCCCCTGAAAAACGATCCCCGCACGGTGTTCAGTTTCAGCGGACTCAAAACGGCTGTGCGCGTGGTGGTCGAAGACCTTCCCCGTCCCCTGTCGGAACAGACGGTGGCCGACGTCAGCTACGAGGTGCAGGAAGCCATCGTGGATTCGCTTTGCCAAAAGTTGTTCCAGGCCGCCCGGCGCAAACACGTTCCGGCCGTGTACCTGGCCGGGGGAGTTTCGGCCAACGGGCGTCTGCGTGAAAGGGTGGCCGAAGAGGCGGCTGCCCGGAAACTCCACTTCGTGCCGCCGGAGCCTGTTTATTGCACCGATAACGCGGCTATGATCGCCTATGCCGGCTGGTGCCATTTTGCCGCTGGACGCAGTGACAGCCTGGATCTGGACAGTTTCCCCCGCCAACCCCTCGCCTCCTGGCGCTGAGCCTTCCCACCTGAAAAAAGCCGTACGGTTCACCTGTAACCTGCCGATATAAGAACAGAATCATGGTGGAAGGGTGTGCCCTGTTACGACCAAGAAGGTGTATATGACCGCGAAAGCGCGCATTCTGGTAGCGGACGACGAACCTCATATCAGGCGGATCCTGCAGTTTCTGCTGGAAGAAGAGGGTTTCGAAGTTCATATGGCTGAAGACGGCGAAGAGGCCTGGAAGGCCGTGGCCAGTTTTCAGCCCGATCTGGTTTTGTTGGATGTCATGATGCCCCGCATGGATGGCTTCGCCGTCCTGGAAATCATTCGCGCCGGGTTCGAGACCGCCCGGCTGCCGGTGATCCTGCTGACCGCCAAAGGCGAGGAACAGGACAAGGTCAAGGGACTGGCCGGGGGTGCCAACGATTTCATCGTCAAGCCGTTCAACCACGAGGAGCTTCTGCTGCGGGTCAGCAACCTCCTGGAGGCCACGCGAAGGGAACGCGAGGCCAATCCCCTGACGGGATTACCCGGTAACCGGGCGATCGATCGGGAGATCCAGGATCGCATCAACCAGGACCGGGATTACGGATTCATCTACATCGACATGGATCGTTTCAAAAGCTTCAACGACAAGTACGGTTATTCCAGGGGGGACCGCGCCATTTCATTTTTGGCCGGGGTCCTGGTGGGCATCACCCAGAAATACGGTTCGGGACGGGAATTCGTGGGCCATGTGGGCGGCGATGATTTCGTGGTCGTCGCCGGTTCAAAAGACACCGCGCGTTTGGCCCATCGCATTGTCAAGGAGTTCGACGAGGGCAAGGGGGATCTCCATGATAAAGAAGACTTCAGGAACGGTTACCTGGAAATAGAGAGTCGCAGCGGCCAGGTGGAGCGCTTCCCGTTGATTTCCCTGACCCTGGCAATGGTTTGCGATTGCCGCGGCCGTTTTCAGCACCCGGCCGAATTGAGCAACACTCTGGTGGAGCTGAAAAGATACGGAAAAACAAAGCCCCACAGCGTTGTGGTGCAGGAACGGCGGTCCTCTGACCACAAACCTGAATTGGTGTCGATCGTCGCGGACATTGAAACGCCCGACGACACCAACGGCAATCCCGCCTCCTGACCGGATGAAAACCGTCCGGGAGCTACACAACGAGGGCGTTTTAACCAACGCACCTGCAACCGCCGGGTCCATGGGAACCGGTGCTTGAGGAGAGGCAATGAACGAATCCCCCCGGGTTCTGGTCGTGGACGACGAAAAGCCCATCTCCACCCTTCTCGCTCAGATGTTTGAACAGGAGGGTTACGAGGTAGCCAATGCCTTTGACGGTATCGACTGCATGAACAAGATGGCCACATTTCGTCCGGACGTGGTGATCATGGACATCATGATGCCGAAGCTCGATGGAGTGGATACCACCCGCCTCATCCGACGCAACCGGAGCTACTCGGAAACCATCGTCGTGGCCCTGTCGGCCAGGTCGGATGAAGAAACGCGCCAAAGGATGAAGGACGCGGGCGCCAATCTCTTCATGAAAAAACCGTTCGTGATCGCCAAATTGCTGGCCAGGGTTTCCCGTATGCTGGAAATCCGTTCGGAATCCCATTGAGGTAAACGGAAATGCTGGACACCGCCGCCATTGCACTGCTGACCGCTCCCTTCACGGGTGTGGTCGCCGCGGTTTCGGTGCCGGCGCCCGTGGTGGTGCTGCTGCTGGCTGCGACTGCCGTGGGCGTGTGGGCAGCGATGATGTGGTTGCGGATCAAGGCCGGCCGCCGGCGCCTGCAAATAAAGACCGATGTCCTGCGCGGCCGGACCAGGACCCTGGAAAACATCCTGGCCGTTTCGGCTCGCATCAACGCCACCCGGAACCTGTCCGAACTTGCGACCAAGGTGACAACGGCGGTGGAAGAAGTCACCGGTTTCCGGCGTGTTGTCCTGTATCTCTGGTCCCACACCACCAAAGCCTTCGAAGCCCGCGCTTTCGCGGGCATAGCCCAGGAAGAGCAGGCAACCCTGTCCGGGGCCCAGATCATGCCCTCGGATTATGACGAATTGAGCAGGGAGGAATGCCGCTATTCCAATTGCTACCTCCTCGATCCGGCAGGTTTATGGGGGGACGCGGGGTATTGCCTGGATCTTATGCCCAATTCCCGCAAGTGGCAGGCCGGCCAGCGCCTGATCGCTCCTCTGGCCTCGTCTACCGGGGATGTCATCGGTTATCTGGATCTGGCTGAACCGGCTTCGGGCATGGTTCCTGATCCGGCGTCGATCCGTCAGCTCGAATTCCTTACCCGTCAGGCCACCACGGCAATCGAGTCCGCTGATGTCTACGATCATCTGGCCCGGAAAAACGCCGATCTTTCCGCCGCTTCGGAAAAACTGAACAGCCTGGCGGACATGAAAAAGAATTTCGTGGCCAACGTCAGCCACGAGTTGCGCACGCCCCTGACTTCCATTTCCGCCTACACGGAACTGCTGCAGAAAAATCTCGGCACCCTGGCCCCCGAATCCCTGGACGAGTTTTTGAAGGTGATCCACGACGAAAGCCTGAAGCTGACGGGGATCATCAACGACATCCTGGACTTGAGCCAGATGGAGAACAACCGGCCGTCCATGAAACCGGTGGACACGGACCTGGTCGCCCTGGCGAAACACCTGGAGGATTCCTGGAAAAGCCGCGCCCGCAAGATGGACATCAGGTTCACCCTCGAGGCCACGGCTGAAAACATCCAGCTGTCTTTGGACCCCCTCCTGATCCAACAGATGCTGACCCACCTGGTGGGAAACGCTTTCAAGTTCACTCCGGACGGGGGCGAAGTGCGGGTCGGCCTTCAGGAAACGGGCACCGCGGTTTGCCTGACGGTCCAGGATACGGGTATCGGTATACCAGCCGACAAGCTGGGGGACATATTCGAGAGTTTCTATCAGGTCGATTCGTCCACCACGCGCCGGCACAACGGACAGGGAGTCGGTCTGGCCATCTGCAAGGATATCGTCGTTCATCACGACGGCAGGATCTGGGCGGAAAACGTCCAGCCCCAGGGCACCAGGATTACCGTCCTGTTGCCGCGGCGCCCGGCGGTTCTGCAGCCGGCGGACCCCGTATCGCTGACCAGCCTGCCCTTCGAAGCCGGCGAATTCGTGCAGCGTTTGATGCACTGGGTGAGTGAGAGCCTCGGGATCCAGGTAGCCACCCTGATGGTGCCCGATCCCGGTGGCGACCACCTGACGATTCGCGCGGCCATCGGTCTGCCCGATTCGGTGGTTCAGAGCGCCCGCGTACGCAAGGGCGCCGGATTCGCGGGCCGGGTCTGGGAATCGGGGGAGACCCTTCTGCTGAACGATCTGACCAGCGAACGGAGGTTCGGCCGCGAACTGAACGAGCCCCGCTATTCAACCCCTTCGCTGCTTTGTGTTCCCCTCATGGATGGCGACGAACTGGTGGGGATCATCTCGGTCAACAACAAGGTCGACGGCACCGCCCTGGACACCGACGACCAGGTTTTCCTGGAGTCGTTGGCTCCCCGCCTGACCGGCCTGCTGGCCCGCTACGAAAGCTGGCAGGACGGCGCGCGTGATTTCGAAGCCATCCGGGACACCTTGCGTTCCACCACCGCGGTGGGGCACATGCGCCACGAAAGCCTGCTGGAGATCTGTCAGGAAATCTGTCTCGCGTCGGCCCGCAAGGCCATGCTGCCGGGCGATGAACTGGAGCATCTGGCTTTTTCACTGCAGTTCTACGATGTGGGCCTGGACACCGTGCCCGCCCAGGTGCTGGGTAAGCCGGGAAGGTTGAATGCAGAGGAACGGCGCCACGTGGAAAAACACGTGGATGCGGGGTTGGGAATCCTGGAATCACTCGAGCTGAACGCCAAGGTGCGGCAGCTCATTCTCCACCATCATGAAAACTTCGACGGGACGGGTTATCCGGTGGGTCTGGCCGGGGAGGCCATCCCCCTGGGTTCGCGGCTGATCAGGTTGGCTGACACCCTCTCGTCACTGCTGAGCCACCGCCCCTGGCGACCCGCCATGGGGTTGGACGAGGCCATGAACGTGATCCGGGGCGGCATCGGCCGGGAGTTCTGCCCGCGCATGGCCGAAGTCTTCCTGGCGGAAACCGAAGATCGCCGCCGGCGCATCGTCGACCTGCAGGCCAAGGAAGGCTCTTCCGCCGACCTGAATCGCCTGGCCCTTGACCGCGGCGCGCCCGAGCTCGCCGGAGTTTGATTCAACGCCCAACGAGAGGATCGGCCTTGTACAAGGTTCTGATAGCCGACGACGAACACAACATCCGCAATATCCTCGATTTCAGCCTTCACGCCGAAGGCTTCCTGGTCATTTCCGCCCTGGACGGGGAAGAGGCCTTCAGTCTCGCCGTGGAAAACGCTCCTGATCTGATCATCCTGGACGTGATGATGCCGGGTCAGGGTGGGGTGGAGACCTGCCGGGCCCTGAAAGCGGACAAGCGCACTTCCACGACGCCCGTCATTCTGCTGACGGCGCTGGCCGGCAAAAAGGACCGGGCCGCCGGCCTCGAGGCCGGAGCCGACGCCTACATCACCAAACCCTTCAGCCCGCAAAAGGTCATCGACTCGGTGCTGGATCTGCTCGGCGTGCCCAGCGACTAGCGGAATCGGTCTCTCTCGGATATGGACGGGGTGATCCGGGCACTGTAGAATCCGTGCCTGGATAACCCGGTCTTTCCGCCGGCCACCGTTGATGTCCGCATGGGGTTTGAGGCTTCCTTGTTCCAGTTGGTTGAAATTGTCCTGCCGGTGCCTCTGGCACAGGTGTTTTCCTATCGTTTCGGGCCGGAGTCCGCAAGCGAAGGGGAAGAGGTCCCTCGGCTCCAGGAGGGGGACCTGGTGGTGGTGCCCTTCGGACGGCGCCGTGAGGTCATCGGGATGGTGGTCGGGGTCGCGGATCTGGCGGCTGAAACCCGTGAAGTCGGCGGGGTGAAGCTGCGGGACGTCATCCGCTGCCTGCCCGCCGAATACCGGGTCACCGCCGACCGCCTGGGACTGGCCCGCTGGTTGGCCTCGTATTACGCCCTGCCTCTGGGTGAAGTGGTGCCCCTGTTCCATCCTCCGGCGCCCGGGACACGCGCCCGGGTTGGCGGGTCCAAAACAGAGCAGCCCGAGTACCCCAAGGTGGATCCCGAAAACATCTCGTTGACCCCGGCCCAGAAGCGAGCCGTGAAGGCCGCGTCAAAGATCCTGGCCTCCCGGTCTTTTGGCGCTCTTCTGCTGCACGGGGTGACCGGCATCGGTAAGACGGAGGTCTATCTCAACGTCATTTCCAAAGCGCTTGATGCCGGCCGTGGGGCCATTTACCTGCTGCCTGAAATTGCTCTGACCCCGCAGACCCTGGCCCGGATATCGGCCCGGTTCGGCGACCGTGTGGCCGCCATCCACAGCGGAATGTCCGCGGGGCAGCGCTGTCGCGTGCACGAAATGGCCGCCCGCGGAGAGCTCGAGGTGGTGGTGGGACCACGATCGGCCCTGTTTGCCCCGATCAGGGACCTGGGTGTCATCATCGTGGACGAAGAACACGAAACCTCCTTCAAGCAGGATGAAAAACCCCGCTACCACGCCCGCCATGCCGCTCTGGTCCGGGGCAGGGAAAACAAGGCGGTTGTCATTCTGGGGTCCGCCACTCCCGACCTGGAATCCATGGTCAACGCTCAGGATGGGCGCTTCCAGTTGCTGGAGCTTCCGGATCGCATGGGCGGAAGCCTGCCTTCGGTCGAAGTGGTGGACATGAGGGGCGGGGGAAATCTCGAAGGCTTTACTCCGGCCCTGACTGAAGCCATTGCCGAAACCCTCGCAGAGGGTCGGCAGGTCATTCTCTATTACAACCGCCGGGGATTCGCCAGGGTCCTGCAGTGTCGGGATTGCGGTGAAGTGGTCATGTGTCCGAACTGCGATATTGGGGTGACCTACCACCTGAGGCCCCGGCGGCTGCTATGCCACTATTGCGATTTCACGCGCCAGGTTCCGGACACCTGTCCCGATTGCGGCGGCGGGGAATTCCTGCCGTCCGGGGGTGGAACGGAAAAGGTCGAGCTGAATCTGCAGGCCCATTTCCCGGACGCCAAAATCCTGCGCCTGGATCACGACACCACCCGGCGCCGCGGCAGCCACCGCCGCATTTTGACGGCCTTCGCCCGGGGCGAGGCCGACATCCTGGTGGGGACCCAGATGGTGGCCAAGGGACATCATTTTCCCAAGGTGGGTCTGGTGGGTGTTCTGGCGGCCGACGACGGGCTGGGATTGCCGGACTACCGCGCCGCCGAACGGTCTTTCCAATTGCTGACCCAGGTGGCCGGTCGGTCCGGGAGGACGGAAGCGGGCCGGGTCATCTTCCAGGCCTGGCGACCGGAGGATCCTGTCATCCTGGCCGCCGCCGACCACGATTACGCCACTTTTCTCAAAACCGAAATTCCCCTGCGCAAAGCCCTGGGATATCCACCATTCAAACGCCTGCTCAGGTTGGGGATCAGCGGGCGGCGCCTGGCGCACACCGAAGAAGGTGCGCGCCAACTCGCGGATGCCGTCCGGGCCTCCCTGGGGGGATCGGGTATGGACATTCTGGGGCCCGCGCCGGCGGTTTTTCCACGTCTCAAGGACAAGTACCGGTTCCAGATCCTGATCAAGGGCACTCTGGGCAAAAAGGAAAAGGAATGGCTGGCGGTGTGCCTGCGCAGCTTCAAGGAAGGATTCCGGGGCGTTGACGTGGTTCACGACGTGGATCCGGTTTCGATGTATTGAGACCAAAAGAAAACCGTATGCGTCTTAAATAATAAAAAATAAATAAATCAGATAAAAATGATAAATGGATTGCCGATATTCAATATGGTATATTGACAGTAACGGGAGCCTTTAGGTACCGAAAGGGCCTTTTTGCGTGCAATCCCGGAGTGGCCGGTTGGAAGAGGAATGAAAGGATGTTGAAGTTGCGATCCATCAAAGACACCGTGGGACCTCTGGGTCGTTTTTTTCTGATGTGCTGCGTTATCCTGGTTGTGGTGGCGCCCTTGCCCACCATCGCGCAGGACGCTCCCGATATCAGGGACCTGCAAAATCAGATCGATCGGAACGGATGGAATTTCCAGGTTGATGATCACTTCACCAGCACCCTGACCGAAGAGGCGCGGGCCAATCTGCGCGGCTACAATCCGCCTCCCGGTTACCAGGCGGAACTGGACCGGCATCTGAAGATCTATCCCATCGACAAAGGTGGTTTGCCGGCTTCCCTGAACTGGCGGGACATCGGGGGAATTACCTCGGTCAAGAACCAGGGGTCGTGCGGCTCCTGCTGGGCTTTTGCGGCGACGGCCGAGATGGAAGCCTTCATCAAGATCTATTACGGGAAGGAAACCGACCTCTCTGAACAACAGTCGGTATCCTGCAATCCCTACGGCGCCGGTTGTGACGGCGGGTGGGCCACGGCTTCCTATTACGTCTTTCAAAATTACGGCGCCGTTCTGGAAAACTGCGCTCCCTACGTAGGCATGGATCCTCCGGCCGCTCCCTGCACCCAGGATGATTTCCTCAAGTACGGGACCATCACCGGCTACAACCACATCAGCAACGATGTCGAACAGATCAAGGCGGCTCTCCAGTACGGCCCGGTCTGCACCGCCATTGATGCCGGTCCGGAATTCGAGGGCTATGCCGGCGGTTGTTTCGACGTACCCGGCTTCGGGACAAATCATCTGGTCTTGATCGTGGGCTATGACGACCGCAGTTGCGACGGCGCCGGAGCGTGGCTCATCAAGAACAGTTGGGGTTCGGACTTCGGCGAGAGCGGCTACATCACGGTGGCCTACGGCGCGGCGTCCACGGGTACGAGCGTGACCCAACTTCAGTACGCCAAGCCCCCGGTGTCCATCATTCTGGACCAGGATCTCGGTACGGATCCATTGTATGGAGATCAGCCGACGGATATTACCTGGATCGCTACGGGCGATCCGGTCGCAACGGTGGATTTCTGGCTGGGCATCGATGGGGATTGCCACGACATCCTGATCGAGGAAAACGTCCCCAATACGGGCTCCTATTCCTGGATGGTGCCCAACCTCGGGACCAATTACGGGAGCCTGGCCATTCTTCCCAGTTCCGGAACCGAAACCGGGTACGATTTTACGGAATACCCGTTGACCATCATCGGTCATAAAACCCGTTATGTTTCGCCGGCGGGCAGCAATACGCCGCCCTACGAAACACCGGCAACGGCGTCCCATACCATCGGCGCCGCGGTAAGCGCCTGCACCGGCACGGACACCGTTCTGGTTACCGGTGGTGATTTTGTCGGTAATGTGACAGTCAGCACTACAGTTAAAATTCGTGGGTCCTGGGATCCGACCTTCAGCGTCCAGGATCTTCAAACATATCCGACCCGCCTTCAGGGCGGAAACTCATGCATGAGATTCTACGGAGGCTCGGGAGATTACGGCAGCGTCGAAAACATCGTGTTCCACGGTTGTTTCGGCGGCAACACGACCCTGCCGGTGAACGGCCAGCACGGGGGCGCCATCTACAGCCTGGGCGCTTCGCCGACCATCCGCAACTGCGTCTTCGAAAACAACCAGGCCGCGGGCGGAACAGGCATCGGGTTCGGTGGGGCCATCTGCATTATCGATGGTGCACCGACAGTGGAAAATTGCGAGTTCACGGGGAACATTGCCAGCAGCGGGGGCGCGGTTGGAGTATTCGGCACAGCGGTTGCCACGTTCATCGATTGCATCTTTACCGCCAACAGGAACAGCGAAATTCAGGAGGGTTACCACGGGGCCGCCTTCTACGTCGATAGTGGGACCCTGACTCTCAACGGGGGAAGCGTGACCGGCGGAACAAACTGTTTCAAGGGGGGCGCCCTGGCCATGGTCCAGGGACAGGTCATCCTGGATGGGGTCCTGGTGGAAGGCAACGAGGCCTTCAGCGGCGGCGGAGCCATCCATGCCGATGGAGGCCGCCTGGAGTTGAATAATTCCCAACTGATCAACAATACCAGCGGCGACGGCAGCGGCGGCGGGATCGAGGCCGCCGGTACGGAACTGATCCTGCGCAATGCCAGGATCGGCGGAAATACATCCGGTAACATCGGCGGCGGGATCTATGCGATGTCGTCGTTCGGTGTGATCGAGAACTGCCAGGTGGACGGCAATCAGGGCACCAGCGTCGGCGGCATGTTCCTGATGGCGGCCGGGGAGTTTCAGGTCCGCAACAACATGGTCATGACCAATGAGGGCGGCGGCATGCTGGCCACCGGTACCGGGATGACTGAGGACTGGAACAACGTCTGGAGCAACATCGGGGGTGACAACATGTCCAACCCGCCGGGCGCCCATGACCTGAGCCTCGATCCTCTCTTCGTCGATGCTGCTGCCGGCGACTTTGGACTGGCCATCCACTCACCGTGTATCGACCACGGCGCACCCGATCTCCTTTGCCAGGACCCCGACGGATCCCAGGCCGACATCGGACTGCTGGGAGGGCCCGGGGCCAATTTCGTGGCTCCGGGTTATGTAAAAGGTCTGAACATGGAAGACTTGGACGAAAGTATCAACGGACTGGCCTGGGACCCGAACGGCGAGCCCGACATCGAAGGTTATGTAATTTACCGGGATTCCTCGAAGGTGTTTATTCCGGATCCCCTCAAGACCCTGGCCACGGTTCTCCATCCGATGGTGACCTACGAAGACGCCCCGCCGGCGGGCGAGTGGTATTACCTGGTGGCGGCATTCAATGAGGGTGGATACGGCGGGGGATATTCCGAAAAGGTCCAGACCAGCGGGGGTGTTTCCGCGGTGGATGACGCGTTGCCGAAAAACATGGCTATCGCGGGCATCGCTCCGAACCCCTTCAACCCGCGGACGACGATCCATTTCGATGTGGCGCGGACCGGCCGGGTCAGCCTGGGCGTTTACGATTTGCGGGGGCACCTGGTGCGGGATCTTGTCAGCGAAAGGTTGGAGCCGGGTCGCCATCATGCGGTTTGGGATGGCCGTGACCGCAGCGGGCGCGCCGCCGCAGCGGGGGTTTATTTCGTCAGGATGACCGGCGAGGGGAACTCGCTGACGCAGAAGATGGTCCTGGCCAAATAACGAAGCAGGGTCCGCCAGGGATCAATCCAGCCATTTGGCGATTTCGCCGACGGCCACCTGGCCGCGAATGTTCATTTTTCCAATCCGCTCGGGAAGCACCCACCGGAGGCCTTCCCGGGCGGATTGTTTTTTGTCTCCCGCCAGAAGGCGTTCCAGAGCATCGGGACCGGGGCTGGCGTGTGTTACCGGCAGCCCGCAGGATTCCAGAAGTTCGATCACCTGAACGGCGGAATCCAGGGGGCAGTCCCCGCGTTCGGCGGCAATCCGGAAAACAACGGCCATGCCGATGGCAACCGCCTGGCCGTGGCTCAGGGGTTTGCCGGTCTCGTGGCTCCAGGCTTCCAGCGCGTGACCCAGGGTGTGCCCCAGGTTCAGGGCGCGCCGGATGCCCTGTTCCCGAAAGTCCTGGTGGACGATGCGCGCCTTGACCGAGGCAGCCTGGCCGATCCATTGCCTCCAGGGAAGGGCGCCGAGAATGCCGGGGATCAGTCTGTCGGAATCGCCGTCCACCAAAAGGGCGGCCAACCGGGAGCGGGAGTGGTGCAGTTGGGCAAAAAGCCGGGGATCACCGATGACCGCGGTTTTTATCATTTCGGCGAGGCCGTCCCGCCAGGCCATGCGCGGCAGGGTGGCGAGAAAACCGCAATCGGCCAAAATCCCGGTAGCTGGATGGAATGCCCCGACAGGGTTCTTGAGACCGGCCGCGTTCAGGGCCGTTTTGCCGCCGATCGAGGCGTCCACCATGGCCAGCAGAGTGGTGGGGATTGCCACGAAATTTACGCCGCGCCGCCAGGTGGCCGCCGCCAAACCGGACAGATCGAGAACCGCCCCGCCGCCGACAGCAACGATCGTTCCGTCCCGGGTAACCCCTTTGGAACCCAGCCAGTCGTAGATTTCGGCCAACCGGATCATTGTCTTGGCCTCTTCGCCTCCCTGCACGATGAGGGCCTCGTGCCGGTAGTGGCCACACCCTTCCTGGACCTGTTCCAGCCACAGGGGATGCAAATCGGCCACCCTTGAATCCATGATATAGACGGGCGGGGGGTGAGGCACGTAACGTCCCAGGTCCAGGCAGGCCAAGGGTCCGAGGACATACCGGCTCGAGCGCCCGTCCAGTAACATGTCGAGGATCAGTGAGTCTTCCGCGGCCACGTGAATTCCCATCGTTTCGAGGTCTGTTTCAATCCCCGCCAAGGTCCGTTAATCATTTATATACAATGAATTTCATAATCAACAACGCCGTAATTTGATCCGCCGTTTTTCTTGTTTCATCACGATAAGATAGCTACTTTCCACGTTCCGAGGGGAGTTGATTTTACACACGTGATTTTACACCCTTGGAACTTAGATTTCCACCAACGCTCTGAATTCTCAATAAAAGGAGTGCGCCGATGGCAGGTCAGATGGTTGAAATCCGCTGGCATGCGAGGGGTGGGCAGGGGGCCAAAACGGCCGCCATGTTCCTGGCCGAAGCTGTCCTGAGCAAGGGCAAGTTCGGGCAGGGATTTCCGGAGTACGGTCCCGAACGTCGGGGAGCCCCCATGAGGGGTTTTACGCGTATTTCCGAAACCCCCATTCGCAGACATTGTATGATCGAGAACCCTGGAATCGTTATCATCCTGGATCCCTCCCTCATGGACAGCCCCGCCGCCGGGGTTACCGCGGGTACGGACAAGGATACGGTTTTTCTGGTCAATACCACCCAGAGTCCCGCGGACACCCGGAAAAAGCTGGGTGTCAAGGGAGCCACGGTCCACACCGTGGACGCCACGGGTATCGCCCTGGATTCGATCGGTCGTCCAATCCCCAACATGCCCATGATCGGCGCCCTGCTGGCTGTCGATGACATGATGACCATTGACGAGCTCAAGAGTGAGCTGGTCGCGAATCTGGGAAGCAAATTCTCCCAGGTCATCATCGACGGGAACCTGGCCGCGGTCGAGCGGGCCAACAAGGAGCTGGTGTCCGAATGAGTTTCATCAAGAACGACGACCTGCACGAAGGCGGGATTATTCGCGAAGCCGGCAACACCGCCGACTACGTGACGGGGGACTGGCGTACCTTCGTTCCCGATTTCATCGAGGACAACTGCATCCAGTGCATGTTCTGCTGGATCTACTGCCCCGACAGCGCCATCGAAATCGACACTTCAGGTGACAAGCCCATCATGAAGGGCATCATCCTGGATCACTGCAAAGGGTGCGGTATCTGCGCCCATGAATGTCCTCCCGCCAAGAAGGGCAAATCCGCCCTCGTCATGGTCAGGGACGAGAAATAGGCATTAGCCGGAAAGGATCCGAGTCATGGAACAGAAACTCGTGGCACTGTCCGGCAATGAGGCCGTGGCCTACGCTTTCAAGCAGGCCCTGCCTCATGTCGCGGCAGTTTTTCCCATCACTCCCCAGACGGAGATGATGCACAAATACGCCGAGTTCGTGGCCAACGGCGAATCGACCACGGAGATGATCCTGGTCGAAAGCGAACATTCGGCAATGAGCGCCGCGGTGGGCAGCGCCGCCGCCGGCGCCCGCACGTTCACCGCCACCAGCAGCGCCGGGTTCGCCTTGATGTGGGAAGTGGTGTACATCGCCGCTTCACTGCGCCTGCCCATCTGCATGGCCCTGGTCAACCGGGCCCTGAGCGGGAACATCAACATCCATTGCGACCACAG
>Ga0164313_10001651_pt1 | contig 19757 bp, 13 predicted proteins | sample GuaBasSedimGuay4_FD_113735 | JGI IMG/M metagenome (GOLD analysis project Ga0164313, IMG submission 113735) | Subseafloor sediment microbial communities from Guaymas Basin, Gulf of California, Mexico - Guay4, Core 4569-4, 0-3 cm | ecosystem: Environmental > Aquatic > Marine > Hydrothermal vents... | reverse complement strand
GTCGTCGCGGCACAATGGCGTGCCCGGCACGCCCCGGTGGGGAGCCATATTCCCGCGCGCTCAGGGGTGGCTCCGGACGCTGGGCCTGCCACTGAATGGCGAGCGGGAGCGGGAGTGGATCACCGCGGAAACGGAAACGGAAACGGAAACGGAAACGGCTACGGCAGCGGGACGGTTCCGGGGTGGAGGGACCACCACTCGAACCAGTAGGCGAATCGGACCGCAGGACGAGGGATGCCCTCGTCCTGCGGTTCTACCGTGAAGGTGCCGGCCTCGAAGTCGAAAGAGGTGATATAGACCTCGTTATCGAGCAACGCTGCCCATTGACCTTGCTGTGCGGCCACCGCCTCGGCGAGATCAAAAAGGGCAAAAACGTGGTCGTGATCCCCGGTGGTGACGATTGCCACGAGGTCCTTGTAGCTGAGGGCGCCATCCGGTGGCAGCGGATCGACCGGGAACCTCAGCATGTCGGAGCCTCGATAGGAGTGGTAGGGATCCCGTTTGTAGAGGCTTTTGGAGCCGGGATCCGGCGCCATGACGGTGGTGTCGGGGTGGGCGAGGGTCCACTCGGCCCATGTTTGAAGGACTGACGGCAGTGGTTGAAGACGGTGGCCTGATGCCGGCCCGGCAATGGCTTCACCTGTGAGCTGGTGCCACAGACTGGAAGCCTGCCCGTCGTCCCGGCGGTCGTAGAGCAGGGTGTTTGAGTTGTGGATCCGACCCGAGATGGCGAACATGATCTCTTGCCCTTCGACCAGCCGATCCCAGACGGCCATCCCACCGGAGAGAGGGCTGTAGGTGACGGCGATGGCGCGGCCGCCCACCACGTCGTTGACCGACTCGTGCCAGCGGAGCAGACGGAGGGGGTAGGCGCGGGCTTCGCCGCCGAAGACGACGCCGATGACACGATCGGTGGGCACCAGCAACTTCCCGCGCTCGTTTTCGTTGCGGGCGCTGACTTCGTCGGGGGTCATGGTGGTGGGATTGCTCAGGGCCTTGAGCCCGTCCCGGGCCATGGCCTGGATCAGGTCATCCCGATCAACAAGGCAGGGATCGAGAGAGATGGGGTCGGTACCATCGGTGACTTTCGGCCCGAAGGATGTGCGGAGGACCGAGACGGTGACGAGAATCGAGACCACCACCGCAGCGACCAGAACCCACCAGCCGCTGCGGAAGAGTCCGGCAACCGTCACCGGTTGGCCGCCGAAACCCGGTTGTCGATCGCGGCCGAGGTTGAATCCGGAGTGATGACCATCATGTGCTGTGGGGTCGGTCGATCGAGCCCGGCCAACCGGGCGATCCGGTCATCCATGTCGGTGACCATCAGACCCAGCAACACCGGGAGATAGATGATGCTGGCGAGGAATAGCCTGCGGGCATTGAGCTGGACCCGCCGTCTCGCAAAGGTCCAGCCCAACGCGGCGAAGGCCAAGCCAACGACTTGGGAGAACACGAGGTAGGTCATCCCGGTGACGCCGGTTGCCGCCAGTGCCCCGGTGATGGGAAGCAGAGCGATGGCGTGGATGAAGGCGGCTCGTCCGGTCATGGATCCATCGGGATCAGCCGCGGGCATCATCCGAAACCCACCGCGTGCGTAGTCGTCGCGGTACATCCAGGCAAGGGCGAGGAAATGCGGCACCTGCCAGATAAAGAGGATGCCGCCGAGGATCCACGCTCCGAGTTCGAGCTGCCCCGCCGCCGCCGTCCACCCCATCATCGGCGGGACCGCGCCGCAGACGGCGCCCACCGCTGTGTTGAGCGGCGTTCGTACCTTAAGGGGTGTGTAGACGAGAACATAGAGTCCGATCACGAAGAGCGAGAGCGCGGCGGTGAGCCGATTGGCCCCAAGATCAAGAACCACGAGGCCGGCAACCGCCGAAATGAGCCCCCACGCGAGAGCGGTGGATCTTGTGATGTGACCGGCGGGAATGGGGCGGTTCCGAGTGCGTTCCATCCGCCGATCGCGGTCGGCTTCCATCCACTGGTTGAGGATGTTGGCGCCGAAGACGGTGAGGGTCGTGCCGAGAACCGTGAGGCCCAGCACCGTGAGGTCTAAGGAACCACGCGCCGCCAGGACATAACCGACGATTGTGGTCAACACCACCAACCCCGCGAGCCGCGCCTTGGCGAGCTCGAGGTAGAACCCCAGCTGGAGGCGGAGGGTCGTTGCGACCCCGATGTGTTCATCGGTAGGGTGGGCAGGCTGTGGTGTGGTCATTGTCTCGTTTTCTATTTCGCGATCTGCGATCATGGACGCCGTATCTGGGAGTATAACCGACGGGACCGGGCTGGTATTCGCAGCAGCCGCGCCGGGATCAGGAGGTCAGCATGGAGACATTGGGCAACGACCGATCGTACGCGGTTCCACTGGGTTTCGGGATGGCGGTGTCCATGTGGGCGGTTGCCTATGTGTGTCGGCTTCCGGCGGTGATGGCGCCGCCGTGGTTGGTGCTCAGCCTTCTCTTGACGGCCGTGGTCTGGTGGGGGACAGCCGCGGGCCGCTGGACGGGCGATGGATGGAGCGCGGGAGCGCGGGCCGGTCTCGTGGCCGCGATCCTCAACATGCTGATTCTCGGAAGTCTCTTGACCTCTGCCGCATCTGGAGGCGTGACACCGTCGGCATTGTTCTGGGTGCCGGGATTCGTCATCGCCCTTGCGGTTCTGGCGGCCGTCTCCGCCGAGGTGGGCTCGCGCCAACCAATGGCCGGTGGCGGCAGGAACTGGACCGGGATCTTTTCAAAGGTCGCCATGATCGCCACCTTTCTGCTCGTGGTCGCCGGTGGTCTGGTCACCAGCAAAGAGGCCGGACTGGCGGTGGTCGATTGGCCCAACACCTTCGGCGCCAACATGTTCCTCTTTCCGCTGTCACGGATGACCGGTGGGATCTATTACGAGCACGCTCATCGGCTCTTCGGGGCCCTGGTTGGCCTGACCACCATGGGCCTCGCCATCCGCCTGTGGCGCCGGGATGAGCGTCGTCTCGTCCATCGGTTCGCCACCCTCGCCGTCGGACTCGTCGTGATCCAGGGTGTGCTCGGCGGTCTGAGGGTCACCGGCGGTTTCACTCTGTCCACTTCTCAGATCGACATGGCGCCCTCCATCGCGTTGGCAGTCACCCACGGTGTGATGGGCCAGGTCTTTCTCGGTCTCATCGTCGGTCTCGCGGTGGTGACCAGCACCCGGTGGCTCGAAGCCCCCACGGCTGAGAAGAAGGCCAGCGTCGGTATGGATCGCAGTCTCCAGATGTGGTTGGTGGCGGTTCTGCTCCTTCAGCTCGTTCTCGGTGCGGTCCAACGCCACATGGCCCAGGGACTCATCATCCACATCAGCCTCGCTGCCGTGGTGGTGATGATCGCGGTGATGGCCGGTGCACGGGCGTGGGGGCTCTATCACGGGGTGAGACCGGTCCAGCGACTCGGTCAGTTGCTCATGGCTGGGGTCGCGGTGCAGGTCACCCTCGGTGTCGCCGCGTTGGCGGTGACCCAGGGTCGTGCCGTCGTCGGTGCGCCGACGACCTTGGAGGTGACCATCGCGACCGCACACCAGGCCGCCGGCGCGTTCCTGCTTGCGTTGAGCGTGGTGTTGCTGCTTTGGACGCGGAGATTGTTCGAGCCGGAGTAGATTCTCCCGATCCCGATCCCGATCCCGATCCTGATCCCGGAGCCGGCGTCCCGGAGCCCCGGCCTTCTGGTCCACCTTCGGCGGCCCAGCGTCGCACCATCGGCGTGGTCGCGCGGAGGATGATTGAAGGACTGCGACCACGCCGATGGGGCGCCGGCGGCCTCCCTCGTTGCCGGGACAGCCGCACCGGAACGCTCTGCCGCGAGGGTTGCCCGGCAGCGCCATTGTGTGGATCGTGCCGCGTTGCCGGAAGGTCGTCTCGGCACAATGGCGTGCCCGGCACGCCCCGGTGTGGCGCCATACCTCCACAGACCGAGAATGGACCAGCCACGCCGATTCGGCACCCACTTCGCGTTTGCGACGTGCGATGGCTGCGATGACTCAAATCAAATGCGATGGATCTGTGTCATCCGTCAAGATCCGTGTTCATCCGTGTCCAGACTGCGATGGCTGAGATGAAATCCGTGTTCATCCGCGAAATCCGCGTCCCATTTGCGATGGCTGCGATGGGTCTGGTGCGATGTCTTCGTGAATTCTTCGTGTCTTGGCGTCTTCGTGTTTGCGACGCGCGATGGCTGCGATGACTCAAATCAAATGCGATGGATCTGTGTCATCCGCATAAATCCGTGTTCATCCGTGTCCAAAATGCGATGCTTGCGATGCATCTGCGTCTCTGCGTTAATCCGCCGCGTTCGCCTCCGCCGGAAACGCTCCGGTCTCGTAATACCCCTCGAGCAGTTCGTCCTTCTCGTAGAACCGATCCATGAGCCACTGCTTGAGATCGGCCTCGATCTTCGGCAGCTCGTCCATCGGAAAGCGCCGGACATGGACGTGAATCTTCTTGACCTGGCCGGTGACATGTTGCCACAACGTCGGCACCCCTTCGACATAGCCGATGGTGAAGTCATACACCGCGGTGAGGTGATCCCCGAGCCCTTCCACCGACGCGACGAAGCCCTTGGTCCTCGGAATCAGAACGTTGCGGGTGGGCTCGATGCCGTGTTCCACGGCCCACTCGGTGCTGGCGCGGATCTTTGCCTCGGTGGCCCGGGTGCCTTCGACAAAGCTCACCAACCACATGGGGATCCGCTCGTCGACCAGGGTTGCGAAGGTGGCGTCGATCTTCTCGCGATCGGCGGACCAATTGCGTTTGAGAAAGGGGCAGTTGAGGAACTGCATCCCCCAGCCGACACCCGGCACCCATCTGATGGCGTGTTTGACGAAGAACTTGAGATCGCCAAGTCGGCCCTTTCTGCGGGCCATGGACATGATGGTTGTGATGTCGGGCATCTGTTGGTGGTTGGAGAGCACCAAGACATTTTCGTTGGTGGGGAGTTCTTCTCCCGAAATGATGATCTCCTGGCCGTTGACCCGCTCGGAGAAGATCACGCAGCCTCCCCACCAGGAGCCGGCGCACCACCTATTGACGCGGCGGAAGACGCGGGATGAGAACGGTTTGATGATGAGGCTGACGGTCTGGGTGAGGTTGACGACAATGAGAGCGGCGAACCAGAACGCAACCGGGATCGACACCCGGAGATAGCGGACGAAGCGCCGCCACGCGGACGCGTCGTCGATCAGCGGCGGCAGAGGCATGCCAGCTCCTCGTCGAGCAGATCACGGCACCGTTGGATATCGGCCTCGGTGGTCCCGAGGTTACCGATGGCGACGCGAAGTGCGATGCCGGGGTCGAGACGGGTGTGCGATAGGTAGATGTCGCCGGAGGCGTTGACCCGTTCCATCAGCTCCATGTTCAACGCGTCGATGGTTTCCGGGTCGTCGTCGCCGGGCCGCTTGGCGCGGAAACAGACCACCGAGAACGGCGTCGGCGCCAAACGTTCGAGGTGTGGGTGGCCATCGACCCACGACGCGAAGTCTTTGGCCATGCTCATGTGGAACCGGAGGCGTTGGCGGATGCCTTCGGCGCCAAAGCAGCGAACGACCCACCATAGCTTGAGAGCGCGGAACCGGCGGCCGAGCTGAACGCCGTAGTCCATGAGGTCGACCACCTGGCCGGTCACCGGGGTCACTAGATACTCGGGAACCAGCGAAAAGGCGCGGCGGAAGATCTCTGGGTGTTTGGTGTAGAGGGCCGAGGCGTCAAACGGCGTAAAAAGCCACTTGTGAGGATTGAAGACCAGACTGTCTGCGTTCTCGGCGCCGGTGAAGATCCACTGGTGCTCGGGACAGAGCGCCGCCGAGCCGGCGTAGGCGGCATCGACATGGAACCAGAGATCTTCACGGCGGCAGACGGCACCGATCTCGGCCACGGGATCCACGGATGTGGTCGATGTGGTTCCGACGGTCGCCACGACCGCGAGAGGTCTCAGCCCGGCCGCGCGGTCCTCCGAGATGGCCGTCTCGAGGGCAGCTACATCCATCCGGTAGTCGGCGTCGTGCGGAATCGAGCGGGCGCCGTCGAGGCCGAGGCCCAGGGTGAGGCACGCCTTGGCGATGGACGAGTGGGCCTGATCCGAGGCGTAGACGCGGAACGGCGCGCCACTCATTCCTCGGTGGCGAATTTCCGGATCGGCCTTTTCGCGGGCGGCTGCGAGGGAGAGCATGGACGAGATCGAAGCGGTGTCGCAGAAGAACCCGAAGAGATCCTTCGGCAGCCCGAGCCCGTCACGGAGCCAGGCGAGGACCTCGAGTTCGAGTTCGGTGGCGGACGGGCATGTCCGCCACAGCATCCCGTTGACGTTGAGCGCGCTGGACATGAGATCACCGAGGATGCCCGGGCCTGAGCCGGTGATGCCGAAGTAGGCCATGAAACCGGGGTGGTTCCAGTGGGTGACCCCGGGAAGGATGATGTCGAGGAAATCCTGCCACACAACCTCGGGGTCTTCGGCCTGCTCGGGCATGGCGTCTGGGAGCCTCTTGGCGATGTCTCCGGGCTCAACCTGGGCGAGCACCGGGAGCTCGCGCGCTCCACCAGCAAGATACTCGGCGATCCACTCCACCATCCGGTGTCCCTCACGGCGGAAGAGATCGGCATCCCAGTGACCATTTTTACCCATCGCAGCCTCCAGATCATAGGGTACGCGGGTCGGCGATTTGAGTCATCCGAAGGGTGGCGGTAGAAACGGTAGTGACGGCGACCTCATCTCAATGTCACCTTGAGCGAGTGAGTCCGCGAACGAGTCGAAAGGTCCCCACAGGTATAGGAGCGCCTTCTTGCGGCTGAACTCGTTGTGGTTCGGCATTGTAGGGGCGGGTGAACCTGCCCGTAGGGTGGACTGGCCCCACCTTCAGAGTCGCAGCGGTTGGAATCAAGTGTCCGCGAGACAGTGGGACGTGCCGGTTGGCGGGGAGGTGTGTGGTTCGTCGGCGTCCTGGAGCACCGGCCTTCTGGTCCGCCTTCGGCGGTCCAGCGTCGCACCATCAGCGTGGTCGTGAGAGGGATGATTGAAGGTCTGCGACCACGCTGATCGCGCGCCGGCGGCCTCCTTTGAAGCCGGGAGAGCCGCACCGGAACGGTCTGCCGCGAGGGTTGCCCGGCAGCGCCATTGTGTGGAGCTTACCGCGTTGCCGGAAGTTCGTACCGGCACAATGGCGTGCCCGGCACGCCCCGGTTGAGGCCATATCCCCGCAGACTCAGGGGCGACCCCGGCACGCCCCGGTGAGCCGAGGTTTCCGCGTGCTTGGGAGCGGTGGCGGTGGCGGTCGCGGTTGCGGCCACGGTCCGGCTACGGTCACGGGGAATAGTCGTCGTTCCACACCGGTTGTTCGGCCTCGAGGAGATTGAGTTGGTTTCACGCTTCGTGATCATGACGGCCCTCGTTTTCGCAATGGGCTGTTCCGGTGTCGAGATCCCCGATGTGCCCGCCGGCGTTCCGGTGACCTACGCCGAACACCTCGAGCCGCTGGTGATCGCCCGGTGTCTCGAGTGCCACGCCACCGAGGAGCCCGAAGCGAAGCTGGTGCTCGAAGTCGGGACGGGGTATGGCCAGATGGTGGGCCGCGCCTCGACCCAGGTGCCGGAGATCCTCATCGTGGCGCCTGGAGATGTCGAGGCGTCCTATCTGTGGAGCAAGCTGATCCACGAGGTCGAAGTTGGCAGAGGCATGCCTCGCACCGCCGTCGGATCCATCAAGCTCCCCGACGAAGAAATCGCCCTCTATCGCCGGTGGATCGAAGATGGAGCGTTGCCGTGACCGTCGCCCAAGCAGATACGAGATGCGAGATACGAGATGCGAGTCGGCGAAAGCATCGAGGCCGGCCGGGGTGGATTGTAGCCGTTCGGCAACGGTCACCGCGGATCCCACAAATTCGGTTGGGTGGGATCTCGTATCTCGCATCTGCCTTCCCACAGTCTTTGGTATAACGACCGGTAGGAGTCTGACCTGAAACAGCACCGCACATCCATCGGCATCGTCTTCCTCATCGTCTTCATCGATCTGGTGGGCTTCGGCATCGTGATCCCGATCCTGCCGCTCTACGGTGAGCGCTTCGGGCCTTCGGCCCTGACCCTCGGGCTGCTCATGGCCTCGTACTCGGCCATGCAGTTCATCTTCGCCCCCATCCTCGGTCGGCTGTCGGATCGATTCGGCCGCCGGCCCGTGCTGTTGATCTCGCTGGTAGGGTCAGTGATCGGCTATCTCCTCTTCGGTTTCGCCGGTTCCATGGCGGTGCTCTTTGTCTCACGAATCATCGACGGCATTTCGGGTGGCAACATCGCCACCGCGCAGGCCGTGATCGCCGACATCACTGCGCCCGAGGATCGGGCCAAAGGGATGGGGATCATCGGCGCCGCCTTCGGTCTGGGGTTCATCGTCGGGCCCGCGGTGGCCGCTCTGTTGGTCGACATCCAACCGTGGTTGCCTGGTGTTGCCGCCGCGGTGACCTCGACCGTGGCGTTCTTCCTCGTCTTGTTCAAGCTGCCGGAGACCCTCCCCGAGAGTGCTCGGAAGCGAACGCACCGCAACGTCCTGAACGTATCGGAGCTGCGAAGCGCCGTGGGCGCCCATCCTCTGCTCGGTTTCTGTTTCGCCACCGTGCTTCTGGTGATCTTCGCCTTTTCGAACTTCGAGACCACCTTCGCCCAGTTCGCAAGGGCCGAACACGGGCTCGAGATGTCACGGATCGGGTGGCTCTTCGTCTATGCCGGGGTGTTGGGCGCCATCGTTCAAGGTGGCCTGGTGGGTCGCCTGGTGAAGGTCTTCGGTGAGAAGAAGCTCCTGATCGTCGGACTGGTGCTCGCTGGCCTCGCTGTGGGAACGATGCCCTACCCATCGGGAATCCCGGCACTGTTGGTGATCCTGGCCGTCTATGCGCTCGGTCAAGGGCTGGTTCAGCCATCCCTGATGTCACTCACTTCCCAACTCGTCGAACCCGACGAAGTGGGCGGGGTGATGGGGATTTATCAGTCCTTTTCTTCGCTGGCCCGGATCATCGGTCCGCTGTGGGCGGAAATCGCTTTCGGCGCCGGTCACGCCTGGCCCTTCCGGTCGGCGGCGGTTGCCTATTTCCTGGCGCTCGCGGTGGTCGGCCTGTTCGCCCGTCGCCTCAGAACCTGACGATCAGCCCGGTCAGCGCGCGGGTCTCGGTGAAATCGCTGTGATCGGTGTGCTCGAGAGTGATGAGCAGAGAGAAGACCCGGCTGAGGTTGATGTTCCCGGACAGCGACAGACGCGTGCTGTTGGGTCTGACCTCGATGGTTCCCCCATTTCCGTCGCCATAGTGATAGACGGACAGGGTGTCGTTGTAGTCGAGTGAGAGATAGACCTTTGGTCCGACTGCGTAGCCGATGGAGCCCCACAGCGAGTCGTAGGAATCGTCGCCTCGGTCGGTCTGACTCGATGCGATGGTGACATCGAGGGGTACGCCGAAGAGGCGGCGAGCCGCGATTCCGAGTTGGATCCTGTTGGAGGCGTCGTCGCCGCGGTTGTTGCGGTCGTTGGCATAACCCGCCCAGACGTTGAGCCACTTGAGCGGGCGGACCATGAGGCGTGCGCGGGCAGACTCGTAGAGCAGACCGTCAAGCTTGGCCGGGTCGACGGGTCGGCCGTTGATGATGTCGTCGGTGATGGTTCGGGCGTCCACCGACTGGCCGCGGTGAAAGGTCCCCTGGATCTCGAAGATCTTGGAAATCCGCCAGCGTAGGTTGCCGAAGATGTAAGAGAGCTCTGCATCGCCGAGCCCGGCCGGGCCCTGGGTGTCATACTGTAACGCCTGGTAGAGGGTGACGCCCTTGCCAAAGGGGACGTAGTTGTTGAAGATCACCACCGAGCGCTCGGTGAGGTCGTGGTTGCGGATCAGAACATAGCCCAGGATGTGCTGTCGTCCGTGGTCGCCGTCGAGGGCGGCGTAGACCCCGCCCTTCTGGATCTGGTCAAGGTATTCGAGTTCGTAGTGCGCCATCTCGAGTCCGGCGAAGAGGCCAAAACGCCAACGGCCGAGCCGGGTCGGATTGGGCATCCGATACTCACCCCAGATCCCGCCAACCGATGCCAACCCACCGAGTTCGCCGAGCCACATCTGGCCGAGCCGGAGGTTCCACCGGCGGTCCTTGGAATGGAGACCGACGAAGGCCTCGTAGATGGACACTCGTTCGTCGCGTTCCGCGGACGGGTAGGTGGCGACCCGTCCGTCGAAGGCGTACTCGAAGATGCCGCCGGCCTGATCGCCAGAGATCGAGAACATGGCGATGACCTCGGTGAAATCGGTCTTTTCACCGTCGGTCCGCTCGCGGGACGAGAAGTTGGTGAAGAGGGCGAAGCGCCCATCCGTCGGGATCGCCTGGGCGGCGGCCGGGGTCGCGCTTGCGAGGGCAAGCGCCAGACTCAGACCCAGGAGGCAGTGAGCGGCGACGCGGCGAAGATCACCGTTTCCCATGGGACCTCACCATACTTCTCGACCGGCCGAATTCGCTCTCTCCGTTGGGGTGGCATGAGTAGCACGCCGCCGAGTTGTAGACATAGCCGGGAACCTCGTCGTGGTCGGGATCGGTATCCGATCTCGGGTGGCACGAAGTCGTGCAGCTGAAGACGGCGAAGTTGCCGCCCGATGGATGACACTCGGAGCACTCGCGGTTGCGGTGCGCTCCGGAATTGATGGGGAACCAGACGTGATTGAAGTTGCCCTGGTCCCAACTCAGATCGCTCCCCCGGTGGCAGAGAACGCAGTCGGTGGGGAAACCGGCAGTGGCATGGTCGGGGTCGTTGGTCTGCTGATAGTCATCGAGGTGGCAGTCGACGCAGTCGGATGGGAGCCCCTGGTAGACGCCGCTCGCGTGGCAGTCCGCGCACTCGAGGGTGGCGTGGGTTCCGAGGAGCTGGAAGGTCGAATGGTCAAACGAAGCTCCTGTCCAGGTGGTGCTGGTCGCAGAGTGGCAGAGAGCGCAGTCGGTGGGGAACCCGGCGGCGATGTGGTTGGGATCGGTGGTCTGCTGGTAGTTGGTGAGGTGGCAGTCGACGCAGTCGGACGGAAGGCCCTGATAGACCCCGCTTGAGTGGCAGTCCGCGCAATCCAGGGTGGTGTGGGCTCCCTGAAGCTGGAAGCTCGAGTGGTCGAAGGAGGCTCCGGTCCAGGTTGGACTGGTGTTCGAATGGCAGAGTTCGCAGTCGGTGGGGAACCCGGCAGCCACATGGTCGGGGTCGTCGGTCTGTTGATAGTCGCTCAGGTGACAGTCGACGCAGTCGGACGGCAGGCCCTGGTAGACGTTTGACGAGTGGCAGGCATTGCAGGGCTGGGCCTGGTGGGACGCCATCAGCGGATAGATGCTGTGCGGGTACTGTCCGTCGTTCCACGACGCGTCGCTGCCGCCGTGACAAGTCTCGCAGTCGGTGTTGAATCCGGCTGCCGGGTGATTGGGATTGACCGCCTGCTGGTAATCGGCAATGTGGCAGTCGACGCAATCGGACGGCAGTCCCTGGTAGACCCCGCTCGAGTGACAGTCGGCGCAATCGAGGGTGGCGTGGGTTCCCACCAGTTGGAAGTTCGAGTGGTCAAAGGTGGCGCCCTGCCAGGTCGGGCTCGTGACCGCGTGGCAGAGGACGCAGTCGGTGGGGAACCCGGCGGCCGCGTGGGCGGGGTCGGTGGTCTGCTGGTAGTCGGCGAGGTGGCAGTCGACGCATTCCGACGGCAGGCCCTGGAAGACGTTTGACGAGTGGCAGGCGTTGCACGGTTGGGCCTCGTGGGTCGCCACCAGCGGGTAGATGCTGTGCGGATACTGTCCGTCCTGCCACGACGGATCGCTGCCCTGGTGACAGGTCTCGCAATCGGAGTCGAACCCAGCGGCGAGGTGGCTGGGGTTGACCGCCTGCTGGTGGTCGCCGCTGTGGCAATCGACGCACTCGGCCGGCAGGCCCTGGTAGATGCCGCTGGAATGGCACTCGGCGCAGTCGAGGGTGACGTGGCTTCCCACCAGTTGGAAGTTCGAGTGGTCGAAGCTCGCGCCCTGCCAGGTCGGGCTGGTCGATGAGTGACAGAGCACGCAATCGGTGGGGAAACCGGAGGCGATGTGATCCGGGTCTTCGGTTTCCCGGTAGTCGGTGATGTGGCAGTCAACGCAGTCCGATGGGAGTCCCTGGTAGACCCCGCTCGAGTGGCACTCGGCGCAGTCGAGGGTGGTGTGGGCGCCGGCGAGTTGGAAGGTCGTGTGGTCGAAGGCGGCGCCGTCCCAGGTCGGACTGGTCGATGAGTGACAGAGGATGCAGTCGGTGGGGAAGCCTGCGACCGCGTGGTCGGGATCGTCGGTTTCCCGGTAGTCGGTGATGTGGCAGTCAACGCAGTCCGATGGGAGTCCCTGGTAGACCCCGCTCGAGTGGCACTCGGCGCAGTCGAGGGCGGTGTGGGCGCCGGCGAGCTGGAAGGTTGTGTGATCGAAGGCGGCGCCGTCCCAGGTCGGGCTGGTCGAGGAGTGGCAGAGGACGCAGTCGGTGGGGAAGCCTGCGACTGCGTGGTTTGGGTCTTCGGTTTCCTGGTAGTCGGTGATGTGGCAGTCGACGCACTCGGCGGGCAGCCCTTGGAAGACGTTTGCCGAGTGGCAGGCGTTGCAGGGCTGGGTCTCGTGGGTGGCGACGAGGGGGAAGATGCTGTGTGGGTATTGTCCGCTCTGCCACGCCGTGTCGCTCGCCCGGTGGCAGGTCTCGCATTCGGTCTCGAACCCCGCGGCCAGGTGGTTGGGATTGACCGACTGCTGGAAGTCGTCGCCGTGACAGTCGATGCACTCGGCCGGAAGCCCCTGGTAGACCCCGCTGGAATGACACTCGGCGCAATCGAGGGTGGCGTGGGTCCCGACCAATGGGAAGGTCGCGTGGTTGAACCCGACGCGGTCCCAATCGCCGTCGGATGGGTTGTGGCAGAGCTGACAGTCGGTCGGGAACCCTGCCTCCATGTGGTTGGGATCGTCCGCCTCCTGGTAGTCGCCGAGGTGGCAGGAAACACAATCCGATGGGGTTCCACCGTTGAAATGGCCGTTGGTGTGGCACGAGTCGCAGTCCAGGGTGGCGTGGGCGCCGGTGAGGGGGACACCGGTGGCGCTCGCGTGGTCCCAGTTGACCGCGGTCCACGAGGTCGGACGGTGGCAGCTCTCGCAATCGACCCCGAGGGTGGTCCGGTAGCGGTCATCCTGACGACGAATCCAGTGGCAGTCGTAACCCGTGTTCGGTGTCGCTTCGATCTGGCCGTTGAGGTGGCACTCGGCGCACGGGACCGCCAGATGCCGGCCTTCGAGGGGCATCAGCGCGTCCTTGTGGAACGCCCGCGATGCGCTTCTGAACGGGGCGAAATTGGTGTGGCAGACTGCGCAGTCCGCGCCCAACGTCCCCTTGTGGACGTCGTCGTGGCAAGTGGCGCAGTTGTCGCTGGCGACGTCGGAGAACACCAGATCCCGGTCGTTGTCGATACTCGGCTCCATCGCCAGAGTCGTGTGGCACTTCTCGCAGGCGATCCCCGCGTGCTCGCCGAGGTGGAAATCGCTGTCGCCGCGATGTGTGTAGCCCGAGACCGAGAAACCTGCGGTGGTGTGGCAGCTCTGACAGGTGGTGCCGACCTCCCCGAGGTGGGGGTCGTCGTGGCAGGCGACACAGGCGTCGGACATCCCGGTGAACCGGATCGCAGTGCCATCGCCGGCGGGAAACGCTCCGGTCTTCTCCTGGTGGCAGGTCTCGCACTCGATTTCGGCGTGCTGGCCGGTCAGCTTGAAATCCACCTCTGCGTGGTCGAAGAGCGACGCCGAGAACTCGGGTTCGTCGACCGCGTGGCAGTCGGCGCAGTCGGCACCCAATTGTCCCAGGTGGCTGTCCGTGTGGCAGGTTGCGCAGGTCGTGGGGAGACCCCTGTAGGTCCGGCTCGAGACCATACTGTCGATGCGATCGGGGTCGAGGACCGCCGTGTGACACTTGGAACAGTCGGCCGTGGCGTGTTTGCCGCGGAAGAACTCGGGCGACGATTGGTGGTCAAAGGCCGAGATGCCGAACGACGCGGCGCCGTGACAGCTCGCGCAGGCCGTTCCGAGATCGCCGCTGTGCGGGTCTTTGTGGCAGGTGGCGCAGTCGCTTGAGAGACCGCGGAAGTCAAGGGTTCGTTCCGACACACCGGGTCGGTCGGTGGGGATCTTGTGGCACGCGGCGCAGAGAATCTCTGCGTGCCGGTCCAGGAGAGCGAAGTCGGTCCGGGCCGCGTGGTCGAAGGTCGATCCGGCGAAGCCGCTCACCGTGTGGCATGCCGCGCAGTCTTCCTCGAATGCACCGACGTGGGGGTCTTTGTGGCAGTCGGCGCAACGAGAGTGTGCCGGTTTGTCCACCCTGTTCGAGCCGCCGCTGTGGCACTGTTCGCACCGTACGGTTTTGTGGGCGCCCTCGAGGGGGAAGTCGGTTCGGCCGTGATCGACGGTGGTGGTGGCGAAAGCCGCGGTCGAGACGTGACACCCGACGCACGATGCTCCGAGGGCGCCGCCGTGTGGGTCCTTGTGGCAGTCGCTGCACTCGTTGAAAGAAAGCCCGCGGTAGGCGCCTCCGGTGTGGCACTTGGCACACTCGACCTCGGTGTGGGCCCCGTCGAGCTGATACGCCGCCTGGGTGTGGTCAAAGGCGAGACCCGTTTCCTTGAAGGTCGCAGCCGTCGAGTGACACCCGACGCAGGAAACACCGAGCGCACCGCGGTGGGTGTCTTTGTGACACGACGAGCACTCGGGAGTCAGGGTCAGAAACGACCGTGTCTTGTGGCACTTCGCACAGTCCGCGCCCACTTCGGCGTGTCGGCCGTCGAGGGGGAACCCGGTCTCATCGAGGTGATCGAAATCACTCGTGTCGATTGGCCGGATGTCCGCATCGCGACCGGCGTGCTCGGTGTGGCACATGGAGCAATCATCGGATCTCGTGACCTCTCGGTGGACGCCACGGCGGGCATCCATGCGTTCGGCCACCGGTTTGTGGCACTCGAGGCATTTCGCTGCTGAGACGCCCTTGCCCGGTTCGTGGCAGCTGTCGCAGGTCTTCAGACCCTCGAGCTTTGCGTGGGCCTTGCTCAGGGGGCCGGGTGAGAGGAGTGAGCCGATATCCTGGGCGGCGGCAGGCAATCCTCCAATCAGGATCGAGAGACTGACCACGACACCGAGAACGCGAGAGATCTTCATCATTACAGTGCCCACGCATAGCCGAGATAGGCGACGATCCCGACGTGCAGGATCACGATCAGGGCCATCAGGATCGCCAGGGGTTTGTGGTAGACCCGCCACAGATCGAAGAGTCTTTTTGTTTTCTTGAGATAGGCGATCCGTCGAAGCAGGGTCGCCCGCTCTGAGATGGTGGCGAGGGTGTCATCAACGAGCCGCCGGTCATGGGTGTGACGATGGGCGTAGCGGCGTAGCCCGACGAGCCGGAGCTTCGCATCGAGTTCGCCGAAGAGCAGCCCCGTCCAGGTGATGGCCTCCTCGTTTTCGGGAATCACCCGGGTTTCAAAGGCGAGGATCCGATCGGCCACTTCATTGGAGAGGCCGGCATCCACCGCGTGAGTCTTGAGAGTCATTGCCCGCTCGCTGAGCTCACTGTCGCTGAGTTCGCGGCCGCGGATCGAGCGCGGAATCATGACGTAGAGATAGCGTCCGATGAATCCAGATGCGACGACGATCAGCATGGACCAGTACGCCACTGAAATGAGGCCGTTGAACTTGAAGGAGGTGTGGAGGGTGATGAGCACAGGGCCGAAGATGCCGCAGAAGATGTGGAACTCGAGCCAGAGGGTCACCGAACCCCAGTTGCGCATGAATCGAAGATGTTTCCTCAGACTGTAGGCGTGCATCACCACCATGAGTGAGAGGCCTGTGATCCCGAGGAGATTCCCGACGATCCCCGAGGGTCGGAGGAGGGGGTGAAGATCGGTGTATGCGCGGACATCCTGGGGCGCGAAATAATATCTCCACCCATCGAAGGCAACGAGAATCACCCCGGTTACGAAGAGCGAGGCCAACACGGCGAGGCCGATGCCGCTCCGCGCGATCATCGGCAGCCGGCCGACGCTCCGTGTCGGTGTTTTCGACGCCGGCGCCGGTGGGGCTGGAAGGGCTCGGGATGCGGTCACCGGCATCCTCCCGCCTCGGGAATCACAGAGGTGAAGGGAATCGACATCAGGCCTCCATGGCGCAGTCGCTCTCGGGCCAGGAAACACAGGGCAGGATGTAGCCGTCGGCCCGGTCGCTCTCGTCGAGGAAATCCGAGTCGCAACGGACCTGGCCATCGACCACCCGGGTCCGACAGGTGCCGCAAACCCCGGCGCGGCAGGCCGAGGGTATTTCGATTCCGGCGGCCTCGCAGGTGTCGAGGAGGGTGTCCAGATTGCTGGCCGAAATGGTGGTGCAGCTGTCCACAAGGCGGAGTTGGAATGCTCCGCAGATCGCGTTGTCGATCACGTCCCCGCTTTCAGCCGGAGCCTCGACCGTCGATGCAATGGCGGCCTCGAAAGCTTCCGAACGGACCTGGCCATCTGGCACGCCGAGTTCGTCGAGCGAGGCCTTCATCCCGTCGATCATCGGCGCCGGTCCACAGATCATGTAGATGGTGTTGGCCACGTTGTCCACCTGGTCTGCGATCATCCGGGTGTCGATCCGACCGGACAGACATTCGGTGGAATGTGGACCTCTCGTGGCCGTGATGACGATCTTCGCCTGTGGGTGGCGAGCAGCGAGCAAACGGAGTTCATCGTGGAAGGCCACATCGCCGTGCGTGTGGACGGAGTAGAGCAGGGTGACCGGTCGTGACGGCTCGGCGGCCACGGCGTGGCGCAACATGCTCATCATCGGGGTGATGCCGACGCCTCCGGCGAGCAGCGCGATGGGTCGGTCGTCGTTCGAAGGATAGGCGAAACTCCCGGCCGGCGGCATCACCGACACCATGGAGCCGGGCCGGATCGAGGCGTGGAGAGTTCCCGACATCAGGCCCTGCCGCTTGACCGAGATCTCGAAGTAGCCTGCGGCTTCGGGTGCCGACGAGACCGTGTAGCAGCGAACCACTGGTTTGCCGTCGATGTTGACGCGCACGCTGGTGAACTGACCGGGAGAAAAGCTGAATCCTTCCGGGCGGACCATGCGAAAGGTCGTAATGTCGTCGGTTTCGGGGAAGACGCCGATGACCGGAACCTGAACGAAGCCGCCGCGAGGAGCCGCGGTCTTACTCGGCGGCGATGCGGTGGGGGCCGGGCGTGTGGGAGGGCTCGGGCCCGCCGCGGGAGACAACGCAGATTCGTTCACCGGCAGCCAACGTTCACACGCCTTGGACCAACACAGGTGGAGCACCAACCCGGCGAGGATCCCCACAGGGGAGGGCAACCACCAAGGTGCGGTGGATAGGATCGCGGAAGGAGTCAGAAAGATCACCGACATCGATCGGTCCTGATTGCGGTGGAGCCGGAGGAGCAGAATCGCCAGGTGAATCGTGGTCGCCAGCGCGATCACGGAAATCGGTGCAGGGTCGGCGAACCAGACCATCACGATGGACCTAGCTGTTCGGACATGATGAAAATAGCTGTTCGTTTGCTCATTTCTGAGAATGTTACTCAGTTTCTTTGCTTTGTCGCCAAAAAAATCTTATTGAAAATGAGAATCGTTTTCATTAACGTTTCATAATCTCGAGCTAAATGAACGAAAGGAGGGGCTTGCGGGATTCTGATTCCGGTGAACGACCTGGGATCGTTTTGGTGGAACCGGTTGATGTGTGACCGACATCACCCGTCCGAAGAGAGTGAACCCATGGATGGATGGGGGACACGGGGCCTGTTGTCGGTGATAAACTCGGGCCGGATTCTCGATGCGACGGAGGATAGTGGCGATGCCCAGGGTTGAAGATCTCGCACACGATGTCACGGTCCTGATCCTCGGTGGAGGGCGGGGAACCCGCCTCTATCCCCTGACTATGAACCGCAGCAAACCGGCGGTCCCCATCGCGGCCAAGTACCGCCTCATCGATATCCCCATCTCCAACGCCATCAACTCCCACATGCAGCGGATGTATGTCCTGACCCAGTTCAACTCGGTCTCGTTGCACCGCCACATTGGGCGGACCTATCGGTTCGATACCTTCTCCACCGGGTACGTCCAGATTCTCGCAGCGCAACAGACCGATGGTGACAGCAGTTGGTTCCAGGGCACCGCAGATGCAGTGCGTCAGAACGAGCGGGTTTTCAGCCAGATCAAGGGCGAGTTCGTGTTGATCCTCGCCGGTGATCACCTCTATCGGATGGACTACCGGGATCTGCTGGCCGATCTCACGCTCCACGACGCTGACGTGGCCATCGGGGTCATGCCGTGCTCCGAAGAGGAGATCGCCGGGTTCGGCGCCGCGAGAGTCGATGACGACGGAAGGATCCTCGAGTTCCGCGAGAAGCCCACGACCGCCGAGGCACGCGCCGGGATGGAAGTCGCGCCGGAGCTCCTCGAGGAGAAGGGCGTTCGTGCCGACCAGCCCTATCTGGCGTCCATGGGGATCTATCTCTTCCGCAAGCAGGCGCTGCTCGAAGCCCTCGACAACGACTTCGTCGATTTTGGTGGTGATGTGATCCCGGCGGAGGTCGGTCGCCGAAGGGTTCAGGCCCATTTCTTCAAGGGTTATTGGCGCGACATCGGAACCACGCGGGCGTTTTTCGACGCCCACATGGATCTGGTCAAGTTCAACCCACCCTTCAGTTTCCACGATCGAGACTGGCCCATCTACACGCGCCCGCGGCACCTGCCGGGAGCCCGGCTCGACAGCTGCTCTTTCAAGAGGGTCCTTCTCGGCGACGGATCCCGGGTGGTCGACTCGAAAGTCGAGGATTCAGTCATCGGTTTGCGGGCCAACATCAAGGATGCGACCTTGAAGCGGACCCTGGTCATGGGTGTCGACAACTACTATCCGAAAGCCCAGGCGGACGCCCCTCCGGTGGGCATCGGTGAGGAATCGGTCATCGAGAACGCCATCATCGACAAAAATGCCCGAATCGGCCGTGGAGTGAGGATCCTCAACACCGCGGGTGTGCAGGAGTTTGATGGCGAGGGATGGTTCATCCGCGACGGTATCGTCGTCGTCCCCAAGAACGGGATCATCCCCGACGGGACGGAGATCTGAGGTCCTTCGCCCGCCCAGCCGGTCGAAGGATGCGAGATGCGAGATGCGAGATGCGAGATGCGAGATGCGAGATGCGGGGATGAATCTCATACCGGACGAGGAGTTCCGGTATCCTTGGACCAGAGACTACGATGAGTTACAAGAAGCTCAAAATCTGGGAGATGGCGAGGGTGCTTTCAATCGACATTCATCGGATGACGATGACCGTCCTGCCGAAGCACGAAATCTTCGAAGAGGGTTCTCAAATCCGGCGATCTGTGAAGTCGGTGAGGTCCAACATCGTCGAAGGCTACGGTCGGCGGAGATACAAACGGGAGTTTGTGCGATTCCTTGAGATCGCACATGCCTCGTGTGACGAAACCGTCGATCACCTCGAGATTCTCCACGAAACCGGCTCACTACAGGACAAGGACCTCTATCAGGATCTCCATCGGCGCGCGGAAGAACTGGGACGGGCGATCGGAGGCTTCGTTCGAAGCGTTGACAGTGGGCATCGTTCAGCCCGCGAGGATGAAACCCCATACGACGCTGATTATCGAACAACCTCTGACGCCTGACCTGTGATCTCGTATCTCCTATCTCGTATCTCGTATCTCG
>Ga0164313_10001650_pt1 | contig 19761 bp, 14 predicted proteins | sample GuaBasSedimGuay4_FD_113735 | JGI IMG/M metagenome (GOLD analysis project Ga0164313, IMG submission 113735) | Subseafloor sediment microbial communities from Guaymas Basin, Gulf of California, Mexico - Guay4, Core 4569-4, 0-3 cm | ecosystem: Environmental > Aquatic > Marine > Hydrothermal vents... | reverse complement strand
TGAACACTATCCGCTAATAATCTTCTGATTCCTGATTTCTATTTTCTTAACGAGATAGGATTCACGAGATACGAGATACGATTTTATTCTGGCTACTGGCTCCCGTATTCTGACTTCTGTTTTTTTAACCAACTAACTAGCTAACTAATTTTAGTTATACAATTTTTTTTAGACTTTTAATTTCTTCTTTATTTAAATACCTGTATTCTCCAGGTTTCACGCCTTTTAAGGAAATGGGACCTGTCCGGATTCTTCTCAGTTCTAAAACAAAATGTCTAATATATTCAGCCATTTTTCTAATCTGTCTTTTTTTTCCTTCTTTTATTTTTATTTTTAATATGGCATTTCCGTTAATAGTTTTTAGTAAATAAATATTACAGGGAGATATTTTATAATTATTTTTTAAAGTCACTCCTTTTGACAATGTTTTTAATTTTTCAGAAGAAGGGATTCCTTTTACTTTAACAATGTAAACTTTTTCTACTTCTTTTGCGGGGTGAGTTAGAGCGTAAGTCAACTCACCATCATTAGTAAGGATTAATAATCCTTCAGAATTATAATCTAATCGACCAACCGGATATACTCTTTCTTTTACATCTTTTAACAAATCTAAAACAGTCGGCCTGCTAAAAGGGTCAGACAAAGAAGTCAAATAACCTTTAGGCTTATTTAGCAATATATAAGAATAATGCTTATTCTCCTTATACTTTAATAATTTACCCCTTACTTCAATTTTATCTTTTTTAGGGTCAATTTTAGTTCCTAATTCGGTAACGACAGAATTATTTACTCGCACTTGTCCCTGAAGGATAAGTTCTTCGCATTTTCTTCGAGAGTCAATTCCTGCTCCTGCTAAATATTTTTGTAATCTTTCAATCATATCATTTAATTCCTATCTCTCTTAGCTTGGGGAGATCACTTATTTTCTTTAAGCCGAAATGTATTAAAAAAAAGTCCGTAACTTTGTAAAGCAAAGGATTTCCAGGAGCTTTCTTTCTACCGCTAATTCTTACAATTTTATGCTTTAATAAATTAAATAAGACCCCTGAACAGCTTACTCCCCTTATCTTTTCAATTTCTAAACGGGTTACCGGTTGATTATAGGCAATAATGGCTAGGGTTTCCAGGGCTGCTTTAGAAATTTGATGCTTTTTTTTATTATCTAATATTTTTTTTACCCAGATAGAATATTGAGGTTTTGTGCCCAGTTTATATCCACCGGCAATTTCATATATTTTAAATGGCCTGCCATCATTGTCATATCTTGAAATTAATTCACTAATAATCGATCTGCTTCTTCTTTTTTCAAGACCGGTAATCTCTTTTATCTTTTCAAGGGTTAAGGGATTATTGTATATAAGCAGCAAGCATTCTATTATATTCCCCCATTCTGAGTTGTTTTTTAATTCTTCTTTAAATTTAATGCACCTTCTTTCAAATTGAATATTATCTTGTCGAAACTTTTATCTTGATAACATTTTATTTTCTGTAAATATATAAGTTCTAATAAGGCAAGGAAAATAACGATAATTTCTAATTTGCTTTGAGCTTTTTCCATAAAATATTCGAAGGGTACCCCCCCCTTGCCACTTTTCAATAAATTAATTACCTCTTTCATCTTGGTAGCTACAGTAAAAGCTCTCTTCTTAAAGGGTACAAATTCTTCCTTTTTTTTATTTTGTAATACTTTTTCCAAAGAAGTTAAAAGGTCTGCTAAATCAACTTTCTCAATTTCTATACTGCCTTCTTTTTCATTACTTTCTATCGCCGGAAAATATATATCATTTTGCGTCTCTTCTTTTTTCTTTAAATATTCAACTATTTTTTGATATTTTTCATATTCTTGAAGGTACATATCTTTTTCTTTTGAAATTATAAAATCATCGTCCTCTTCATCTTCTTCTTCATTGCTTTTAACTTCCAATTTCGGGAGAAGATTTTCTGATTTTATTTTTAGCATTATCGCTATTTCATTTATTGTTTTTCCGGCAACACTCAGGTCAATAACACTCTTATTTTGAATAATGTATTTTAAATACTGGTCTATTATTTCAACAATTGGTACCTGCTCAATATCTAAAATATCTTCTTTTACATTTTTTAATAATTCATTTACGGAGCCATCAAAATCCTTAATATCTATCTTAAAACCAATATCCTTATTATTCATAATACAAATTCATGGCTTTTTTTGCTTCATCGAGAGTCTGCTTAGCTGTTTTTCTTGCCTTTTTACTCCCTTCAATTACAATTTCTTTAATTATCTTCGGATTTTTTTCATAATATTTTCTTTTTTCCCTGAATCCAGCAAACTTATTTATTAAAGCTTGAGCCAATCTCTTTTTACATTCCACACACCCTAATTTTCCTGATTTACATCCTACGGATATTTCTTCAGATCGTTCTGGATTAAACATCTCCTGATAGGTAAACACCACACAAATATCCGGATGTCCCGGATCATTCAATCTTATTTTTTGGGTATCAGTTATCATCGTCTTCACTTTTTTTTCAATTTTTTCCGGAGAATCGGATATGGAAATAGTATTCCCCAGAGATTTACTCATTCTCTTTCCGTCAGTTCCCGGCACTCGGGGAATCTTGGTCAATTTTACCTGGGGTAAGGGGAAAACGTTCTTATAAAGATTATTAAATCTCCGGGCTATTTCCCGGGTTAATTCTATGTGGTGTACCTGATCCTCCCCCACCGGTACGGCATTCGCTTTGTAGATCAATATATCTGAAGCCATTAGAACCGGATATCCCAAAAGACCATAACTAATATTGTCTTTCAATCCTAAATCTCGTACCTGCTCTTTTAATACCGGATTTCTTTCTAACCAGGGCAAGGGAGTAATCATGGAAAAAAGCAGGTGTAACTCTGCGTGTTCAGGGACATAAGATTGTATTAATACAGTACTTCTTTCGGGGTCAATACCTGCGCTAAACCAATCTATAAGCATCTCCTTAGTGTTTTCGTTTAAATCTTCAGTTTTATCGTAACCGGTAGTTAGAGCGTGCAAATCAACGACTCCAAAAAAACACTTGTATTCTTCCTGAAGTTTTACCCAATTTTCCAAAGCTCCTAAGTAATTTCCCAAGTGTAATTTGCCGGTAGGCCGCATCCCGCTAAAAATTATTCCTGCCATTTGAAATACTCCTCTCAAAATTTGGTTAATAAAATATGTTATCTGTTAATTCACTGATTCACCAATTCGCCAATTTACCAATTAATCAATTCACCAATTGACCGATTAATTTAGTTGCCCAGTTACCCTGTTACCCAGTTCACTAATAAGTGACGTAATGTGTGATATGTTATAAGTATCTGTTTTTATGAACTAGAAAATTCAAGCTCATTACTTATTACTCATTACTTATTACTGTATCTACACGCTCTACGCTAAACGCTATCCGCTAGTTTTCACGCGATACGAATTTTAAACTAGCAAACGAAATATAAAAAATACAATGGGAAATAATACTTTTCCAATTATACCACTTAATACTAGAATTAATAAGAGAATCGGCCCGTAAGATTCTAATTTAGCATACCTGTAAGCCTGGGAATAAGGTAAAAGACCCATCAGTATCTTGGACCCATCTAAAGGTGGAACAGGGATCAAGTTAAATATAGCTAGTGCTAAATTTATTATTACACCGGTCTGTAGAAATATTAACCACCCTCTGAGTATGGTTATAGACAGATTAAAAAAAGAGCTGCTTTGTGCCATGGTAATTTGGCCGATGAAATAATAACTTAACCTTAATACAAGGGCAAATATTAGTGCAATTACTATATTGGCAATAGGCCCGGCCAATGAAACATATATCATATCTCTTTTGGGATGATTCAATCTATTAAAATTTACCGGGACCGGTTTTGCCCACCCAAATCGAAATAAAAGCAGCATTAAAGTTCCTATAGGGTCAAGATGAGCCAGAGGATTCAAGGTAAGCCTTCCCGCTTCTGCTGCTGTAGGATCACCCAATTTATAAGCCATTCTGCCATGACTGTACTCATGAAAAGTAATGGCGATTAAAACAGCCGGTATGCTCCAGGCAATTTCGAATATATTATCCAGCATTTTTTTGTATCTTATTCCTTTCTTTTAGAATTTTTTTTACAAATCTGATTTCATCTCTTTTATTTTTTACCTCTCCATCCAACTGGGCACAAAGTAATTTATTTAAAATCTGCGAATAGATCGGACCGGGTTTTACCTGTAGTTCTTTCAATTCCTTTCCTGAGATATATAGAATCTCTTTTTTATATTTTTCAAAATAGTTATTTATCCTTTCTTTTACAATATCAGTGTCACTTTCTGCCATGGCTAAAAATAGTACTTCGTTAGGTAAACCCTTTAATTTTAAATAAATAACGCTCGGTGATATTTTCTTTTTTAGCGATATCATCTTTATGACTTGATCTAGGTTTGAGTAAATATAGCTTATATTATCTAAACATTTTTGCTTAAATATTAGTCTTTTGAAAATTCTTTGCATTTGATTTTTTTCTAAATTTTTGATTAGACAACAAATATATATCATCCAAAGTTGTATTTTTTCATCAGGTATATTGCATTTCCAAAAATTATAATTATCTTTTACCTTATTTAATCTTATCACTGTTTCTTCATTTAGTTCAACTTCCGGAAGAATATACTTCAATGCCCCTAATTCTTCCATTCTTTTTAAGGATTTTAACGGATTTTCTTCTTTCAATATTAGAATTAATTCTTCAGTGATTCTTTTCTTTCTTAATCTGGAGAGTAATTTATCATCAACAGCTTTTTTAAGAAAATCTTCTGTTGTTCTATCCATTTTAAAATTATATCTCTGTTCAAATCTTATTGCCCGTATAATACGCGCCGGATCTTCGACAAAACTCAAATTATATAAAACCCTGACTATACCTCTACGCAAATCTTTTTGCCCACCAAAAAAGTCGATTAATTTTCCAAAATACTTTTGGTTTACCTGGATAGCCATGGCATTTATAGTAAAATCTCTTCTGTATAAATCTTTTTTAATTGAACTTAGTTCAACCTTAGGAAATGCCGCGGGGTATTCGTAAAATTCTCGCCGGGCAGTTGCCACATCTATTTTAAAACCATCCGCCAAAATTACTATTGCGGTTCCAAATTTTTCATGGCTTTTTGTTCTTCCTCTTAAATCTTTACTTAACTCCCGGGCAAATTTTATTCCGTCCCCTTCAACCACAATGTCAAGATCATAATTCTTAATCCCTAAAAAGAGATCTCTTACGATTCCACCTACCATAAAAACTGGAAAATTCAATCTATCGCCTATCTCCCCGATTTTACTTAGAACTTTTTTAACCCTTTTAGGAAATATCTTCTCTATCAATTCTATTTGCTTCTTTCTCTCTACCTTACTGCTGGTCTCAACATAAGTAGAAAAGGATCTTTTAGGAATATGACCCTCTCCATATAAATTTCTTATTAAATCAGTTCTGGTAATAATCCCTGCCAGTTTATCTTCCTGGTTAACAACTAATATTCTCCCGATATCGTAATTAATCATTAATTCTTGAATTTCAGTTAAAGGGGTATTTAATTTTACGCTAACTACCTGATCGGACATATATTTACTTACCAGATCTTTTCCAAGCCCATGCTGTTTGGCCCTATTTACTTCTTGCATTGTTATAATGCCCTTTAGCTCCCCCTCTTCTACTACCGGAATCCCGTTATGTCCGTATCTTAACAATATTTTTTTCGTCTCTTCGATAGAAGCTGAAGTATTAACGGTCTTAACCGGTGAAGACATTATATTTTTCGCTATAATTCCCACCCTTACTTTTCTTTCTAAGATCCCGATAAGTTTTTTCTCTAATTCATCAAGGGATAAATCTTTTACTACTGCCGAAGCTGCCTGAAAGTGACCTCCCCCTCCTAATTCTTTTAGAATTTCATCAACATCAACAGAATTTGTTCTACTTCTTCCAACTATATATATTCGGTCTGCCATCTTTACTATAGTAAAAAACACATCACTATTTTCTATTTCTATTAACTTATGAGTGAGAAGAGCCAGCCCTTCTGTATAATTTTTTACTTCTGCCTTGGCCATATTAATACGTATACCCTTGCAAAATATTTCTTTAGAAGAAAGTAGTAATTTATTTAATAATTTTTTTTGAGCCATGCTTAAGCCAATATTTATAAAATTTGCTACAACTTTTAATTTTATTCCTTTATCAAACAAAAAAGAAATACTTTTTATATCATCAATCGTAGTAGTTGAAAAAGTAAGTGAGCCGGTATCTTCATAAATCCCTAGGGCAAACAAGGTTGCTTCAATGGGGCTAATTTTTAAATTCATTTTCCTTATTTTTTTCAATATTATGGTAGTGGTAGCCCCTACTTCCTCTATTACATTAATATCTCCTTTAATGTCATCCGCAGTGGAGGGGTGATGATCATAGATATGGATTTCCAAATCTCTCTTATTTATTACATTAGCAAATGTACCAATCCGTCTTTTTATTCTAGTATCAACTATTATCAATTTAGTAATTTCTTCTATTTTAATTTTCTTAAGAGGGGTTATCTCCATTAAATCACCATATATAGAGATAAATTTTCTTACATTTTTCTCTATGGCTCCGGTAAATACCAAAAGAGCATCTTTATATATTTTTTTAGCTGCTACCATGGCAGCCAAAGAATCAAAATCAGTACTTTGATGACTTATAATTACTTCCAACTGATTACCCTCTTTTTTAAATTTATTCATTTAAAATTATAACATAAATAGACGCAAGATAGTATATAGTTGAGGATTAGTTGGTTGGTTATTTGGTTACATGGTTAATTTGTTAAGAAAATAGAGAAAGGTGCCAGAAGCCAGAATACAGGAGCCAAATTCGTATCGCGTATCGAGTATTGCGTTAAGAAAAATAGCGGATAGCGTTTAGCGTGGAGCGTAGAGTTGGGAAAGAGGAAGTCAGAATACAGTAGCCAGGAGCCAGAATAAGATAGTCTTTCGTATTTCCTTAAATAAGATTAGCGTAGAGTGTGGAGGAAAATAGTATCGAGTATCGAGTATATAGTATTGAGTTAAGAAAGGAAGAAAAAAGAAGATAGAATGCTAAATAATGTATGGAATAAATTAAAAGATGCAGAATCTTTATTCCCTCTCCCCTTGGAGGGAGAGGGTTAGGGTGAGGGGGAAACAAACGCGATACTCGATACGCAATACTCGATACTGGCTTATGCAAATTCTTTAATCCCTTCCTGACTGATAGTTGCCAAGATTAGTGGCAATTTTTGCGGTTTTTTGTTGTCTATAATAAACGAGGATAGCAATTTTTTCTTTGCTTCTTTTAATTTATCCGAATCATTATAATACACTTCGGCCAAATCTTCGTTAATATTAACTTTACAGCCCACTTTCTTTTTTAAGATGATTCCCACCGATAAATCGATTTCTGATTCTTTTTTCTCTCTGCCTGCTCCTAAAAGCATGGCGCTCTCACCAATTGATCGGGAATCTATTTTCTTTATATAGCCACTAATATCAGCTCTAATTTTTGTACTATGTTTTGCTAAGGGCAATAATTCCGGGTTATCTATCATTTCCGAATTCCCACCTTGAGCAGTTATCATCTCTTTAAACTTATCAAAAGCTGTCCCTTCTTTTAATATTTTTTCTAATCTGTTTTTTCCTTCTTCGTAATTTTTTACTGCTCCGCCCAATTTTAGCATATGGGCACCAAGAACCAGGCAAAGGTCACGTAAATCTTCCGGCCCTCTATTTTTTAAAACTTCGATAGCTTCTTTAACTTCCAGGGAATTACCGATGGCAAAACCTAAAGGTTCATCCATATTCGTAACTACCGCCACGGTCTCTTTACCTAACTCTAATCCAATATCTACCATTATTTTCCCTAATTTCAAGGAGTCTTTATATTCTTGCATAAAAGCACCGCTGCCGGTAGTAACATCTAATACAATAGCATCGGCACCAGCAGCCAATTTTTTACTCATAATACTGCCTACGATTAAGGGGATACTGTCTATCGTTCCGGTAACATCCCTTAACGCATATAATTTTTTATCTGCCGGAGCCAAATCTGAAGTAGGGCTGATAATTGATCCTCCGACTTTCTTAACGATATCTATAAATTTATTCAGACTTAATTCTGTTTTGAACCCTTTGATTGATTCTAACTTATCGATTGTACCTCCGGTATGACCTAAACCACGCCCTGACATCTTGGCAACCGGAACACCTGCTGCTGCCACCATGGGTACCAAGGCAAGGGTAGTAGTATCTCCTACTCCACCCGTGCTATGTTTATCGACCTTAATTCCGGGAATAGAACTAAGGTCGATAATTTTTCCGGAATTAACCATAGACATAGTTAAATATTTTATTTCATTAATATCCATTCCTTGAAAATAGATAGCCATCAGCATGGCAGACATTTGATAATCGGGAATCCTATCTTCGCAATATTCTTTTGTCATGAAATTTATTTCTTCTTGAGTTAATTCTTGGCCATCTCTTTTTTTGATAATTAAATCATAAAATCTCAATTGAATTTTCTCCTTGAGTAAGTCAATTTACCGAATATATCAATTCTCCAATTCACCAATTCTCCTATTTACCAATCTAACAATCCGTAGGACAGGCGTCTCGCCTGTCTATTAGTCGTTAGTGAATTTGGAATTATATTTTCTTTATTTTCTCTCACCTGTGGGCACGATGCATCGTGCCCCTACCTCTCAATCCTAATTTTCTTCACGCGATACGCGATACTCGATACGCAATACTATCTTAGAAACAGTGGAACAAACACCAGAGCGACTATAGACATAACTTTAATTAATATATTCATAGAAGGACCAGCAGTATCTTTTAGTGGATCGCCTACAGTATCACCTATAACTGCGGCCTCATGGACTTTTGTGCCTTTTCCCCCATAATTTCCCATTTCAATATATTTTTTGGCATTATCCCAGGCTCCTCCGGAATTGGCCATCTGTATAGCCAACAATACTCCAACTAACACCGCTCCAATCAACATGCCTCCCAGGGCTTCAGGGCCAAGCACTATTCCTACTGCTATAGGAGACACGATGGCTAACAACCCGGGTATTACCATTTCTTTTAAAGCTCCTTTAGTGCTAATATCCACACATTTCGCAGAATCTGGTTTAGCTTTTCCCTCTTTTAATCCAGGTATTTCTCTAAATTGCCGACGAACTTCTTCTATCATTAAGAAAGCTGTTTTCCCTACTGCATTTATGGCTAAAGCAGAAAAAAGATAGGGCAAAAGACCACCTATAAACATCCCTGCTACCACTATCGGACTAGTTATGCTTATGGTTTCTAATCCTACTGATTTACAATAAGCTGAAAATAGAGCCAAAGCAGTTAATGCTGCTGAACCGATGGCAAAACCTTTTCCAATGGCAGCTGTAGTATTTCCTACGGCATCTAATGAATCGGTAATTTTTCGAACCTTGGGATCCAGTTTAGCCATTTCCGCAATTCCACCCGAATTATCAGCAATTGGACCATAAGAATCGACAGAAACCGTCATACCGATAACGGAAAGCATCCCCACCGCTGAAACGGCAATGCCGTATAAACCCGCGAATTTATGAGCTACTAAAACTGTAAGTGCGATCACGATTAAAGGTATAGCAGTACTTTGCATACCGATCGCCAATCCAGAAATAATGGTAGTTGCTGCTCCGGTAAGTGATGACTTAGAAATTGCCTTTACCGGAGGATAATGATAGGAGGTATAATATTCGGTTACTAATCCGATAATTATACCGGCAATTAATCCCGCGGCTGTAGCGTAAAATACATTTAAACTGTTAAATAAAACGTTAGAAAGAAAAGCAGAAGCAATAATTACTAAAAATCCGCTTACTAAAGTCCCCTTGGTTAAGGCATTGTGTAAATTCTTTTCGCTTTTGGTCTGTACAAAAAAAGTACCTATAATAGAAGAAATTACCCCGCAAGCTGCTAACAATAAAGGAAACATAATTCCTTTAGTTCCTTCAAAAAATAATCCACCCAAAATCATACTGGAGATGATTGAACCTACGTAAGATTCAAACAGGTCTGCACCCATTCCTGCTATATCCCCTACGTTATCTCCTACATTATCAGCGATAACTGCCGGGTTACGAGGGTCATCTTCGGGTATTCCTACTTCCACCTTCCCTACTAAATCAGCCCCCACATCTGCAGCTTTAGTAAATATTCCTCCACCTACTCTGGCAAATAAGGCTATCGAGCTTGCGCCTAAAGCAAATCCGTTTATAATTTCCGGTTCTCTGATAAAGTAATATAAAGTACCTAAACCCAATAATCCAAAACCCGCTACCGACATACCCATCACCGCACCGCCGGAGAAAGCAACTTTTAATGCTTTGGTTATTCCTCCTTCTATGGCAGCGTGAGCAGTCCTCGTATTTGCTTTAGTTGCTATTTTCATTCCGGTTAAACCTGCTAATCCGGAACAAATTGCCCCAACCACAAAAGACAAGCTGGTAATAGGGCTCCTCACCCAGCCCAGTATAAGAGCGACTACAATAATAAAAAATACTAAAACGCTATATTCTCTTTTTAAAAAAGTCATAGCTCCCTTCTCAATCATATTTGATATTTCTTTCATTAATTCATTTCCCGGTTTTTCTCTAATTACCTTCAGAGAAAGAAATACGGCAAATATAAGGGCAATTATACCACTTAAAGGGATTAACAGTTCAATTTGCATGTTATTTTCTATCCTTTCTTTTTATTTAAATTTAATCGTTTAGGGGCGTATTTCAATACGCCCCTACTTCTATCCTCGCTTTAAATTTTGTTTTTTCGTTTTCACTTACCGCTATAAGCCATCTTTCAATATAGCTTTTAATTGGAGAATTGGCCAATTGGTAAATTGGTAAATTATTATTGTTCTATCTTTATTTTTTTTCTTTTATTACCGCCTGGGCAGCTGCCAATCGGGCAATAGGAACTCTAAAAGGCGAACAACTAACATAATCTAACCCCACAGAATGGCAAAATTCTACCGATTGTGGTTCTCCGCCGTGCTCTCCACAAATCCCTACCTCTAAGTTAGGTTTGGTTTCCCTTCCCAACTCTGTACCCAGCTTAACTAATTTTCCTACTCCTTCGCGGTCTAAAACCTCAAAAGTATTCTCTTCTAAAATTTTATCATCAACGTATTTTAGTAAGAATTTTCCTTCAGCATCATCCCTGCTTATACCAAAAGTTGTCTGGGTTAAATCATTGGTACCGAAAGAAAAGAATTCTGCATCTTCTGCAATTTTATCGGCAGTCAAAGCAGCCCGTGGTAACTCAATCATAGTCCCCACTTTATATTCTAATTTTACTCCTGCAGACTTTATCTTTTCATCGGCAATTTTTCTGGCCTTTTTGCATATCGGCCTAAATTCATTTATATGACTTACCAGAGGAATCATTATTTCAGGTTTCACTTTAATTCCCTTTTTGGTTAATTCTATCGCAGCCTCAATTATGGCTTCTATCTGCATCTCATATATTTCCGGGTATAATAAACCTAATCTGCATCCTCTAAGTCCTAACATGGGATTCATTTCGTGTAAAGATTGAATTATTTCTAATAACTTTTCCTTCCTGGCAAGTTCACCCGGATCTGTATTTTTTAATTTCAAAGTATTTACTTCTATTAGAGTATCTTCCAGATTAGGTAAAAATTCGTGAAGCGGGGGATCGAGAAGTCTGATAATCACCGGCAATCCTTCCATAGCTTTTAAAATGCCCAAAAAATCACCCTTCTGCACAGGCAGTAATTTTTCTAAGGCCTCTGCTCTGTTTTTCTTGGTATCAGCCATTATCATTTTTTGGACAATAGGTAACCTATCTTGTTCCATAAACATATGCTCTGTTCTGGTAAGTCCTATACCCTCTGCCCCTAATTCTCTGGCTTTTTGCGCATCTTCCGGTGTATCGGCATTAGCATATACCCCTAAACGTTTTATTTTGTCAGCCCAGGATAACAGAGTTTCAAATTCCTTGCTCATTTTTGGTTCGATAGTAGGAACTTTCCCTAAAAATACTTCTCCGGTTCCGCCATCTATAGTGATAAATTCATCTTTTTTTATTACTAAATCATTAACAGAAATAGTCTCTTTTTTTAAATTAATATTTAAAATACTACAGCCGGCTACACAGGCCTTCCCCATGCCTCTTGCCACTACTGCCGCATGACTGGTCATGCCTCCTCTGCTGGTAAGGACGCCCTGGGCTTCTACCATACCATGGATATCATCTGGAGTGGTTTCTGTTCTTGCCAATATTACCCTTTCTCCCTTTTTCCCCAATTCCTCTGCTTCATCGGCGGTAAAGACTACTTTTCCATAAGCAGCCCCCGGAGAAGCCGGTAATCCTTTGGCAATTACTTCAACTTTTGCCTTAGGATCTATTCTTCTATGTAGAAGTTGATTTAATTGATTTGGTTCTACCCTTAAGATTGCTTCCTCTTTGTTAATTATTCCTTCCTCTACCATATCGACAGCAATTTTAAGAGCAGACTGAGCGGTTCTTTTTCCGGTTCTGGTCTGCAGCAAGTAAAGTTTTCCTTTTTCTATGGTAAATTCATAATCTTGAACATCTCTATAATGTTTTTCTAAAAGTGTAACTATTTTAATAAGTTCTTCATATGCTTTCGGTAAATCTTTTTTGAGATTATATAAAGGTAAAGGTGTTCTGATACCTGCAACCACATCTTCTCCCTGTGCATTCAGAAGATATTCTCCGTAATCTTCTTTTTCTCCGGTAGAAGGATTTCTGGTAAATCCCACACCTGTTCCTGAATCTTCTCCCATATTGCCAAAAACCATCTCTTGAACATTTACTGCTGTCCCTAAATCATCGGGAATTTTATTAATCCTACGATAAGTTACCGCCCTTTTAGTGTTCCAGGAATTAAACACAGCATCTATAGCCATCTTCAATTGAGCTTTAGGTTCCTGAGGAAAATCTTTTCCGGTCTCTTGTTTAATCAGTTTTTTGTATCTCTCCACTAACATTTTCAGACCTTCACAGTTAATTTCTGTATCCAATTTTACTTCAAGTTCTTTTTTAAGCTCTTCCAAAAGATGTTCAAACTTATCATGCTCAACGCCTAAAACTACATTTCCAAACATCTGCATAAAGCGTCTATAACTATCGTAAGCAAAACGCTCATTTTTTATTTTTTCGATAATTCCCTGAATAGTTACATCATTTAATCCTAAATTTAGAACTGTATCCATCATGCCGGGCATGGAAATTGGTGCACCGGAACGAACCGAGACCAACAAAGGATTTTGGGAATCTCCAAATGCTTTTTTAGATACCTGTTCTAACTTCTTTAGATTTTCTTCTATCTGCTCATCTAATCCTTGAGGATATTTTTTGTTATTTTTGTAATATTCAACACATACTTCTGTGCTTATAGTAAATCCTTGTGGTACGGGAAGGCCAATTCGGGTCATTTCCGCTAACCCTGCACCCTTTCCTCCCAAAATGGATTTCATATCTCCTTTTCCTTCGTTAAAGAAATAGACGTATTTTTTCATGCTTATTCTTCCTCCTTTTTTGTAATTTTGAGTATATTTGTGGCGATATCTTCTATGGCCATATTGGTTACGTTAATTATCGGGCAGCCAATTTTTTTATAAATACTATCTGCATATTTTAACTCTTTGATTACTCTTTCTTCTTTATTATATACGCTCTCGTCTGGTAGCCCCAATGCTTTTAACCTTTCACTCCTTATCTCAATTAATTTATCGGGGTCCATGGTTAAACCAATAACTTTCTCCGGTGGTAAAATAAATATTCCAGGCGGTGGTTCAAATTCAAAATCCAATATTATATTGGCTACCTTTATACCTTTGTGGGCAAGGTACATACTAAGTGGAGTTTTTGAAGTTCGAGAAACCCCCAATATTACCAGATCCGCTTTGGATAACTCTAATTCTCCCTGACAGGCATCATACTTCACTGCAAATTCCATTGCTTCCATTCTTTTGAAATATTCTTTATCTAATTTTCTAATAATTCCCGGTTCTAATTTAGGTGTAATTCCGCTTATCCTTTCAATGTTTTCCATAATTGGACCAAGCATATCGAAGGAAATGACGGATTGCTTTTTAGACTCCTCTTTCAGAAATAATCTTAATTCTGGTTTTACAATAGTATAGACTATAAAGCCTTTTTCTTTATTGATTTGACCAATTATCCCTGTGATATCTTTAATAGATTCAATGTGAGCAAACAATTTCAACTTAATATTATCAGAGTCAAACTGACTAAGTGCAGCATGTACTACGTTTTGAGCAGTTTCACCGGTAGAATCAGAAATTAAATAAACAGTAGGTTTACATTTGACACTATCCATAATTACTTCCTCCTCTCTTTCATAGAAACAATTTTGGATAAATCGGCTACCTGATTAAACAACATTCCTATTTTTTTGATAAGTGCGATTCTATTCTTTCTAATGTTACTATCTTTGTCCATTACCAGTACCTGGTCAAAAAACTCATCAACCGGTTCGCACAAATCTCCTAATAACTTAAATACTTTTTTGTACTCTTTTTTACAAATAAATTCCTTTATTCGAGGATAAATACTTTCATAATTCTGATATAAATTCAACTCTGCTTTTTCCTTTAATAGTGACTTGTCAATTTCGGTTTCTTCATTATTTTTTGATAAATTCAATACCCTGCTCGATGAATTAAGTATTTTACCAAAAATAGGCTGATTGTAAAATTTCTCTATGGCTTCTATTCTATGTTTAACATCAACTACATCTCCGTCACTATCAACATCCAGAACTGCATCAATTATATCATAACGAATCCCGTCTTCTAAGAAGATATTTTTTACTCTTTGTTTGAGAAAACTTAATATTTGGGATACAATCTCATTTTCATCAATTTTTAATTCCACTGAAACACTTTCTTTATATAAGGATAAAGATTTCCGAATAATATCTTTTAACGAAATTTTCAGGTTATTTTTTAAAATTATGGCAATTTTCCCACGAGATTGTCTTCTCAATCCGTAAGGGTCCTGTGACCCGGTTGGAGTTAAACCCATCACGAAACAGCCAATGATACTATCCACTTTATCAGCAATCCCCAAAATCATACCGCTTTTGGTTAGGGGTAATCTATCCCCTGAAAAACGGGGGAGATAATGTTCAAAGATAGCTTCCGCTACCTCTTTTTTTTCATTGGATAAAACTGCATATTCTTTTCCCATTATTCCCTGTAACTCCGGAAATTCTTTTACCATTTCAGTAACCAAATCTGCTTTGCATAAATGAGCAGATCTTAAAAGATCTTTTTTCACTTTTTGTTCAACCTGTAGAACTTCTGAAATGTAATCACACAACGATTCTAATCTCTTTGTTTTATCAAAAAGACTTCCCAGATTTTCCTGGAAGATAATATTTTTTAATTTATCTACTCTCTTCTCTAAGGGAATCTTCTGGTCTTCTTGGTAGAAAAATTTTGCATCCTCCAATCTGGCTCTGAGAACATTTTCGTTGCCCTCTTTAATTTTGGAGGCATATTCCCTGGAGTTATTGATAATTACAATAAATAAGGGAAGCAATTCATCTTTATTTTTGAAAACAGGAAAATATTTTTGATGTTTTTCCATGACTACGGTTAGAACATCTTTGGGTAATTCCAAATATTTTTTATCATATCTTCCTAAAATTGCATTGGGATATTCAACCAAATAAACTATTTCTTTTAACTGTTTTTCATTTATTATTTTTTTTCCGTTTATTTCCTTAATTATCTGTTTTATATCTGTTCTAACAATATTCTCTCTAATTTGTGGATCGATAACTACATAATTTTTTTCTATCTTCTTAAAATATTCCTGAGTGGAAGATATCTTGATTTTTTTGGGTGCCAAAAGTCTATGACCATAAGTTATATTTTCAGAGTTTAAACCGTCCAAATCAAACCTGATTATTTCTTTTCCATGCAAGGCAAGTATCCATCTTATAGGACGGATAAATCGTAATGACCTTTCTTCCCAGCGCATTGACTTGGGAAATTGCATGCCTTTTATTATTTTAGGAAATATCTGGGATAATATACCAATGGTTGGTTGACCGGTTTTGGATTTAAGGGCAAAAATATATTTCCCTTTTTCTGTATCTTCGACAATTAAATCCTCAACATTTACCCCCTGGCTTTGGGCAAACTTTATAGCAGGTTTTTGGGGCTGCAAATCATTATTGTAAGCAATTGAATAAGCAGGACCTTTAATTTTTAGAAAAATGTCTTCCTGTTTTTCGTTAATGTGAAAAATAAATAATATTAATCTTCGAGGAGTGCCATAAACCTTTATTTCTTTATAATTTATCCTCGATTCTACTAAATATCTTTGTGCTAACCGATTTAAATCTTTTAAGGCATTCTCCATATACTGCGCCGGTATTTCTTCGGTCCCAATTTCCAAAATAACATTATTCATTAAATATTTTCCTTTGCCTGATCTTTTTATCTAATTAAAGGAAAGCCCAATATTTCCCTCTGCTTTACGTATTCTTCTGCACATAATCGGGCTATATTTCTTACACGCGAAATATATCCTGTTCTTTCTGAAACACTAATTGCCCCCCGGGCATCTAATAAATTAAAAGTATGGGAGCATTTTAGTATATAGTCATATGCCGGTAAAGGCAGCTCTATTTTTATTAATCTTCCAGCTTCTTTTTCATATATGTTAAAGAGGTTAAACAACATCGATATATCTGCTTCTTCAAAGTTATACCTGGATTGTTCTACTTCTGCTTGATGACGTATATCTCTATAGGTAATATTTTTACCCCATTTTAAGTCAAAAACATTATCCACATCCTGAATAACCATACCTAATCTCTCTAACCCATAGGTTATTTCAACCGGAATAATATCTAAATCAAGACCACCAGCTTGCTGAAAATAAGTAAATTGAGTTATTTCTAATCCATCTAACCAGACTTCCCAGCCTAATCCCCAGGCACCCAGGGTAGGGGCTTCCCAATCACCTTCGATAAATCTTATATCATGCTCTTTTCTTGATATCCCCAAACTTTCTAAACTTTTAAAATAAATTTCCTGCACATCTTCAGGAGAAGGTTTTAATACGACCTGGAATTGATAATGCTGCTGAACTCTATTGGGATTTTCTCCATAACGTCCATCGGCAGGCCTACGAGATGGCTCAACATAAGCTACTTTCCATGGTTCGGGACCTAATACCCTTAAAAAAGTGGTTGGATTCATTGTTCCAGCACCTTTTTCTATATCATAAGACTGCTGAATGATACAACCCTGTTCCCCCCAAAATTTCTCTAAATTAAAAATTATTTCTTGAAAATCCATATTAGTAATCTCTTTCTCTTAATTATAAATAAAATTCCCTCTCTCTCATATAGATTTTCTGAAAACCTATTGTCTGTTAGAGAGAAGGACTATATTTTCTTTGTTAATATATCAAAATCAGCTTTAATTGTCAACGACTTAAAAAGAAAGTATCGAGTATTGAGTATCGCGTATTGCGTAAGAAGTTAGTTAGCTAGTTAAGAAAATAAAAGAAAAAGAAGTAGGGGCGTATTGTATACGCCCTTTCGGTGAATTACGAATAATTATGTAGGGGCACGATGCACCGTACCCAGGATAAATGAAAATAATATAAAGACAGAGAGGGTACAATTCATTGTGCCCCTACATCGGATTCCTGACTTCTGGTTCCTGACCGTGAATTCTTAGCTCTTTTTCTCTTTCTTCTTCACTATATACTATATACTCGCTACTATATACTAATTACGCGATACTCGATACTATCCTATTCTGGCTCCTGGCTCCTGAATTCAGGATACCTGAATCGTTTTTAAACAGTTTGAATTATGGTTTTTCGCTTTTCGCTTTAAGTTTTTAGTTATGTTCTGAGAACTGATTACTATAAGCAATCTTCTTTTATCTAAAAACTAATTAACCAACTAACCAGGTAACTAGCCAACCAATTACAAAGACTTCAGGAATCTATCCGTTTTAAAACTTTTCTCTGAATGATACCCTACATATATATTAGTTATCTTCTCTAGCTCTTTCATCTTATTTTCAGGAATGGTAGCGTTTGAAATAGTAGATAAATGGGTAATTAGTATTTTTCTCAATAATTTTACAAAATAAATAGAGACTTTAATGCACTCTTCTTTATTTTTAGCTACACAATTATTACACACCAGCCCTCCTTCACTTATATTAAAATGCATCTCTTTTTGGTCTTTCACACTTTTGTTGCATTTGCAACATTGATTAAGAGCTGGCCTGTAACCTAAAAGTGACATAGTTTGCCATTTGAAAGACAAGGTCAGCAGTTTTGAGTCATTAGCCTTCCTTAAATTATGCAAAACTTCTTTTAATAAATTAAATAGAGCAATATTCATTTCCCGCTCTTCGGTTAATTTATTAACTACCTCTACACAATTAGCGGCAAAAGCAAATTTAGTAACTTCTTTGCTCGTTGAGAAAAAAGATTCTAATATTTCAGTCTGACTGACAATATCAATATTTCTGCCTTTGTAAAACAAAAAGACAGAGTGAGTTAATATTTCCAAACTGCTTCCGAATTTACTTTTTGTCTTTCGTACTCCTTTGGCAATGGCAGTAATCTTACCGTAATCTTTGGTATATATAGTAACGATTTTATCAGCTTCTTCATATTCCATACTTTTTAAGACTATACCTTCTGTTTTATACAGCATCTTATAAGATAATCTCCGTTATAAAAGATCGTTTTTACCAAAGGCCTCGGGAAGCAATTCTTTTATTTTTTTAATCTTAGCATCTCCCTTTAAATTCACCATAATCAAGGGGATATCTTCACTAAATTCTGATATCACCTGTCGGCAGGCGCCACAGGGAGAACAGGGTTTATCTGTATCAGCAACAACTGCCATAGCTTCAAATTTGGTTGAACCCTCTGAAATAGCTTTAAAAATAGCGACTCTTTCTGCGCATACGGCCAAACCAAAAGATGCGTTCTCAATATTGCAGCCGGTAAATATTTTGCCATCATCGCAAAGAACAGCAGCTCCCACTTGAAATTTAGAATAGGGAGTATAGGCTTTTTTTCTGGCCTTTTCTGCTTCACTAATTAATTTCTTATATTCCTCTATCATAATATTTCCACCTTCTTTTCTTGGTTATTTAAACCACACCTTTGCTTCTTCTGGCATCAAATGAATCCATATATTTCCCTGGTTTAAGTTTATAAAATTCCCCTGTCTATCATAATATACAGTCGGGTGGTCTTTAGACTTTTTGACCCACTTCGCTAAATAATAATTTCCTCCATAAAATATCTTGGCTATACCTTCTCCGATAACTTCTACTTCCAGTCTTCCTTCTCCATCACCGGAGATTTTTTTAACCGGAACATATTGGATTATTACATTGGAAATAGTTATAGGTTTAAGAGTTTTACTATCCTGATGTAGCTTAGAATTTAGATACCTTAAATATGTATTGCTGCTGGCATTATACTCATAAGATAGGGTATATTTTTGGTTGTATTTGATAGTAATTTTGGTAGTATTCCCTCCTGATAAATTGAGTGTTCTTAGATTGAGTAAATGGTTATCTAAATTTACCTTCTCCTGAAAACCCATTTTCCTGCTCTTCTCTCTTATATTTTGGGTTTTAGTAAAAAGATTTA
>Ga0164313_10001648_pt1 | contig 19784 bp, 18 predicted proteins | sample GuaBasSedimGuay4_FD_113735 | JGI IMG/M metagenome (GOLD analysis project Ga0164313, IMG submission 113735) | Subseafloor sediment microbial communities from Guaymas Basin, Gulf of California, Mexico - Guay4, Core 4569-4, 0-3 cm | ecosystem: Environmental > Aquatic > Marine > Hydrothermal vents... | reverse complement strand
TGGTGCTGGCGGACTGCGGACTGGAGAATAACGATCTTGAGGCGGCCTGGTTTTCCAATACCGGCTGGGGCATGTCTGCTTTTCAGCATTCCATTCGAGGACAGGTGGCACTCACCGCCAATGGTCTGGACAAGATTCCCATGATCAATGTGGAAAATGCATGTGCCAGCGGTAGCACGGCGCTGCATTCGGGCTGGATGGCCGTCAAGGCCGGTGTCTATGATTGTGTTTTGGCTATCGGCGCCGAAAAAATGTATTTCGAAGCCAAGACCAAAAAGGACAGAGAAAAATCGTTTCAGGGATTTATTGCGGGTACCGACGTCGAGGAGACCATGAAATGGATCGAGGCCTGGAAGGCGTCCGAGAAGAAGCGCAGGGAAGAGGAGGTTCTCAAAGCCAAAGAGCAGGGGGCCGAAGTAAAGCAGGAAAAAGAAAAAAAAGGACATTCCGTGTTCATGGATTTTTATGCGCACGGGGCCCGCAATCACATGAAAAAATACGGCACCACCCAGCGGCAGCTGGCAGCTATCGCCGCCAAGGCCCACAACAACTCGACCTTGAATCCGCTGGCCCAATACACCTTTCCGCAAACCATCGAACAGGTCATGCAGGACCGTGAGGTGGCCTTTCCCCTGACCCGGGCCATGTGTGCCCCGGTTGGCGACGGCGCGGCCGCCGCGATCATCTGCAGCGAAAAATTTTTAAAACAGCACCCCAGCAAACGTACCGTCCGGATTCTGGCCTCGATTTTGAAATCCGGGTCGCGGGTCGGTGGCGACGATATCTGTGCGCGGGCCTCCCATGCGGCATATGAAGTTGCCGGCGTCGGACCGGAGGACGTGAACGTGGCCGAAGTCCACGATGCCACAGCCTTTGGAGAGCTCCATCAGACCGAGCAGATGGGTTTTTGTGCGGTGGGTGAGGGCGGACCGCTGGCCGAACGCGGTGATACCGCCATTGACGGTAAAATTCCGGTCAACACCTCAGGTGGTCTTATTTCCCGCGGACATCCCATCGGGGCATCGGGTCTGGCCCAGACCTATGAACTGGTGACCCAGCTTCGGGGCGAAGCCGGCAAACGGCAGATTGAAAACCCGCGCATCGCCATGGCGGAAAATGGCGGCGGGACGCTGGGACAGGGGGAAGCAGCTATGAACATACACCTGTACGAGAAAATATAAACGCGATGTCGGATCCTGGGCTCCTTGTATTACCCAACCCGGATAACCGGAATTGAATATCCAATAATCAATATCCAACACCCAATGATCAAGTTCCGGCAGGGCTGAAGCCCTGGACTACATGGCATAAAGCTGACGGCTTTGTAGCGCAGGGATTTATCCAAAGCTAAACCGTACGCTTATAGCGGTTGTCAGATTAACGTTCCGATTCGTGTTGAAGTGGGGTTCGATATACCATTTTTCATATCGGAACGTTATACTGAAATACGCTCTACTCCAGTGTTTCCTTCAAAAAGAAACTGGCGACCAGAGCAATTATACTGCACAAAAAGAGAACCAGAAAGGCCTGCTGATATCCCACCAACGTAAAGGCACCGTCGACTTTTCCCTGTTTTTCCAACACATATCCGAGAACCGGCTGAAACACGGCTCCGCCCGCAAAAGGGAAAAAATTAACCAGTCCGGTGGCAGTGCCGGTCATTTGTACCGGGAACAACTCCTTGTTGGTGGTAAAACCGACCACGACAATAGCGCTGGAAAAAAAACCCAGGCCGAAGCAGATTGCGTAATGTCCGCCCAGGGGGATACGGTCCGTCAGGAATGCGAGGCACGCCGTCAGGAGGAGAACCATGACGCTGGACAGGAGGATGACCTTTTTTCGCGAACGTAGCACACTGGTGGAAATGTAGCTCAACAGGGGACTTCCCACGATCATCCCTACGGCCAGCATGGAGAGGATCTGGCCGGACTGGGACTTGCTGTAGCCGTAAACCTGGAGCAGGTATGGCCCGCCCCACAAACCGCCAAAAGAAAAAAAGACGGCGGCGTCAAAGAAAAACCAGATGGAAACAGGCCAGAAATAGGGGTTGGACAGAACCTTCCCAACACCTTCCAGGAGCGTGATGGACGGCGGATCTTTTGGCGACGGCTCGGCGGCCGGGGAAGGCCAGCCCATGTCCGCCGGCTTGTCCCGCACGATGAACCAGACCAGGAGGGCTATCACCAGCGTGAAGACGCCTACGGCAATAAACGACATGCGCCACCCGATCCAGCTGCTGAGCCACACCAGGGGGGTTGCCGCAACAAGCGAACCCAGGCCGCCGACGGCCATGAGGATACCGGTCATGACGGCGAACTCCCGGGCGTGAAACCATTCCGCCAGGATTTTCATGGTGGGGACAAAGAGCATGGCCACGCCCAGGCCGACCATGGTGCGGCCGAGAATAGCAATGAAAACCGTGGGTGCCATGCCCAGGACGATGGAGCCTACCAGAGCGATGCAGAAGAACAGGGTAATGGTGTTGCGGGGGCCCCAAGAGTCGGAAAGCAGGCCGGCCGGGAGCTGCATGGCGGCGTATGGGTAAAAATAGGCGGCTCCCAGAAAGCCGATCAGGGCGCCTGAGGCCTGAAGATCCCGCATCATGTCCACGGCGACCACTGCCGGACAGAGCCGGTGAAAATAGACCAGCAGGTAGCCGAAAGAGAGCGTCCAGAAGATGATCCAGCGGTATTTTTTGGCTTTCTCCAACAGGTCTGTGTTTGTCATTTTAGCTCCTTTAGTTCACTGAAACGGCTGGAAGGTGTTACAATACAAAATAAGAATTGCGGCGAAGTCGCCACAAATAAAATTGCTTGAATAACGCACAGGGTTATTCAAGTAATTTTATTTGGCAGTTGATACCCTTCAGGTTGGGGGTGCCGAATTCTCTGCCCAGTCTGTCCGTGGATGTCAGAACGTTAAACCCCGCGCGTTCCCACTCGTACTGCAGCTCCTTTTTACCTTCCGGAAACCACCAGCCATAGGCGGCATTGACGATGCCCGGTCGGATCCTGGTCGTTACTCGGGCTACCTGCCGGATACTGCCTTTGCAGGTTTCTATGGACACTTCATCACCGCTGCGTATGCCGTATGCGGAGGCTGTGTCCGGGTGGATCTCCGCCACAGGTCCGGGGCTCCTTTTACGTAAACGTTGGATCCAGCGGTAGGAAGAGTGCAGGTAGAGAGGATCTTTTGAACTGATCAAAACGAGGGGGTAATCCGGGTCGGGTTTTTCGGGCAAGCCGTCAAACAGCGGCAGGGGCGGAAGCTTGAAGCGTTCAGCCCGGCTTAGTACCAGTTCCACCTTGCCTGTCGGCGTTTTAAAACCTGATTTTTCATACTTCTTGAAACGTTCAGGGCCTTTTAAAAATCCTGTCTGCACAAACTGGGTATACGTGAGGTCTGCGGGAGACACAACCGACGACAGCAGGGCGTAGTCATCTGTATACCAGTGTTCGGCCGGCGAAATGATTTTTCCAAGTTCATTGATGATTTTGATGTCAGGCCAGCATTCAGCCGGCGGATCTACAATTTTGGGCCTGGCAAGAATGCAGCCGTGTCCCAGGCCGTAATGCCCGATGTCGTCGAACTCGAGGTGGGTGGCCGCCGGCAGGACGATATCGGCAAAGGCGGCCGTGGGGGTCATGCAGATATCCGCAACGGCGATAAAGTCCAGCTTACGGAGTACTTCCAGTGTCGAGTGGCTGTCAGCCCAGGTGACCAAAGGGTTGGTGCACTGGAAATAGGCAGCTTTTACCGGGTAGGGCTTTTCCGTTAGAACAGCTTTTTTAAAATATGCCGGCGGTACGGTCATGAGTCGCGGGATGGTGCCGTGAGAGGCATGGATCATCTCTTTGCGTTTGTCCGGCAGCAGGTCAGCCCGGACAAACTGTCCGAGGTTCATGATTGGAGGGTCCTGTTTATGCAGGTTGCCGCCGGGGGTATCGAGGTTGCCACAGATGGCCATCAGGCAGACAAGCGCACGTGTCGTCTGAAAGGCATGTATGTTTTGCTCGATGGGGTTGCCCCATTGGATGGCGGCGGGCCGGGATTTTGCGTAAGACAGTGCTGCCCGGCGAATCATCTCCGGGGGGACGCCCACCGTATTTGACACTTTTTCAGGTGTATACGAACGGACGTGTGCGGCCAGTTCATCGAACCCGTGCGTCCAATTCGAGATAAAATTCCGGTCATAGAGGTTTTCCCGGATAATCACCTCCAGAAATGCGAGGGCCAGAGCGTGATCGGTGCCGGGCTGGATCTGAAGCCATTGTTCGGCCTTGTCGGCCAGGGCGGTTTTACGCGGATCTACGACAATAATCCGTGTTCCTGCTTTCATCTGGTCAAGCAACGGCCGGCATATTTCGCCTTCCTCGTTGGTGGCTGTCAGATTGCTTCCCCAGAGGATAACCAGCCGGCTGCGGTGGTGGAAATCCGTTACGGGGTAGAAACCGCAGGTGTGCAGACCAGTGATTTCACGCGGTGCGTGGCAGACGTCCTGGGTGGCAACGACATTGGGAGATCCGAACAGGTTGGCCAGGCGTATTAAGGCAAAGTGTTCCATGCCCTTGGGCATGCCCTGACAGAAGGCAACGCTCCTGGCGCCGTACGTTCCCTTTGCTTCCAGCATGCGATGGCTGATTTCGGCAAGTGCTGTTTCCCAGGAGATGGCTGCCCATTTCCCGTCCCCCCGCGAACCGGTTCTTTTCAAAGGTGTCAGCAGCCGGTCGGGGTGGTTGAGACGGTCCGGCAGGGCCAGGGCCTTTGGGCAGATGTAGCCGCGGTTCAGGTACCCGTCGGGGTCGCCCTTGATTTTGACCACGCGGTTGTTCTTGACACCCACGACCAGCGCACATCCGCCATGGTCCATCCTGGCGCAATGCGTTTTTTCCCACCTCAATTCATCCGGCATCGTTTTATATCCTGATCAATTTTCATGTTTCATGCTTATCCGCCAAGCATGCAGTAATAATTCATCTTGAAATATTCCGGCAATTCCCCAAAAATATAAGACATGAAAATTTATAATATAATATTCATGAAAGTTAAAACAAAATTTAGCAAAATATGATGAAAATCCGACTGAATAGCAGCAAGGTAAATCTAAGATTACCCTAACGTTGCAAACGCCGGAGAGCTTCAGAGTCAAGGCGTCTAAGGGTGAAGACGTAGTGTTTTACTTCGAACCCTTAGCAACACAGGATCTGAAGTTCTCCGGCGTTCCCGAAGGGTAAACAACATGGCAAAATAGATACCATCCTTCGAATTCACCAGGAGGGGCATCCAAGAAATTGCGCTGTCGCTATGATATTGGGTATAATAACAATACATTATCTATTATTTGCCATGTTGTTTATGAAACCATAGGGATTACTTGGTTGTCCCCATGACGGCGGCTGCGGGGGGCAAATCGTGTTGATACATCTTTAGGGATGCAAAGCAGAAAGGGGTTTGCGCTTCAAATATATCCAGATCAAGGCAGTGTTTTTCATATTGGCAAAAACGAAATGAAAAGAGGGTCGCCCCTGCACGGCTTTAAGAATTAAGGTGGGATTCTTAGTCACCGACCATGTTGTAACTGGCCGATTTGTAACCTTTCACTTTCTGAATGTGAAATATGAGGATGCGGCTCTGATAGTCCTCGATATAAGCCTTGAGTTTCCGCTTGGCTCTATGAAAATCGTTATTTTGAAGATTGAGGATGAGCTTATCGGCCTTTGCGACCCGGCCTTCGCATATTATCGTGGGGCTATCACCGATCAAGACTTCCCACTCACCGGCGATGGAGATGCCCAACGCTTCGAGAAGGGGATAATATTCTTCACGGGTGAACTGCCCATAAGCTTCTTTCTTTTTACCGATCAGATTCCACATCTGGATAAACTTGACGGCATCTTCTGCAATTTCCGTTGAATAGGAATTCATGTTACCGGTTTTGATGAGCACCTTGGTCTTATAGCTTTTTACATAATTCAGAAGCTCAGCTTTGAGCACCTGGTAGCGGGGGTCCTGCAGGGCCTTTTCCAAAAGATCCAGATCACTGGCTACCGTTTCGAAAACAATTTCACTATAGGAACCCACCAGAACACACCAACCGGCAACAGTGTGCAGGCCCAGTTGATTCACACCGGGGATGAATTTTCTGATGATGAATTTATCATAATCATTTTTCATAGAGTTGATGATAGTCCAATAATGATTAAGTTTAACGGTCATGGATTGGCCCTCCTTATATGTGTCGAATGTTCGATGCCGTTCTACCCGTTTCAGGTTAAAAATATAACATGCCCATAAAATTGATGGAGATCAGGTGATTATAAGGCACTGTGGTGGTTGCGAATCTATATGAGCAAGAACGGTAAGTCGTGATGTTGCCTTTGTAAAATGCGGGCTAACAGGCGCTGGGATAGTGTATCCGCTGTTCCGTTTCAGAAGTGAATTGTCGATAAACGTTGTGTGCCTTCTATAATTTAATATGATTATATCACAAGCTAGTAGGTGGGTCAACCTGTTTGCCCAGAGGGTTGCGTCATATGTGATTTTAAGGATGCATATGCAGAACGTATCATATTTTTCATACTCACATTGCCCATGCAGAATATTTTCACCATGCGATTTTCTTTCATACCAATGGCTTCAATGGTTTCACTCATATCCAATCCCTGGTTGTGAAACCTTTTGACCGTTCCATAGATATCTTCCAGTTTATAGGGGACGTCCATTGGTTTATTATTTTTATTCATATAAAAGCTTTAGCCCTTCAGTCTCCGCTATTTTATTTCCCCGCATAACGGATTGGCTTATGGTGGGTTGAGCTAAATTCAATCGTTTAGATAAATCAACAGTGGTCATTCCTAATTTCCGCACCCCCCAGAAACAAAGTAAACTACGTGCTTTTACAATATGCCGATATTTCCCATGCGCCAAAACATCTCTTGAATCGATTTTCAATACCTTGGACACTCGCTTAACCAACCAGTTAAAGTCATATCCCCGGGTTTGGATTTCATATTTTTGATCAAACATCTCTTGCGCCTCGGCCAGCACTTTTTCGACGAAAAAACCATCACCTAAAATACGCTCATCACCCTTCATCCTGGTTTTACTTCTCCTCAATGCGTTGACTGCCGACCAGCCACCAGCACTCCGTATCAGCCCACCGCCAACCAAATCAGGTCTTCGTCCTTGAGAAACCCCTTTGCTTACAAACTCAATGTAACGCTTTCGAGCTTTGTAAAATTTACTATCAAATAGCTTCAAAACGTAATCTGTACGTTGCCAAGCATCCTTTTTTTTGCCCAAAAGCGTACCGTGTCCACAGTAAGGGTACTTGATTAGAGATTTTAAATCAGGAACAAGTTTGGCCCTGAGCGGGTTCAGATGTATATAGCGCACCAACTCTAACAAATATGGATTTTCCTGGCACAATATTGACTTATAACGATTTTGAAACAACTGTCCGTGGCGCCGGTGACGAAGGTTGAAGGTGACTGCATAACCGGTCAACAAGCGCCTCATTACCGTCGCTAACGGCATAATCCCCGTGCGCAGCAGCAAATGGAGATGGTTTGGTATTAAAGCCCATGCAAAACAGGGTGTTTGAGTATCGGTTAAAACCGTGCCAAGCCTTTTCAGAAAATTGTCACGGTCGAAGTTATCGTAGAATATCTTCTTTCGTTCAATTCCTCTGACCATTATGTGGTGCAATGCACCAGGTGCATCTATTCGAGCTTTTCTTGGCATGGATTACTCATAAATTTTATTTGTTGTGATGTCAACCAATAATACAATGGACGTCCCCTATATTTGACTTCGCGGGGGGTAAAATGCTCCCCGGCCTCCTCGCCGCTCTGCTCTGAAAATCGTCGCAACAGCTCTTCATAGACATAGCCCATTTCAAGGTTGGACAGATGATCCGGCCCCAGTTTTTCATTGGCGTACTGCCGTAAAATCGGGGCAAGGCGAGCATTTTTTACCATGCGGCCGATCACGGCCCGATAATCAAAATGGTCAATAATATCTTGAATATTATCTGAAAATCCGTTGATATAGTCCCGGAAATTTTTCTCCATCAAGGTCGGATCTTCCTTGCAGATAGCAGCGAGTGTCCAGTTGGTCTTATTGGAGAATGGTGATTTTATGGGATTCAGTTCAAGCTTTTTAACGAGGGTTGCAAGGGCTTTTTCTTTTATCTCCGGGCGTTTTTCCAGAATTTCAGTCGCCTGTTTTTCCCGCCATGATATCAACACACACTCTAACCGTCGAATAACAATGATCGGTAGAATAACACTTTGATATTCATAAGCCTTGAATTTACCCCGCAGCCGTTCCGCCGATTTCCATATCTCATTGGTAAGATTATTCAGCTTGTCTTTGTTCAATATAGTTTTCATCATATTTGATTGATAGCTCATTCAGACCATTTAGGACACTCATTACTGATAAATTTTTTCATTTCCTTTTTGTCTTTGATATTATGACATCTTTTTTCCCATTCACCTAAAAGATATCCAAAGCATTCACCTGGAACATCAGTGGCCCAATCTTTGAATTCCGAGCCAGAGTCTTCTTCGTATTGATATATTCCTTTTAAAATTCCCATACAGTAGAGTTTGGATTCTTGATGCATTTTCAAATCATACAATCTAAACAACTCTTGAAAAAATGGTTCTAACATTTCTTCTAACATTTCTACTGCCATATCCTCTGGTGAAGTATAGCCATCTGTTTTAGAGCCTGCGCGATTCCACAATTCATGGACATCAATCCCATCCAATGCAAAAAAAACATCATCGCAAATTGATTCAATATTGACAGATCTGAATAAATCTTCAGCTAAGTCGATAATTCGCTTTTTTTGTTTTTTATCGGTTTTGGCGATTTGCTTAAGAATTTCTAAAGCCTCATCTGGTGATATCTTATTAAAAATGTCGTCATTCATAATATATCGTCACTCATTCTGCTTTCATGTACTGTTCAGCATTAATTTACCCAGGTTACCAGTTCATCAATGGATGCCCGGTTCCTTTGAAAGCGGTTGACCGGGGCATCCGGGTCAGGCCAGCCGATGGCAACGCCGATGGCGATGCGTTTATTTTCCGGAACGGGTAGGCATTTGCGAAGGATTTCAGGGAAATTGACGGATGCTGCCAGGGCGGCCGTACCCAAACCTCTGTCACAGGCCAACAGCATGAAGGTCTGCATGAAGAGCCCGACATCCAGCATGGCATATTCCAGCATAAGGCTTTTATCGAGCAACACCAGGAGCAGTGCCGGTGCATCGAAGATCGAGAACATCTCACCGTAATAGTTCAGCCTTCCCTCAAGGTCTTTGCGTGGAATCGAGAGAGAACTGAGAACGCTCTTGCCGACTTCCTTGTACCGTGAGTTCAAGGTGTCCGACCATTCTTCGGGCATTTGAATTTCGGGCGATGGCTTCATACCGGCCATCAGCGCATTTTTGTTTTCCGCCTTGAATTTTTCCAGAGCAGGCCCGGTAACAACGATGAATTCCCACGGCTGGGTGTTGCCCCAGGAAGGGGCCCACAGGGCATCTGATATGACCTTTTCGATCATCTCTTTCGGAACAGATTTTGGTAGGAATTTTCGGATCGTTCGACGACTTTGGACACACACTCTTGTTTGCATAGATACTCCTGATTGATATTTGAGAGGAAAATCAGACAAAATCACCCATTCTGTCTGAAGTTATAACCAGTAGTCATCATTACACTACGACATCACTGCAAACCAGAGAAAAACCTGTTCCAGCGCGGGTGCAGAAATGATCCTTCCCGGGACAGGACGATTGCAGTGGCACGGCCAACGATGCGGCCGCGATCTACAAGACCGAAAATACGTGAATCCGCGCTGTTGTCCCGGTTGTCCCCCATCATAAAGTAGTTTCCCGGAGGAATGGTTACAGGACTAAAAGAACTGAACCTGGACCGAGAGAGTGCCACCATGACAGGGTGCGGCGCCGCTTCGAGTCTTTCCCTCAGGAAAACATATTCTTTCTGTACGTCCGGCGGCATCTGAAGAGGGATATCGCCTTTCAGTTTTTCGTATAATACCGGGGTACCGTTTATAGATAGACGATTTTTATCCAGGGCCAGTGTATCTCCGGGCAGGCCAATGACGCGCTTGACCAGACGCTGGCCATCTCTGGGGCTGTAAAAAACAACAATATCGCCCCGTGCAGGGTCATCCCAGCGGGCAATGTGACGAGTGGTGTAGGGCACTTTAAGATCGTAGGCCAGCTTGTTGATAAAAATCCTGTCGCCGATCAGAATCGTGGGTTCCATGGAACCTGTGGGTACGTCATTCCAGTCCGCAATCGCCGACTTCATGGTCGTTGCTATCAGAATGGCGGCCAGCAGTGAAAATCCCCACCCGCGAATGAAGGTTTTAATTTTTTCTTTACAACTTTCGAAGCGCATCATCGTTCCCCTGCACGCCTTGGATACAGGATTTATTTAACCCCGGCCAGTGCCATCTGTTTGACAACCAGATGATGAAAAGGCCGAATAACGTTAAAATATATGAATCCGGTCCAGTGCTTGTAATGGACAACCGTCATTACGTAAAATGTGTTTTTCCTATAGTTGTTCTTTTTTTTAAAGATCCCTAAAAAGGCCTGCAGATGCATGTCATCCGGGGTTTCCACAATCCAGAAACGGTCTTTACTGGCGTGCCGGACAATGAAAAACGAGGCTGTTTTTCCCGGTGCAAAAGGTACATCTTCGGCATCCAGCGGCCTGAGCATTTCCGGATTTTCATCCTGACGCATCCCCAGCAGGCGGACGAAAACCTTGCGAATGCGGTAAAAAAATATCAGCCAGGGAGGGCGAAATGACAGCATGGCGGCGATAAATTCGGCCAGGTTAACCTCGCCTTCCACGGTTTTAACATCCACGTGGTCGGCATCTCTCAATATGCTTTTTAACACGGGAAAATCGTAAATGTTCAAAACTCTGGCCGGGGAAGGTGCCTTCTTTTTGAATATCGTACCCCGGATATGGGCTGAGAAGGAAAAGGTTACGATACCCAGAAAGTTGAGCAGGAATATGGACAGGAAAACCGCGGCAATGATCAAGCCCAGCCAAAAGCACACCCGGAAAGCAAACGCGAAACCCGCATTTTTCCCGACTGCCAGAGCAAGGCAGAACAACAGCAACTCGAAAATCAGGATCACCCAGATAAAGAGTTTGATGTGTTCCCAGGTGGGGCTGTATTTTTTAATTTTCATCTTAGCTGTCGAAACATAAAAATAGGGTAGCGTTTTGGTCCCGCAACCCGCATCAGCGCGTATACCACAAACTCAGTATGGCGATTATGCCGAATGTTGAAATGATGGTTCCCGAAATTCTATTGAGCCAGACCAGCTTGTCCCCGATTCTGTCTCTGAACAAACTGGCGGAACTGCTTAAAAACAGCCACCAGACAGCGGACCCGCCAAAAACACCCAGGACCATCAAAACAGCTGAACCGTAGTTCAGATTGTTGTTCACGAGCCCCAGGCCGGCGAAAATGGCTGCGAAAGAGAGAATGGTCATCGGATTGGCAAGGGTCAGCAGAAATGTACTGCCATAGGCACTGATGAGCCGGGTATTGTTTTCTGCTTGCTTCAACCGACCCGGGCTGGCCATGAAGGCTTTTACGCCGAGGTATACCAGAAATGCCCCCCCGATGAGGCGAAACCAGGTATCCTGGGAGATGAGAAAATTGGAGATGATGGTCAGACCGAAAGCGGCAACCACACCGTAGACGGCATCGGCACTGGCTGCTCCCAGGCCCGTAGCCAGTCCCTGGCTTTTTCCACCGGACAGTGTCCGCTGAATGCAAAGCACTCCGATGGGCCCTACGGGAGCAGCAATTGAAATCCCTATGATGAAACCTTTGATGAAGATGTTGATGTCCATTTTACTTTGTTTGTCATTTGGCCTGCGGCCGTTATTTGTGCTTCGCACGTCATTTGCGCTGTCGCGCGTAATTACAGCGCATTGTAAATCACAGGTTGTTCACGTAAAACCTATAACACATTTTATAGCTCCAACAGAAATTTCTGCTCGATGACCGTCTTTCCCCACTGTGTGCCTTCATGCTCCTCCACCAGCTTGAAACCGCATTTTTCATACAGATGGCGGACCGTGTTCAACCCCTGAAAGGTCCACAGGGCATCCCGGTTTTCATCCAGACGGCCGACAAATTCCGAAAGTTCCGCGGCCACCTTGGCTTCGAAAAACTTTCCGAAACCCCGCACCTGGTGGTAGTAAACGGCGTGCAGTTCGGCTATGCGGCCGATGGCTCCGGGAACATAACCTTTGATGTCGACACGATGCATGCTTAGTCCGACTTAATATGTTCCGGTATCTTCAGCACCGGGATGGGGTCCATTTTGTGACGGTTGGCCTGGTGAAACCTGCGAAAAATAGAGAGGACCTCACTTTGACGATGGCTTAGCTTCTTTTCGGAGGGGTTGCTTTCATGCCGCATGGCCCACTCGAGTTCGGCATATGTCGCGCCGATCTGACTTTCATCTGTTCGATTGTCTTCCCAGAGCCCATCCGTCGGGGGCGCCTGTAAAATATCTTCTACGATTCCCATGGATGCGCCGATGGCATACACTTCCGATTTCATCAGGTCCGCAATAGGGGAGACGTCGACACCGCCATCGCCGTATTTGGTGTAAAATCCGACACCGAAATCCTCCACTTTATTCCCGGTTCCCGCCACCAGCATTCTGTGGTGGGTGGCAAAGGCGTACAGTGTTACCATGCGCATCCGCGAGCGGGTGTTGGCCATGGTCAGCCCATCCTGTATGTCCGGCGGAAAGGTCTTTTCCAGTGCCTGAAAAGAGGGCGTCAGGTCCAGATGGATCCCGGTTGCATTGCCGAAGTTTTCTTCCAGCCATTCAATGTGGCGGCCGGCTCTGCTCACCTGGTGCTCATCCTGGTAAATGGGCATGTTCAAGGGATGCACCCGGCGGCCTGTTTTTGCGCAGAGCGTGGCGGTGACGGCCGAGTCAATACCGCCCGACACACCAATAACAAAGCCATTCAATCCGGAGTGCTCACAATAGTCGTCCAGCCAATCTACAATGTAATCGATTACCTTTTTAGTGTTCATGACTATATTCCAAACCCGGATGAACCGGAAAAGATGAACATCGAACGTCCAACATCGAACGCCGAATAGCCACACGCAGGACTGGCAATCCGCCCTTTTAAAATATCCAATAATCAATATCCGATCAGTCTATTCCCTTCAACCTTCCAACGCACAAGTTCGTAATTCGAAGACGGGTCAGGATATCATCTGGAGGATGTAGCGGCGCAGCCGCGTTGCATAATTAAAATTGGCCCGGATCTTTCGGACCAATTTTAATTATCTTTTAAGTATTTTTTCCGGGGTAATGGGCAGATCCTTGCAGCGGTATCCCGTGGCATGGTAAACCGCCTCGGCAATGGCCGGTGCCGTAGGCGAGGCCAGGCCTTCGCCGGCTTCTTTCGCCCCCATGGGGCCCTCGGGTTCATAGGTTTCGATGCAGACGGATTCTCCCGGGGGCATGTCCATGGCCGTGGGGAGTTTGTAGTCCAGAAAGGTGTTGGTCAGTGTTTTGCCATCCTTCATGACCAGATCTTCAGAGAGGGCATATCCCAGGCCCATGTGGATAGATCCTTCCAGCTGCCCTTCTACGGCCATGGGATTGATCACGGTACCACAGTCATGGGCGGTGTACATTTTTTTAACCTGGACAACACCTGTTTCGGCGTCGACACCGACTTCCGCCACCTGGGCTCCGAAACTGAAGGCCGGGGTTACCAGCCCCTTGCCCCGGGGAGTGTAGTAGCCCCTCGCCACGATGGGTATGCCGCGGTTGACTTTCTGGACCATGGCGACGGCTTCTCCAAACGGTATGCCGCGATCCGGCTTTCCTTTGGCCTGGACACGGCCATCCTTGCACTCTAAATCAAAAATGACGTTGAGATTGAAGCGGGCTGAAACTGCACCAAAAAGGGTTTCCTTGATCTGCCGGGCCGCATCTTTGATGGCATTTCCAGCCATGAGGGTTACCCGGCTGCCCCAGGTTCCGAGATCCGCCTGCGGTGTCATGGCCGTGTCGGCCGCCGTCAGCCTGATATCTTCCATCTTCAAGCCGAGTTCTTCTGCCAGGATCTGTTGGAGGACGGTGTTGGCCCCCTGGCCGATGTCGGAAGCCATGGTGAGGAGGTGAGCCGTACCGTCCGAAAATACTTTCACCTCGGCGGCGGAAAACGGGTACTGGGTATTAAACCAGTTGAATACGCCGCCGGAAATGAAACTGTAACAGCCGATGCCGATGCCGTAGCCTTTCTTTTTCCTGCCGCGATTGCGTTTCCAGTTGGACATTTTTCTGACCGCTTCCAGGGATTCGATGAAACCGCAGCTGGAAATCGTAGCCACATCGGGGATGGTGTCCCCGGTGACCATGGCATTCTTTATGCGCAGGTCAATGGGATCGATACCCAATTCTTCGGCCGCCATGTTCATCTGGGATTCGGCGGCAAACAGTGACTGGGGTGCCCCGAAGCCGCGCATGGCACTTGCCGGCGGTTTGTTGGTGTAGACATGCTGTCCCAAAAACCGGTAGTTGGGGTAGCGGTATAGCATGGCCCCGAAGTTGCCGCAAAGGAACGTGGCTGTTGGCCCCATAGCGTTGTAGGCGCCGCCGTCAAGGTAGATGTGAAGATCTTTGGCCACAAGGGTACCGTCTTTTTTGAATCCCACCTTGGATTTGAGCCGCATGGGGTGGCGTCTGCGGCCGGTGGTCAGCTCCTCCTCCCGAGTGAGGGTGAATTTTACCGGTTTACCCGTGAGCCTGGCCATGAAAGCAGCACAGAACTCCCACGGGCGCAGCTCCATCTTACCGCCGAAACCGCCGCCTACAGTGGGTTTGATGACGCGGATGTCGTTTTCACGCATATCGAGGGTGGAAGCCAGCAGGCATTGGACGATGTAAGGCGTTTGGGTGGATGTCCACAGGGTGATGCGTCCTTCCTGATCGCATTGAGCCAGGGAAGCGCAGGGTTCGAGATAGGCGGGGCTTACCGCGTGAACCGTGAAGATATCTTCTCGGACGTAATCCGACTCGGCAAAACCCTTGCGGATATTCCCGTACTCTATTTTTCGATCCACACTGATATTGTTAGGCGAGGTGTCATGGATAACCGGGGCGTTTTTCCTTACGGAAGCCAGAACATCGAACACGGTTGGCAGCTCTTCGTATTCCACGTCTATCAGTTCCAGGGCTTGGGCGGCGGTGTCCGGATCTACGGCTGCCACGGCCGCAACTTCATCGCCGATAAAACGCACCTTGTCGATGGCCAGAGGGTATTCATCCTGTGTTATCGGGAACAGCCGCCAGTTGCCGTATTTGATTTTGGGTGTGTCTTCCCCGGTGATGACACATTTTACGCCGGGCAGTCGCTTGGCTTTGCTGATGTCGATGCTGCGAATGCGCGCATGGGCAACCGGGCTGCGTAAAAGTTTTCCGTAAAGCATGCCCGGCAATTTAATATCGTCCGTATAGATGGCGGCACCGGTGGCCTTTTCCCGGCCGTCGACTCTGGGAATATCCTTACCGATCAGATCATACTTTTTCATAAGTGCTTCCTTTCACCAAGGAGCGATAACTTCCTTCGTGCTTTATAAAATTCTTCCAACGATTTTATTGTTGGATATTCATGGTTTTGATCTTTTATGGGCCTGCAACAGCGCCCTTTTTATCAATACCGCCACCATATCGTTCCGGTAATCCTGGGTGGCCCTGACATCTGTGATGGGCAGGGCTTCTTTGGAAGCGGCCATGCCGGCCGTTTCGGCCAGTTTCTGGCTGAAGATTTTCTGGCTGACGGCTTTTTCGGCTTTCGGGGCCCGCATGGGGATAGGTGCGCAGGCACCGATGAACAGCCTGGCTTTTTTTACCTTGCGTCCATGCATCTCTACGTGCGCACCCACGCACACGGCTGAACAGTCGATTTTTCCCCTGGCCGACAGGTGGATATAGGCGGCGCCAGAGTTCGGCGGTGGAGGGGGCACGGTGATGGCGGTTACAATTTCCGCCGGCTGCAGCGCGTTAATACCGGGCCCTTTGAAGAATTCCTCCAGGTCAAGTGTGCGGTCGCCTGCAGGGCCGGTAATAGAAAGCGTCGCCCCCATGGCCAGCAGTGTCGGCGCATTGTCGGCAGAAGGCGATGCATTGCACAGATTTCCCACCACGGTGCCCATATTGCGGATTTGTACATTAGCGGTGTTGCGGGCTGCGTCGGCTATTGCAGGATATTTTTTCATAATAACCGGATGGGCGGCCACGTCTGCCAGGAGGGCGGTGGCACCAATGACCAGCCCTTTTTTCGGGCCGACGGAAATGCGGTCGAGGTTTTTTATCTTTTTCAAAGCGACAACGGCATCCGGTGCAATCAATCCATGATTTTTCTTTACCAGGAGATCGGTCCCGCCGGCCATCACGAAGGTATTTTCCCCCAGCCTGTCGAGCAGTTCTACGGCCTCCTTTATGGTGTCCGGCGCGAAGTACTCAAACCCTGAACGTGTCATCGTTTTTTCCTTTTTGATGGTTTGCGGTTCATTTTTTCGGCAGAGACGGCTATGGCTTCCACAATTTTGTTGTATCCCGTGCAGCGGCATAAATTCCCGGAGAGTCCCTTACGGATCTCATTCTCGCTGGGATGGGGCTTTTTACTGAGGAGGTGATATGCCGACAGTTCCATACCAGGGGTGCAGAACCCGCATTGAATGGCACCTTTTTCAATAAAGGCTTCCTGGATGGGATGCAGTTTTTCTCCGGAAAGTGCCAGGCCTTCAACCGTCATGATCTCCTTGCCGTCCGCTTCCACTGCCAGGGTCAGGCAGGAACTCACGGAACGTCCATCCATGATGACCGTGCATGCGCCGCAGTCACCGGATCCGCACCCCAACTTAGTGCCGGTCAGGTTGAGCTCTTCACGCAGGACCTGGTTGAGTGTTCGCCGGGGATCAATGGCCAGGGTATAGTTGTCACCGTTGATCGTGAGTTGGATCTCGTGTTTCATTGCTATGGGCTCCTTGTGGGATAGTAGCTTTATAGTAGCTTTAATGTAGCTTTTAATTGAGATACACCTTTTCGGGGTGCAAATCAAGGTTAAGTTGGGCCTGATTCCGAATTCTCCACTCAGCATTCCGAATTCCGAATTTGTGCTTTACAAGGCAGGAGTCGTGTCGTATTCATCGGGATGATATCAGAACAAGCAGTTAACCGTATTTCCCGAAGATGTTTACCTATATTTCGATCCACAAAGGAAAAGAGCAATGGCTAACATAGATCCCGAAGAGAGTTTGTTTCACAGTTTCATAAAAGTGCAGCACAAATACGGTCTTGCCTGACACCGGCGTTCAGAAAACGCTGAAATGAACTTTTATCGTATAAACTGTTTATTTCAGTATTACCCAGAAGATGGAAATTTTTTGAGTTATGGCAATAAAATACTGAAAATAAGCTTGATTTTTATAAATAATGTGTTTATCGTATTTTCAATCAATAAAGGCCCGTTCAATTTGGCGGGCCGGTTTCGTTACTAGCGGGGAGATCCATTTGTCATGAAGACAACCCGAAGTTTGGAACCATGAGGATTATTTTGAAAGGAGGGTGTCACAATGGCGAATGGAATAGTAAAATGGTTTAATAACAGTAAAGGTTATGGATTCATCGAGCAGGAAGACGGCCCGGATGTATTTGTACATCATTCAGGTATCAATTCCGTCGGTTTCAAATCTCTTGATGAGGGTGACCGGGTTACCTTTGACATCGAGCAAGGCCAGAAAGGTCCTGCTGCAGTCAATGTAACTGTAGTATAGCGTTTACTTCCAGAAGATATTAAAAAAGGGCGTCCTTCGCGTAAGCGGGACGCCCTTTTTTTTCATACTGAAAAAAGGCACGGGATCCTCTGAATTTTCCCACCGTGAACCTCCTCGAATCTATAAGTATACTTTTGGATGTAAATTACTTTAACGGGCCAGGATTCTTTACTTGTCTATGACCTCAATAGCCTCGGCGCCACATTCATCCACAGCCTTTTGAACGACTGCTTCCAGGTGCTCCGGAATCGGATCCATTTTAACGATGGACATGAGTTCGTCCTCATTATATTCGAAAACTTCCGGGCACAGTATGTTGCAGTTTCGATCTCCCATACATTGACTGGTAACACGAACTTTCATGACAACCTCCTTTTTATCTGACAGGTTTGAGTAAGATTCACTGAAATGTATGAATTGTATTGCATGATTATAGTTTTGGGTCAATATCTGCTTTCAGCAAATTTTCATGCGCTGCTTTTCATGACTTTGCGGAGCGCCGGGATAAATTTGTGGTTGCCTTTATGAATCGGATAGGCCTCGATTTCATCCAGATGAATCCATCTGAAGTCCACCGGTCCGTTCAGTTTCACTCTGCCGGCCTTATAACGACAGGTGAACACATCTACCGTAATCTTAAAATGCGTATATGCGTGTTTTATGCGGGTAACGAACGTACCTGCTCCCACCGTCAGGTTTACTTTTGTTTTCAGAATTCTCAAACAAGTTGTTTCCGGGGATTCGCTCGGGCTGATTCTACCGCCGGGAAATTCCCATAAACCGCCCAGCAGGCCTTCATCCTTGCGACGGGTTATCAGGACTTTGCCTTTCTTCATCACAACCCCGACGGCAATGGCATATTTCGGTATCGGTTTGGTCTTTATTCGCCGGGGATATTCTTTGATCTTGTCATCTTTATAAGCCAGGCAATGGGACTGCAGGGGGCAATCCGGGCAGTGCGGGTTTTGCGGCTTGCATACCAGGGCTCCTAATTCCATAAGCGCCTGGTTGTAGGCCGCAGGCATTGTCGGGTCCATCAATTCATGCGATTTTTCTTTGAAAACAGTGTGGGACTTCGAATCGTTGACAGGGGCATCTATGCGGAAGAGTCTGGAAAAAACGCGCTTGACGTTTCCGTCCACGACCGGTTGCGAGATATTGTAGGCGATACTTAGAACAGCCGCGGCGATATAGTCGCCCACACCGGGCAGTTTTTTGATTTCTGTCAAACTGTCCGGGATCACACCGGCATGGTCGTTGACAACGATGTTGGCGGTTTTGTGCAGATTGCGGGCACGGCTGTAATACCCCAGCCCTTCCCACATTTTGAGGACGTTTTGAAGGCCGGATTCTGCCAGATCATGAATGTCCGGAAATCCGACTAAAAATCTCTGATAATACGGGATAACCGTATTCACCTGGGTTTGTTGAAGCATGACTTCGGAGATCCAAATTTTGTAGGGGTCACGGGTTTGCCGCCAGGGCAGGTTCCGTTGATTGTGCTGATACCAGCCTACCAGCACTTTTCGCAACTGTCGGTATTGTTTAGGGACCATATGTTAAAGCTATCACAATCAAATCCGGTTTGCCAGGCATTAGGGGGATGCTTGGCCATGGCTACGACTTTCCGTACAATAACAATTCATCATCTATTCTTTGTCAGTGATTTATGCAACTAAGGGGTTAAGTTTTCGGGGGGCATATGTTATACGTACAACTCCCTTTTTAAGCCACCGGCTCTGCCGGTGAGAATTGAAAAGGTTCTATCGATCCGGTGAGGATTATATTGTAATCAAGGCCTTCAATGGTACTAAACCGGTGGCTCAAAAAGGGAGTAAATCAGCGACCACCGGCAGAGTATGGCCCCTTCGAGGGGCCTTCCTCATACCCCC
>Ga0164313_10001647_pt1 | contig 19789 bp, 19 predicted proteins | sample GuaBasSedimGuay4_FD_113735 | JGI IMG/M metagenome (GOLD analysis project Ga0164313, IMG submission 113735) | Subseafloor sediment microbial communities from Guaymas Basin, Gulf of California, Mexico - Guay4, Core 4569-4, 0-3 cm | ecosystem: Environmental > Aquatic > Marine > Hydrothermal vents... | reverse complement strand
TATCCCCCTGCTTCGTCGCTAACGCTCCTCAGCAGTCCCCCTTGAAAAGGGGGACGGAGACGTTGAACACCCGTATCGAACACATACACGCATACGCCGTTGATGTCTGTCACAGCCACTGGCCTGAAAGTTGGACCCGCGAATCGTCTTCGGACTGAGATCGGCGAGGTGACGTTCCAACCGAAGGACCTGCAGTGCTGAACCGCCGTGTCACAACCCCGCTGAAATCCGAAGAGCCCGATTACCGAGCGTGCAGTTGGTGGTTCTTCCCGCCCTCCGTGGAGAAGCCCGATGCAAACATCGTGTTGATCATCGGTCATGGGATTCTCGACCAGCACCTCTGGCGGAAAGCGGACTGCCGATCGCTGTGTACTTCACGCCTTCGTTGCCCAGTAGAGGGTTCGCCCTAGATCGCCTGACTTGATCATCTCGTACGATTCGAACCGACTGGTGTATTTGTCCTCAAAGACTTCGTTGCCCATCGCAACTCTCAATTCGGGTTCGAGATCGCGCGCCGCACCAAGCCATCGGCCTGCAACATCCAGATATCCCTGCGTCGTGTCCTCCGAACCGATATTGGTGAAACCTGCCCGGGCAAGTAGCTCTAGATATGGGATGGCGGTCGCCACGAATCCGTAGTCACCTTCAAGATCATCGTGTCCGCCAAGGGCATCGGGCACCGAGACGACGTCGAAGACGAGTCGCCCACCAGGAACGAGAACTCTATTGCATGCTCTCAGCACGGAGAGCTTGTCCCACAGTCAACACAGCACATCCGAGTGTGTCACCCCTTCGAAGGATCCATCCCTGAAGGGGATCTCTGTCCCGAGACACGCAACGGCATCGACCGGAATACCTTCTGTGTGCCCACGACGACGACCCCAGGCCACACCTTCCCATGGAACATCAGAAAGTACGACCTTCGATCTCGTGTGTCTTGCGATGTACAGCCCGGGCCAACCTGCTCCAGAGCCCAGTTCCAGCACGCTGTCGCCTTCACCGACATCAAGGATGCTCGCCAGTCGCTCTACCTGGTGGACGTCCGTGTACCCGTTGCCGCCGTATGCAGCGCCAAGTGTCCTGCGCTCGAGTTCACGCAATGCCTCGTTGTCCGTGTTGCGGTAGTAATCCCTGAACCGATCGACCAGTTCTGCTTCCACCCTGGCGATATCGCCATCGTCGCCGTTCATGTTCACTGGCCTCCCGGGCTAGACGATCACCATTGTTGCATCACCGTGCGACTGTTCGCCCGATTGGCCTACGGTATGGCCTCTACGCGATGCTTGGAGCCCCATGAGTGATTCAGCAACCTTGTCGATATCCCAAAACGATCCCGTCCTCAACGCCGCGGACACCGATCCTTCTATCTCACCGTCTGACGATTTCTATCGATTTGTCAACGGTGGCTGGCTTGATGCCAACCCGGTCCCGGACGAGTATCCAGCGTGGGGGGCATTCCAGGAACTCAACTCGCGCAACGAGGAAATTCTGCACGAGATCCTCAAATCCGTCGCGGACAAGGACGCCCCCGCCACGACTGCCGAACGGCTCGTCGGTGCCCACTTTTCTGCAGGCATGAACACCGACCGGATAGAACAACTCGGCCTTGACCCAGTAGCAGCCATACTCGAAACAATTCGCTCGATAGCAAGCAAAGAGGACCTCGCTGCGGTGGTAGCGCAGTTGCACAGCGAAGGCGTTGGCGCCTTCTTCGGACTTGCGGTGGAGCCTGATTTCGAGGACAGCACCGTGAACCTTCTGTGGATCGGTCAGGGCGGGCTCGGACTCCCTGACCGTGATTACTACCTCAGGGACGACGACACCTCAAAAGAGCTTCTGGCCGCATACCGGGACCACGTGAGCGCCATGTTCAAGCTCCTCGGACATGCCGACCATGAAGCAGAGGCAGACACCGTGGTCGCCCTGGAGTCAGCGATCGCCCAAGAGTCATACACCAACGTACAGATGCGCGATGTCGACCTGATCACGAACAAGGTGTCCCGCGACGACATCCAAGAGATGATGCCAACCTTCAAGCTCGAGCGATATCTCGACACGGTTGGTGCACAGGACCACGACACGTTCAGCGTCGACAACCTCGGCTTCTACCCCGCTATCGACGCGATCATTACCGATACGCCGCTCGACGACCTGATCACGTACCTCACGTGGCACGCAATCCACTCCACAGCCTCGGCATTGCCAGAATCATTCGAGAATGAGTCCTTCAACTTCTACGGGAGAACGCTCGGCGGCCAGCAAGCACAGAAGGAGCGGTGGAAACGCGTACTCGCTGCATCGAGCGCAGACATCGGACAGCTTGTCTCCCAACTGTACGTCGCTGAGAACTTCCCTCCAGAAGCAAAGACCCGCATGGAGCACCTGGTCGAGAACCTTCTCGAAGCGATGCGCACCAGTATTGAATCTGTGCAGTGGATGGGCGACGCGACCAGGGCCGAGGCGCTCGCCAAGCTCGAAGGATTCGGTTACAAGATCGGATACCCGGACGAGTGGCGAGACTACACCGGTCTTGAGCTCTCAGCTGACTCATGGCTCAAGAACCGCCTTGCCGCATCGAAGTTCGAATTCGACAGGAAGATGGCCACGGTCGGCGAACCGATCAACCCGCATGAGTGGGCGATGCCTCCGCACGTGGTCAACGCCTACTACCACCCTCTTCACAACGAGATCGTCTTCCCCGCTGGGATCCTCCAGCCGCCGTTCTTCTCCCTGGATGCCGACGACGCGATGAACTACGGCTCGATCGGCGCGGTCATCGGTCACGAGATCACACACGGCTTCGACGACCAGGGGAGCCGATTCGATGCCGCAGGCAATGTGCGTGACTGGTGGACATCCCAGGACAGGGAAGAGTTCGACGCACGGGCGAAGGTGGTGATCGACCAGTACAGCGCTCACGAAGTCGAAGAAGGACTCCATGTCAACGGCGAACTCACTCTCGGGGAGAACATCGCGGACATCGGCGGGCTAACAATCGCCTTCGCCGCTCTCCAGAACGCGCTTGACGGGACCGACGACCTCATTGAGGGTCTTACACCGGCACAACGCTTCTACATCGCGTGGGCGACAGGGTGGCGGCAGAACTACACAGACGCGTATCTACGGTTGCTCGTCAACTCGGACCCGCACTCGCCCGCATATCTCCGGGGAGCTGTTCCCCTGTCGAACCTTGCCACATTCCAGGAAGCGTTCGACATTCCAGATGGTGCACCAGCGATTCTGCCAACAGAGGACAGAGTAAAGATCTGGTAGCGGCGTCATCCGCTGTCCGCGATGCGCCATCCGCCAGAACCCGGTACACGACTCTTCACGACAAACGAAAAGCGGAAAGCGTCTTACCTCTTCTCGTACTTCTTTTCGCCGGCTTCGATCGGGATGGCGATCCGATTGGCGAGCGGTGGAAGAGGGCAGACGAATTCCTCGTCGTAGACGCAATAGGGATTACTTGCAAGATCGAAATCGATGGATACTGACCCGTCATCATCAATGTCCAAAGAGACGTACCGGCCACCAGCGTATGTAGTCACGGCGTTGGTCGAATCGCCAAATGCTATGAACGGGCTCCCGTCACCGTCGTCGAGTACGACAAGGTCGTATGACGAGCCGGCAATCTCCACGTGAAGGACCCCCATCTGGCGATACGCACTCGTTGTGCCAACACTTGACGTGATCTCAACGCGGGATTCATCTGTGCGTGAGAAGTGGCCATTGAAGAGCATCGTCGGATTGGGTGGGAAGTAGTCGAGTCCACTGAACGCCTCCTGGTCTTCGTCCGGGAGCGGTGACGCATAATGCGATTGGAGGAACTCGTCCTGCTGCCTTCGGTGTTCCTCGAGAGCTTCTCTATCCACGGTGTACCCCTGATACCTTCATTCGATATTCCCCGTCCCGTGATTCTTCATGCCGGATGCACAAGATAGTGACGGTGAGATCGGTCGCCGCGCCGAACCTTCTGAGATGGTGGCATACTGCCGATATGCCAGATGACATCGCCTCCTCTGAAACCGAGTTCAGCTTCGGCGATGACGCTGTCGCCGCGTACATCGCCAGGCCGAATGGGAGCGGCCCGTTCCCCGGGCTGATGGTCTTCCATGAGGCGTTCGGCCTCAACGACGATATCCGACGGATCGCAGACAGATTCGCAAGTAACGGTTACGTTGTCGTTGCGCCCGACCTGATAGGGGGCGGGTTCAGCTGCCTGGTGAAGGTATTTCGGGATCTCTCAAGGGGGGATGGCCCTGCTTTCGACAGAGCCAGGGCATCGATCGACTACCTGGCCAGCCAATCCGATGTTGATGACAAGCGGCTCGGACTCGTTGGCTTCTGCATGGGGGGAGATTTCGCGCTCGCTCTCGGCATCGATGACAGGATCAGAGTGACAGCACCGAACTACGGGAAGGCCCCCGACGATGCACACCTCGAGAATCTGTGCCCTGTCGTTGCGTCCTACGGCAAGAAGGACAAGATATTCCGCGGCAATGCCGCAAGGCTCGAGTCCGTACTCAGCGCTGCAGGAATCGCGAACGACATCAAGCTCTATCCTGAAGCCGGGCACTCGTTCATCAATACGTATGCACCGTGGTACACGACGATCATGGGACCCTTGATGGCAGTTGGATACCACCAGGATGAGGCCGAAGACGCCTGGTCCAGGATGCTCGCCTTCTTCGAGAAGCATCTGTAGAGCCGCCAGCTATCCGCTCTCAGCCATCAGCCAACCGGTGTCTGGAATCCGGCATCTGGTATCTGGAATCCGCGATGAGATTTGCTGCACGATCCTCCAGACGTCCGGATCACCAATTCTGGCTGAAAGCTGACAGCTGGCGGCTGACGGCTGCTCCAAAAACAGGAGTACCCAACGCAGGGTGGATACGTCGGGTACTTCTGTCGAGGTGGGGGGCGGGCTATGGGCTAGATGTCTCGGCCCCCTCTTCGGATCTGTGAATCAGTTGGTGCGTTCGTCGCAACCCTCCAGTAGACACTGGAACCTGTCACGGCTATGACCGTTCAATACGTCCTTGTCGGTCAGCGTCATGCTTCTCATCTACCTTCGCCCACCTCTGCGAGTCGTTCGTACACCAGAATCTTCCATGACCTCCTGATAATGGCGCGCTAATAGACACACAAACGCGTCGAAAACGTTGCACCGCCATTCCGCTCCATATCAACGTGAGACGAGCGGGAGTTGGAGAATGACGCTGGCTCCGCCAAGAGCAGCCGACTGACCGATTGTCATCGTTCCTCCGGACGCCTCAACGGCGCTACGTGCAATATCCAATCCCAACCCTGTCGAGTCACGGCTGGATATCCCTCGTGTGACCATCGAGGTATCCATGAACCCTGGGCCCGCATCCTCAACCGAAATGCGAGCCAATTTGTCGCCAACGTCAACGCACACACACATCCGCGTACCCTCGGGCGTGTGCGCAAGTACATTCTCCAGGAGTGCGTCGATCATCACCTCTGCATCGCCAGCGCTCATCGCAACGATCGCCTCACCCTGTCCGATTTGGACATCCGCTTCTCGTCCTTGTTCAAGAACGAGAGGTAGCCAGAATTCGGTACGATCGCCGACGATTACAGCCACATCGCAGGATTGTTCGACGTCGTTCGTCACTGGCCGCCTGGCCTCACGGATGATGAAGTCCGTCGTTCTCTGGAGTTCATCGAGGTCCGCGTGGAGTCGGTCCTTCTGGAGACCGTCCGCTAGACCGTCAACGCTCAGCCGCGCTGCTGTCAGCGGCGTCCTCAACCGGTGTGCAAGATCGGCGGCAGATTCTCGTTCGGCTTGCAGCAAACGACCGATACGATCCGCAAGACGATTGATCTCGACGCCGACCTCCTCGATCTCATGAGGCCCTGCGGGTTCGACGCGAGCACTGATGTCACCGTGACCAAGAGTACGCGCTGTCATTGAAAGCTGCTTCACCGGGATCACCATCGACCTTCCAAGCCTGTCCGCAATCCAGGCTGCGATGACGACGAGCATCACTCCGAGAAGACCGAGAATCAGCCAACTCTGCCTGACACCTGCTACCAATTCCTCCTCAGGGATGAACACGCGGATGACCGCTACCGACCCGTCGGACTCGAACACCGGGATGTAGAACGCCTGGCCTCCATCCACAGACGCCAAGAAGGAACTCCCATCGAGAGCCAGGGTCAGGTCCTCCCTGCCGGGCACTTCAGCACCGATGATCGATCCATCTGGCAGCACCACGGACCCTCTCACCGCAGAGACGCGGTCCTCACCGAGGATATCGATCGCCGTTGTGAGGTCCTGTTCAACGGAGAGCACAGACAGAACGCGAGCAAGGCTCTCACCATTAATCTGTGCGTCCGAGATCGCCCTATCTCTTGCAAGTGCCGCCACCAAGATGAACAGCGGAACGAGAAACGCGATCACGACCATCCCCGTAACCGCGGCCGACAAGAAAATGAGGCTCCGTCTCACCGGGTCGGGTCCACCAGTCGAACGCCGACGCCGCGTTTCGTGCGGAGGTAGCGCGGAGCGGCAGCAGTTTCGCCCAACTCCTTGCGAAGCCATGACAGGTGAACATCAACGGTCTTGTCTGCCCCACCATATGGTTGGCGCCATACCTCGGCGAGTAACTCCCTCTTCCCGATGAGTTTGCCCTCTCGGCTCGCCAGGTACACGAGCAGATCGAACGCGCGGGCCGTCAAATCGAGTTGGCGCCCATCGAGCACAGCCTCGTGGGAGTCAGGTTCCAATCGAAGGCCACCGACAACGATCGTCTCACTCTCAGTGTTATCACTCGACCGGCGAAGAACAGCCCTAATCCGCGCTTCGAGGTGGTCGGCCGAATAGGGCTTGACGACGTAGTCGTCGGCGCCCTTGTCGAGTACATCAATGATGTCCTCCTCGGCATCTCGAGCCGTGGCAACGACGACGGGCACCTGGCTGACAGCTCTGATCATGCAGAGGACCTCGACGCCATCGAGATCGGGCAAGCCAAGGTCAAGGACAACAACGTCAAAAGCACCCGACACTGCGCGTTCGATCCCTTCGAGAGCACGGGCGACCGTCTCCACGTCGTGGCCACGCTCGGATAGGCGCGTTGCAAGCGATTCGCGGATTCTCTGCTCATCCTCGATCACAAGTATCGCTGCCACACAGACACATTACCAAGTGCTGTCGACAGAGAATCCCGAATGCCGTCCTGAGCGAGAATTATCGGTCGATTATCTCACTATCCGAGAATCTGCACCAAACTACCAGTATGAGAAAATTCGGTGGAATGGGTCTTGCATGGTTCGTCGCGACTGTCGTAGCTGTGACCATTGCAACAGCAGCTGTCAACAGCGCTCGCAGCGAGGTCACCGGTGTTCCCACCGCGTTCGGGATCTCAGCATCAGGTATTAATGCTCCCACGTCCAATGAACTTCCATCCTCAGCCGATGGAGATTCTGGCATTGAGCAGACAACACGTTCGACTCTCACTCCTCCCGACACGACTCGCGCTACAGGGCCAGCAGTCGACGCGACCACGACCACCGAACAAACCACGACTACCGCACAAACCACAACAACCGTACAGGCCGTATCCCGAAGGGCCCAAGAAAGCAGCGATGAACCCGCCAGGTCATCAGGCCAGGACGGATCCGCATCATCGGCTGCGCCCACCCCCGCAGCGAAGCCAAGCGCAGTCTCGCCGACAACAACCCAGCCGACCGCGGCGCCATCCACCACAACAACAACGCAACCGGTGCCATCCACCACAACAACAACGCAACCGGTGCCATCCACCACAACAACAACGACCGCTCCCGCTCCAAAGGGGTACACGAGGGTGATCGAAACCGACGGCGGATCGATATCTGTCCTTGTAGAAGGTGACGACGTGACCTTCGCACGGGCGTACGCGAAGGATGGATGGCAATTCGTCCTCCTGAACAGTGGACCCCCCGTAGTCGATGCACGGTTCATGAGTATCGACAGCCAATATCCCACAATCATAGTTTTCGCAAAGATCGTCAGTGGAACGCTCACTATCGCTTACGGTCCGTCGTGAGCTGACAGAGAGCAATGCGCCGAGCACCACTGGGCATCCCAGCACCTACGCCATCCGTCATCCCGCGCGCGATCATATGAGAGACTCCCACGTCAAGCTGCTATCGACGCTCCACAAGTCCGTGTACCGGGCAACACGTGGTCGCATTGGCCCCAGACTCGTCGACAACGACATGCTGCTCCTCACGACAACAGGTCAGAAAACAGGCGACAAGCACACCATCCCCCTCCTCTATCTCACGGATGGCGAGGACCTCATCGTGGTCGCGTCCTATGGAGGGCGGGTCAAGCACCCCCAGTGGTACCGGAATCTTGTTGCCACACCAACGGTCTCAGCGCAAATCCTCAGCACGTCCATCACGCTCGACGCGGTCACGATGAATCCTTTGGAGCGTCAGGAGTGGTGGCCCAGGATCGTGGACGCGTATTCGGATTATGCGGTGTATCAGTCGAGAACGGATCGCAAGATCCCCGTGGTCCGCCTAACCCCCGCCTGAGCTCGCCCTGATGCTGGGTACCGATGGCCAAGCTGACAGCTGACAGCTGACGGCTGATTGCTGATTGCTGATTGCTGATTGCTGATTGCTGATTGCTGATTGCTGATTGCTGTGAATGTATCCTGTTGGTTGATTCCGGAGGCATCGTGGAGACAAGGCGAGGAACGTGGTACGCGATCGTCGCTTACGTTCTGTGGGGCTTGTCACCGATCTTCTGGAACCTGATGCCAGACATCTCGGCCACAACGCTGATCCTCTCGAGAATCGTATGGTCGGTACCCCTTCTCATCGCGGTCCTGGCATTCACGGGCGGGCTCTCGAGCATCGCCACGAGTTATCGGTCGTGGAAGCCCCGAATGCTCACTGCCGCCGCCGCAGGATTCCTCTTCATCAACTGGGCCCTGTTCGTGTGGTCCGTGGCCAACGGCCACATCGTCGATGCATCGCTCGGCTACTTCATCAACCCGCTCGTGTCCGTAGGTCTGGGCGTCATCGTCCTGGGCGAACGGCTCCGGAAGGTCCAGTGGGTCGCCATCGGCTTCGCCGCGGTGGGGGTTGTCATCATGACGATCGTCGTTGGATCGCTCCCCTGGATCTCTCTCACACTCGCATTCTCCTTCGGGATGTACGGGCTCCTCAAGAAACAACCGGATACACCACCGCCAGTGACATCTTTGCTGGGTGAGACAGGCCTGATCGCCATTCCTGCCCTCATCTACATGGTCGCGTTCAACGAGTCGACAGGCCCCTCGTTCGGTAGTTCACCCGGTGTATCGATCTTCCTCGCCAGCGCAGGAGTGGTAACGGTGGTGCCTCTCCTGCTTTTCGGAGGCGCGGCGAAACGCATACCACTTTCAATGGTTGGCCTGCTCCAGTACATCACGCCGACTCTCCAGCTCTTCCTGGGCGTCGTCATCTATGGCGAGATGCTCTCAGGCGAGAAGCTCGTCGGATTCGTGGCAGTATGGATCGCCCTGGGTTTGTACTCGGCGGACAGCTTCCGTTCGAAACAATCTCGCGCTGTGCCGATCCCGTTGGACTAGTTCTTGGCGTCGTCGATGATCGCCGCGGCAGCATCAACGACGGCTGCAGCTGCGTCACCAGCTGCTGCAGCTGTCTCGTCCTGGGCATCGTTGGTGATATCAGCGACGTCCGACGCCGTGTCACTGATGATCTCTCCAGAATCGAGTGCGTAGTCCTCAGCCGCTTCCTCGGCAGCTACGCCCCTGCGTACACCGGCGATTACGGCATCCTGGATGCTGCCAAGCTGATCCTCGCCGACCTTTGTTCCAATTCGTGCGGCGAGGAACTCTCTGATTTCCTCGTCGGACATGGTCGCCAGTTTCTTCTTCGAGATGACGGATGCCACGGCAGCAGCGATAACGCTCGCCACGATGACAACGAACAACAGTGTGATGATTTTCTTCATCGATCCTCCTAGGTATGGACGAAAGATAGCACCGCGCAGGGTACTTCGATCAGACCAGCTCGGCCCCGCCGTTCGCCAGCCAGGTGACGAACTCAGCGGCGCAATCAGCGTGCTTTGGCCCTTCTTCGCTGTTTCGGTATTTTGCCAGGGCAACATCGAGATCTGAGCGCGTCCATGGACCGAACGATCCAAGTGAAGCGGTCAGCGCCGCTGCCGCTTCTTCCACTGTGAACCGCCCTGCAGTGATCTCACGACCCACGACGAGCCCAGCAAGCTTCCTACCGTCCTCCTCAATCTGAGTCAGACGAGCGATATCCGCGAGGTCACGCACCCCTCCGGCAGCAACTACAGGTTCGTCTACGATCGATACGGCCATCCGAAGAGCCTCGACATTCGGGCCCTCCTCGAGCGCATCGCGGCCAACCTCTGAAATCATGAATCCGGCAGCCCCACCCGAAGATAGATTGATCAGGGCCTCCTCCAGATACTCGCCTGTTCGCTCGGTCCAGCCTTTGATCGCAATCTCGAGATTTGACGCTACGTCAAGCGACACGACGATCTTCAAGGGATACTTCCGGTTGAGTTCCCAGAACAGAACCTGGTCGATCATGGCGAGAGTTCCAATGACGACGCGCCAAGCGCCCATGCCAAGAACCCTCGACACCTCGGCTTCAGACCGGATGCCGCCACCAACCTGTACCGGGACGTCAACGGCCTTGATGATCTCACCGATCAGAGCCCGGTTCTTGTAGTCGCCATATGCTGCAGCATCGAGGTCGACTATGTGCAGCCGGTCAGCGCCCTTGGCAACCCAGCCCTTGGCCCGATTGATCGGGTCAGCATCGAGGGCGATCGCGTCAGACACGTCGCCATGTGGAAGACGAACAGCGCGTCCGTCGAGAATATTTACACGTGCGTATAGCTCCATGTCAACAATGTACCTGTTCGGTCAAGCTTGCGGAAATCGAGTCAGCCTTCAGCCTTCCGCCTTCCGGCCACCGCGAGGAGACGCGAGACCACATATTCTGCCAGAGCAACCCACGGGCTCTGGCAGGGAGCGGAGAGCGCAGAGCGGTCTACTCTTCGACTCATGAACGCCATTGAAGCCGTGGATGTCGAGTACCGATTCGGGTCGACCGTTGCAATCTCTCCTTCATCATTCACCGTACCCGAAGGAGCCATCACCGCTCTCATCGGGCCGAACGCATCGGGTAAGTCCACCCTGCTCTCAGGGATCGCGGGGATCCTGGAACCGACTTCGGGAACCATGGTCGTCAGCCAGGCACCAACACGCAAGCAAATCGCTTTCGTTCTCCAGACCACCAAGGTGAATGATGCCTTGCCGATAACGGTGCAAGAGGTCGTGACGATGGGCAGATACCCGTCGTTATCGGCGTTCGGCAGATTGACAGACCGCGATCGCGAGATCATCGACACGGTCATGGAGAGGATGTCGATCACCTCCGTTGCACATCGGCACCTGCGCGAACTTTCCGGAGGCCAGCGACAGCGGGTGTTCGTGGCCCAGGGCCTCGCTCAGGATCACGAGATCCTTCTGCTCGATGAGCCGCTCACAGGTTTGGACATCACATCGGCTCAGGCGATCGACACCGTGATACACGAGGAACAGGCACTCGGGCGCACGATCGTGATATCCACTCACGATCTTGCAGAGGCCCACGTATCTGATCATGTGGTACTGATGGCAGGCAGGGTGGTTGCGTCGGGAACACCCGAAGAGGTGCTGACAGCCGATCTCCTCAAGGAGGCGTACGGTTCAGCGTTCCTGCATGTCGATGGGGACCGAGTATTCCTCGATGATCCGGCGCACAACCCCGCCGATGGTCGACACACCCACATGGACCGTCCATCACATCTACGCGGCTCAGAAGGCTGAAGAACTCCAGGTCGTTCGCTGGCTAACTACCATAACGGGGCTGGATGAGGGCTCAACGTCCGGAATCTGATATCTGGAATCCGGTATCCGGATTCTGACTTCTATCTATAACGCCAGACGATTCGACCCATCGTTGGGTCGTAGGCCGATACGTCGACCTCCACCTGGTCTCCTGGGATGATGCGGATCATGCGACCCTTGCGCATCTTGCCCGAGGCACGCGCTGTGACTTCATGGCCTGTTTCGAGTTTGACGCGGAACGTCGCATTGGGGAGGGTCTCTATGACCACACCCTTAGCCCTGAAGTAGTCGTCCTTGCCTGCGATGAGAGTCTCCAATCGATCCGGTGGCCGGTCATCTGAACCGGCAACACCGAGTATGAACGGCGTAATCGTACCCATGTCCATGGGCTGACTGCACCTCACAATCCACACGAAGCGACATACAACGGCGTCGCTACCTTCAGAGAATGCGTAACAAGGTCATCCTCGCTGTTCTCGCTGCGTCTGCCGGTTGGGGGCTTGCTGGCGTTGGAACGCGAGCTGCGTACGGGCTCGGAGCAACAACCGTGACCCTGCTGGCCATCCGGACCAGCGTCGCCACACTGGCGCTGATCGTGGCCGTGATCGTCCTGCGTATCCGTCCCACAAGGCTCGCGTGGACCCACGGAACGCTCATCGGAGTTCTCCGGATCGGGATCACACCGCTGCTGTTCATGCTCTCACTCAACTACATCTCTGCGGGCGTCGAGGGTCTCGTCATAACGTTGGTCCCAGCCACCACCGCCGCCCTCGCCGCAGTCTTCATCTCAGAGACAATCAATCGCAACCAGATCATCGGTCTCTTCGTTGGACTCGCGGGTACGACGTTGATCGCCGTATCGGGTGACAGCGGACTTGGATCCGAGGGGAACATCGTCGCAGGGTTTGCCCTGGCCGTCGGTGGCGTCCTCGTTGGCTCATCCACCGGTGTGATGCAACGGCACTTCGCACCTCGCCACGACACGATGGAGCTAGCTCTTCCGATGTTCGCATCAGGAACCGCGGTCGCCATCGTTATCGGCTTGTTCGTCGGATTCGATGATTTCGCAACGTATTCGAATCAACTATGGATCCTGGTGGTCGTACTCGGGTTGGGAGCCACGCTCTTACCATTTGCACTCACGTTGTTCGCCTCGAAACACGCCACAGCGACCGTTGTTTCCATGGTGGGCTATCTCGCACCTCTCGTGGCGGTGGTCGCAGGAGTTGTCATCCTGGACGAGCAGGTAACGCCGTGGATCCTCGCGGGCGGGGCGCTCGCCGTGGTTGGCGTGGCGCTCGTCGGCGGAGGCCGCCGCACGCAGACATAGGGCGGGGCTGTCCGCTGTCCGCTCTCCGCTCTCCGCTCTCCGCAAAGAATCCTTCTACGGCACTCTGGGTTCATGTCGATCTCTGGCGGAAGGCGGAACGCGGAACGCGCCTACGACGTCTCGGGCCCTTCGCTGCCAGACCTCCACGCCTCAAGCAGTGACACGCGGGCACCCGTCCGAAGCGCCGCGCCGCGATACACCCTCGACCCAATCCGAACCAGGATTGCAATGGTGAGGATCACCAGCAGCACGGCGACTGCAACTTCCCACGCAGCAGCATCGCCTACGTTGATTCGGAACGGCATGAGTATCGGCGACCAGATGGGAACCATCGACGCGATGCGAACCCAGGGTCCAGGCCCCGATTCAATAGAGAACACCATCATCAGGTACGCGGGCATAATTGAGATGGCCGGGATGAACGCCACTGACTGCATGTCCTCCTGACGCGAGATCGTTGCTCCGACGGTCGCGTACATGAAGCTATACAGGAGATAGCCGAGAACGAACCAGAAGATGAGCCAGAAGACCGCAGTCAGGCCGACGCTTGTGATGTCCAGCCCATCCAATTCTGGAAGCGGAGCCAGCATCAATCCGATGACGGCGGCAATGCCGAGCACACCGACCTGCACCAGGCCGAGGGCCCCGATACCAAGAACCTTCCCAACGACCAGCGATGAAGACTTGGCCCGTGACAGGATCACCTCCACGATCCGGTTCTGCTTCTCCTCAACGATGCCCATTGCGACGAACTGTCCGAACATCATGATCGTCGTCAAGAGGACAAGCGCGGACGCGAACGAGGCGACTGCCTTTGCCTCCTGATTCGGTTCTTCGGGTTCTTCAGGTTCGAGTTGGATCACGTCGATCTGAACAGGAGCGAGAATCGATACCATATCTGCCTCACTTAAGCCGAGAGCCGTAGCGATCTCGCGCCGCACCGCGACGTGGGCTGCGGAGCTGAGGATGGACATCACAGTGCCAGAGGAGCCAGATTGGGACACGATGGTGTGGCCATCGACCAGCACAGCCTCGACCTCTCCAGACTCAATCGCCTGCGTAGCACGGTCCGCTGTCGGGTATTCGATCACGACAACATCAGCTCCCATAGCCTCGGCGGAGGCCGCGATCTCATCCACGAGGCCAGCTGGGGAATCACCCCCGACACCCAGAGAGGTGGTGTCTGACCGTCCCACAAGCAGGGAGACACCGAAGATACCCACGATGATCAGCAACGAGAGGCCAACAAGCACCCCTCTGAAAACTCGACTCTTGGACCGCTCCGTGAATTCTCTCCGCGCGATGATCCAGACCTGATTCGTTGGCGTCACTTCACAACCGCCTCTTGGAAGATGTCGGACAAGGCCGGTGTCTCGTACGAGAACCGGGTTATCGATCCGGCGCCGCCCGCGAGGTACAGCAGTTGTTCAACGTCGACTGAAGCATCAACGATATGGTGCCGTTTACTCCCCGTGCCGACCTCATATGCCCCGCTGACAGGTGGCGCCCACAATTGGCCATCAACCTCTATCAGCACTCGTCGATACGATGCCTCTTCTCTGATCTCGTTGAGGTCCCCTATCAGAATGACCTCACCCTGGTCGATGATCGCGACGTCCTCACAGATGTGTTCGACCAGGTCAAGCTGGTGCGACGAGAAGAGGATTCCCGCACCCTTGGATGCGAACTCCCTGATCACTTCACTCAGCGAGTCGACACCTATCGGGTCGAGGCCCGAGAACGGCTCATCAAGCACGAGGAGGTCAGGATCGTGAACGATGGCTGCTGCCATCTGAACTCTCTGTTGATTGCCGTGCGAAAGGTCCTCGAGTTTCGCATCCACCCGGTCGCCGAGACCGAGACGATCGAGCCACATGTCGGTCGAAGTCCTGGCATCAGAGGTGTTCATCCCAGACAGGGTGGCGAGATAGACGAGTTGGTCGCGGACCTTCATTCGCGGATACAGGCCACGCTCCTCGGGCATGTACCCAAATCTCACCAATTGTGCCAGGTCGATCGGTTGGCCGTTGTAGGTGACGGCACCAGAGTCAGGCTGCACGAGCTTGAATATCGACCGCATCGTCGTGGTTTTCCCCGCTCCGTTGCGTCCGAGGAACCCGAGGATTCGCCCTGGATGCACGTCGAATGACACGTCCCGAAGCGCCACGACATCTCCATACCGTTTCGAGACGTTACACACTGAGAGCATGGGGAAAGGGTACCAAGTACCCAGTACTTGGTACTTGGTACTTGGTACTTGGTACTTGGTACTTGGTACTTGGTACTTGGAACTCGGTACTCGGTACTCGGTACTCGGAGGATGCGCGGATAGGGGCCAGAGTGCCCTCCGCTGTCCGCTCTCCGCCGTCCGCAAGAAACCTGCCGCTACATCGGCCAAACCGTTCAAACACCCGGACTCACGAGCGGATCTTCTGACTGTGGACTGGCAGCCTTTCGCTTCCTATCCGCTGATCCACTTGGTACCCAGTACTCAGTACTTAGACGGAAGGTGATCCATCTCCTGTTCTGACCAAGTACCAAGTACCAAATACCGAATACTGTCCGCTATCCGCAAACCTCCGGCGGACGGCGGAAAGCGGAAAGCGGTTAGCTGCTTCCCGTACTTCCTTCCCAATCGGCATGCATTACTCCATACACGCCCCCTTCGCGAACAAGGTCGGAGTGTGTTCCATCCTGGACTATCTTGCCGGCGTCGAAGACGATGACCCGATCCGCGGCTTCGGCAGTGGAGAGCCTATGAGCGATCGTGATCGAGGTTCTCCCGGAAGTCAGAAACTCCATCGCCCTACGGATCTGAACCTCGAGCGCAGGGTCAACGGCCGAGGTCGCCTCATCGAGTACCAGGACACTCGGGTTCGCTATCCAGGCGCGGGTGATCGCTACAAGCTGACGCTCACCTGCCGATAGGCTCCCGCCTCGCTCTCCAACCTCTGTGTGTACCCCTGCGGGCAGGGCATCAAGCCATTCGACAAGACCAAGATCGGCGAAGGCCGCACGCACGCCCTCATCGTCAACATCGGGCTTGCCGTACCGAACGTTGTCAGCAACGGAGCCCTCGAACAAGAACCCCTCCTGGGGCACGTACGCGACACGGGACCGGAGCGAGTCAAGGGCAATTCCGTCGATGTTCGTTTGCCCGACCGAGACAACGCCACTTGAGGGCACCATCAATCTCGTCGCGAGCTTCGCAAAGGTTGTCTTCCCAGAACCCGTCTCACCGACGACCGCAACCCGCTGGCCGGCTTGGATCATGATCGTGACATCGCGCAATATGTCCGGACCGCCCGGATAAGCGAACGTCACGTCGTCGAACGAGATGGATAGAGCTGCATCGGACAGCTCAACTCCGTCGACCGGGTCAGGAATCGACACGGGCGTATCGATGATGCCGAGGATCTTCCGCAATCCAGCACCTGCCGATTGTGCCTGGTCGATCGTCTCGACAAGGCGTTGGATCGGTTCGATGAGCAGGTTCACCAGGAACAGGAACGCAACGAGCGTTCCAGCGCTCATCGACCACCCAACCCCGAAATACACGCCCGCACCGACGACCACGGCAGTGAGTGTCCCTGCGAAGAGTTCAGCGCTCGAAAAGAGAGTCGAAGCGAGGACAGCGGTACGAACCTCCGCAGAGAACTGATTGTCAAGTGTCCCGTCCACTTTCTCAAGTACGACGTCCTCCATGCCATAAGCCCGAATCGTCGACAGTCCTGAGATCGCCTCACCGGTGGCAGCGAGAGAATCAGATACACGCTCACGAACACGATCGTGGGCTCGCGACAGCACACGTTGGAACACCACGACCAGAATCGTGTACATGACGACCCCAGCGAGCACGATGAGCGCTAGTTGCCACTGATAAAGCAGCATCGCACCCATAGCCAACGCCACCTGCGCTGTGCCGAGGACCATGCCGATGCCGCCCCATTCCCAGAACTGCTGAATCGTCTCGACATCGGACGTGACTCTGGCGACCATTGCGCCCCGCCGTTCGGCCTGGAGGTCAAGCATCGACATCTTGTGGAGATGCCTGAATGTCGATATTCGCAACTCAGCGAGTCCCCAAGCGGCAGAACGCATCAGCCTGCGCAGCGAAAACCATCGGGCCGCCGTGGCGAAGAGCACCGCTACGAGCGCTATCAGTCCGAGACGAATAGCGGCCGCAACATCGGCTTCATCTGCCCCGAGAATCTCGTTGTCGATGATCAGCTGAAGAACGATCGGCACAGCAAGTTGCAGCGCCGTGCCAATGACGGCAAGCACGAGGGTCCAGGTGATGCCGCGAGAGAGTTCGGGAGCGATCTTGAACGACCGTCGCAATGCGCGCGTCGTGCTGGTCCTGGACTCGTCGGTCACGATGAGGCCCTTTCCTCGTCCCGGGCAGCCTGGTCCTCGTCGTAGGCGTTGAGGAGCTTGGCATATCCCGGAGTCGTGGACATCAACTGTTCATGGGATCCTTGAGCAACGACCCTGCCGTCCTCGAGAAAGACAACCTCGTCGGCGAGGGCGATCGATGACCGCCGGTACGCAACGATGACCACGGTCGATGGGAGTTCCGACCGTCGCAACCCCCGGAGAATCTCTGTCTCGACCGAGGGATCAACTGCCGATGTTGCATCGTCAAGGACCAGAACACGGGGCCGGCGCACAAGTGCACGCGCCAGCGCTATCCGCTGGCGCTGCCCACCCGAGAGCGTGGTACCACGCTCACCTATCTTGGTGTCGTAGCCGTAATCAAGTTCGTTGATGAACCTTCCAACCCCTGCAAGTCGTGCCGCGTTGATGATCTCCTCGTCGTCGAAGTTACGTCCGAGGGTGATGTTGCCTTCGACCGTGTCGTCGAAGAGGAAGGACTCCTGTGAGACGAACGCAACTTCGCCAGCGAGCTCTGAAGGGGCGAATGTCCTCAGGTCGCGACCGTCGAGACTGACAGTTCCCATACGCGGATCCCATAAACGAGCGAACAGCAACGCAAGCGTCGACTTACCAGAGGCGGTTGGGCCAACGATCGCAACTGTTCTGCCGCCGAGGATCTCAACATCGACATCCTTGAGAATTGCGAGACCATCCTCGTACGCGAAGCTAACGCCCTCCGAAGCAACAGCCCCGCCGCTCGGATCGCTCGACGCTGCAGCCTCGCCATGTTCAACGACATCGTCGGCGTCGAGCACTGTCTGGACGCGTTTCCATGCGGCCAGCGAATGGGCCATCTCCCAGATGACGAATCCGAGAAGAGAGATGGGCATCATCATCAGAGATAGGAGGTATGCAACCGTCACCAGGTCACCCGCGCTCACTGATCCACTAGCAAGCCTCGCCACGCCAACGATCAGTATCACAATGGTCATCACGGTCGGGAGGGACTCGACAATCGCTCTGTAGCCAACCCACATCTGGTTGACCTCGGTGAGTTTGTCCCTGAGATCGTTCGCCGTAACTGCAAATCGTTCGGTCTCCAGTTCACCTCGACCAAGTGCTTTGACGGTGAGTGCGCCATCGATCGACTCGTGCGCTATCTCGCTGACCTGGCCGCGCACCTCCTGAACCTCCACGAATGGCTCGAAGGTCCTGAACGCACCGTGAATGTCGATACCGACGGTGAGCACGAGACCAATGAGCATCACCAGGCCGAGGAAGGGGTCGATCCAAGTAACGAGAGCGATGGTGCCGATGAGGAGCAGCGCAGAACCCGTCGCGAACGGGAACGGGGCGAGCACAAATGTCCCCTGGTTCGTGTCGACCTCCGATACTGAAAGGAGGTCCCCTGTGCTTCGTCGATCGTGCCACGCAAGATCGAGGCGCATCTGATGACCGATCAGTCGCTTCCGGGCGTCAGACCGTGTTCCGTACTGCAGCCAACCCGCTGCGGCTCTACGCAACGTGATTCCCACGGACTTCCAGACCGCCACACCGAAGATCAGCAACATGGCTGGCCATAATCGTCCGTCGATGCTCTCGCCGTCGCGCAACACAGGGATGATGAGTTCATCGGTAACCCTGCCGATGATGACTGCAGACGCAACGATGGCAGACACGAATAGGATCGCTCCGGTCACTGCGAGAACGAACGAAACGGGCCTGCGCTTCACGAAACCCCACGTGAGTTTCAGCCCACCCCCAAGCACACCCGCAAGAGGTGGCGGCGAAGACTCCCGGGGAGATGCGTCAGACATGGACTGGAGAATAGGAATCGGCGTTCTACCTTCCGCATTCCGCCGTCCGGTATCTGGTGTCTGGAATCCGGCATCCGTAAACCGCCATCCGTAAACCGCCATCCGCCATCCGCCATCCGCCGTCCGCTCTCCGCTCTCCGCCGTCCGCTCTCCGCCATCCGGTGTCTGGTGTCTGGAATCCGGCATCCGTAAACCGCCATCCGTAAACCGCCATCCGTAAACCGCCATCCGCTCTCCGCTCTGTGTTCTGTTCTCTGGCTTCTGTTCTCTGGCTTCTGTTCTCTGGCTTCTGTTCTCTGGCTTCTGTTCTCTGGCTTCTGTTCTCTGGCTTCTGTTCTCTGGCTTCTGTTCTCTGGCTTCTGTTCTCT
>Ga0164313_10001646_pt1 | contig 19794 bp, 15 predicted proteins | sample GuaBasSedimGuay4_FD_113735 | JGI IMG/M metagenome (GOLD analysis project Ga0164313, IMG submission 113735) | Subseafloor sediment microbial communities from Guaymas Basin, Gulf of California, Mexico - Guay4, Core 4569-4, 0-3 cm | ecosystem: Environmental > Aquatic > Marine > Hydrothermal vents... | reverse complement strand
ATTCCTAATTCCTAATTCCTAATTCCTACAAAGGTATGTTCCCGTGCTTCTTTGCCGGCATCGAGTCCTTCTTGGTCTGCAGCAGTGAAAAGGCCGACGCCAGCTTGCGGCGCAACATGCGCGGCGTGATGACCTCGTCGATGTAGCCCAGCTCGGCGGCCACAAAGGGATTGGCGAAGAGTTCCTGATACTCAGCAACCCGCTTCGCGCGCTCGGCTTCGGCGTCATCCGCTCCCTGGATCTCGGATCGATAGAGGATGTTAACCGCCCCCTGCGACCCCATGACGGCGATCTCCGCAGTTGGGAAAGCAAAATTGAAATCGGTGCGGATGTGTTTGGAGCCCATGACACAGTAGGCGCCGCCGTAGGCCTTACGGGTGATCACCGTGACCTTCGGCACCGTCGCCTCGGCGAGCGCGAAGAGCAGCTTGGCGCCGTGGCGGATGATCCCGCCCCACTCCTGCTCGGTGCCGGGGAGGAAGCCGGGCACATCCTCGACGATCCACAGGGGGATGTTGAAGGCATCGCAGAAACGGACGAAGCGCGCACCTTTGACCGAGGAGTTAATGTCGAGGACCCCCGCCAGGTGGGCCGGCTGGTTGGCGATGACGCCGATCGAGCGGCCGCCGAGGCGAATGAAACCGACAACGATGTTTTTGGCGTAGTGCCGGTGAACCTCGAGGAACTCGCCCTCGTCGGCGGCCCAGCGGATGAGCTTGGTGATGTCGTAGGGTTTATTCGGATCTGCGGGGACGAAATCGTCGAGCTCGGGGATTTCGCGGTCGAGAGGGTCGTCGGTGGCTACTACCGGCGCCTTTTCGGCGTTGTTCGACGGCAGGTAGGACAGCAGCCTCCGGATCAGAGCGAGACACTCGGTGTCGCCAGGCGAGGCAAAGTGGGCCACCCCAGAAACTGAATTGTGGCTCATGGCGCCGCCGAGTTTTTCCTTGGTCACCTCCTCGTGAGTGACGGTCTTGATGACCTCGGGTCCGGTGACGAACATGTACGAGGTGTCCTCGACCATGAAGACGAAATCGGTGATCGCAGGCGAGTAGACCGCACCGCCGGCGCAGGGGCCCATGATCGCCGAGATCTGCGGCACCACCCCCGAGGCGAGAGTGTTGCGGAGGAAGATTTCGGCATAGCCCGCAAGAGACGCCACGCCCTCCTGGATCCGCGCCCCGCCCGAGTCGTTGAGGCCCACGACCGGCGCCCCGACCTTCATGGCGAGATCCATGATCTTGCAAATCTTGGCCGCATTGGCGAGCGACAGCGAGCCGCCGAAGACGGTGAAGTCCTGGGCGAAGACGAAGACCGGACGGCCGTTGACGCGCCCGTGGCCGGCCACCACGCCGTCACCGGGAATCCTGCGGTCATTCATGCCGAAGTCGGTGCAGTCATGCTCGACGAGGGCATCAGTCTCAGAGAAGGTGCCCTCATCAAGGAACTGCTCAATGCGCTCGCGGGCGATCAGCTTCCCCTGCGCGTGCTGGCGGTCGATCTTGTCCTGTCCGCCGCCCTCACGGTTGACCGCCAGCCGCTCCCGTAACCGTTCAACGACCTCGCGACTCATCGGCCCCTCCCCGTCACCGGGCATTCTAGCGTACCCACCGGTGCAGCGTTTTGAGGTTTGCACGATTATCCGGTATCCGGTATCCGATATCTGGTATCCGATATCTGGTATCTGGTATCTGGTATCCGGCCCGGTGTATCCTGCCCCGCATGCGAGAGGCGCCCCGTCTCGAGCCCCCGCTCGATCCGCGCTGGCTACAGTTGCTGTCGGAACGATGCTCCGATCTGCGCGGGGGTGGTGCGCGCTTCGAGGACCTCTTCATCGAACAAAGGCTGGAGCTGAGAGCCGTGTTCTCCGGCGGCGAACTTCAGATCGAGGAGTGCCGACTCGAAGGTGCGGCGGCTCGGTGGAGATCGCCCACGAGGGTCGTTCTCCACGCCAGCACCGGTCTCTCAGCCAGGGCCATCGGTGATCTGCTGGCCCGCCATGCGGACCGCGTGGCGCTGCCGCAGGTTCGGCCGGTGCCCGCGGCCGAGATGGATCCACCGAGGGGTTGGCTGGACTGGGCCTGTGAGGTCGCCTCGCGACTGTCGCCCGCGCCCGGGGTTGTGCGGTACCTGAACCGTCGCGCCGCGGTCATCCGCGCCGACGGTTGGTCGCCGGTTTCTACGCCCGCCCTTGTTCGCATCGAGCGTGGCGGTGAATATCCCGCCGCTCTGCTCGGAGTCTGGGGACATCCGCTGCTGGGCCGCTGGATGGGGGAGCTGGTCGAGAAGCCGGCCGGCAAGCCGTGGGCGCCGGACGCCGGCATCCAGCTTCCCGTAGTTTTCACCGGAGGCACCGCGGGGGTGCTGATGCACGAGCTGGTGGGCCACATGGCCGAGTCTGATGTGGTGACCACTGGCGGGTCGCCGCTTTCCGGACTCTTGGGCGCGACCATCACCGCCGCCGGCATCGAAATCGTAGACGACCCCACGCGCTTCGATCTCCCCGGCGCTTTCAACATCGACGACGAGGCGATGCCGGCGGTGCCGATCACCGTCGTCAAAGAGGGGCGCTTCGAACGCTTCTTGTGTGATGCCGAGGGCAGCCGTCTTCTCAGCTGCGACCCCGGCAGAGGGCGTCGCGCGACCTGGAGCCGTCCTCCGGTGGCGCGGCTGTCGAATCTCGTCATCGGCGCCGGCGAGGTGGCGCCCAACGATCTCGAGGCGGACCTCGACCACGGTCTCGTGGTGACCCGGCTGGGGGGGGCCACCGTCGACCCCGTATCGTCCCAGACCGTGCTCCGGATCGAGAGGGGCTGGGAAATTCGGCACGGCCGCCGCAGGCGTCCGTTAGCCTCCTGTGAGCTCACCGGCAGCGTGGTAGAGATCCTCGCCAACATCGATCCCCGCATCGGGTCGGATCCGACTCCCGACTGGCGGTTGGGTTGGTGCGTCAAGGACGGCGTTCCTCTGCCCACCGGTTCCGAGGCGCCGAGCCTCCTTGTCACCCGGCTCGAGGTTCTGTGATGAGTGCCCCTGACCATCGAGGGCGCCTGCACTCGGCAGCCGCAGCCGCACGCACTCTGCTCGAGAACTCACCGGTCGAGCGATGGGAGGTTTTCGCCAAAGCATCGTTTGTCCGCGAGGTCGAGGTGGCGCCTGGCCGCCCCTTGAGGGTAGTTCACGTCGAGGAAACCGGGGTCGCCGTTCGCAGCCTGCGCGAAGGTAGTGCCGGCTTCGCCGCCGCCTCCGGGCTCGGAACCGGTGCCTCGCGACGAGCCGTCGAGGGTGCGTTCGCAACCGAGACCGCCGTGACTCACGATCCCCTGCCTCCCCGGCGCCTGCTCGGAACGACCGAGGTTCGCGACACCCGGCCGCTGCCGCCGACGGGTTGGGCCACCCATGTCGGCGAGGAGTTGGCACAGGCCGTCACGAATCTCGCCGATGGCTGCCTCCGCTTGCGGCGGGCAATCATCCAGGAGGGCGCTTTCTCGTGGATCCTGACCACAGGCGACGACTGGGTAGCCCGCCATGACGGGACCGGCACCTCCCTCCTTGCCGAAGTCGAGGGGGTCAGCGACCGCGCCGGTGTGTGGCGCGACTGGCTCCACATCAATGACCCCGAGGCCTTCGATGTCGAGACAGCCGCCGCCCGGATTTCGGACCGCGCTCTGCTCACCCGCAGCCGGGTAGCCACCGATTCGGGTCTTCGGGATCTCATCCTCCACCCGGAGGTAACGGCACAGCTCCTGTCGGCGATTGCCCCCCTCTTTTTGGCGACGCCGGATGACGAAGACCACCTTCCGGCACTTCTCGACCGCGACGGCCGCCTCGCCGCCCAGGCCCTGACCCTGTTCGACGATCGAACCGACCCCGAGGCCCCAATCACCGGACCGTGCGACGGCGAAGGCCTCGCCGCCCACCGCACCCTTCTCCTCGATGAGGGGGTTCCCCGCCATCGCATCGCCTCATTTCGCGATGCGTATCGGTACTCCGAATCAGCCAGGGGCGGTGCCCTGCGGCTCTCCTACCGCGACTACCCGTCGACCGGCATCGCCAATCTCCGGGTTGAAACCGGAAATGCGGTCCCGGCCGGCGAACTTCTCGGCGCCGCCGACCACGCCCTCTACCTCCTGCGGCCGTTGGCCCAGGTCAGTGTCACACCCGAAACCGACACCTATCGGATCATCGCATCCGGCGTGTGGCTCGACGGCCGCAAGGTCCGTGGATGGCACCCGGTGGTTGAGCTCTGCGGCAGCCTCGGCCTGCTGCTGCGGCGGATCGAGGCGGTCGGCAACGACCTCCGATGGTTCCAGACCAGCCGCGGTTTTGTGGGCGCCCCGTCGCTGCTGGTACGCCGCCAGCCAGTGGTCGGCTGAGGGCGAATTAGGAGTTAGGAATTAGGAATTAGGAATGTCGGCCCACTTGCGGAGATTTCGGATTTCGAATTTCGGATTTCGAATTTGCCGCCCCCAATCTGCATCCCTCTCCCGAAGCCCCTAGTCGGCGTGCCGCTGTTGCGCAGGGCCTCGTCGCCAAGACTGTGAAACGCCACAGGCACGGGGAACCTGAGCGTGCTCGCCACGCGGAGCGCTTCCAGCACCGTCAACACACCCCAATCAGCCTCGAGTGCCATCTTTTCACTCCTACCTCTCGGAAAGTCGCGGCGGGCCGGGCCCGACGTGGCTTTCCGCGGGCGGGTGGGCGGGGGGTGGGGGCGGGAAAATGAAGTTCGAGGGCGTCCCCCGCTCGAATGTAGCCCGCCAGCGCGCCGCAGGCGCGCAGCGGTCGAGGCCGACGGCACTGACGAGAGCTTGCTCTCGGAGGGGACGTCGGCCGAGGCCGCGTGGCCGCGGTCGCAGACCGCGGACGGCGGGCGGCCACGGAGACAAGAAAGGACGCAGCGAGGGCTCGAATTGGCGGGATTGTGCTATCTTATGCGTCCTTTGGCAGATTTGTACCGAGGGACGGAGGCAGAGATGGAAGTTGGCATTATGGGTCTGGCGGCGAGCGGCAAGTCGACTGTGTTCGGCCTGCTCACCGGCCAGGAGGCCACGTCCGCTCGCCGGGAGGCAGCGCAAGTCGGTATCGCGCGAGTGCCTGATGCCCGATTAAGCGCCCTCAGCACCATGTACGAGCCCGAAAAGACCACTCCGGCGACGGTGCGCTACGTGGATGTCCCCGGAATCCCCGAGGAGCACCGCCGAGGGGAAGCCGCCTTCAATCTCCCGGAGCTGAGATCGGCCGATGCGCAGATGGTCGTGGTCAGGGCGTTTGCCGACGAGTCGGTGGCACACCCCATGGGTTCGGTGGACCCACTCCGCGATCTCCGTCACATCGAGGAGGAGTTCATCCTCCAGGATCAGCTGGTGGTCGAACGCCGCCTCGAGCGAATCCGGAAAGATCTCGCCAGGCGCAAGGTGCCCGAGCTCGAACGCGAAGGCCTCATCCTCGAGCGTTGCCTCGAGATCCTCGAGTCCGAACGGCCGCTCCGCGGTGAGGATTTTTCGGCCGATGAGCACAAACAGCTTCGCGGCTTCACCTTCTTGTCCCTCAAACCGGTACTCGTCGTCGTCAATGTCGGCGACGACGAAATGGCGAAAGACCCTTTCACCAACGAGGCGTGGACCCAGTGGCGTGACCGCCCCGGGATGGCCTTCACTCGGGTCTGCGCGACTCTCGAGCACGAGCTGTCTCAGCTCGACGGCGTTGACGCCGCTGCTTTCATGGAGGAGTACGGTATCAGCGACCGCGCCATCGACCGGGTGATCCGGGAGTCCTACCGCCTCCTCGGCGCGATCTCGTTCTTCACGGTCGGAGAAGACGAGTGCCGCGCATGGTCGGTGACCATCGACACTCCCGCTGTCGAAGCTGGCGGGGTGATCCACTCGGACATCCAGCGAGGTTTTATCCGCGCCGAGGTCGTGCCCTGTGACGCGCTACTGGAAGCCGGCTCCCTCGCCGCCTGCCGTGAGCAGGGCACTCTACGACTCGAGGGCAAGACCTACGCCGTCCAGGACGGAGAGGTCGTGCACTTCCGGTTCAACGTCTAGCAAATTTCGGATTTCGGATTTCGGATTTTCCGTCCCCCAGCCAACATCCTCCACCGGGAATCCACGTTCGGCGTGGCGCTGTCGCGGAGGGTCTCATCGCGAACACTGCGAGATACCACATGTACGGGGAACCCGGCCGTGCTCGCCACTCGGAACTCCCCCAGCACCGTCGGCACACCACAATCAGCCTCGAATGAAATATTCACTCCCTCCCCTCGGAAAGTCGCGGTGGGCGTAGCCCAACGTGGCTTTCCGAGGGCGGGTGGGCGGGGGGGGGGGGCGGGAAAATGGAGGTCGACGGCATCCCTGTGCTCGAATGTAGCCCGCCGGCGCGCCAAAGGCGCGCGAGGGCGCTCACCGACGGGACCGAGGAACGCTGGCGTTCCGAGGGCACGACGGTGAGCGACCGTGGCCGCGGGCAAAGCCCGCGGGCGGCGGGCGTTTAGGACGCGGGATCACACCAGAGCGGCAACCACCTGCGAGAGATTCGGCCACCAGGGCATGAGGTGGGCCTCATCGGATGTGTTCCCGATCGATCGCACACCGTAGGGGGTCTCCGCGGGGCCGCCAGGCTGATCTGACTTTTGCGGGGTGGGCGGGCTCGCAGCCGGTGCTCGGCGCGCCGGGATTTTACGCGGTGGTGGTTGGGTTTGCGACCGGGCTGCCGGGGGCGGGGCGCCCTGTGGCGAATGAGCATCTGTGGCGATCTCCTCTGAGGCTTCCTCGGCAACGGCTTCGGGTGCCGCAGTCGAGGTCGGTTCATACTGTCGCCACACCTTGTTGACCTTGTTCGGCTCCATGTAGCGCATGGGCAGAGCGGCATCGAATCGCCGCTGATCGTAAGCCTCGAGATGAGCGCCCAGGGCGAGGTCCGAGCTCAGAATCTCCGGGTTGAACCTGGGGTTGGCAAGCTCCGGGGCATGCTTGAAGGCAAGCCGGTAGTGGTCGAGAGCATTGGAACTGTGCCCGAGCTCCTCCTCGAGCAAACCGAGGTAGAAGTTGCACCAACCGTGGCCGGGGCGCTGTTTGAGACATCGCTTGTAGGCCTGACGCGCGTTGTCCAACTTCCCCTGACTGTGCTCAGCGAGACCGATCCGGAACCATGCCTCGAAGAGATCCGGGTCGAGGTCGAGAGCGCGGCGGTACATGCGCACCGCGTCCTTTGGATAGCCGCGATAGAAGACCATGGTGCCGAGATCGACAAGCGCCCGAGCACCGAGTTCGTCACGTTCGGCTCGTTCCCAGTAGTCACGGATGGTTTCGTCGCCCGGGTCGTCAGCCACCAGCCAGCGCACGAACATCGGCTCGTCGGCCCACGCCATCACCGCGCTGTAAAGACCGACGATGCCGACCACGACACAGAGCACTCCGATCCTAGCCCGCATATCTCACCACCTCGTTACTGTTGCCCGCATCGAAATTCCTTCCAGAACCTGAGATGAGCGGTTCTGCCGGAAGAGATGTGCCAAGCTCTTGATGCTCTGGTGCTTGCGAAAAGCGGACGCATACCCATTGGTATTCGGAGCATTTTCGCAAGTGGCCAGAGCGCAAGAGCTTGGTGCAGATCGCCGGTGAGAATCACTCATTTCAGGTTCCATATCAAAGCCAGATTACTCCTTCTTGATCTTGCGCGCGACGACCCTGACCTGATCATCCTCGAACCGCAGCTCGAAGCGCACCTCGCGCCCGAGCCGTTCCTCGATCTTCTTCTTCTGAGCGGCAATCTGCTCGTCAAACGTCTTGCGGTCAACTCCCACGTCAACACCGTGCTCGATCTTGGCTGCGCAATAGCGATCGAAGAGGGGCTCGCTCTCTCCCCCTTCTACGGGGCTGGGCGGGGGAACGTTTGCCGCCGCTGGAGCGCGAAGCTCGGGGTTGGTGTGGGGTTGGACCCTTCGTCCCTCCTCACGCTCACGCAGCATCCGCTCCCAGTTCATCGAGTACGTCATGAAACGATGCTGCAGCTGCTCGATCCGGAACTGCTCGGCGCGGCGATTGACGGTCTGCTCGGAAAGAAAGCGGATCCGGCGGTTGATGCGTTCGCGCTCGATCTGTGGCGGAGTTTTCTCGACGCCGGAGAAGAACATCTCCCACTTCCTGATGTGCTCCTGCAGCGCCCTTTCGAGAACGGCGATCTGATCGGTCAGCTCCATCCGTTCCTCCCAAATACCGGCGGTTCGAGCGCATCATCAGCCGGTGCGATAGAATATCCCGCGTGGCGCCCGACTATCAACGCATTCCCGCGATCCATCGCCTGCTCGATCTCCCCTCCTTGCAGGCCGCCGCCGCCGACCACGGCCATGCCCTTGTCATGGAGGCGTGCCGCGCGGCGGTCGAGCGGCTCCGCAGCCGCCTCGACGCCGGCGAAGTATCGGCAGCTGCCGTTGAAGCGGCAGTCGAGGCCCTCGAAGAAGAAATCCTCGATGCGCTCCGCATCGACTCCAACGCGGCCTACACCTCGGTCATCAACGCTACCGGCGTGCTGTTGCACACCAACCTCGGCCGCGCGCCGCTTCCGCAACACTTTCCACCATCCCTCAAATCATACCTTGCCCTCGAGTACAACGTCACCGAAGGCCGGCGCGGACAGCGACTCGCTCCTATCGCTGACAGGATCGCCCGCGTCTGCTCGGCCGCGAGCGCGGTCATGGTCAACAACAACGCCGCAGCGCTCCTTCTCCTGCTCAACGCACATGCGTCCGGGCGTGAGGTGGTGGTGTCCCGCGGTCAGCTGATCGAGATCGGCGGCTCGTTTCGGCTGCCGGATGTGATGGCGGCATCGGGCTCGATCCTGGTCGAGGTCGGCTGCACCAACCGCACCCACCTCAAAGACTACTCCGCCGCCATCGGTGACAAGACCGCGGCGATCCTCGTCGTCCACCAGTCCAACTTCCGCATCGTCGGCTTCACTACCGAACCGTCGGTGACCGAGCTGGCGGGGCTCGCCCACGCCCGCGGCATCCCGCTCTTCGTCGACCAGGGCTCGGGTGCGCTGCACGATCTTCGCCGTTGGGGCCTGCCGCACGAGGATACCGTCAGCCAGCTGCTCGAGGCCGGGGCGGACGTCGTCTGCTTCTCGGGAGACAAGCTTCTCGGGGGCCCCCAGGCGGGTTTGATCGTAGGCCGCCCCGAGTGGGTGGATCCACTCGGTCGCCACCCCCTCTACCGCGCACTGCGGCCGGACAAGACGGCGCTGGTAATGATGGACGAGGTGCTCCGGGCTCACCACAGCGGACATCTCGGGGAGATTCCCCTCTACGCCATGCTCGAGATCACGGTCGAGAGCCTCAAGGGACGTGCGCAACGTCTGGGGCGGCGCCTTCGCGCCGCAGGAGTGCCGGTCCGTGGGCGCCCGACCCGCGCCACCCTGGGTGGCGGCACCACGCCCGAGGAAACCTTCCCCAGCTACGGCCTCGGGATTGCGGGCGGTCAGCAGCTGGCGGACCGGCTGCGGACCGGGACTCTACCGTTGATCTCTCGAATCGAGGATGACGAGGTGGTGCTCGATCTCCGCACCGTGCCGGTCGATCAAGATCGCGATCTCGCGGCTGCGCTCGTCGAGGCCTACAGCGGGCTCCACGCGAGCCAGGATGCGGGCGCGTAGAGCCACAGGATCACGGCCAGCGCGAGGAAGGTGCCGAACGGCAGCGCGGTCTTGCCCGAGCCCTTCCCGTTGGCGATCAGCCCCAACCCGACTATTGCACCGAGGGTCGCACCCACGACGAGAACGCCGACGCAACCCCGAAGACCAACCACCGAACCGATGGCGGCGAGGTACTTGACGTCTCCCCAACCCATGCCGTCAATCCCCCGCCACAGCCGGTAGATGACGATCACGAGGGTCGGCAGCAGGGCGCCCACCAGCGCACCGACCAGCGAGTCGAGCCACCAGGTGTAGCCCCCGAACCATGAGAACCCGAGGCCGAGGAGAATCGACGGGTAGGTCAATCGGTTGGGCAGAATCTGGAAGTCGAGGTCGATCAGACCGAGGGCCAGGGATATCCAGGTGAAGATCACGATCTCGACCCCGGTAATGCTGGGGCCCCAGCGCATAAATGCCAACAGGGTCAGCGCGCCGGAAACGAGCTCGACCAAGGGATACCGGATCGAGATCGGCGAACGGCAGCTCCGACAGCGGCCACGCAACACGAGCCAGGACACGACCGGCAGATTGTCGTACCAGCGAATGGGGGTCCCGCACTTCGGACAGGAGGACGGCGGCCGGTGCCATATCGAGATGTCCCGTGGCAAGCGATAGATCACCACGTTGAGGAAGCTGCCGACGATGGCTCCAAAGGCGAATACCCAGACCATCACGAGCGGTTCTTCAGACCAGGGCACCGTAGAGCTCCTCCTGCTGCCGCACCATGAGGTCGTGATTAAAGGCCTCGAGACCGACGCTCGCTGCCGCCGCAAATCGCTTGTGGGTCTCGGCGTCGGCCAAGATAGTGCTCACGCCCTCGGCGAGCGCGCCCACGTCCCCGGCCGGCGCGAGGAACCCGTTGTCGCCGGAGCGTACCACCTCCACCGTGCCGTCGACGGCGGTCGCCACCACCGGCACCCCCGCGGCCAATGACTCGACGACCGAGCACGGCAGGCCCTCGTGGCGCGAGGTGAGCACCGACACCGTTGTCGCCGCCAGCAACCCCGGCACGTCGTCCCACCAGCCGCAGAAGGTCATCCGATCGGCAACACCGAGCGAGCGGGCAAGCTCCTCGGCCCTTCCCCGCAGGGGCCCGTCGCCGACCATGACGAACCATGTATCGGGGATTTCCTTCTGCACGGCGGCGGCCACCCGCACGAAGTCGAGCGGCGCCTTCTGCGCCTTGAAGTTTCCGATCTGGATCACCAGCGGCGAGTCGATCGGTATCCCGAGGCGTTCACACACGGCATCACCGTTAGCGGCGGTGCGAAACTTTTCGAGATCGATCCCGGCACGTATCACCGTCGCCCGCCCGGGCGGGAAGAGTCCCATCTCGATCCCCCGCTGCCGGTCCCTTTCCGAAACCGTCACGAAGTGGTCGGTGAAACGCGCGAGGATGCTCTCCGTGGTCCGGAAGGCCATCCGCACGGGGGCCGGCTGGAGGGGGGTGAACCCGAACCCGTGCACGGTGTGAACGACCGCCGGCACCCGCTCGAGACGCGCCGCCAGACGGCCGAGGATGCCCGCCTTGGAGGAGTGGGTGTGGATCACCTGGGGCTGGAAGGAGCGAATCGCAGTGCGCAGCGACGCGAGGGCCCGAAAATCGGAGATCGGCGCGACCGGCCGCACTAACGAGCCGACCGGGAAGCCATCGAGGTCGGGGATGGCCATCGCCTCGTCGTCGAGGAGATCCCCGGGCCCCCACGCGAGGGCGACTGCAAAGCGCTCCCGATCGAGGTTCCTCGCGGTGTGCAGCACCACCCGCTGCGCACCTCCGAGCTCGAGCCGCGTGATCACCAACAGAACGCGGATGCGGTCACTCACCAATGACCACCCACCCATTTTGGATTTCGAATTTCGAATTTCGAATTTTCCGTCCACCCGCCCCCTGCAGGCAAGCCGCCTGCCGGACACGGTGAACATGAGGCATCCCGGAGTCCTTGTGGCGCGGGCGTCCCGCCTGCGCGTCCGCGCGCCCGCATCTGGTCGCAGCTCGTCACTCTGGGGCCGCCAAACGGCGGGCGGCGGTCATCCCGTCAAGGATGGCGTCCTCCATCGCCGAGTACTTCCACTCCGCCCAGCGTCCCGCCAACGTCACACCCTGCCGGCGAAGGAAAGCTCTCAGCAGAGCAACCGCCTCGCGCCGCTGATGGTCGAAGACCACGTACGCGGGGTCGAGCACGGTCACTCGACGCACCCGCACCGCGGCCGGGTCGAGCAGATCGATGTCGACCAGTGCCTTTTCGGCGGCACCGGCCAGATCTTCGACGTCCCCGCAGTCGGGGTCGAGGCTGAGCTCCACCGACACCGTGTGGTGGCCCGTCGGCGCCAGCTCGCCGTGGTTCGAGGGGAAGCCCACCCGATAGAAGGGCAGCTCGGGATCCGGGAAGTAGAGCCAGTGCTCATCACTTGGCGCGGCGCCCTCCACCCCTAGCGCGAGGTTGAGAACCCGCACCCACCGTAAGGCACTCCGGGCGTCCGCCACGTCCTCAGGCAGCTCGTCGACAATGCAATCCATGAGGGCGGGCAGCGAAATCGTGGACACCAGGCGCCGCCACTCGAGACGCTCGCCGCCGGCGAGCTCTACCCAGCTCTCACCGAGGTGGATGCGCACCACCTCGCGCTCGAGCTGGAGATTGTCCACGCGCCGGGCGACCGCGTCGGGCAGCATGCGGATTCCCCCGCTGGCAGGGTAGCGGAAGGTGGCGTTGTAGCCGACCGCGCCTGAGTGCAGGCCGAGCGCCCCATCAATGACCTCCTCGAGCTCCGGCTTCGGCACGTAGCGGCCCACCCAGTCGAGGCCCAGCTCCTCGGGCGCAGCGCGATAAAGCTTCGAGTTGTAGGGAAAGAAGAAGTGATGGGCCAGGCCCTCGCCAAAGCGGTCGAGCACCCACTCACGGAAATCGGCGGGCTCCTCACCCCCGTCCTGTGCCCAGGCCCGTACGAAGCCGAGCAGACAGTCCCGCCGCACATCTGGGGCCAGACCGTGGGTGTTGATCTGCACCGGGTAGGGTGTCATCCGGCCGCCGATGACCACTGCCGCACGTCGTTCGTGGACTACAAGCTGATCCCAGACCCCGAGCTCTGCGAGATAAGCTTCGGTCTCCGCCCGTGCCACGTGCAGCAGATGTCCCGTGTAGTCGAAGACGTAACCGTCGGCCTCCAGGCTGCGGCACGCCCCGCCCGGCTCCGCCTCGCGTTCAAGCACCACCGCCGGCACCCCGGTCTGTTCGAGCCGCTCGGCCGCCACCAGCCCGGTCAGGCCTCCACCGACAATCAGGACCGGCGCCATCACTCCTCCATCGGCACGGCGGCCAGCCACACAAGGAGGCCGAGCACCACCGCGCCGACGACTCCGGTCAGGATCAGCGTCGACACCGGGTCGAGGAAGAGCACCACCAACCCGAGCGCACCGAAGACTACTGCCACCGCGTAGCTGACCACCACAGTGCCCGCCGTCCAACCATCGAGGCGGCGGCGGATACGGAGCGGAAAGTGGTCGGGGCTGCCGTAGTAGATCTTGCGCCCAGCTCGAATCCTGAGCACGATCACAAAGAGGGTGTCGACCAACGGCACGGCGAGGATGAAGAGCGGCGCCAGCCAGCCAAGCGGGTTGTAGCGGGTGTAGTCCATCACCATCGCCAGCGCGCCCAGAGTCAAGCCGATGAAGAGGCTGCCGCAGTCGCCGAGATAGATGGTGGCGGGAAAGAAGTTAAAGCGCAGAAAACCGAGAAGGGCGCCGATCATCGCCACCGTAAAGGCAGCCACCACGAAACGCCCGTTGAGCAGTGCCACCACCAGCAGAAAGGTCGCCGCGGTCACCCCGAGCCCGGCCGCCAATCCATCCATGATGTCGACCAGGTTGAAGGCGTTGGACAGCCCCACCAGCCACAGAATAGTGATGATCAGCCGCACCCACCACGGCATGAAGGCCACCTGGACCATGATCCCCGCCTTCAAGAGCACGAAGACCGCCACCACCTGACCGATCACTTTCGGTTTCGGTGTCAACGCGCCGAAATCGTCGATCAGTCCAACCATGGTCACGATGGTCGAAGCCAGCAGCAGCGCCAGCAGCTCAGCGTCGAACTCGAAGGTCATGCCGATCGACAGCAGAAAGGCGGTGAAGACGGCGAGCCCGCCGAGGTATGGAACCGGCTCGCCGTGGTCCTTGAGCTTGCCGTCAGGCCGGTCGACGACGCCAAAGCGAAGCGCCGCCTCGCGTGCCATGGGAGTACCGACCAGGGCGAGGAAGTAGGCGAGGAAGAACCCGAGGATGAGACGTATCGTCATAGAAGCCCGTGCAACCTCCGTCTGGAATATCGGTTTCGGCCCCGCCACTCGCTGACCACCAACGGCCACCGCCGACGCAGATGCCCGGCGAGCGACGGCCGCCGCAGCGCGCCCGCCGCCACGAGACCTGGATCCCACAACAAGAGTACGGGCAGGCGTAGCGCCAGATCAAGGGGGTGGAGGTGGCGGATGAGGGTCATCCAACGGTTGGTCAGGATGCACGCCTCGAGCTCCGGTGGTCTGCGCCAACGCAAGGGGCCGCCGCCGGTGGCGGCGCCGCCGCCCCGGCGGTGGGTCGCCACCGCCTCCGGCACGGTTTGAATCCGCCAGCCACGGTTGACCAGCCGCCAACCGAGCTCGAGGTCTTCCCAGAAGCAAAAATAGTGCTGCGCCCACGGCCCGTGATCCTCTGCAACCGACTCGAGAGCGGAGCGGCGAAAAACAGCCAACGCCCCGCACGCGGCCAGCACGGTGCGCGGCTGCATCAGCTCGGCAGTCGGCGGAGCGCCGTAACCACGGTCCTCGACCTCCAGATTGAAGCTCTTGAGAACCTGTCCGACGGTGTCCACCGTCCGGCCGTCGGTTCGCATCAGACGCGGCGCGACCCCCGCCAGACCCGGATCGGCCATCAGCACCGCGGCACAGCGCGAGAGGCAGTCCGCCTCGACCTCGACATCCGGATTGAGGAAGGCGAGGACCTCGAAATCGTCGCCCAGCTCCTCAAATCCCCGGTTGCAGCCGCCGGCGAAGCCGCTGTTGATCTCCTCGTCGACCAGAATGACTCGGGGGTCCTCAACGGCCCGCACGACCTCCCTCGAGGCATCGTGCGAGGCGTTGTCCACCACCACCACACGCTCGACCCCCTCCGCCGCGGTCAGCGCCGTCAGGCAAACCGGGAGGTCCTCCTCCGAGTTGTGGCTCACCACCACCACGCCGATGCGGGCGCACATGGAGCCAGGTTGATGGGAAGAAGACCGAGGCGCGGGCACCATTCGATTATAAGCTGGAGCGCGGCGGAGGAAGTGCAGGAAGGAGGTCAGTTTTCAAATTCGTTGCGCACACAAATTTGAGCGTAACGAGGTTACTGCGACAATGGAGGAGATGGAATTTGCCCGAGCCTCCGTATCCCGAAGTGGCGCGATACAGACCGTGCTGCTGCTCGTCTTGATCGCGGTTCTTCTTTCTCCGGCGCTCAAGGCCGACTTCCTGTGGGACGACTTCAATCAGATCGTGGAGTCGCCCACCATCGGCGATCTCTCGAACATCCCCTTCTACTTCACCCACAACGTGGTTCAGTCGGCCGGCAGCGAGGGCCGCGGGGCGGTCGGCGTCGACACCTACCGACCGCTGTTCATGGTTGCCCTGGCTGCCATTTATACGGTCAACGGGCCGGACAGCTTCTGGTTCCATCTCGCGCTGCTGGCGGCGCATCTGCTGGTCTGCCTGCTGCTGTGGACGCTCGCCAACCGGTGGCTCGACTCGAGACCGGCGGCCGCCATTGCGGTGCTCTTCTTCGCCATTCACCCGGTAACCGCGGAGGCCTATCTGTGGGCATCCGCCCTACCGGAACCGCTGGCAGCGGCCGGTCTCCTGGCCGCCGCCCTGATCCTCGACCGCCACTGCAACGAGCAGCGAACCGGCGCCCAGGCCTGGTTGGCAGCCGTTTCAGCGGGTCTCGTCTTCTTTGCCGGTCTGCTGGCAAAGGAGGTCGTGTTGATGGCGCTGCCGGCGCTGAGCCTCTTCCTGGTGCTTGTTCGCCGGGTTAAGGGTCGATTCCTGGTGCCGGTGTGGGTTGTCTCCACCGTGTTCCTGACCCTGCGGTCGCTCGCCCTGAGCGGTCTGCAAGCTACCGGCGCCAATGGCGGCCAGCGGCTTGAGGCATTGAAGGTCTATCCCGTGCTGATCCTCGACGGGCTGCGAGCCATGCTCGGCATGACACCAGTCGGCATACGCCACCTCTCGTGGGAGTACGCGTCCGTCGGCTGGGGCGCGAGCCTCACCGCGGCCGCCGTCTGTGCCGTTCTGTTCGCCGGCGCAGTGGCGCTGCGCCGGACTGCGCCACTGCTGCTCACCGCCGGTCTCACCACCGGCTTGATGCTGGCGCCGATCGCCCTCGTGGCGACGGTTCCGGGGTGGGGAGGATTCGGGCGCTATCTCTATGTTCCTCTAGCTTTTACAGCGTTCGCCCTGGCCCAGTCGACGACGGTGTTGTGGCGTTGGCAACCTCGCCTGCGATGGGCGGTCTTTTTGATGGTAGCGGCCGTGCTGGTCGTCGAGACCATCGGACTGCGTCACGCTCTCCGCGTCTACTCCAACCAGGAGAGCCTCGCCCGTGCGGCCATCGAGATCTTCCCCGACGGTCCCGACGGTTGGGAGTGGCTCGGCAACGTCTTTCTCGAACGCGGTGAGCTCGAGGCGGCTCTCGAGTGCTACAAGGACGCCACCGAGCGTGGCCCGGAACTCTACCGGCCGCGCCACAACTACGCGGCGGCCCTGCTCTACACCGGAAAGCCCGCGGCGGCCCTCGAACAGCTCTCGATTCTCGAGAATTTCCACTCCCTGCCGGCCGACGCCACCAACGTGGCGGTGACCGCCCTCATCGACCTCGGCCGCTGGGACGAGGCCACCGAACGCCTCATCGAGGGTCTCGATCGTGACCCCGACGACCCCTCGCTCGCAGAATCGGTGGCACGGATTCTCGCCGAGCATCCAGGGCCCGACGCCCTCCGGACATGGCTTTCAGAGGAGCTTGCGCGTCCTGAGCACCGGCCGGCAGCGGCCGTGATCAACCCGATGCTGCAGCGCTGAGCAGCGACCGCTCCATGCGGTCGACATGCCGTTCGACACTGAAGAAGCGCCGTGCTCGTCGGCACCCGGCATCACCGAGACGCCGGCGCTGCTCCCCGTCCCCTGCGAGTTCGAGCATCGCCGCGCCCAGACCCTCCACATTGCCCGAGGGGAGCACCACCCCTGTCTTACCGGCCGTGACCATTTCCGGCACGCCGCCACCGTCATACGCCACAACCGGGAGCCCGACAGCCATTGCCTCCATCAGGACCCGCGGCAGCGGGTCGGGCCACAGAGTCGTGAGAGCTACCACATCGACTGCAGCGAGCAAGGGCCAGATCTCGTCCTGCGGTGGAACCAGCCGGATGCGCTCGGCGGCCAGCCCGGCCGCGATCTCGCCGCGAACACGCCCGACAAAGGCGGGCCGCCCGGAACCGGCGATCAGGAAGTGCAGATGGGAGTTCCTCGCCGCAGCCATATGCGCCGCGCGCACGAAATCGAGGGCACCCTTGTGGGCCACCAGTTGGCTGAAGAGGCCAACCACCACGGCTTCCGATGGCAGATCGAAACGACCCCGCACCGTCTCCCGATCGACATTATCGGTGGGAGAATCGACGCCGTTGTGGATGACCTCCACAAGCTCGCCCAGGTCTTCCTCTCGCAACCACATCGCGACCGCTTCGCTAACCGCCACGATCCGGGTCGAGGCGGCCCGCAGACGGCCGGCAAACCATCGGCGGCGGGGCCCCGGAGGCAGGATCTCGCGAATGTGCCAGACCACGGGCAGTCCGAGAGACCGGGCGGCAGCAGCGCCGCGCAGATGGGGCAAACAGTTGACATGGACCACGTCTGGATCGAGCGCGCCGAGCCACGACCTAAGATCTCGGTACCCGCGGTCGGGCAGGGCGTAGCGTGCCGCCCTCGCCGTCTGCCGCCACAGCGGCTGCGGGCCGTACTGGACCAGCCAGCACGGCCGCACAGGTATGGTGGTGACCTCGACCCCCACAGCCTCGAGATCAGCGCCCATTGACCAGGGCCCGGGCGCCGTTACCGCCACCTCGTGCCCGCGCTCTTTGAGTCCACGCGCCAGCAGCGCCAGGCTACGCTCCGCCCCGGTGGGAGCGTCCATGGACGCGAGGTGGGAGAGCAGGGCGGCCTTCACCCGGTCACCCCGCTATCAAGCCAAGCCGAGAGGACCACGAGAGCCCACAGGGCGCGGCCATGGTCCTCCTTTTCCCCCAGGTGCTCGTCGACCAGGCGGCCCACACTCTGCGGCCGCAGGAGGCCCTGACGCGTGATTGTTTTCCACGACAGGAGGTCGAGAAGAGCGGGACGCAACGGACCGCGGAGCCACGCACCGATCGGCACTTCGAAACCGCGCTTGCGGCGAGTAGCCGCTGACGGCGGCAAAAGACCCGCCGCCGCCTCGCGAAGGAGGATCTTGTCTCGCCGTAGGCTCTGCTTGAGGCTCCCGGGCAACGGCAGCACCATGTCCACCACCCGGTTGTCGAGGTATGGCACCCGCACCTCCAGCGAGTGCGCCATGGACATTCGATCAACCTTAGGCAGCAGATCTCCCGGCAGGAAGGTCTCGCGATCCGTCGCCAGCCGCCCGTTGACGGGATCGCTCGCCGCGAGCTCGAACCACGCCTCCGCCAGATCGCCGTAAGGTTCGATCATGGCCTTCTCCGAGGCGAGCGGCGCCGTGGTCATGTCGTCGATCTCGTTCGCCGAGAAGATCCTCCCCCAGTCGAGTTGGCGTTCGAGCCCCGGCGCCATCCTCAAGCGGTGCTCCAGCCGGTCGGACGGCCGCCTCCCCGCCAACCGCAGGACGATGGGCAGGAGCCGCCGACCGGCTGCGCCCAAACGATCGAGCGCGACGTCGTAGCGCTGGCGAGTGTAGCCGCCGAAGATCTCGTCGGCGCCTTCTCCGGATAGGGCTACCGTGACCTTCTCGCGAGCCAACCGCGACATGTACCAGGTGGGGATGACGGTGGGGTCGGCGAGCGGTGCGTCGAGACCCTCGAGAATGCGGTCGAGGTCTTCAGCCACGGTCCCGGGCTCCATCACCAACTCGTGGTGGTCTGAATCGAGAAATTCCGCGACCTCGCGGGCATACGGCAGCTCGGAAACTGCTTCCGGGCCTTCGAAGCCGACCGAAAACGTCCGCAGCGAGCCGCTGACGCGGCTTCGGGCCAAGGTGCAGAGCGTGCTCGAGTCGAGACCGCCGGAGAGAAAGACCCCCACCGGCACATCGGCCACGAGCTGCCGATCCACCGCCGATGCGAGCTCGGTGCGAAGCATCTCGGTGACGCCGTCCGGCACTGCGGCTCGCTCACCGGCATGCGGTGGCCGCCAGTAGGTGGTGAGGCGTTCGCCGCCCTCAGCGCTCACCGCCAGAACCGAGGCGGGCGGAAGCGAGCTGACGCCGCTCAGAGGCGCGCCGTCGGGCGCTAGGTAGCCATACGCAAGGTAGTGGCGAAGCTGTACCTGATCGAGGCGCGGCGCGGCCGGAAAACCGCCCGCGCGCAGGGCGCACAGCTCGGAGGCGAAGGCCAGCTCTCCGCCCTCGCAACACAGGTACAGCGGTTTGATCCCGAAGCGGTCGCGGGCCAGATACAGCGTCCTTCGACCGCCATCCCACACCGCCAACGCGAACATCCCGTTGAGCCGCTCGAGAGAGGCCGCCCCCTCCTCGGCCCACAGCCGCAGCACAACCTCCACGTCGCCGCGGGTGCGAAAGCGGTGGCCCCTCTGCCGGAGCTCCTCACGCAGCTCGCGGAAGTTGTAGATCTCGCCATTGAGGACGATCGCCAGCTGCCGCTCGGGATCGACGATCGGCTGCTGCCCGGTCTCGAGGTCGATCACCGCCAGCCGGCGAAATCCTAGAGTGATTCCCTCGTCGTCGAAGAACCCCTCATCGTCCGGCCCGCGGTGGGTGAGGGCGCGGGTCATTGCCGAGACCCGACGCCGCCGATTGTCGGCAGCCTCTCGACCCAGGATTCCGGCAATGCCGCACAT
>Ga0164313_10001645_pt1 | contig 19794 bp, 11 predicted proteins | sample GuaBasSedimGuay4_FD_113735 | JGI IMG/M metagenome (GOLD analysis project Ga0164313, IMG submission 113735) | Subseafloor sediment microbial communities from Guaymas Basin, Gulf of California, Mexico - Guay4, Core 4569-4, 0-3 cm | ecosystem: Environmental > Aquatic > Marine > Hydrothermal vents... | reverse complement strand
GAACTCATTTCGACCCAGGTGTGTGGCACAAAATGCCAGAAGGAGATTGGTCACTGCAATGCTGTGATGTCTCGGGGGCAGCCTCTCCCGAAAGACCGGCATCGCGAGCTCGAAGGCGGCAAACGCATCTTCGTAGTTTCCCCGACGCCACTCGAGCAGGCCCAAGTGCCCGTTACTGGAGGCGGTCTCGGGGTGGTCGGGACCAAGTGTCTTCTCAGTGATCCGAAGCGCAGCCTCAAAAAGCTCTTCCGCGCCATCATACTCTTCAATCGCAACGAGGAATTCCCCGTACGGAAAGAGGGTGTAGACATGGTCCGGGTGATCAGGCGACAAGGTCTGCCGTCGGACCTCCAACGCTCGCTCGAAACGCTCCCGCGCCGCTTCGTTATCACCTGCCAACCGGTCGGCGACTGCCAGCCTGGTGACCGGAAAAGCCACCGACCAGTGATCGTGCCCCAGCTGTTTCTCGAATATCTCGAGAGAACGTTCGAGGTATGGCCGACCCGTCTCGTTCTCGCCGAGACCCATGTGGGCGAGGCCGAGCGCGTGGATGATCCACCCGACGTCGCTGTGATCGGCCCCCAACGCTTCCCGCCGGATCTTCAGAGCTCGTTTCAGGTTCTCCTTCGATTCTGTGTAACACCCAAGAGTGTTCAATAACAGGCTCTTCTGGTAGAGCACATCAGCCACTTCCGGGTGGTTCGGTCCTTTGGCCACCTCGATGATCTCGAGAGCTCGATCAAAGAGATCGCCGGCAATCTTGAACCGACCCATACGCCACTCGAGGAATGCCAGATCGGAGAGGCTTTCCGCGACCGCCGAGTCGACTCTCGATGTCGTTCCTTCTCGGATCTCCAACGAGCGATCGAAAGACTCCCGCGACGACCTGAAATCGCCCAACCAGTACTGCACCCACCCCAGGGTGTTCAGCGTGGCCGCCACCTCGAGATCATCCGGGCCAAGCTCTCGCGACCGAATGGCAAGGGACCGCTCGATCAGCGGCAGCGCTTCATCGAAGTGCCCCAGGTTGAGGTAGGCCTGGCCGATGGTCGCCAAGAGGCGCGCCTGAATCAGTGGCTTGCCTTCGAGCTCGCTGTTGACCCGCTCCGCACCGAGATCGAGAACCTGGCGCATCGTCAGTGCGCGCCCCATCGGCCGCGCCGGATCCAAGAACCCGAACATCCCTTCCAGCACGTCCGCAGACTTCCGCACTGCTTCGGCCTCACTCTTGGCTTTGAGCAGCCCGACGGTGGTCCCGATCACTCCCGCCACCAGTAGGAGAACCAGCAAGGCACTCGCCGTGACCCCCATCCGATGACGACTGAAGAACTTCCGCACCCTGTAGGTGGTGCTCGGCGGGCTCGCTTCAACGGGATCGTTACGAAGGTACCGTCGCACGTCCGCCGCCAACTCCGACGGCGAACCGTAACGGCGTGACCTGTCCTTCTCCAGCGCCTTCATCACGATCCAGTCGAGGTCCCCACGCAGGGTCCGCGCCAGCCCCTGGATGTCCGTGCGACGCCGTTCGGCGGCCGACTGCGAGGCGGCGCCGAGGCTCGAGACGCGGGTGCTCGGTTTCGGCGGTTCCTCCTCGCGGATCCTACGGCGCATCTCATCGAAGCCCGCAGTGCGGAGCTCCTTCGAATCGAACGGCTGTGTTCCGGCCAGCAGCTCGTAGAGCACGACGCCCAGGGAGTAGACATCGGATCGAGTGTCGACATCGAGACCGGTCAGCTCCGCCTGCTCTGGGCTCATGTATTCGGGCGTGCCGATCCACTGGCCGAGCTCGGTGAAGAGGGTGCGTTCGGTGAGCCGCTGAGAGGTGGCCTTGGCGACTCCAAAATCGATGATCTTGGGGATCGGCCGGCCATCCTCGAAGGCGACGAGAATGTTCGACGGCTTGATGTCGCGGTGGATGATCCCCTTCTGGTGGGCGTGTTGCACACCATCGCAGACCTGCATGAAGAGGGTCAGCCGGTCCCGAGTGCTCAAGCGTTGAGCATCGCAGTACTCCGTCAGCGGCACCCCTTTGACATACTCCATCGAAAAAAAGGGTCGGCCATCGTCGCTCGAGCCCGCTTCGTACGCCCTGGCGATGTATGGGTGGTTCATAAGCGCCAGGGCTTGGCGTTCGGACTCGAAGCGTGCCAGCACCTCCTTGGTGTCCATTCCCCACTTGATGAGCTTGAAGGCCACCCTGCGCCGGACCGGGCCCTCCTGCTCGGCCTCCCACACTTCGCCCATGCCGCCCTCGCCGAGCTTCTGCAGGAGCCGGAAGTTGCCGATCCGATCGGGTGGACGTCTCTCCTCCATCGTGTCCCTCGTTGATTGGTCGAACTCCAGGAGCCCTTCCACCTCGTGACGGAGCTCGTCATCGCCCGCACACTCATCATCGAGATACGACGCGCGCCGGTCGACCGGTAGTTCACACGAGGCCAGGAAGATTTCCTTGGCTTTGCGGTGCCGGTCGATGCTCATGACGGCCCCGCCTCCGATAGTCTGAGGCGTAGCCACGCCTGAGCATGGCGCCAGTCATTCTCGACGGTACGTTTCGATACTCCGAGTGCCTCGGCCACCTGCTCCACCGTCAGCCCTCCGAAAAAGCGGAGGGTCACGACTCTCGCCTCGCGCTCGTCGATCTCGGCCAGCTCCTCCAGAGCTGCATTGAGATCGAGAAGTTGCTCCGGATCGAGCACCTCCCCGCCCAGCGGGTCGAGGGCCCCCGACAAGGTCACGCACTGCCACCCGGCGCCCCTCTTCAAAGCACCGCGCTCGCGCGCATGGTCGACCAACAGACGGCGCATGACCTTGGCGCCGACCGCGTAGAAGTGCGTCTTGCCCTTCCAGTCCGCTCGTGTCTGGTCGACCAGCTTGAGGTAGGCCTCGTGCACCAGCGCCGTCGGCTGCAGGGTGTGGCCCGGTGTCTCGCGGCTCATGTATCCCTTCGCGAGCCGCCGAAGCTCGTCATAGACGACCGGAAACAGATCCTCGGCGGTGGTGCGATCAACCTCTCCGGGCCCACTCAGACCGGAGATGATCTCCATCACGCGCGTCTTCGAGTTGCCGGTCAACAACGGCCTCCAGCGATCAACATCGTGTCCCGGACATCTTACGAGGGATCTCACACCACGCATGCATGCCCCTTCGATTCTTACGCAATCGGATGCAAGACCGTTTCAGAGTTGCGGGGTTTTGGTCGCGAATCCGCGTTACCGGGTGGAGGACGGAATGCGAGTCGTGGTATGGACCCATCGTGTTCCGCCGAAATCAAAGACAGGAGGAAAGAATGAAACGAGCATTGATTTTTCTGGGAGTTTTCGCTCTTTGCGGATCCCTCGCTGTGCCGGCGACGGCGGGCGAACAGGGTTGGCATCTCCGAGTGTTCGCGGCCGGAATCGACCCGGACCTCGATGAAACGATCGAAAACGGCGACGGCGACGATATCCGTGTGACCAGCGGAACAGATCTCGGGATAGGAGCGAGTCTCGAGTACCAGTTCACCGACCTGCTCGGAATCGATGTCGGGGGTTTTTCGGGTAGCCCCGACGTCGAGCTGAGTGCTGACATCCCTGGCTACGGCGTGCTCTCGGTCAGGGACGCCATGTCCACCCAGGTCCTCACTCTCGACCTCAACTTTCACGTGACACCCAACAGCCCCTCCTTTGACGTCTACCTCGGTGCCGGATTGGCGTACCTCTGGTATGGCGACCTCCACTACGATGGCCCGGAAGTAGCCGAACCACTCTCCTTCCGGACCGACAACGACCTCGGCTGGACCGCCAAGGCCAACGTAGCTATCGCCCTGGGTAAAACCAGCGACTGGACCGCCTTCGGGGGTCTCCGATATATCTGGTCGAACCTCGAGGGCACCGAGGCCGATGACCCGAACGCCGGCTCCGAATCCTTCAGCTTCAATATTTTTTCGTTCAGCGTCGGAATTGGGTACAGCTTTTAATCTGACACGAACGGATTGGTGGCCTTCTCGCGGCCGATAGTGGTGTCGGGACCGTGGCCGCATATGACGCGGGTGTCGTCGGGCAGGGTGTAGAGCTGGGTACGGATCGAACGCTCGAGGACCGGAAATGAACCACCCATGAGGTCGGTGCGGCCGATGGAACCTGCAAAGAGCACATCGCCGACCACGACCAACGGCTCGTTCGCACCGGAAACGACGAAGCAGACGCCGCCCGGTGAGTGGCCCGGAGTGTGGCGAACCTCCAGCTCGAGACCGCCGACCTCGAGCTTCAGACCGTGCTCGAGCCACAGATCAGGCTCGGGAGGCGCCTCCACCTCGAGCCCGAACATCTGCGCCTGCATCGGCAGGTTGCGGTAGAGCTCGGTCTCGTCTCGGTGGAGCCCGATCGGCAGCCCCGCACCCAGCTCGCGGGCAAGCTCCGCGGTGCCGCCCGCATGGTCGATATGGCCGTGGGTGTGGAGGATCAGGGTCGGCCGCAGCCCGCTCGCACGGACCCGCTCCGCGATCCGCTCACCCTCCTCGCCGGGGTCAATGACCACCAGCTCTCCGGCGTCTGTATCGCCCAACAGCACACAATTCGCCTGTATTGGACCGACCGCAAAAACGTCGAGGAAAAGCTTCGCAGTCACTGAAAACACCGGCCGACGTTTTTGCGAATTCGGAATTCGGAATTCAAATGAACACCCTCCCCACCAGCAGTCCCATCAACTTGGCGAGTTTCGCGGCGGCCTTCTCGCCCTCTTCGAGGACCTCGGTGTGGGTCAGGGGACGATCGACGAGGCCCGCTGCGGGATTTGCGGCAAAGGACAGCACCAGCACTTTCATCCCCATGTGGCGGGCGGCGATGACCTCTGGAACCGTCGACATGCCCACCACTGAGCCGCCGAGGGCACGCAGCATCCGCACCTCCGCAGGAGTTTCGAACGAGGGGCCAAGCATCGCAGCATAGACACCCTCGTGGACGGTGAACCCGGCATCCTCGGCCGCCGGCCGCGCCGCTCTGCGCAGCTCCCCATCGTAGACTTCGCTCATATCGGGAAACTGGGGACCGAACTCCCTCCCCCATTCGCCGACCAGCGGATTGGCCCCCTGCAGGTTGAGGTGGTCGGTGATAATGACCATCGAGCCAGCCTCGATTTCGGGCACGAGGGCGCCGGTCGCGTTGGTGGCGATCATCACCTCCGCACCGAGAAGACCGGCCAGCCGCACCGGCGCCACCACTTCCTCCGGCCGATAGCCCTGGTAGAGGTGAAAGCGGCCGTTGAGCACCATCAGCGTCTCGTCCCCGCGCCGCCAGAGGGTCAGGGTCTGCTGATGCCCCATCAGGGTATGGATGTTGAACGGAAAAACCTCGTTGAGGTAAATCTCCTCCGCGGACTCCCAACCCGGTACCTCAAGACTCAAACCGGAGCCCGCCACCAACAAACCGCGAACACGACCGGGTTGGTACCGTTCGCGAAACTCATCGGCAATACGCCGCATACCATCAGGGGTCAGGCGCGAATTCATGGCCGGAAGGCTAGCACATGCGAAATTAGGAGTTAGGAATTAGGAATTAGGAATGTCGCCCATTCATCCCCTCGATTTCGGATTTCGGATTTCGGATTTCGGATTTCGGATTTGCCGTCCCACAGCTCGTATCCTCCGCCGGGAAGCCACAGTCGGCGTGGCGCTGTTACGAATGCTGACCGGACGTGCCTCTCTGACGATTTTGGGAGCACAGATTCTCGTTGCGAGTGGATGATTCTGGCCCAAACATCGTCAGAGGGGGCACTCACGGGTAATGCCGCCGCGGAGAATCGGGATGTTCACGTCGGAACACACTTGCCGGAGCGAAGTGGCCGCGGTTGCAGACCGCGGACGGCGGGCGGATGAGCGGCATTCCTAATTCCTAATTCCTAACTCCTAATTCGGACCTTCGTGACGGTGGTCGCTACCAACGATTCCCCAGTTCTGGTACCTTTGCGCCCGCGATGTCGCGGATTCGCCTCCAGTCGTTGAAGCTCGCCGGATTCAAGTCGTTTCCGGATGAGGTGGAGCTCAATTTCCCGGGAAAGATGTCGGCGATCATCGGTCCCAACGGATGCGGCAAGTCCAACGTGGTGGACGCCATCCTGTGGGTGCTCGGCGAACAGAGCCCCTCGCTCATGCGCCTCAAACAGATGGGCGATGTGGTCTTTTCAGGAGCAAGTTCCCGACCGGCGGCCGGCGCCGCCGAGGTAACCCTGATTCTCGAGTCGGACGACGGACACTGGAAGGAGACCGACGGCCGCCTCGAGGTACGGCGTCGGGTCTTCCGCAACGGTCCTTCGGAGTACCGAATCAACGGCCGCGCAGTGCGCCTCAAGGACGTCTTCGATGAGCTCGCCGGCGTCGGTCTCGGTACCCGCGCCTACTCGATCATCGAGCAAGGCCGAGTGGGACAGGTCCTGTCCGCACGCCCGATCGACCGCCGCGCATTGCTCGAGGAAGCGGCCGGCATCACCCGCTACAAGGCGCGCAAGCACGAGGCGGAGCTCAAACTCGAGCACACGCGCCAAAATCTACTTCGTCTCGACGATGTCATCGGCGAGGTCAACAGGACCCTGCGACAGATCAAACGCCAGGCGAAGCAGGCGGAGCGCCACCAGAAGCTTGAAACCGAACTCAAAGAACACCTGCGCTGTCTGTTCACGATCGATGCCCATCGCCTCGATGGACAGCGCACAGACATTACCCGCCGCCGCGCGCAGGCTCAGAACGAGGTCGCAGCGGCGGCGGCGGCTCTCGGCGGGTCGGACGCCGATCTTGGGAGGGCGCGTGAAGAGCTCGAAGCGGCCCGCCGGGAAACCGATGTGGCGCGCGAGGAGGTCGCGACCCTGCTCGGATCCCGTGAACGGTTAGAGGCTTTCCTCGAGCGCTCGGCCGACATGCTCGACAACCTCCGCGCTTCCCTCGACCACACAAAGACCGAATCCACCACCCTCACCTCTGCACGCGGCGCCATCGAGGAACGGATAGCTGACGCGAACGCCCGCCACGGGAAGCTCGAATCCGAGCTTGAATCGATCCGTAAGGATCTGGATGAGGCGAAGAAGGGCCACGGCGCCGCCGATGCACGCCTTCAGACCGCCGAGGAAGCCGCATCACGACAGCGCCAGGATCTCCTGCGAACCATCTCCACCCTCACCGGCAGCCGCAACCGGCTCGGTGATCTCGAGCGCGAGAGGGATCGCCTCACCTATGCACTGGGCCAGCTCGATCAGGAAAGGACGCGCCTCGAAACCCGACGCCAGGAGCTTGGGGAGAGCGTTCGCGAGGCTTCCGACCGCAGCAGAACCGCGGCGCAAGCTGCCGAAAAGATCGCCGCACGGCGCCGGAAGCTGGCCGACGACCGGGCCGGGCTCCGCGAACAGGCGAGCACAGCGAAGCGCGAGGCGGAGTTGCTGGGTCACACGCTGTGGGAGCTGCGCCACCGGCTGCAGGGGGTCGAGCGCGGGCTTGCCCGCCAGGCGGCCGCTGCCGAGCAGCTGAGCGGGGTGATTCCCGCCGATCTCATGGCCGGCAAGCTCGGCGACTATCTCCATCCACCGGCAGACCTCGCGCCGGTCCTCGACCGTACATGGCGCGAGTGGCTCGAGCTTCCGGTCGTGCACACCGCAGACCTCTCACCCGACCAACTCGATGGACTGAGCGAACTCGAGGGTCGAATTCGCCTCGTGGCAACCGGCGACACTCCGCCGCCTCCCAAGACCGTGACGCCCGATGGAGCGGAGGATCTCCTGCAACTGGCGGGCGCCGCGTCCGAAAACCTCGGTTGGTTGGCACGGTCTCTTCCTCCCACCTATCGATGCAGTGACCTCGCCAGGGCGCAGCAGATCGCCAACGAGCATCCCGAAGCGATCATTCTCTGCCCCGACGGCGTGCTGAGACAGGGCCGCATCCTCGAGCCCGCCACTGCGGGCGGCCGCCACCCGGGCGCCCTCCAGCTTCGTACCACCCAGGGGCAGCTCCAGGCCCAGATCGAGGAGACCGCGGCCCGCACCGAGGCCTCATCCGACCGTCATGGTGAGATCAACGAGAGGCTGGAACGCCTGTCCACGGAGCTCGCAACCCTCGACGGTGATCTGGTCACCGCCGAGCAGGAGCGTGCACGAACCGCGGCGGTCGACGAGTCCGTAACCCAAGACCTGGGACGGATCGAACGAGAGCTGGAGTCTCTGACCACCGACAAGGAACGCTGCCGCACCCAGGACGCTGACATCGCCGAGCGCCTCACCCGGCTCGAGAAAGAAGTCGGCGAGCTGGAAGAACGCAGCCACGAGCTCGAGCAAGCGGTCGAAGATGCCGCCGTTCAGTGTGCCGGCCATCGCGAAGAAACCTCGGAGGCTCTGCGAAAGCTCGACCGCTGGCGCGCCGAGGAACGGCTCGCGGCTGAACGCGTGGAGACTGCTCATTCGGAAGGCGCGCGCCTCGAGGGAGAGGCGGGTGCCCTCTCCGAGCGGGTCGGCGCCCTCGCTGCCGAGGCCGGGCGTCTCGCAGGCGAACGCCAGAGCACCGAAGACGAGGTTGTGCGCTCGCGCACGCGTCTGGCTGAAGAACAGGGTTTGCTTGCCGCTGCCCGGGAGCAGGAACGGCGTCTGGCCGAAAAAGTCGATGCGACGAGCACTCGAGTGAGCGCCCTCGAAAAAGAGGTCCGGATCCGCCGCGAGACCCATGAGCAGGAGCGTGAGGTCCTCCATGGTATCGAGGTCGAACAGACCCGCGCCGAGGGCGACTGGGAACGGCTTCGCGAGCACGCCGCCGACGAGCTGAGTCTCGCCCCAGAAAAGCTCCTGGAGTCCGAGCCCGACCCCGACAATGACCCGGAGAGCCTTCGCACCGACATCGACGCGCTGCGCGCCAAGCTCGAACGTCTCGGGCCGGTCAATCTCCTTGCACTCAAGGAGCTGGACGAGCTTGAAGAGCGCTCAGGTTTCCTCACGAACCAGCGCAACGACCTCGTGGAGGCCCTGCGTGCCCTCGACGAAACCATCCGCGAGATCGATGCCACCTGCACCGAGCGCTTCGTGGCCACCTTCGAGCAGGTCAACGAGGTCTTCGCCGAGACCTTCAGCACGCTCTTCGGCGGCGGCACCGCGCGCCTCGACCTCGTCGACGAGGACGACCCGCTCGAGTCGGGTATCGACATCACGGCCCAGCCCCCGGGCAAGAAGAACCAGTCCGTACAGCTCCTTTCAGGCGGTGAGAAGGCGCTCACGGCACTGTCGCTGCTGCTCGCGCTCTTCCGCATCAAACCATCGCCGTTCTGTATCCTCGACGAGGTCGACGCGCCATTAGACGACGCCAACGTGGAGCGCTTTGCCGATCTGGTCGAGGCCATGACCCAGCACACCCAGTTTGTGCTGGTGACCCACAATCGCCGCACAATGGCCCGCGCCGACCTGCTCTACGGTGTGACCATGGAGGAGCCGGGGGTGTCGAAAGTGGTATCGGTGCGGATAGAAGAGTAATCACGGAATTAGGAATTAGGAATGAGGAATTAGGAATGCCGCCCACACACCCGTTGTGTTCATGAGGGCCGTGGGTGGAAATTCCTAATTCCTAATTCCTAATTCCTAACTCCTAACTCCTAATTCGGCCTTTGCTACCCTTTCCATCATGACCGCTATTGAACCAGCCCACTGGCGCCTCATCATTGACGGTAACCTCCAGGGCGCCCGCAACATGGCGCGCGACGTGGCCTTTCTCGAGGCAGTCGCGGACGGCAAGGCGCATTCCACCGTTCGCCTGTACGGCTGGGACCCACCATGTCTGTCCATCGGACGTCACCAGGGCATCGAGGCGGCCGACCTCGAGTTCTGTCGCGCTGAGGGCATCGACGTGGTGCGGCGGCCGACCGGCGGGCGGGCGCTCCTCCACCATCTCGAGTTGACCTATGCGGTCATTGCACCCCTCAATGAGAGTCCGATGCCACGCGGACTGCAAGAGGCCTACCGGGTGATCTGCTCTGCACTGGTACGGGCCGTGCGGGCTCTCGGCGTCGATGCCGAACTCACCGGAGGCGAGGTCAACCTGCAGCTACCCAGCCCAAAGACCACCATTCCCTGCTTCGAGGCCCCGGCCGGCGGCGAGGTGGTGGTCAGGGGCCGCAAGCTCGTCGGCTCGGCCATGCGCGCGCACGCCGGCGCGATCCTCCAGCATGGCGCGATCCTCCTCGACTGGGACGGCCGTCTGCAGGCCGGAGCCATGGGTCTCGAGGACGACGCTTCCCTCCGTCCTCAGGTCACGACCCTTCGAGACGAGCTCGGCAGGGAGCTTCCGCGCGCAGTCCTCGAAGAGGCCCTGGTCGAGGCATTCGGGTCCCAGCTCGGGGTCGAATTCAAGACGGAGCAGCCGAGCGACGCCGAGCGTGCCCGAGAGCAGGAGCTTTTCGACTCATTCAAGCCCGCACTTCTCACCGGGTTTCGTGACGAGGACGGCGAAGGGTAGTCAGATGTTGGGTTTTTCGCGGATCGAGCGACGCAGGCGTAGTTACGCTACGTTGAGGAGCACGATTTGCGAAAAGCACGACAGATGGCTGCCAATCGCCGTCCGCAGTAGACACCTGGTGAGAAATGCGGGCTAATGGTCGACAGATGAACCTTCACTATCCTCTCGGATCCTCGGCTTGATCGCCGGCAGCAGCGCGAGACCGGGCAGGGCGAGGGCCGTCGTCAGCGCAAAGTAAACGGCGTATCCGAGCGCTTCGACACCTATGCCCGAAAATGCGCCGGCAACGTCTCGCGTCAGGGCGAACATCGCCGACAGGATGGCGTACTGGGTCGCCGCGTGCTCCTTGTCGCACAGATTCATCAGGAAGGACAGGAAAGCGGCGGTCCCCAACCCTTGGGTGAAGGACTCGATCATCGAGGCGGCGTAGATGCTCTCCCGAGGCAGGTCGATCGCCGCGACGGCGACGTAGCCGAGGTTCGAGACGAGCTGGGCGAGCCCGAGCCAGAGCAGGGATTGGAAGATTCCGTACCGGTTGACGAACCAACCCCCCGCGAGGGCGCCGACAATGGTCAGTCCGACACCCAGGGTTACCGAGATGGTCCCGATCTCGGTCAGCGAGTAGCCGCGATCAACCCAGAACGGCTTGACCATTCGACCGAGGGTCGAGTCACCCACCTTGAAAAGCAGCACGAAGGCCAACACGGGAACCATCTCCCAGCGAAAGAACCACCGCAGCACCGGCGCCAGGTTGTGTCGGCGCTCGGAGGCCTCCAACGGCACCCGCGGACTCATCCACGCCACTGCCGCGAGCGCGAAGAACATCACGGCAAGGGCGACCCACAGCAGACTCCAACCGACAAAATCCGCCAGAGTGATAAACCCGCCCCCACCGACCAGCATCGCGACCCGTGCGGCGGACACGCGCGTACCGTTGATGCTGCCGATCGTCTTCGGGGTCGAAACATCTACCGCGTACGCATCGATAGCGATGTCCTGGGTAGCCGACGCCGTCGTGAATAGGAGGAGCAGGGACCACAACAGGAACGACGGTTGGGATGCGTCCTGAGGGATGATCGCGATCGTCGTCGCACCGAGAAAGAAGAGACAGGCCGTGATCCAGTGCTGGCGGCTGCCGTAGCGATCGACCAGAGGCGCCCACAGGAGCTTCCAGGTCCAGGGCAGCGAGAGCAGGCTCATGAGCCCAATCTCACGCAGGGAGACGCCGTGCACCCGGAAGAAGACCGGCCATACGTCGTAGGCGATCCCGAAGGGAAGCCCCTCCGCAAAGTAGAGAACCGCGATCCAGAACAGAACCTTGCGCTTCGTCACCGCGCCATCTTACAGATGCCACGGTGACGAAGCGGAATTCCTAAATTTTGAATTCTCAATTTTGAATTACGCCCGCCTAGCCTGCATTTCTCACCAATTTTCATGGCGAGGGCGCTGAGGTGCCGACGCTGCGGCTTCACTCTGTTTTCCCTGGAACTTCCCTGGACAATCCCGAGGACTCTGGAAAATCCCGGCACTACATTGCTTCCATACGAAAAGGAGGCGAAAAATGGATGCGAAAACTCATGGTCGGTTCGTTGGAGCACTGGTGGTCTGCGGCCTGGTCGCTGCTGCCTGTGCAGGTCTGGCCGCAGCCGCGGACGGTGTCCTCGCCCAGGGCAACCTGCCCGGCACTTACGGGTTGCGCTTCGGCCCGGATGGAAACCTCTACGTGTGTGCCCTGGGGGCTGGGATTGCGGTCCTCGACATGACCCAGGGACAGATGGTGGATCTGATTGGATCAGAGCGCGGAGTCAACGGTCCAGAGGACGTAAACTTCGGTCCTGATGGGTCCATGTACTGGTCGCAGATGTTCACTGGCGAGATCGGACGCATGGCGCCGGACGGCACGGTGACCACCCAGATGATCGGCCCCGGCGTCAACTCGATCGTGTTTTCAAGTGATGGACGGATGTTCGTGACCGAACCCTGGTTCACCGACACCCTGTACGAGGTCGATCCGACATTGGTTGAACCGCCCGAGCTGCTCGCCCAGGGCATCGGCGGGCTCAAGAACCCGGAGTTCGGGCCGGATGGCCTGATGTATGGCGCCCTGATGAACCAGGGACGGGTGGTGAAGATCGACGTCGACACCGTGCCGCCGACCGTAGAGACGGTCGCAGACGGCATCCCGGGGCCGTTCAACGTCAAGTTCGGACCGGACGGGATGCTCTACGTGCTCGAGCGCACCGGTTTCACCGTGCAGCGCATGGATCCTGCCACGGGCAGCCATTCGACCTATGTGGAGCTTTCGTTCGGACCTGACAGCATCGCTTTCGCTCCCACCGGGGCCCTGTTCGTCACCAGCTACAGCGATGGCGTCGTGGCCGTGGTCATGCCCGACGGCAGTGTTCAGACGGTGGTACCGGGTGGCCTGACCATGCCCTCCGGGATTGCCGTCAAGCAACGGGTCGACGGGGAGTCGGTTTTCGTGGGCAATCTGTTCTCACTGCGCGAGTACGACGGCGCCACCGGTGCCACACTGAGCATCGAGCGGATGCACATGCCGCCGATCGGGTTCGGCGGCGCCCTGTCGGTCGCCAATGCCGGGGACAATCTCGTCCTGACGAACTTCTTTCCCACCGGACGGGTGCAGGTTTGGAATCCGGATACCGGCGAGGTGGTTACGGAAATCCTCGACTTTCCCGCGGTCATGAACGCCATCGCCTTTGGTGACGACCTCATCGTCGTCGATCTCGGGATGGGCGAGGGCCAGGCGCGGGTGGTACGTGTCGGGGATGGCGGCACGACGGTGCTCGCGGACATCACCGATCAGATCGTGCTCCCCCTCGGCCTGGTCGCCAGGGACGACGACCTGTGGGTGGGCGACTGGTACACCGGTATGGTGTGGCAGCTGATCGCCGACGGCCAGGAGCTGGCTGAACCGATCCCGGCGGCCACGGGACTGAGCGGTCCCGAGGGAATGGCCTTTGATCTCGACGGTTCGCTGCTCGTGGTCGAGGGCACGGCCGGTCGTGTGTCGCGTATCCGCCTCGAATCCGGCGCGGTCACCCCCGTGGTGAGCGGTCTCGAACTGTCAGGGATAGGAGCCGGAATTCTGCCTCCATTTAACACCTTCAACGGGATCGCGGTGGGAGGATCAGGAGCGCTCTACGTGACCGGCGACCTCGGTGTGAAGGTCTACCGGCTCATGCCTCGAACCCTGTACCTTCCGGGGGCCGCCAAAGTCGAAGGATCCAACAACAGCCGCTGGACCACTGATCTCCAGCTCATGAATCGCGGCTCCGAGTCGGCATCGTACACGGTGGAGCTACTGGTTCGCGGCCAGGCGAATCTCTCTCCGGAATCGGTGTCCTTCGAGCTGGCGCCGGGCCATGCCGTGAGATACACCAACGCGCTCGATAGTCTTTTCCACACCACGGGCGCCGCCACCCTGAGGATCACCTCGGTTCGCGGGGACCTCATCGCATCGGCCCGGACCGCGACCTCCGAGGGGGAGGCCTCACACAGCGTGTACATCGAGGGCAGGGACGCTGCGACAGCGGCCGGCCCCGGTCAACACCGGCACCTCATCCAGCTACAGAATGACGACGGCGCCCGCACCAATATCGGCGTGGTCAGCGCGTCGGCGATCTCGATCTGGGTCGATGTACAGTTTTTTGCCGCGGACGGCGCTTCGCTCGGCGACCTCCGGTTGGAGGTCGAGCCATTCGAATCGCGCCAGATCAACGACGTGTTCTCGAGCCTCGAGTCGACAAAGGCACTCGACGACCTGCACGACGCTTTCGCGGTCGTGAGCTCCTCGACGATTGGAGCAGCGTTCTTCACCTATGCCTCGGTGGTGGACAACGGCTCCAACGACTCGATCTTCGTGCCGGGCCGGTAGGCACTGCCGGCGGACCCGGGTCCTGCGCCCGGGTCCGCCTGTTTCCCGAGGGGGTGATGGTGCATCGGAGGCGACACTCCAGTCGGACGGTCGCGGGCGTCGGCGGCGTGGTTATCCCGTTCCCGGTGCCCCGAGCGTCGGGGAGCGACTACAATGGGGCCGCAATGCACCCAGAGCCAGCACGTTCCGCAAAGCCGATCGGACCTTTCATGCTCGGTGATTGGGAGGTGCGACCGCGCCACAACGAGCTGGTGTCCGAGCAGGAGACGCGACACCTCGAGCCAAAGGCGATGGATCTGCTCGTCTTCATGACATCGAGCGCCCCCGAGGTCGTGTCGAAGAACGCCATCATCGACTCCGTCTGGGAAGGGCGCATCATCTCCGAGGGGACCCTCACCAACACCATCGCCGAGCTTCGCCGTGCGCTGGGAGACGACGCGCGCCACCCACGCTACATCGAGACCATCCCCAAGCGGGGGTATCGCCTGGTAGCGGCTGTCGAACCCGTGTCGTCATCGACCGCCGACAACGCACAAGCTTCACCGCCGCAATCAAGGACCATCCTGGTGATCGCGGTCGCGGCCGTCCTGCTCGCGGTAGCGGTGGTGGTGACCTTCGTCCTTCAGACACGAGGTCGCCCACTCGATCCCGAGCTGGTTCTGGTCGGACCGTTCGTCAACCGTACCGGTGACGAGTCGTTCGATGCCGCTGCACTGCTCGCTCGCGACCGGCTGGTGACCAAACTATCTGATTCGGGGCTGGCTCGAGCAGTCCAGGCGAACATCGATCAGCCCGACGACGTGATCGACTCCCTGTGCTCCGCAGCACGGGCTTCGAGGGCGGGGTTGGCCGTCGGTGGCACGCTCTACCTTCATGAGGGCCAGGTTGAGGTGCAGGCCCGATTGGTGGATGTGCGAGAGTCCGCATTGCTGTACGCCATCCCCGCGTCCATCACCGACCGGGACAGGATATCCGAGGCCCTGGACCAGGTGGTCCAACGAACCGTTGGAGTCATCGCAACCCATCTCCACTCCCATGCCCACTTCCAACTGATGTCTCACGTTCCGGTGTTCGAGGCTTATCAGGAGTTCATCGCCGGTTCGGAGCTGTTTGCCGTAGATCCAATCGCATCGATCAACCATCTCGAGCGCGCGGTGGAGCTCGACCCAAACTTCACCTCTGCCAAATTTCGCCTGTCGGTGGCATATCGAAATGGGGGGCGCCAGGCGGCCGGCGCCGGGGTATTGGCCCGTCTCGACGAGCGCCGACCGGTTCTCACCGATTTCGAGCGGCTCTGGCTCGACTATTTCTTGGCGGGACAGGAAAACCGGCGAAGGGATGGCCTGGCTCTGCTTCGTCGAATCGAGGACATCGTCCCCGATGACCTTGTCGTCCAGCATCTGATTTCCGGCAACGCGTCGGCTCTCAACCGTCCGAGGGAATCCATTGCAGCGGCGTCGGCGGTGATCGGCGAGAAGGCGTTCTTGAGCGTGGCGAACAATCCTCTCTTCGTCAAGGATTTCCTCCGATGTGCCACGTCCCACCACATCCTCGGCAACCACTCAGAAGAGCTTCGTACAGCGCGGTCCGGGCTGGAGGTTTTCCCTACGAACCATGATCTCTTGGTGGCCGAGGCGCGGGCGCTGACCGCCCTGGGTGACGAGATGGGCTTCGAGGAGGTCACCGCCAGGGCCTTGAGCACCGACACAGGCCTGACGCCGGCCAACCTGCTGATAGAGGCCGCAGCCACTGCGCGGGCCCACGGCCGTCCCGACCTGGCTCGCGAGCTCGCCCGCAGGGCGCTCACCCCGCTAGACGACCGTGCCGACCCGAACAAAGCCTTCGTCGAGGGTTGGCTGCGCGCTCAGGCCCTGGTTCTGGCCGACGCGCTCGACCAGGCGCAGTTGGTGCTCGAGACCGTTCGATCGATGAAAGATGGGGGGACCGCCTTCCAATCGCTCGGAGTCGACGGATGGCTCGGGACAGTGGCGGCGAGAAGGGGTGATCTCGAGACCGCTCACTCCATCGACAGCGCATTGGCAGGAATCTATGGAAGCCAACGGAGGGGCTGGCCGGCCCACTATCGCGCCGCCATCGCAGCATGGCTGGGCCACCGCAACCAGGCCATGGAGCTGCTGAGCCAATCTCGCGCCGAGGGATGGGGTTCTTTCTACTACTTCCACGATATTCACCGGGTGCTCTTCGAACCGCTCGAAGGGATGGACGAATACGAGGCGTTATTGCATCCCGATGGGTAGAATGCAACGCCCGGTCTTCTCGCCCCCATGAAGGTCCGGGTGGAGGTGTGGAACTAAAAACTCAAAACTAAGAACTCAAAACTACCGAGGGCATCAGCCCTCGATGGGAATCGTGGCGACGTCCTTCCGCCGTATCGCGAACGCCATGCCGATCCCGATGACCACCAGAATGGTGCCGATCCAGACCAGCGAGATCAGCGGTTTGGTCGAGACGTCGATCACCAGGCTTGCCGGTGTCACGCCTTCGGAGGCCACCGCTGGATCATAGATCTGCAGCTGTACCTTGCCCTCCTCCGCATCGACGCGCCCCGGGCTCAGGGTGATTCCACCGGTCCCCGGCACCATCGCCGGGGTCACCTGCGGCTCGCCCCCCATGCCGCCGCGATACGTCGCTACGACCTCGATGTTCTCACCCCCGCGCACGACCGAAAAGACCACACCGAAGTTGATCTTCCCCGCCTCCGGGTCAAAGTCCGAGAGGTCAAAATCATCGAAAGTGATCCGAAGCTCCTTGTAGGCCACGGTCTCGCCCTTGCTCAGCAACACCGTACGGCCGATGCCGCCGCCGAGCCCGAGAAGCTCGACCCGGACCACTCCCTGGTCGACGCTCATTCCGGTTGCTCGCAGCTTGGCGCCGGGGACGCCGGGGATGTCCACCGCGACCGCCTGCACACCGCCGTCGGTCGACACCACCGACGGCTCGAGCTTGACCGGATCAAGGTCCGGCCGCTCGAGCTCCACGACGACACCTACAGTCAGTGCGCCGGGCACCGCATTCTGATTCGTCAAGTCGAATCCGCGGAAGGTCAGGGTCCAGTCTCGGAAAGAGGCGGGTTGGTCCTTTGCCAGCACCAGCCGACCCGAGACCGGCGCCTCGCTGCCGGGCTTGAACTCCACCGGCGCCACATAGAGATCTTTGGCGAGAAAGGACTTGATATCGGGATTGGCGACCAGCTGGTTGGATTTCTCATTGACCCACATTCGCGGTTTGAGAACGAAGTTGCGGCCGCGCGGCGACGTCACTTCGATCACCATGGCATCTCTCGCCTGTGGGGTCGGTTTCTCCACACCGCGGAAGGTCATCGTGTAACCAAGTACTTCGGCCGGCTGACCTTCAGCCAGCCGCACCTTGTGCTCGCGATCGAACCAGCCGGTGGTCAGAAAGGCGAGGAGGAGCAGACCGAGACCGACGTGAGCGACCGGCCCGCCCGCCATCCGCCAACGGCCGTTTTTACCGTACTCAAACGCCGCCCATCCGTTGGCGATCAGACAGAAGAGCGCGGCGGCAACGTAGATGATTGCCGGTACGCCGTGCAACCCGATGGCGATCCCGAGGCCGGTCAAAGCCGCGGTGATGACCAGCGTGATTGCGAGATACCGGCGCCACCCCTTGCGGGCGCGACTCCAACCCAGGAACGGTGTTCCACCCACGAAGGCGGCGAAGATCACCGCAAGCCAGAATCCCATCCGGTTATAGAAGTCGGGCCCGACCTGCGCCGGCTGGCCCCACAGCCTGGAGATCAGCGGCGCCGATGTCCCGAAAAGGACCACCAGCCCGATCAGGATGGTGAGAAGGATGCCGATCACGAAGAATATCGTGCGCGACATGAAGGGCTCATCGCCGACCTCGGTCGGGATCTCACGCCATCTGTACATCAGCAGACCCACCGACATGAGAATGAAGAATCCCATGTTGAAGACCAACATGCCGGTGATGCCGAGATCGACGAAGGAGTGGACCGAGAAGTCCGCTAACACACCCGAGCGGGTGAGGAAGGTGGCATAGACCACCAGCAGGAAGGCCGAGATCGCGAGCACCAGATTGAGGCGCCGGAACCGGTTGCGCCCCCGCTGCAGGAGCATCCCGTGGGTCAGCGCGAGGGTTGCGAGCCAGGGTACGAGGGAGGCATTCTCCACCGGGTCCCAACCCCAGTAACCGCCCCACCCGAGGGTTTCGTAGGCCCAGTAACCGCCGAGCATGATGGCCGTGCCAAGCGTGGCCAACCCCAACAGAACCCAGGGCATCGAGACCTTGGTCCATTCGTCGTAGCGCTGCATCCACAGGGCAGCGATCGCGAAGGCGAACGGGATACCCAATGCGGCGTAACCGATGAACATGATTGGCGGGTGGATCACCATCCACGGGTTCTGGAGCAGCGGGTTCAACCCCTGCCCGTCCATCGGAATCATGGCCGCGGTGAGCCCCTGGTGGAATCGGAAGGGATCCTGCCGTATCAGCAGCAAGAGCAGGGACAGCAGGGTCAGATTGTAGACCACCATCACCCGCGATTCGTACGCCCGGGCAAACCACATCAGCGGCACGCCGAGCAACGCCCCCCAGAAGATCCACAGGAGGAAGCTGCCCTCCTGTCCGCCCCAGAAGGTGGAGATCAGATAGTGCAAAGGCAGGAGGTTGTCGGAGTAGGCCCAGACATAGTGCAGCCGGTAGTCGTGCGTGACCAGCAGGTACATGAGGATGCCGGACGCCACCACCACCGCCGCGGTCATTAGCACGTAGCTCTGCCGTGCCGGAGAACGCCACCGCTCGGGCGCCTTGATCGACAACCAGTAGGTCACGGTGGACGCGAGGCCGGCAAGAAACGCCAACCACATCAGGATGGTTCCTGGGATATACATAAACTCTCCTATCCGATCGCGAGAGGGTTCAGTTGCAAACGGCTGCCCCAGGGGGGCGCCGGATTAAGTCTCGGATCCGTACGAGCGAACTTCGTCCTCGACGCCCTGGTATTTGGAGGGGCACTTCACCAGAATCTGTTCAGCGTGGAAGACGCCGTTGTCGTAATTGCCGACCGCGACGATCTGCACAGCCTCCTCGAAGTTGCCCGGCTTGACCCCGTCGTAGTGCACGACCATGGTGTCGCCGTCCTCCTCGACCAATGTGAAACGTAGCTCCTGCGACTCGTCGAGATACTCGGTGGTGTTCTCGACCAACCCGCCGGCAACCTGGACCTTGCGTGCAGAGTTGGCGGCCTCGGCGAAGCTGACGTACGGCGTCAGGTTCGACTTGAACGAGGTCGTCCCGTAGGCCAGAAAGGCCACAACCAACACGGCACCGACCGCATACCACACACGACGCTGGTGTCGTGGATCACTCATTCAGTCCTCCAAACGGCTCACCTTGCGGTCGAGCCGATAGACATATCCGAAAAGGCCGACCCAGATCATCAGGG
>Ga0164313_10001644_pt1 | contig 19796 bp, 16 predicted proteins | sample GuaBasSedimGuay4_FD_113735 | JGI IMG/M metagenome (GOLD analysis project Ga0164313, IMG submission 113735) | Subseafloor sediment microbial communities from Guaymas Basin, Gulf of California, Mexico - Guay4, Core 4569-4, 0-3 cm | ecosystem: Environmental > Aquatic > Marine > Hydrothermal vents... | reverse complement strand
GGAGAAATTCCCTTTCTCAACCTTAAAAGATAAAAAAGTAAATGGTTTAATTTATCCAAATTTGGAATCGGCAAATATTAGCTACAAATTGTTGAAAGAATTAAAAGGAGTTGAATCTATAGGGCCTATAATTATGGGCTTGAACAAACCAGTGCATTTATTGCAACTCGGAGCAAGTGTTGACGAAATAGTTAACATGGTATGTATCGCGGTTGTGGATGCACAAGAGAGGAGGAAAATTAAATAATAAAATATCGTACAACTTCATGATAACACATATTAGAGGAAAATTAGTTGAAAAAAATCCAAATAATGTCATTATAGAATGCAATGGAATAGGTTATATACTTCCTATCTCATTGCAAACCTTTTCCAATATCCCCGATAAAGAAAATATAAAGCTCCACACACATTTAATTATTCGTGAAGACGCTCATATTTTATTTGGGTTTTGGGAGCTAACGGAAAGAGAGATTTTTAAATTATTAATTTCCGTATCAGGGGTTGGACCAAGCACCGCCATTACCATGTTATCGTCTATGAATACTAAGGAAATACAACATGCTATTGCCTACGAAGATGTTGAAAAAATAAAATCTGTTAAAGGAATCGGCATTAAAACAGCACAACGTGTAATCGTTGATTTAAAAGATAAAATATTAAAAACCTACGATATATCAGAAGAATTATCTATTTCTAACAATACAATTAAAAATGAAGCGTTAACTGCATTAGAAGTGTTAGGATTTACAAGAAAAAAAGTAGATAATATCATACAAGTTATTTTACAGGATTCTCCAAATATAAAATTGGAAGAATTAATAAAAAGAGGGCTTAAAAACTTGTAAAATTTGATAAATAGCGATCAAGGCAAATATGAACTTCCCTTTATATTCGTTGTACTCTTATTTTGTACAACTGTACTTTCAGCTCAAATAAATTCCACCAATAATCAGACAACTTCCAGTACATCAGTAGGTTCTAGTTCAATAGACACAATTCAGCCTTTACCATACTCTTTTAATAACACCCAATCCGGAGGTCTTTTTTTAAAGAATTTTTCAAATCTTGAAGTTATTTACGATCCGGAAACCGGTAATTATATACTCCATGAAAAAGTTGGAGATTTTTATATAAAACATCCGATCCATATGACGGCCGAGGAGTATAAAGACTATCGTTTACAACGAGATATGTTGGAATATTCTAAATTAAAATTAGATGCAATTAGTGGGAAAACTAAAAATAGTATTGACGAGCAAAAAAACTTATTACCCACCTACTATGTAAATTCTAATTTTTTTGAAAGTATTTTTGGAGGAAATACAATCGAAGTAAATCCACAAGGGTCTATTCTGATAAAAATGGGGATCATTAGCCAAAAAGTTGAAAACCCTCAATTATCTGAAAATAACAGACAGAGCACCACTTTTGATTTCGACCAGGAAATAAGTGTAAGTTTAAATGCTAAAATTGGGCAGAGATTAAGCGTATCGGCAAATTTTGATACCCAATCTACATTTAATTTTCAAAATATGGTCAAAATAGAATATACACCCACTGAAGACGATATCATTCGTAAAATTGAAATTGGTAACGTATCTATGCCCCTAAGAAATTCATTAATAACAGGAGCTCAAAACCTTTTTGGAGCTAAGGTTGAACTGCAATTTGGAAAAACATCAGTAACTGGAATCTTTTCTCAGCAACGCTCTGAAGTTAGAACCGTTGCTGCTCAAGGGGGTTCCGGTATAACCGAATTTGAATTCAGAGCGAGCAATTATGATCCAAACAGACACTATTTTTTAGCACAGAAATTTAGAGATAATTATAACGATGCATTGGTCAATTTCCCTCTGATAAACAGTTCAACCAACATATCACAGATCGAAATTTGGATTGTCAACAGAAACTCAACTACACAAAATACACGAAATATTGTTGCGCTTGCTGATCTAGCTGAGAATAATCCGGTAAATATTGGACCCGCCAATGTAATTCCAAATCCTGGAGAGCAAGATCCTTCCAATGAAGCAAATAATTTAAATGACTTATTAACTCTTAACAATCCAATACGAGATATATCAACTGTTAAACAAGCTCTTGCCCCTTATAATATGAGACAGGGAAGAGACTACTCCGTGCTGGAAAATGCCATTAAACTGGTTGAAGGAATTGATTTTACATTAAATGCTCAATTAGGATATATTTCGATGAACCGTAGATTGGCAGAGAGTGATGTATTAGCTGTTGCTTATGAGTATACTGAAGGGGCAAATGTGTACAAAGTTGGTGAGTTCTCCAGCGATGGTATTGTTGCCCCGGACAATCTGGTCGTGAAATTACTGAGAAGTGAAATTATCATTACTGATATTCCACTATGGGATTTGATGATGAAAAATGTTTATCAGATTCCCGGAGCCTTTCAAATTCAAAAAGAAGGATTTCGTTTGTCTTTACTTTATCAAGATGACGAAACAGGTGAACCACTAAATATGCTTCAAAATGCAAAGACCCCGGACATAAATGATAAAACGATCTTAAATTTGATGCGGTTGGACAGATTGGATCAAAACAATAATATCTCCATCGAAGGGGACGGTTATTTTGATTTTGTTGAAGGCATAACGATAAGGCCCCAAAAAGGATATTTGATTTTTCCAACCATTGAACCATTTGGTAAAGATTTAGATGAGCAACTTTTACCAGAAGATGATATTTATGTTTTTAATGAATTGTATGATCGAACAGTAGATGAGGCAAAAAATCAATACCAACAAAAGGATAAATATTTTATAAAGGGCTATTTTAAATCGGAAGGAGCAAGTGGAATTCCGTTAGGAGCATTTAATATACCAAGGGGCTCTGTTGTTGTTACTTCAGGAGGTAGAGAATTGATAGAGGGCGTTGATTATGTGGTTGATTATAATATTGGAAATGTTCAAATAATTAATCCCGCTTTACTTGGTTCCGACGTGCCTATTCAAGTATCTGTTGAAAATAATATTGGGTTCAATCAACAAAGACGCAGATATTGGGGTGTTGATGTGTTACATGTTTTTTCTGATAAATTAGCAGTTGGTGGTACAATCATCAACATGAACGAAAAACCTTTGACACAGAAAGCTCAATATGGCACTGAACCGGTAAACAATACAATTTTTGGCGCATATTTGAATTATAGAACCGAAGTACCCAAACTTACCAAATGGATAAATAAATTACCCAATATTGATACTGATGCCCCTTCACATTTTTCTATACGTTCTGACCTTGCTTATTTATTACCTGGAACACCTTCAGGAATTGATCTGGATGGTGAAGCAACATCTTATATAGATGATTTTGAGGCAGCTCAAATTCCCTTAGATATGAAGGCTCCAAAACAGTGGTTTATGGCAGGTACTCCTAAGGGTCAAACAGGGGATCTTGATTTTAACAATGGTATTTTAGCTCCGGGTTTACCGGAAGAATTAAGATCTGGTGCGGAAAGATCAAAACTTAGCTGGTATAATATAGATCGAATATTTTATGGTTCATCACTTAGACCTGAAAATATTGATAGTGAAGAATTATCCAGGGCAGAAGTTAGAGAGGTTTTATATAGTGAATTGTTCCCTGAAGTTGATTTAGATGTGACACAATCAAATATTATTAGAACTTTTGATCTGGCTTATTACCCCTCAGAAAGAGGATCTAATAATTATGATGATAGTTTTGATAATGGGGGGAAATATCCTAATCCTGAAGATAGGTGGGGAGGAATCACAAGAGCGCTTACAACCACAAATTTCCAACAGGCTAATATTGAGTATGTGCAATTTTGGTTGATGGATCCCTATGAAAATTACTCCATGACACCTGAGGAAGGAGCACCAATAATTCCACCCACAAGTAGTGATTTTAAAGGAGAATTATATTTTAATTTTGGCAATATTTCCGAAGACGTTTTAGACGATGAAAGAAAAATGTTTGAAAACGGACTGCCAATTGATGGGAATCAAATTCCCGGGGTCAATGTTGATGTCACACCATGGTCATCTGTTCCTACTGATCAGTCTCTCATTTATGCCTTCACAGAAAGTGATGAGGCCCGGATCAATCAGGATCTTGGGTTGGATGGTATAAATGATGTTGACGAAAGTAGTAAATATGAAGAATTTGGTGCAGATTTTGGTTCTGACCCGTCTGCAGATAATTATCATTTTTTTAGAGGTTCAGACTATGATGCAGAAGATGCCAGCATATTAACGAGATATAAAGAATTTAATCTAACTCAAGGTAATTCACCAACTCTTAACAATTCAACTGAGAGCTATCCCACTTCATCAACTTCTTTTCCGGATGTTGAAGACCTTAATAAAGATCAAACCATGAATGATAGTGAGATTTATTACCAATATAAAGTATCTCTTAATCAAGAGGATTTTATTGTAGGAGAAAATTATATTTTCGATAAAAGAGTAACTACTGTAAATTTGGCTGATGGGAGTACACAAAACACTACTTGGTATCAATTTAGAATTCCAATCTCAACACCGGAGGATCCTGATAATATTATTAATGGCATGTCTGGATTCACATCGATTAGATTTATGCGAATGTTCTTGACAAAATTTAGCATCCCAGTGGTGTTGCGTTTTGGAGAATTAGAATTAGTGAGAGGAGATTGGAGAAGATATGGAAGAACATTGAATGACGCCATTAATCCTCCACAAGATCTAACACAAATTGACAATCAAAACTTTCAATCCGGTGTAGTTAATATTGAAGAAAATGAAGATAAAGATCCTATCCCATATGTTCTGCCGCCAGGAATAACCCGAGAACGCCTACAAGGAACTACTACAATTCAGCAACAAAATGAACAATCTGTTACTCTCAAAATAACAGATTTAGAGCCTGGTGATACCAGAGCTATTTTTAAAAATACAACATTCGATATAAGAATGTATAAAAACTTAAAAATGTTTCTTCATGCTGAAAGTGTTATCAATAGTGTTGAAGTGAGAGATGATGAATTATTGGCAATTGTTAGATTGGGAAGTGATCCTGATGATAATTATTATCAAATAGAAATACCCTTAAAAATTACGCCTTTTGGATCTACCACGGCAGAAGAAATTTGGCCTGAAGAAAACAACATAGATGCAGCAATAAAAGATTTTGGACAACTCAAATTGGAAAGATCTGATCTGGGTTTACCTGCAAATGAAATTTTTCCCAAACCTGAACCCGGAGAACCTGTGGAGTACAGGATTAGAGTTAAAGGAAATCCTAATTTATCAAATATTCGAACGATAATGCTAGGGGTGAAAAACATATCAACTTCACCTAAAACTATGGAATTATGGTATAATGAATTGAGAGTTGCTAATTTTGATGATAAACCAAGCTGGGCCGCAGTTGCCAATGCCGACTTAAATTTTGCTGATTTTGCAGATGTTTCGGTATCCGGAAGTATGCATACCATAGGATTTGGATCTTTAAATGAAACGGTTAACGAGCGTAGTCTGGACGAAAAAAAACAATACGACATAATATCAAATATCAACATTGGACAATTATTACCGAAGAAGGCAAGCGTAAGTATCCCAATAAATTTTAGTTATGGTGAAGCATTTAGTTTGCCAAAATATGATCCACAATATCAGGACGTGTTATTTGACAAAGATAAAAGTGACGTTGAAGCTGCTCTGGATTATACAAAAAGGAAAAGTATCAATCTAATTAATGTTAGAAGGAACAAAACTCAATTTGACAAAAAATCAAATTTTTATGGAGTAGAAAATTTTTCTGTATCTTATTTATATAGCGAACTATATCATAGAGACTATAACATACAAAAGTTTATAGACCAAAAAGTACGAGCTTCCGCCAATTATAATTACACCTTTAAGCCAAAATCACTGGAACCTTTTAAAAATTCTCAATCACTCTCTGACAAACCATACCTTCAATTTATAAAAGATTTCAATATTAATTTTGTTCCTACTTCTTTATCCATTAATTCAAATATTATTAGAAATTACAACGAGCAGTTGGCACGCCCCCTAGTGGACAATCTACCCCAACTTCCAACTCTGACACAAAGAAATTATAATTTCGATTGGGATTATTTATTGGCATATAATATTACAAAATCGATACAATTTACTTTTAGAGCGCTTAATACATATGTTAATGATGACTTGGATGGTGAAAATATTCAATTGCATGAAAACTTTTTTTCTGTTGGCAGACCGGAACATTATCATCAAACTTTTAATGTAACCTACAATATTCCCTTTGATAAAATGCCTGTTTTAACATTTATTAATGGCTCTTATAATTATACAGCTGATTACGATTGGCAGGCGCCATCTTTAACGAATATAAGTGCAATCGGCAATACTATTCAAAATGCAAATACACACACCTTTACTACAGATATGAATATGGATTTACTCTATCGATATATCGGTTTTGATAAATTTTTCACTAAAAAGAAATCCGCTGTTGTAAGTCCAAATAGTGATGAAGTGAAAGATACCAAGAAAAAAGTTCCAAGAAACAGGTCTACAGGACAAAAAATTGGCAGAGTTGGTATTGATATCATTACCATGGTTAAGAACATACGTCTTTCTTATTCCGAAAATAACGGAACATTTTTGCCAGGATATATACCCGAATCCGGTTTTTTAGGATTGAATGATTATTCTGGAAGTTTTGCGCCTACTTTTGGATTTGTTTTTGGTAGTCAGGCAAATATATTGAATAGAGCTCTTGAAAACGGATGGTTGCTTTCAAGGGATGTTAGCGACAACTATTATGCAAAAAACTATAGTGAATCTCATTATGATAAATTGGATTATTCCATGAGTCTAAAGCCTGCTCGTTATCTGGATATAGAACTTTTCGGCAACAGAACTTTTACTTCAAGTTTCGTACGTCAACTGGATATAATAGACGATTCGTTCAATGATACACCTATAAATGAAATTGGTAATTTCAGCATCTCCTATTTTATGTTTGGAACATCCTTAATGGGAGAAGATAATAGTTTTGATAAATTTAAAGAATACAGATCAACTGTTGCCCAGAGGTTGGCTGATGAAACCGGTGGTAATATAGATGGTTTTGGGAGTACCAGTCAGGACGTTGTAGTGCCCTCATTTATAGCTGCCTATTCAGGTAGAAATGCAAGTACCATTCAATTGACTGCTTTTAGAAATACACCAATACCGAATTGGAGAATTACTTATCAAGGATTGATTTCTATTCCTTTTATAAAAAGTAATTTTAGAAGCTTCACACTGGAGCATAGTTATCGATCTATTTATTCTATACTTTCTTTCACCAATAATTTGGAATACGATGCAAATGACCCCTTTGGAGATAGTAACAGAGATATTCAAAACAATTTCAATTCCAAAGATCTATATACTGGTATAAATCTCATCGAGGAATTTTCACCTTTATTAAAAGTTGATTTAAGAATGAAAAATTCCTTTTCTTTACGCGCTGCTTATAATAAGGATAAAGCGATGAACTTAAATATATCCAACAATTCGATCACAGAAATTTCAGGGAGAGAAATTGTTTTCGGAATGGGCTATAGGTTAAAAAATATAAGCATGAAATTTAATACAGGAAATAAAAAAACAACTTTTAGAGGAGATATAAATTTTAAGGCGGACATTGGAATACGGAAGAACCTTACTGTAATTCGAACTTACGCCATTACTGATGTGATTGAAAACGATCAAATAACAGGTGGTCAGAATTTAATTTCCGTAAAATTCCTAGTAGATTATTCTTTAAACAAAAATTTACTCACATCCTTTTACTTTGATTATAATAAGAGTAGTTTTGCAATCTCTACCACTTATCCAAGGAGATCTATAAACACAGGAATAAGTCTTAGATATATTATAGGGAATTAACTTTAAAATTAATAAAATGAACATACCAGATGGTTTAAAATACACGAAAGATCATGAATGGATTAAAATTGAAGATGATATTGCAACGGTAGGAATTACAGATTTTGCCCAATCTGAACTCGGTGATATTGTTTATGTCGATATTGATACAGTAGATGAAAACATAGATCAAAATGAAATATTTGGAAGTGTTGAGGCTGTAAAAACCGTATCAGATTTATTTATGCCTTTGGGTGGTGAAATAATTGAATTTAATGAATTTCTTGAAGAGGCACCAGAGTCGGTGAATGGCGATCCTTATGGAAAGGGATGGATGATTAAAATTCAAATGACAGATAAGTCGCAAATTGAAGGTCTACTGGATGCTGAAGCATATAAAGAAATTATTGGAGTCTAATCTATTGACTATTGCAATTATTGCCACACTAGTAGTTGCAATACTTAGTTTAACAGCAATTCCAAAAATTAATTTGGGTCTGGATATAAAGTCCGGGGATAAATTTTTACACATACTGGCATACTTCACCTTGAGTACCGTATGGTTTTTTGCCTTACAAAAAAAAATGAGCAATCTTTATTCCAGGATTGCGCTGATTTTATCTCTAGTTATCTATGGCATTATTCTTGAGGTTTTGCAAGGTGGATTAACAAATTATCGTACGGGAGATTTTTATGATGCCATTGCCAATACCATAGGTGTTTTGCTCGCTGTCTTGGTAATTAATAGACTCATAAGCTTGTTTAAGGCATTTTAAAAATTAATCCTTGTTTTTGTACTGATTTATTCGTTAAATTAGCATTTCTTAAAATTTACTACTATGGAAGTCAAAAAAAACCCTAAAGCAAATCTTGAAAATCACAATAAGCAATTCATGTTACTCGGTTTGGCACTTGCCTTATTAGTAATTTATATAGGAATTGAGTGGAAAACATTTGATAGAAATATAGGTGATCTTGGTTTAGCCAATTTAGAGGTAGAAGAAGAAATAGAAATTCCGATTACAGAGAGAATACAGGAAATTAAACCGCCACCGCCACCGCCACCAGCACCTGAAAAAATAGAAATAGTTGAGGATGAGGAGGAAATAGAAGAAACCGTGCTTGAAAGTACAGAAACTGATGAATCTGAAGCGATAGAAGTAGAAGAAATTGAAGAAGTTGAAGAAGAAGAGGAAATAGATGATGTACCCTTTGCAATTATTGAAGAAGTACCTGTCTACCCCGGGTGTAAGGGAAGCAATGCCGAAAAGAAAAAATGTTTTTCAGCCGCTATTCAAAAACATGTTAATAGAAAATATAACACTGGTTTGGCTGGGGATCTGGGCTTAGCACCTGGTAAAAAGAGAGTGTTTGTTATGTTTAAAATTGATAAAAAAGGTAAAATTGTAGATGTAAGAGCTAGAGGGCCTCATGCACGATTGGAAAAGGAAGCAATTAGAGTAATATCGTTACTTCCTGATATGACTCCCGGTAAGCAACGTGGTAGATCCGTAGGTGTAAAATACACTTTACCAATTACTTTAATTGTTGAATAATTAATTAATTTAAAAAGAAAAGGATCCAATCAAATGATTGGATCCTTTTCTTTTTATGCGCTATTCCCAACATAAGATATTTCTAGCCAAACAATATAGTGACAAATGTCATTGTTTTAAACTGAATTGAATCGTAACTTTAGTTTTAATTAAAACAATTTAGTCATGTTAGTTAATAAATCAAAAAAAGCTAGAATAGAAAGCTACAGTAAAATTTTCTTCCAACTTGGACTTATTTTGGCTTTACTTGTTGTTTACCTATCGATTGAATGGAAGAGCTTTGATAGATATGTAAGTGATCTGAATATGGTAAGTTTTCAAGATGAAGATGTTGAAGACATTCCAATTACGGAGAGAATTATTGAGATCAAACCTCCTCCTCCTCCTCCACCGGCTCCTGAAAAAATTCAAATCGTTGCCGATTTAGAAGAGATTGAAGAAACAGTACTGGAATCTACGGAGACTGACGAAACTGAAGCAATTGAAATAATTGAAATTGAAAACATTGAAGAGGTTGAAGAAGAAGAAATTGTAGAAAACATACCCTTTGCGATTGTTGAGGAAGTACCTATATATCCTGGCTGTAAAGGGACTAAAGCACAAAAAAGACAGTGTTTACAGGATAAAATCAAAATACATGTAAATAAAAAATATAACTTGGACCTTCCACAAGAACTTGGGCTGTCACCAGGCAAGAAAAAAGTATTTGTTCTATTTAAAATTGATAAGAATGGAAATGTCACTGATGCGAGGGCAAGAGGTCCTCATAAGAGATTAGAAAAAGAAGCGATTAGGGTTGTTAATCTTCTTCCTAAAATGACACCGGGCAAACAAAGAGGAAGGTCAGTGAGCGTTTCTTATACCCTGCCAATCACTTTAATTGTAATCCAATAAATATTGAATTAAGGCATTTATCGAGGGATGAAATTATAGACAAAAAAAGCCCGCTAAAAATTTTAGCGGGCTTTTATGATATAACACTTACCTTATTAACTTATCATTTTTATTATAAAATTGATATTTTAGATATGGAAAAGCATCTCTAGGTATTATTTTAATCCACTTTTTATATTTCAAAAACCATTCAAATTGAATCGATTTTATTCCTTTAGTAATGTGAGAAGCAATAAATGTATGCACATGTAATGCAATACCATTTGTATTATCTTTCATCATTAGCTTATCTAAATCAGATTCAATTTTCTCAATTAAGAGAATGGGTGGTTCTACTTCTCCATTCTTATTTGGATTGTCTTCATTTGTCTTGATGACTCGTTCTGGTCTTACTCGTTGACGAGTAATTTGAACTAACCCAAATTTACTTGGAGGTAAAATCTTGTGTTTTGTACGTGACGACTTCATTTCATTTCTCAAATGTTCATAAAGCTGCTTTCTGTGATCTGCCAAATGCATATCTATAAAGTCAACAACTATAATCCCACCCATATCACGCAGTTGCAACTGCCGTGCAATCTCTGTAGCTGCAATTAAGTTAACTTGCAAAGCAGTATCCGCCTGAGAATTGGCTTTATTTGATCGATTTCCACTATTCACGTCAATTACATGCAACGCTTCAGTGTGTTCGATAATTAAATAGGCTCCCTTTCTCATGGAAACAGCCATACCAAATGAAGCTTTTATTTGCTTTTCAATACCGTAAAAATCAAAAATTGGATTTCTTGATTTATAGTATTTTGCAATTGACTCCTTTTCTGGCGCAATTCTTTGTAAATATTCTTTAATTTCTTGATGTAGAGATATGTCATTAGTAACTATACTCGTAAATGAACTATTAAAAACATCTCTTAATATTGAGGAAGCTCTGTTCATTTCTGACAAAACTTTTTGCGGAGCTCGGGCATTTTTTATTTGCTTGCACATATTCAACCAGATCTGTAATGAATTTTGCAAATCTCTATCCAGTTCTGCAACCTTAATATCTTTTGCTACTGTTCTTAAGATAACCCCAAAACCCTTTGGTTTAATGCTCTTAGCAAGTCTTTTTAATCGTTCTTTTTCGTGTGAATTAGTAATTTTTTGTGATACCGATACACGATCCGAAAAAGGAACTAAAACTAAATATCTCCCTGCAATTGAAAGCTCCGAACTAATGCGCGGTCCTTTTGTTGATATCGGTTCTTTTACTACTTGAACCAACAAATTCTGACCTGCTTTTAATACATCGTCGATTTTTCCATTTTTGTCAATATCTTTCTCAAAACGGAAATTCTTTAAAGTGAATTCTTTTCTATTACCTGTGCTTATTTGTTGTGTGAATTTTTTTAATGACGACAATTGAGGTCCTAAATCATGATAATGCAAAAATGCATCTTTCTCACTTCCTACATTAACAAATGAGGCGTTTAACCCCGATAATGTTTTCTTTATTTTCGCTTGAAAAATATCTCCAACTGAAAATTTGTTGTCTATCGTTTCATTATGTAATTCAACAAGTCTACCATCCTTTAATAAGGCAAAATCTATATCAGAGGAATTCGATCTAATAATTAATTCTGTTTTCACTCTGTAATGTTTTTACTCCCGCCAATTTTTAAAACGAAGATATCGTTTATTTTATCGTGGGATAGATTAATAATTTTACCACAGGTTATTATTGCGATAATAACCAATAAAATTTGCTTTTTTTTTAAACAAATTTCTATGTCAAAGAACTTAATAACCTAAAAGAATAAATAAAATAGGTGAATTTCACCTATTTACTTTTTCTTTTTATGTCTGTTTTGTCTACTTCTTTTCTTACGTTTATGCGTAGAAATTTTACTTCGTTTTCTTTTTTTACCACTTGGCATAATTAAACTGAATTATTTGATTTTTATTATGTTACAGGAACATTTTTTTTAATACTCTCAACAAATACTTTAGCTGGTTTAAATGCCGGTATGTGATGTGCAGGGATTTTTATTGTTGTATTCTTAGAAATATTTCTACCTGTTTTTTCCGCTCTTTGCTTAACAATAAAGCTTCCAAAACCTCTTAAATATACATTATTACCTTGATTTAAAGAATCTTTTACTTCTACCATTAAATCTTCTACTACTCTTAAAACATCACCTTTCTCAATTCCTGATTTTTCTGAAATGTTTGCTACTATTTCTGCTTTTGTCATTTTTATAAATTTAATATGTTATTTACTCATTATTTGAGTCGGCAAATATAATACATTTAATCAATTTCATAAAGCTAAATGATTAAAATTTAATTAGATAAAATTATTGTACTATTGCAAAATGGGTACAATCGATGCTTTTTCTAAAACATTAAATACCTGGTATTTAAAAAATAAACGAGATTTACCTTGGCGAAAGACTATAGATCCTTATATTATTTGGTTATCAGAAATTATACTTCAACAAACCCGAGTGTCTCAAGGTACCGCATATTTTTTGAAATTCAGTAATAAGTATTCCGATGTAAATTCATTGGCAAGTGCTAGCGAAGAAGAAATATTAAAACTTTGGCAGGGACTTGGATATTATTCCCGGGCAAGGAACCTGCATAAAACTGCCATCCATATTTCCGAAAAATGTAATGGTGTTTTTCCTGACAATTATACAGATTTATTAAAACTCTATGGGATTGGTGACTATACTGCCTCAGCAATTGCCTCCATCTGTTTTAATAAGGCCACCGCAACGGTTGATGGAAACGTCTTTAGGTTCTTATCAAGGAAGTTTGGTATTTATACAGCCATTGACTCTAGTGAAGGTATTAAAGAATTTAAGAGTCTTGCACAAATATTGCTGGATAAAAAAAATCCCGGAGATCACAATCAGGCCCTAATGGAATTTGGTGCACTTATTTGTACACCGAAGAATCCGAAGTGCAATGAATGCCCATTTAGTGAAAGTTGTTATGGGAAAAATAAAGAGGTTATCGGAAAACTCCCTCAAAAATATAAAAATATAAAAATTAAAAATCGACATTTTAACTATCTGGTATTCCTAAATCAAAGCAACAGGACTTTTGTACAGCAAAGAAATGGTAAAGACATTTGGAAAAACCTATATGAATTTCCCTTGATCGAATCTAACTCTGAAATGGATTTCAATGACCTAATATGTAATCAAACTTTTCAACTACACTTAGTTGACAAAACGTATCACGTTTCAAAATACAATCCAAAACCTCTAATACACAAACTTACACACCAATACCTGTACTGTACCTTTTGGATTATAAATACAAATCTTGAAAAAAGTAAATCAATTGCATGGGAAAATCTGAATAACTTTGCGGTTCCAACTTTAATACAAAACTTTATTGATAATTATAAAAAAAGTGATTATTTTTTATAGTATATTTGACTCTAAACTATTTTTTTTATGGCAAATTCTTTGAACAAGGCTATGTTGATTGGTCATTTAGGTGATGAAGTAAAAATGCATTATTTTGAAGGTGGAAATTCTATTGGAAGATTCCCTGTAGCCACAAATGAAAGCTATACTAACAAGCAAACTGGCGAGAGAATAACAACCACAGAATGGCATAACGTAGTTGTTCGTAATAAATTAGCTGAAATATGTGAAAAATATTTGAGTAAAGGAGATAGAGTATACGTTGAAGGAAGAATTAAAACAAAACAATGGGAACAAGATGGTCTTAAGAGATATACTACTGAAATACATGCTACTGAAATGAACTTTTTAACAACTAAAAAGGATCTAAACAATCCCTCATCCACCGAGACAATACCAAGTACTGATGAACCAATTCAAAAAAATGGCAACAGCGAAAAAAAATCTGATGATTTGCCCATTTAAATATTAACTAAATTAATTATCATTGGATCCTGAACCCGCGAGTACTTTTTTAATTTTAGATTTAGATTGGTCGTCCATTATCGGCATTTTTTCATTAGTTGTATTATTGATTTTGTCTGCAATCATCTCTGGTACAGAAGTGGCTTTTTTTTCACTTTCAAAATCCGTATTGGAAGAGCGAGAATCTAATGAAAACAAAGAGCTTATTGTCGAATTACTAAACGATCCAAAAAAACTATTAGCTACAATTCTTATTTCAAATAATTTCATAAATATCCTTTTTATTCTTCTATTTGCATATTTAGGCGATCAGTTTTTTAGTAATATCTCTCCTCCCATTTTAAAATTTTCAGTTGAAATAATTTTAGTTACCTTCTTAATTTTATTATTTGGTGAGGTACTACCTAAGGTTTACGCGAATAGAAATTCTTATGAATTTGCATCAAGAGTAGTAAAACCCATATCGTTTTTAAATTCTTTTTTATCATTTTTGAGCTTTCCATTACTAAAATTAACTGGATTGGTAGAAAAGAGGTTGAGCAAAAAACAATCTGAGTTCTCAGTTGAAGTACTTTCACAGGCATTGGAACTGACCTCAAAGGGTGCAACAACCATGGCTGAAAAGAAAATTCTTCAAGGTATCGTTAATTTTGGAAATACTGAAACAACTCAAGTCATGTGCCCTCGAATGGATATTTTCGCACTTCCATTGGATGAAGATTATACCACTGTTTTGAAAAAAATAGTCGATTCAAGACACTCACGTATTCCTGTTTATGATGAAAATATCGATAATATAGTAGGTGTACTATACGCGAAAGATTTAATCCCATATATTCATCAAAAAAAATTTGAATGGAATAAGATTATTAGAGAAGCATTTTTTGTTCCTGAAAATAAAAAGTTAGATGATTTATTAAAAGAGTTTCAAGATATGAAAAACCATTTAGCAATTGTTGTGGATGAGTACGGTGGCACCTCTGGTTTGATAACCCTGGAAGATATAATCGAAGAAATTGTGGGCGACATCTCCGATGAATTTGACCAAGATGATATATCTTACTCAAAAATTGATAAATACACTTATATTTTTGAAGGAAAAACAGTGCTAAAAGATTTTTATAAAGTACTTCAAATTGATGAAAGTGATTTTGAAAACAACAAGGAGGAAGCTGAAACCATAGCTGGATTTATATTAGAAATTACAGGTAAATTTCCTAAAAAAAACGAGTCAATTTCATTCCATGGAATAACTTTTAAAATAGAGTCTATGGACAAAAAAAGAATCAAACAAATTAAAGTAACTTTACCTAAGTAAATTAAAATGGATTTTAATCAAAACCGAATGGCATATCTTTTTTTAGCAATTATTGGGCTCATCTTTATTTCATGTAAAGAAGATGTTCTACCTAAACCAAAGGCCCAGTTGAGATTAGAATATAAGATTCCACAATATTCTTTAATCAAAACAAATTGTCCTTATCAATTTGAATATTCTACAGAATCCTTTCCTAGAATAAATCAGAAATGTTGGATAAACATTGAGTACCCTAAACTAAACGCATCAATAAAATTAACCTACCGACCAATTGAAAATAACCTGAACGAATTATTTCTAGAATCGGAAAAACTAACTTTTAACCATGCCATAAAAGCGGATGGTATAACTTCAGTCCCATATATTAACAGAGATAAAAAGAAATATGGTGCTATTTATGAAGTGACCGGAAATGCAGCTTCACCCCTACAATTTCATATTACAGATAGCACGAATAATTTTATCACAGGAGCTGTTTATTTCAATGTACAACCAAATTACGATTCTATAATTCCTGCTATAAAATATTTGCAAAATGATCTCGTACATTTAATGGAAAGCCTGGAATGGAAACAGCAAAAGAACTAGACAAAATTTGAAACAAGCATACAGATATACTAAAACAATTAGAGTTTGGCTTGTTATTGGCCTGCTTATGCTAATTGGCCAGGTTGTACTCGGAGGAATTACTCGATTGACAGGATCTGGCCTGTCCATTACCAGCTGGGATATTATAACCGGTATTTTTCCACCAATAGGTAAACAACAGTGGCTTGAAGCCTTCGAATTATACAAAAACACACCTCAATATCATAAAATTAATTCCGATTTTACTTTACGGGATTTCAAAATTATATATTTTTGGGAATATCTGCATCGCTTATGGGTAAGAGTTTTAGGCCTGATATTTTTGATCCCCTTTATTATTTTCCTCCTTCGTAAAAAAATTAATTTTTACTTGGTAAAAAGATTATTAATAGTTATTTTTTTTACCGGTCTAACGGCCTCTGCCGGATGGATAATGGTGATGAGTGGCTTGGTTGATCGTCCCTGGGTAAACGCCTATAAACTAACTATACATTTTATTCTGGCAATTTTAACTCTTGGAGCAATGACCTGGGTTTTATCGGATGTTTACCGTTTAGAAAACAGAAGTCAGAAAAATGAAAATAAATTTGTCGGCATTTTAATTGTAATAACTTTTATCCAAATGATTTTTGCAGGATTAATGTCTGGAATGAAAGCTGGTCTGTATTATCCTTCATGGCCTTTGATGAATGGAAAAGTTATACCGGGAGTGTTACTAAATTTATCTAATTGGAATTGGAAGAATATGACCAATTATGACAATTTTGATTTTGCTCCGGCCTTAGTTCAATTTATTCATAGATTGTTAGCTTATATAATTCTGGCTCTCACTATTTATTTCTATTTTAAAAAAAGAAATACGATGTACACAAGAGCAATTAAATGGCTGACAACTACTTATGTCTTGGTATATGTACAGGTCCTGTTGGGAATTTTAACTTTGATAAACATAAAAACCAGAATACCCATGTTTTATGCTATTTTACATCAACTAACCGGAATATTATTTTTATTGAGCCTGTTATTCCTATTCTTTTCCCTTAGAAAAAAACATCTATATAAGGCATAAAAAAACTACCCTTCAGGTAGTTTTCATTAATTTAAAATGGTGAATTAATGCTAAGCTTTGCAACTGCCGTCACACGATTTTCCATTTTTAGAACATTTACCTTCACATTTTTTAGCCATTCCTTCTGACATTGTCTCCACAGAATCAATCACTTTTTCTGTATCGGTTTTCTCTGAATCAATTGCTGCACTTTTGTCATCGACAACATCAGCCACTTTTTCTTGACTTGTGTCTACAACTTCTTGAGCATCTTTTTGAACATCCTTTTTTGTTTCGTTACACGAAACCGTAATTAAACTAACAATAGCGATTGTCAATAATCCCTTAATCAATTTCATAGTTATATTTTTTAGTTAAAAATTTATAGTGGGACAAATAACGTAATTTATAGTTTATAAATCAAAAAAACAATGAAATATTAATTATACCCTTCTCTTAATTTTACTTATATAGTACTTATTTACAGATAGTTATAATAAATATATAAATTTTAGGCATAAAAAAACCAGTAAAGATGAACTTCACTAGTTTTAGTTAATTTATTAGTGGATTACCATTAAAACCGGCAAATTTACACCAGATTATTGGTTATCTTACATTACCGAAAACGTAAGAGGTAAAATAAAAGAAACACTTACAGGTTGACCTTCTTCTGTTGCTGCTGTCATTATTGGTAATAGATCAATAACTCGGATCACCTCCTTATCCATATCTTTATGCGCACCCTGAACTTTCAAAACAGATGTTTTTCCAGTTTTATCAATTTTTATCAGCGCTCTTAGTTTATGTTCACCTGGTTTTAAACCCAGATCTGCAGCACGATCAGCGTTGTAATTCTTTTTTAAATGCTTGATAAAATTTTCTCTTGAACATGCTCTAATTTCTTCAACAGACCCTTCACAACCCGGATAAATCACAGGAGTATCCGCCATGGCCTCAGCTATTACTCCTTCTACTTCTATTTCCTCTAAACCCACAGTTGACGATTCTACTCCCACTGCAGGTGCAGCAGTTTCTGCAACTACCACAGTTTCAGTACCTCCATCACTTTCTTCTACAACAACAGCTTCAGTAGCTCCTCCAGCTTCCCCAGCTTCTTCAACAACAACCGTTTCTTCAACAGCATCCATTTCCTCATTCACTTCTTCTTTTTTGGTTTCTTTACATGATATACTGATTACGCTAATCAATACAAACATTAATAAGGTTTTAATTAATTTCATAGTTTAATATTATTTTAGTTAATTATTTAATTACTAACAAATAACGTGATTTTTTAAATACTATCAAAGGCGCTTCTCAATTTTTATTAATTTCTAATATCACATTGAGCAGGCTAAACAACAATCTTGGTTTTATCTAAAATATAGCAAATTATAACAAATATATATCGCTCAATCACTTTCTGAATTTTCAGGAATAATATAATATAATTTGTAAATTTGAAAACTAATCTATCGATATGTTTACAAGTTTAATAAACCTCCCAACTTATGACGCCACAGGTGTTAAAGAACGGGTTGATAGGTTTTGCAAGCGTAGTATTAAAAATAAATCTAAAATTGAAGGATTAAAACTTGCTCTGAGTATGATAGATCTGACAACACTTGAAGGTAAAGATACCTCTGGGAAGGTTGAACAATTATGCTATAAGGCAATGCATCCCCATGATTCCTTAAAAGATATTCCCACTGTTGCCGCAATTTGTGTATACCCCTCTTATGTGCGAACTGCGAAAAATGCATTACTGGGAAGCGATATTCAAGTTGCCTCTGTTGCAACCGCCTTTCCAAGTGGCCAATCTAGTTTGGATGTAAAATTAGATGAGACGAAATTTGCAGTGGCGGAGGGTGCAGATGAAATTGATATGGTAATTTCAAGAGGGCAATTTCTTGCGGGTAACTATCAATACGTATATGATGAAATTGCGAGCGTGAAAGAGGCTTGTGGGAAAGCTCACTTAAAAGTAATTTTGGAAACCGGTGAACTAGATACACTTGATAATATCAGAAAGGCAAGTGAAATTGCGATGCTTGCAGGAGCAGATTTCATAAAAACCTCAACAGGGAAAATTCAACCTGCAGCAACTATGCCTGTTACATATGTAATGTTAGAGGCAATTAAGGAGTTTTACCTAAAAACAGGCAAAAAGATTGGAATGAAACCTGCCGGAGGAATTTCAACTTCAAAAATTGCCTTGCAATATTTGGTCATGCTGAATGAAGTGTTAGGGCAAGAGTGGATGGATAAAAAATACTTCAGGTTTGGCGCAAGTAGTTTAGCCAATGATATTCTGATGCAATTGATGAAAATCGAAACGGGAATGTACCAATCCTCAAATTATTTTTCAAAAGATTAATCATGACAAAAAAAGGAAATAAAGATATATTTAAAACATCATGGTCCTACGATCAAGCACCTGAAAGTACTGATCATATTCAAATTAATAAACAATACGAATTATATATTGAGGGGAAATTTAGAAAACCTGACCTGGGAAATTATTTTGACACGATCAATCCATCAAATCATCAAAAAATAGCCAAAATAGCTGAAGCTACGTCTAAAGATGTTGATATG
>Ga0164313_10001642_pt1 | contig 19814 bp, 17 predicted proteins | sample GuaBasSedimGuay4_FD_113735 | JGI IMG/M metagenome (GOLD analysis project Ga0164313, IMG submission 113735) | Subseafloor sediment microbial communities from Guaymas Basin, Gulf of California, Mexico - Guay4, Core 4569-4, 0-3 cm | ecosystem: Environmental > Aquatic > Marine > Hydrothermal vents... | reverse complement strand
CTCATCAGCCTGATGACAGCCGTTATTGCGCTGAGTTACAACACCTGGCGTAACGAAACCACCGAGTCACAACGAAATATCCGCCAGGCGTCATTCCGGGTACTTGAAAGCCTGGGCGAATTACAGGAAGTTGCAGACTACCGTTATTATTATTTTCCCTATGAGACCAATCAAAGCGGTGAGGGTGAACTGCGCCTGCGTGGTTATGGCAGTGTCACGATGGTGCGCGACCTGATGAACCTGATGCCGCCGCCGGCACCGGTCGCCAGTGACGAATTGTTTCGATTGTGGAATGAGCATGTCAATTCTTTGGCGGAGCTGAGCGCGGAAGGGCAACATACGAAAGCTGCCAAAACAGCCGAGAAAGAACTGGCAATCGCCGTCAAACAGGCACGTGTGGCCGTCATTCAAGTCCTGCAAGACCTGGATTGATCGCGGCACAATCACATAAATGGCACTGTCATATAAATGGCACTGTCATATAAATGGCACTGTCATATAAATGGCACTGTCATCCCGGCGAAAGCCGGGACCCATTTGCTCTTTTCCTTTTGTTCGAAGCCAAAGAAATAAAGAGCAAATGGGTCCCGGGTCAAGCCCGGGATGACAACAGTTGTTTACACCCCCGCGAAGCGGGACGCATCACCTATCCACCGTCGAATGAGTTTGTCTGCCTGCTCAGGGTGCTGGTTCAAAATTGTGTCAGCGGCTGAAGGGACGAACTTCAATAGTGCAGCGTCACGAGCCAGGTCGGCCACCCGAAATTGCAGCATGCCGGTTTGTCGTGTGCCGAGCACATCACCGGGGCCACGTAGCTCAAGGTCTTTTTCTGCGATCCGGAAGCCGTCGGAGGTTTCGCGCATGATTTCCATACGTTGTTTGGCCAGGTCACCGAGGGGCGGATTGTATAGCAATACACAGCTGGATTGACTTGTGCCGCGACCGACTCGGCCACGTAGCTGGTGGAGTTGGGCCAGGCCAAGCCGTTCCGCATTTTCAATAATCATCAACGAGGCATTTGGTACATCCACGCCGACTTCAATCACCGTGGTGGCGACCAGCAGGTGGATGCTTCCTGATTTAAACGCATCCATGACCTGTTGTTTTTCAGCCGGCTTCATACGTCCATGGATTAAACCCACATTGATGCCGGTGAGATCGTTACGCAGGTTTTCAGCCACATCTTCAGCCGCCTGGGCATCAATGGCATCGGATTCTTCAATCAGGGTGCATACCCAGTAAGCCTGTTGACCACCGATGCAGGCAGTTGCCACACGCTGAATGATCCCGGGTCGGCGCTCGTTGGACATCACCACAGTTTTCACCGGCTTCCTGCCCGGTGGGAGTTCGTCGATAACAGAGATTTCCATACCCGCATAGGCAGTCATGGCCAGGGTGCGGGGGATGGGTGTGGCGGTCATGATTAACTGGTGCGCCTGGCGGTGATCGGTGCTGCCTTTTTCCAGCAGGTTCATACGCTGGTGCACACCAAAACGATGTTGTTCATCCACGATCACGAGCCCAAGATTGCTGAACTCAACACCTTCCTGCATCAATGCATGTGTTCCGATTACCAGCTCGGCTCCCGAGCTTATCCGCTCAAGTGCCTGTGCACGTTTCTTGCCGATGACTTTTCCACTCAGCCAGACGGGCTCTATGCCCAGTGGCTTCAACCAATCGCTGAAAACCCGCAGGTGCTGCTCGGCCAGCAACTCCGTTGGCGCTGTAATGGCTGCCTGGTAACCATTGCCGATGGCCCGTAGTGCAGCCAGTGCGGCGATCACGGTTTTACCCGAACCCACATCCCCGTGAACCAGTCTCAACATGGGCTTTGGGCGTGCCAGTTCCGTGTGGATTTCTTTCGCCACGCGGCGTTGGGCGCCGGTCAATTCGAATGGGAGGCTTTGCAGGAATTTCTGTTCCGTGCTGGAGCAGACTGACATTTCCGGTGCCAGTCGCTCTTGCTGGCGTCGGTGCAGGATTTGCATACTGAGGTTATGTGCGAGCAGTTCTTCCATTGCCAGGCGTTTCTGCGCCGGGTGGTCACGCAAAATGAGTGCGGATACATCAGCATCGGGTGGTGGCCGGTGAATATAGTCCAGCGCTTTGGCCAGTGATGATAATTTGAACTGACCGAGAAGGGCAGGTGGAAGAAGTTCTTCCAGTTCCAATTCCCCACGACGCATCAGGGCCAGCGCCTGGTCTGTCAGTTTTGTCCAGCTATTCTGCCCCAGCCCTTCGGTGGTGGGGTAAATCGGCGTGAGCCGGTCGGCAATGGGCTCATCGTCATAGCCGCCAAGTTGCGTATAGCTCGGGTGCACCATCTCGAGGCCCTGGAAACCGAAACGTACCTCACCGAAACAACGCAACAGCTTACCTTTGGACAACTGTTGTTTTTGATAGGCACGGAAGTGGAAAAACCGCAAGGTGATGCGGCCGGTACCATCTGACAAAACCACGACCAGCATGGAGCGACGACCGCGTACGATAGCTGAATGCTCCACCTGACCTTCAATCAGTAGCCGTTCCCCGGGGCGGCAAGAACCAATGGGATGTATGCGGGTCCGGTCTTCATAACGGATAGGCAGGTGAAACAACAGGTCTTTAACCTGCTGGATACCAAGCGCCTTGATTTTGTCGGCGAGTTTGGGGCCGACGCCCTGGAGGTCTGTCAGAACCATGGGGCTGGCGGGGCTGCTTGTCAAACGGCGAGTATCGCGTCCATTTCGACTTCAGCATCCTTTGGCAATGCTGCTACACCGACCGCTGCGCGTGCCGGGAAAGGGGCTTCAAAATACTGTTCCATGATCGCGTTGACGTGTGGAAAGTTGCCCATGTCCGTCAGGTACACAGTCAGCTTCAGGATGTCTTGCAGTGAACCGCCGGCAGCTTTGCAAATCGCAGACAGGTTTTTGAATACCTGTGTGATCTGGGCTTCGATTCCACCTTGTACCATCTCCATATTTGCCGGATCAAGCGGTATCTGACCGGACACAAATACCAGTCCATTGTGGTTGACGGCCTGGGAATATGTGCCGATGGCCTGCGGCGCTCGATTGGTATGGATAATCTTCTTACTCATTGACTCTCTCCTGCAGATTGCTGTGATCAGGCGATAATGCGACTGACGCGGATCACGTTGCGGTTGCGCCTTAGCCGTCGCATAACACGTGCCATGTGATCACGGTCTTTAACACTGATCGTAAACAGCAAAGTGGCCAGTTCAAGGTTTGCCTCAGGCTGTTCGATCTTCTCGATATTGCTACCGGCCTCTCCGATGCTGGTTGATATGTTAGCCAATACACCAGGTGTATTCTTGGCTGAAATCAGCAGTGCTACTTCAAACATGCCGCGCCGGATCGGTGCCCAGGTAACAGCCAGGCAGTGGTCCGGGTGTTTACGGAATTCCCGTACGTTTCGGCAGTTGGTGCGATGAACGACCACGCCTTTGCCGGCCGACAAATAGCCCATGATGGTATCGCCCGGGACCGGGTGGCAGCAGGCTGCAAAGGTAACTGCACTACCTTCAGAGCCAGCAACAGCGAGCGCTTCCGTATCTTCTCCGGATTCCTGTGAACTGACTTCCGGTGCCAGTTTGGCCGCCACCACGCTGGCAAGAAGATTGCCCAGGGCAAGATCTTTCAACAAGTCTTCCTGGCGCTTGAATTTGTTGTCTTTAAGATACCGGCTCATACGTTTTTGTGGCACGGCATCAATATCTGAGCCACGTGCATTCAGCGCGGTTTCCAGCAGTCGCAGGCCGAGCGCCACGGTATCCGCTTGTTCAAGGCTCTTGATGTAATGACGGATTGCGGTTCTGGCCCTGGCTGTCGTCACGAAAGACAGCCATTCCGGTATCGGGTGGGCAGCGTCGTCGGTGATGATTTCAATCGTCTGGCCATTTTCGAGCCGGGTGGATAATGGTTCCTCGACCTTGTCTATCAGGATACTTTGTGTGTTATCACCGATGCCGGTATGGATGGCGTAAGCGAAGTCGAGCGCGGTTGCACCGCGTCTCAGATCGATAATTTTACCCTTCGGTGTAAATACAAATATCTGGTCAGGGAAAAGATCAGATTTTGCGTTATCCAGGAATTCCATTGAATCATTACTGTGTCTCTGTACTTCGACCAGTTGCATCAGCCACTCGCGTGCACGGACCTGTGCAGAACCGGCGCTAGTCTCACCGCTCTTGTACTGCCAGTGTGCAGCCGCGCCTTTCTCGGCCAGGATGTCCATTTCCTGGGTACGGATCTGAATTTCGACCGGCAGGCTGAAAGGGCTGTTCAATATCGTGTGCAGGGACTGGTAACCATTGGATTTGGGCAGCGCAATATGGTCCTTGAAACGACCGGGTTTAGGCCGGTACAAACTATGGACCGCACCCAGCGCGAGGTAACAATGTGGTTCGGAGTGAGTGATGATTCGAAACGCGTATACGTCAGTCACCTCGGAAAATGACAGATCTTTTGACAGCATCTTCCGGTAAATACTGTAGGGTGTTTTTTCCCTGCCTTTGATATCACAAGGGATGCCGGACTCGGACATCTTCCTTTTCAATGCTTTATGGATATCGGCGATGATTTGGCGACGGTCACCGGTGACCGTACTGATATGTTCCGCGATGGTGCGGTGCCGCCACGGGAACAGGTTCGCAAACCCCAGGTCCTGTAACTCTGACTTGATGCTATTCATACCAAGCCGGTCAGCAATGGGTGCATAGATGTCGAGGGTCTCGCGCGCAATTCTTCGCCTTGAGCCAGCGCTCATGGAGCCCAGCGTACGCATGTTGTGCAGCCGGTCCGCCAGCTTGATGAAAATGACCCTCAGATCCCGCGACATCGCTAACAGGAGTTTACGGAAACTTTCCGCGTCCGCCTCAAGACGGGTGCGAAATTTCATTTTATCCAGCTTGGTGACACCGTCCACCAGGTCAGCGATCTCTTCACCGAAACGGGACTCGATTTCCTGCTTGGTTAACGGTGTGTCCTCGATGGTGTCGTGCAGTATCGCGGCAGCTACGCTGGCGTAGTCCATACGCATACTGGCCAGTATGCTGGCCACAGCAACGGGGTGAAGAATGTAGGGCTCACCTGTTTTGCGGGTCTGACCTTCGTGTGCGACTGCACCGGTCTCAAAAGCACGGAGAATGACGGCAACCTTCTCCGGTTCCAGGTAAGTGTTGAGCAGGTCCCTCAGGTCAAGAACCGGCTCCGGTAAGCTCGTGGGAGTTGCCAGCATAGTGTTAGCGGGCCCTAGTCCGGACTAGATACTGGATCAGGGCTTGAGGTCGTCTTCCCCTGGTTCCATGTCGAATACTTCTGCGGCTTCAATTTCAGCCTGTAGCAGGTCAACACGTTCTTCATCAATCAGGCCTTCCGCAATTTCTCGCAATGCGATGACAGTAGGCTTGTCATTTTCTTCTTCGACCAGCGGTTCTGCACCGTGGGCGATCTGGCGAGCGCGTTTGGTCGCAGTCAGTACCAGTTCAAAGCGGTTATCAATATTGTCCAAACAATCTTCTACGGTAATGCGTGCCATTTTAAATCCTGTAAGGTGTTAGGCGGAACCGGTTATTTTAACTGCTTCCGAGCTGCTGTGCCAGATGCTTGTAATCCTTATTTATTTTGAGCGATCGCCCCATACGGTGATCATTGATGATTGTGGCCAGTTCTTCAAGTGCTGTGTCAAAGTTGTCGTTGACCACCAGTTGGTCAAATTCTGCCCAGTGAGAGATTTCAGCCCGTGCATCCCGCATCCTTCTTAGGATCACATCAGTGCTGTCCTGTCCGCGTCCTGTAAGCCTTGTACGTAAGGTCTCGAGCGATGGTGGAATAATAAAAATGGCACAGCACTGCGGGAAGGCAGCGCGTACCTGGCGGGCACCCTGCCAGTCAATTTCCAAAATGACGTCACGGTCCTGCCCAAGCTGGGCTGCGACAGAATGGCGATTGGTACCATAGAAATGATCGAATACCCGGGCGTGCTCCATGAATTCGCCATCGTCTGCCATTTGCCTGAAAGCTGCCTCGGAAACAAAATGATAGTGATCGCCGTCGTTCTCGCCGGGCCGTGGCTGGCGTGTAGAGTGGGAAATGGATAACACCAGGCGCGGGTCACGTTTGAGTAAAGCATTTACCAGGCTTGTTTTACCTCCACCGGAGGGTGCGGCAATAATAAACAGATTACCACTGTCATTCTTCCCGTCCGGCAGCATCTCCTTACTCGACATTCTGGACTTGCTCGCGCATTTGTTCGATCAGGACCTTAAGATCGACAGCTGCCTTTGAAGTGCGTGGATCGACCGACTTTGAACTGAGTGTATTTGATTCACGATTAAACTCCTGCATCAGAAAATCCAGGCGACGGCCGACAGGCTCATCCAGACCCAGCACACGGTGAGCTTCTTTCACATGTGCATCCAGCCTGTCCAATTCTTCATCCACATCAATTTTTTGTGCCAGGAATGCAACTTCCTGCTCAATCCGACCTGGCTCAAGTGGTTGTTTCAAATCGGCAACACGGTCAAGCATGCGCTGTTTTAGTGCGGTTCGGATTTCCGGTAACCAGGTTTTAACCTGAGTAGTCAATGTCGCAACACCAACGAGGCGTTCCCGTATGGCATTGGCCATCTCCTCACCTTCGCGCCCGCGTCCGGCTTGCAATTCCTGTGCGCCTTCAACCAGTAATTCCATCGCAGCTGCCCTTAAGGGCGCGGGGTCGGGTCTTTTTTCCTCAACCAGTCCGGGCCAGTTCAGCAAATTGTTGATATCGGCCTGCTGCTCAACAGATGCCAGGTTCGTCAGTTCTTTCTGAACGTCCAGTAATTGTCGTGCCAGCGGCAAATTAAGTTTTAGTCCGCTGCCGGTTGCATCTGTAGTCTCTTTGAAACGTAAGGTTGCATCAATTTTGCCACGGCTGAGGTATTGCCCCAGGCATTTCCTGATATCCGCTTCGAGGGGGCGGAACTCTTCCGGCAACCTCAGGCCGAACTCAAGGTAACGGTGATTTACAGAGCGCATTTCCCAACTTAAGCGGCCAAAATCAAATTGGCGTTCAACCCGGGCGAAACCGGTCATGCTTCGAATCATTACTTTTTCCAAATAAAAAGGGCGATGAGGCAATTTTAACAGGCTACTTGCTAATGGTTTAGATTAAAATAGCAGCATTTATGATTAGCAGGATGAATGAATGAGACCCAGCGGAAGACAATTAGATGAGTTACGCGAGATTACCATTACACGTAATTACACCTGCCATGCGGAAGGATCGGTTTTGATCACCTGTGGTAATACCAAGGTGTTGTGTACCGCCTCGGTGGAAAGCCGGGTGCCGGGTTTCCTGCGCGGACGCGGTGAAGGCTGGGTAACGGCGGAATACGGTATGTTGCCGAGATCAACAGGCTCACGTATGCGCAGGGAGGCGTCGTCAGGCAAGCAAGGTGGCCGGACGCTTGAAATCCAGCGCTTGATCGGCCGGTCGTTACGGGCCGTGGTCGATCGTGCAGCGCTTGGTGAACATACCATCACGGTCGATTGCGATGTTATACAAGCTGATGGAGGGACGCGTACTGCGTCAATTACGGGTGCCTACGTGGCACTGGTTGACGCCTGCCGCTGGATGCTCACCAAGGGGAAAATCAAGAAGAATCCGGTGCATGGGCAGGTCGCTGCCGTGTCTGTCGGAATCTATAAAAACACCCCGGTTCTGGACCTGGATTACCCTGAAGATTCCAATGCAGAAACGGATATGAATGTTGTGATGAACGATGGTGGGGGTTTTATCGAATTACAGGGTACTGCCGAGGGTCATGCTTTTCGCAAAGACGAACTGGATCAACTGCTGGTGCTGGCGGATAAAGGTATCAAAGAGTTGCTGGAAGCGCAGTCAACTGCATTGTCCGGGCAGTGAAATCGACTGAATTTGTTTTGGCCAGCGGCAACCTCGGTAAGCTGCGGGAGATATCCGCTATGCTTGCCCCTTTGGGGTTTGTGGTTCATCCGCAAAGTGACTGGAAGGTTACGGAGGCGGAAGAAACTGCTTCGACATTTATTGAAAATGCACTGGAAAAAGCCCGTAATGCGGCCCGTCATACCGGCCTGGCATCGCTTGCCGATGATTCAGGATTGGTCGTGCCTGCATTGAAAGGTGAGCCGGGTATCTATTCGGCACGTTATGCCGGTGAAGATGCGGATGACCAGGCGAATATGCAAAAATTGCTCACAACCCTCGAACAGCAGCCTGGTATTGACCGCCAGGCTTATTTTTATTGTGCCATGGTACTGGTCAATACGGCCGATGATCCTGCTCCACTGGTGGCAACGGCCCGCTGGCACGGGGAGATACTGCACTCGAAGCGGGGCGATGGCGGCTTTGGCTACGACCCCATATTCGGGGTCAAGGGCTCGCAATTGTCAGCGGCTGAAATGAGTTCTGAACAGAAGCACCTGCTCAGCCATCGCGGTCAGGCCTTGAAAGAACTTGTGAAGCAGTTGCACGAGCGGGATGACGCTTGCTGAAAACCCCACCATTGAGTGTGTATGTACACATGCCCTGGTGTGTACGCAAATGCCCCTATTGTGATTTCAATTCACATGTCGCACCCTCGACGCTTCCTGCCGGGGCATATATCGAAGCACTGATCGCGGACCTTGAACATGATCTGCCACTGGCATGGGGCCGGCCCGTGGGTAGTGTTTATTTCGGTGGTGGAACACCCAGTTTGTTTTCAGCCAGCCATATCGCAACATTTTTATCTGCCTTACGGGCACGAATGGATCTCAGACCCGATGTGGAAATCACACTGGAGGTGAACCCCGGCACGCTGGAGTACGACAGCATCAGTGCCTACGCACAAGCAGGAATCAACCGGGTATCTTTGGGCGTGCAGAGTTTTTCCGATGATATGCTGAACAGTATTGGTCGTATCCATGGTCGTGAAGAAATCGACCAGGCTCTGCGATCATTGTCCACGGCCGGTATCAGTAATTTTAATATGGATCTGATGTATGCCCTGCCTGCACAGAGTCCAGCTCAATCAAGACATGATGTTGAATTGGCAATCAGCGCCGGGCCAGCGCACATTTCTTTTTATCAGCTAACGATTGAACCCAATACCGCATTTTCAGCACAGCCACCCGTATTGCCGGTGGATGATGTAGCCTGGGACATGCAACAGGAAGGCATTGAGTTGCTTGAGTCAGCCGGTTATGAGCAGTATGAAATATCCGCTTTTGCGAAAGCCGGGATGCAAAGCCGACACAATTTAAACTACTGGCGTTATGGCGATTTCCTTGCCATTGGTGCGGGCGCGCACGGAAAGATCAGTTTGCCAGCCGATGGTACGGTTCTTCGCTATGCCAAGCACCGTCACCCGAAACGCTATATGCAGGGCACTGAAGACGATGATTGGCTGGCAGAAAAACGAACCCTGACGGATGATGAGCTCGTGTTTGAGTTTTTCTTGAACCAGCTAAGACTGAAGCAGGGAGTGAATATCGATGATTTCACCCCGCGTACCGGTCTGCCGTGGGATGTAGCTGAAGTCAGGGTAGGTAATGCCATTGAAGCAGGGTTGCTGGAGACCGTTGAGAAGCGTCTCCGGCCAACCAGCCTGGGCTGGAAATTCGTAAATGATATTCAGCAACTGTTTTTGCCGTGAATTACCTGTGAGATTCTCTTGCAATGATCGTAATCCATCGTTAAAATTGCCGGCTCTTTAGACCAAACGTATTCCGGAAAATGTGATGAAAGCTAACATTCACCCAGAGTATCGTGAAGTGGTATTTCAGGATTTGTCGTCTGATTTTGCAATCCTGACCCGCTCCACGGTAAACAGTAAAGAAACCATTAAATGGGAAGATGGTAATGAGTACCCGCTGATCAAAGTGGAAGTCTCCAGTGCGTCTCACCCTTTCTATACCGGCAAACACAAGTTAATGGATACCGGTGGTCGTGTAGACCGCTTCAAGCGCCGTTACAACAAGTAAGCCTGATTTAGATCAATTAAGCCTGGATCGGTACGCCGTTCCGGGCTTTTTGCTGTGTGCTCATTGGGAAATCGCCTGAACAATGTGAGATAATGCAGGCCGAAAAAATTCCAATTAAATTTAGTACTGCATTAATTCCTGGGAATAACTTTTTAATAGGGAGCACTCTGTGTCCGATCATCGCGTGATTATCAAAGACGAAATTACTGGCAAAAGCCTTGAACTACCCGTAATCCAGGGAACGGAGGGCGAACCCACCGTGGTTATTAAGGCCTTGCCCTCAACTCTGGGCTACTTCACTTACGATCCGGGTTTTACAGCAACGGCCAGCTGTACCAGTAGCATTACCTTCATAGATGGTGGCAAGGGAATATTGCGTTACCGCGGTTATCCGATTGAGCAACTGGCGGAAAGCAGTGACTTTCTGGAAGTGGCTTACCTGTTGCTTGAAGGTGAGTTGCCCACCCGTGATGAGTTGACCGAGTTTAATCATGACATCACCAATCACACCATGATTCATGAAAAGTTGAATACCTTTATTTCCGGTTTTCACTATGATGCACACCCGATGGCCATGATGGCCGGTGTCGTTGGCTCCCTGTCTGCGTTTTATCATGACAAAATGGACATGGAAAACCCCGAGCACCGGACGCTGGCGGCTAAACGCATGATTGCCAAGATGCCGACCATCGCAGCAGCCTGTTACCGGCATCATATGGGTTGGCCAACTGCATTTCCCAAGAATTCACTGAATTTCACTGAGCGTTTTCTGCAAATGATGTTCTCAGTGCCTTCCGAGACCTATGAGATCAGCCCTGTAGCGGCCAAGGCCTTGAACTTATTATTTATATTACATGCAGACCACGAGCAGAATGCCAGCACCTCCACGGTCAGGCTGGTGGCTTCAACCGGTGCAAACCCTTATGCCTGTGTAGCGGCAGGTATATCTGCCCTGTGGGGGCCGGCGCATGGCGGGGCCAATGAAGCAGTGTTGGAAATGCTCGATGAGATTGGCGACGTTTCCCGTGTGGACAAATACATCGCCAAGGCCAAAGATCGGGATGATCCTTTCCGCCTGATGGGTTTCGGTCATCGTGTTTATAAGAATTATGATCCCCGCGCTTCGATTATCCGTAAGGCTGCGTACGAGGTTCTTGAAAACCTGGGTACAAGTGATCCATTAATGGATCTGGCCATGGAACTGGAGCGTATCGCGCTGGAAGACGAGTATTTTGTATCCAAGAAGCTGTATCCGAATGTCGACTTCTATTCCGGCATTATCTACAAGGCGCTTGGTATTCCGAGAAGTATGTTCACGGTCATGTTTGCCATTGCCAGAACCGTTGGCTGGGTATCCCAATGGCTGGAGCAAGAGGATACGCCGACGCCCATCGGTCGTCCGAGACAGGTATACAATGGCCCGGGTGAGCGACAATACGTACCGGTGGACTCGCGCTAGGGCTGTTTAAGCACCTGCCGGCAGACTCTCTACTTCAAGCGGTGCCCGCTTTTGCGGGCGGCCGTCTACCTGGCTGAGCGCTACCTGACGCAAGTTTCTCAAAAGCTATCGTATGGATCTTCTTCCGTACTGACATCAGAATCATCTCCTTCCACTGCATCTTCCATCGACGGAAGCGTTCCTGTTTTGAAAACTTCCATAACCGCAGCAGGGTTTTCAAGTCTCGCGAGCAACCCTGTCTCAGGGTCAATGCGCGCCTGTGTGATTCCTTCTGGTATTTCCGGAGATTGATCGGGTACATCCTTTAAAGCGACGCGCATATAATTAATCCAAATTGGCAGGGCTGCCTTACCGCCAACTTCGTAGCGCCCAAGCGGCTCATGACTGTCAAATCCTACCCAGACCGAGGTGACGATTTCATTGTTGTAACCCGAAAACCAGGCATCCCGTTGTTCGTTGGTTGTTCCGGTTTTACCTGCCAGGTCATTACGGCCCAGGGTCATGGCCTTCTTGCCGGTACCCCTGCGTATGACGTCCATCATCATGGACCGGATCAGGAATGCATTTTGCTCACTGATGACGCGCGGAGCAGGAGACGTGACAGCAACGGCATCGCGTACTTCGATAGCTTCATGTTCCATCACCGTTAGGTCAGTTTCACTTTCAAGCTGTAGTGGACGGAAGCTGGGTTGTTTCAGTTCGGTAACCACGGGTTCAACTTCTGCTTCTACGGACTCGTCGCACTCCGGGCATACGACCCTCGGGCTTGCAGCAACCAGCACGGTTCCCTTTGCATCCACAACCCGATCAACAAAATAAGGGTCGATCAGGTGACCACCATTGGCAAAAACTGCATAGCCGCGCGCGAGGCTAAGCGGCTTAAGTGATGCACTTCCCAATGCCATAGACAGGTTTCCCGGCAACTCCGCAGGGTCAAACCCAAACTGGCTGATGTACCTGGTCGCATAAGGTATGCCGATATCTCTCAGAAGTCTGATCGAAACGAGGTTGCGTGAATTAACCATAGCCTCGCGCAGTCGTGTCGGTCCAAAAAACTTCTCACTGTAATTCTGTGGTTTCCAGTCTCTTTCCAGTTCGGAATCACTGAACACGATGGGTGCATCGTTGATAATGCTGGCGGTAGTTTTGCCTTTTGCCAGGGCAGAAGAATAGATAAACGGCTTGAAGCCTGAACCCGGTTGCCGCCGACTTTGCGTGACCCGGTTAAATTTGCTGCGTGCATAGTTATAACCACCAACCAGGGCTTTGATACTGCCATCGTGTGGACTGAGAGAAATCAACAGGGCCTCTGTTTCGGGTAGTTGGGCCAATTGCCGTTGACCCCCATCGCCAATATAGGTGCGGATGATATCGCCACGTTGCAAAACATCGACAACACTTTTTGGGTCAAAGCCAACCCGGTCCCGACTGATAAACTTTTTAGCCCACTGCATGTCCGCTAGTGACAGCGCAATGGTCTGGCCATCGGCCTGGTAAATCAGGGCAATATCCTCATCGACTTCGGTCACCAACCCGGGAACCATTCCAGCGACCGCCTTGTAAGGTCTCAGGATCTCATCCCAATCACTGGTGGTGTCGCTGCCAGTGAGGTTGATATGTGCTTCCGCACCCCGGTAGCCATGCCTGCGGTCATATTCCTCCAGGCCATTGGCAACGGACTGATTGGCGACTGCCTGCAAGGAAGAATCTATGGTTGTATAGACTTCATATCCGCCGGTGTATGCCGCCTGGCCAAAGCGGGCCAGCATGTCTTTGCGAACCATTTCGGCCAGGTATGGGGCGGAAACTTCCGTGGTTGCACCATGGTAAAAAGCTGTGTTCCGCTCACTTTTGGCCTGTTGATATGCGCTGTCATCAATATACCCAAGCTCAAGCATGCGTCCAAGGACGTAGTCGCGGCGGCTCATCGCACGTTCAGGTGAAGTGATCGGGTTTATCCTCGAAGGCGCTTTTGGCAGGGCCGCCAGCATGGCGCATTGAGCCAGGCTCAATTGATCGACGGGCTTGCCATAATACACATCAGAGGCTGCGCCAACGCCGTATGCCCGATGCCCCAGCAGGATTTTGTTCAGGAACAATTCAAGGATCTCATCCTTGGTTAGTTTTCGCTCAATTGCCAGTGCCAGGAATATTTCTTTAATTTTTCTGGTAAATGTTTTTTCCAGTGTGAGAAAGAAATTTCGCGCCAGCATCTGGGTAATCGTGCTGCCACCAATTGATTTCTCACCGGTGGTAGCCAGCGTCCAGACCGCACGGGTAATGCCCTGGTAATCGACCCCGGGATGTTCACGAAAGCGTGCGTCCTCACCGGCAATAAAAGCATTTTTTAAATGCTCCGGCATTTCATCAATTCGAACCGGAATTCTACGTTTCTCACCGAAAACACTGATTAATTTAGCATCTTTTGTGTAAACGCGAAGGGGTACTTGTAGTTGCACATCACGTAGTGTCTCAACATCAGGAAGGTCTTTTGCAACAACAAGATACGTGATTATCAGTGTGCCGAAACCCAGCACAAATGAAACCAGCAGAAAGCGAAATATTAAACGAAACGCTTTTTTCACATCATTATCCTGTTATGCTTACCCGCAGAAAATGGAATTTTAGTTGATTAATCCTTCGCCGGAAAGCGGTTAGAAGGAGCAGAAGAAGATACACCGCATCGGACAGGGAAGTAACCGGTATCAGACGAGTGTTGACAACGTAACTTACCGTTAGTTTCCCCGCTGCTTGAATGCAAAATCCTTTGTCGATGAAGATTTTTCTGTAGTCCGGCACCAAATTGGTGTTTGTGTATTGTAGTGATTTCTGTTAAAAAAGCTGTGATAGTTAAAAACAGCTATAAGAAGTTTCACTAAACCATTGGCACAGAAAAGGATTAGGTGGGGTATTTTGAAACTGTTTGGAAAAAAAGCAGATCCAGTTATAGGACTGGATATAGGCTCGACAAGTGTACGTTTATTGCAACTGTCCAGTCATGGGTCCGGCTACCGGATCGACCACTTTGGTATTGAGCCTCTTAGCGAAGGCGTTGTGGTTGATAAGGCCGTACAGGATGTTGAAGCTATCTCGAACGCCATATCAAGGGCGGTCAAGTCTTCTGGCACGCGTGCCAAGTTCTGTGCGATTGCAGTCTCCGGTTCGGCCGTGTTTACCAAAACAATTAGTCTGCCGTCAAATCTCGCCGATTCTGATATCGAAAGTCAGGTGCAGATTGAGGCTAACCAGAATGTCCCTTACCCGCTTGACGAGGTCAGCCTGGACTTTGAAGTCCTGGGGCCGTCGCCACGTAATGCGGATTTGATCGATATTCTGTTAGCAGCCAGCAAGAGCGAAAATGTTGAAAGTCGGCAGGATGCCATCGACTCGGCAGGGTTGAAGGCAAAAGTTGTCGACGTCGAAGCTTTTGCGATCGCGAATGCATTTGAGTTGATACGCAAACGTGATGGTGTCAATCGCAGCGAAGCAGTCAGTATTTTTGATATCGGCTACGACACCACGACATTGCTGGTGATCAAGGGTGGCCGGGTCATCTATACCCGCGACCATCCATTTGGCGGTCACCAATTACTGGAAGAAACCATGCGTCGTTATGATATGACGATTGAGCAGGCGAGTTTCTTTGAGCGTAATGAGGATTCGCCGGAAGATTTTGAAGAAGAGGTTTTAGAACCTTTTCAGCTGAACATCGTTCACCAGATCAGCCGCGCGTTACAGTTCTACGCTTCCAGCAACGAATACTCGAATATCGGCACAATATACCTTTCCGGCGGTGTGGCTTCGCTGAAGGGCCTGGCACCGATGGTGCAGCAGGAGCTTGGCATGACCACGCGCATTGCTGATCCGGTCACCGGAATGGATATTGCACAGAATGTGGCAGTCAGCGCCTTAAAGCGCAACTCCACTAACCTGATGATAGCCACGGGACTGGCTTTGAGAGGGTTTGACTGATGGCTAGAATTAATCTACTTCCCTGGAGGGAAGAGCTACGCCGGGAGAGGCAGAAACGCTTCATGATGTCGTTAATGACGACAGCCATTGTGGGCGTTGTGCTGGTGTTTATGGTGGGTTTGTTTTTCGATCAAAAGATCCGTCATCAACAGTTCAGAAATGATTTGATCAGAACCGAGATATCCAAACTCGAGACACGGATCAAAAGAATAGACGAACTGGAGCGTACGCGCTCCCGTTTAATTTCCCGAAAACAGGTCATTGAACAATTACAGGCCAGCCGTTCCATGACAGTGGAACTACTGGACAACCTGGCCAAGTCTATTCCGGTTGGTATAACGTTGGCGTCGGTGCGACAGCAGGGCATGGTCCTGTCGTTGACCGGTAGTAGCCAGTCTAACGCCAGGGTGTCGGCCTATCTGCAGCAACTGGAACTGAATGATCTGTTCCTCAACCCGGAGCTGGATTTTGTCCGATCAGCTGCTGCAAGGGATACCAGTCCTACGGAACCTTACCAATTCAGTATCAAAGTCAAGCTTCGTCCGGTTAAATCATCCGATGAAGAGGAAGGCTTTGATGAGCCCGAAGATCTGGGGGGAGCGTCATGATACTTGATGATTTCAGAAGTGCAGATTTTTCTGACCTGGGCAGTTCGCCGGGCACCGTTCGATTCACGGTGTTGACGTTTGTACTGATCCTGATACTGGTTGCGGGCTTTTACCTGCTGATCAATGACAAGAAAGATGAACTTGCACAGGAAGGACAACAGGAACTTTCTTTAAGGTCCGACTTTGAATACAAACAACAGAAGGCTGCCAACCTCGAAGCATATGAACAGCAACTGGCCGATATGGAAGAATTGCTGGAAACCATGTTCCGGCAGTTACCCAGCAAGACTGAAATGGATAAATTACTTGTAGATGTGTCGCAAACGGCACTGGCTGCAGGTATTGATGTGCAATTATTTGAGCCGCAGGCAGAATCGCATCGCGATTTTTATGCTGAGCGGCCAATTTCTATTCGCATGTTGGGTGATTATCATCAGTTTGGCGAGTTTGTCAGTGGCGTAGCGGCCTTGCCCCGGGTGGTCATCCTGACCATGCATGACATATCTTTAACACGTGCAACAGCGAACCAGAGCCGCTTCGGTGATTCTGAGGGACGTCTGATTCTGGAAGGTCGGGTTAAAACCTATCGTTATGTAGACGAAGAGGAAGTGGCTCAGCGGGCAGCGGAGCAGGCACCATGAAACATTCCAGCAAACAATTAATTCGTGTGACGGCAATGGTGCCATTGATGGCCCTGCTGCTAACAGCCTGCAGTGAAAGCATGGAAGACCTGAACAAGTATGTTACGTCTGTGAAGGAAAGGCCTGCTGATCCGATCCCGCCGATCCCGCCGGTTCACACTTACACACCTTATGTATACGATGCCTCTGTGGGGCGCGATCCATTCCGTGCTTCACTGAATGAAGGCAGTGATGACGAGCGTTCCAGCAACAAATCCGGACCGCGACCAAATTTTGACCGGCCCAAGGAATACCTTGAGCGATACGAACTGGATACCATGTCGATGGTAGGAACATTCAGAAAAGAAAAATTTTACTGGGCATTGATTCGTGACCCGGAGGGTGTGGTACATCGTGTACCGGCCGGCAATTACATGGGTAAGAACCATGGAGAGGTTGTTGTAATCAGCGATACAGAAGTAGGTTTGAGTGAATTGATTTCGGATGGCGCGGGTGGGTGGCTTGTAAGAGAAGCCTCCATTGCCTTGGGTGAAGGATAATCCGGTCGCACATGGAAAAGTGCGACTTTGAGGGTGCAGTCATGAATAGTAAAAATGATATTAAATTGAATCGGGTACTGGCCGGCAGGTGGGGACAGTTTATGGATAGTAAAAAGACTGGAGTTCGTTTGGCTCTTGGATTGGTATTGCTGGTATTGCCGGCATTATCGGCCTGGGCTGCAACGGAAGTAACCGCAATGAATCACAACAGCAGTTCCGGGGGCGATGTCACCATTACCCTCTCTACTGCGGGCGATGAGCCAAAAGTGAGCGTGTTCGCGACGGAAAACCCGGCACGAATCATTCTTGACCTGGCAGAAACCAATAGCCAGGTAGATGAAAACCCCGTTTCGGTAGGCGTTGGTGCGGTGCAGACGTATACGACCCTGGCCGCCGGTGGAAGAACCCGTGTCATGGTGGATCTTTCCAATTCGGCCAATTACGACTACCAGTACATTAATGGAAATGTGGTGTTGTCAATTGCAGGTAGTGGCGCTGTAGCAACCGCAGCGGCCGCACCGACATACGGCGGTACCGCGAAATACACCGTGAGCAACGTGGATTTCCGTCGTGGTGAAGACGGCCAGAGCCGCATCATCATCAGTATGGATAAGGGCGGTGTAAATGTAGCAGTCAATTCACGTGAAGGTGGATTGTCAGTGGATGTGTTTGATGCCAACCTGCCACCAGCGCTGAACCAGCGTCTTGACGTTATTGACTTTGCAACACCGGTGCAGATTATCGACACCGGTGAGATGGGTAGTGGAGTTCGGCTTGAACTTGATATTGCCGGTCTATATGAGCATATGGCCTACCAGTCTGGAGATGACTGGATTGTTGAGGTTTCAAAGCTTGCCACCATCGAAGTTGCCGCTGACGCAGAAGTAATTGAATTTTATAAAGATAAGGAATATGACGGTAGCCGGGTAACGTTTAATTTCCAGGATATCCCTGTGCGTTCCGTGTTGCAGTTAATCGCCGATGTGTCTGACCTCAATATCGTGGTCGCCGACAATGTCAGCGGTAACCTGACTCTCAGGTTGACCAACGTACCATGGGATCAGGCATTGGATATCGTGCTTGATGCCCGAAATCTGGACATGCGTGAAAACGGTAATGTTATCTGGATTGCACCGACTGCTGATATCGCGGCACGTGAGCAGCAGCTTTTACAGGCATTTCAGGATCGCAAGGAACTTGAGCCGCTGGCAACTGCGCTGATCAGCGTCAGTTACGCATCGGCCGAAGATTTAAAGACACTGGTTACCGAGGCTTCAACCGGAGGCGTGGGTGATGCGGGTCTGCTGTCCGATCGCGGCTCTGTTGCGATTGATTCCAGAACCAATACCTTAATGGTCACTGATACACCGGATAGAATTGAGGCCATTCAGAAGCTCGTACTTGATCTTGACCGGCCTGTCAGGCAGGTTCAAATTGAGTCGCGCATTGTGATAGCCAATAGTGAATTCGCCCATGAACTGGGCGTGCGGTTTGGTGTCACTGCCTGGCATAACGGCAGCAATACCTCCGGCCTCGCCGGTGATGGTCCTGGTGCAGACCTGGTCAATCCGGGTGTTGATCCGACAGATGACGGTTCAATTCAGGTACCCGGCTTCCCGGAACGATATAATGTTAATCTTCCTGCAGCACCCTCTGCCGCCAGCATAGGCCTGTCATTTTTGACTGGAAATATATTACTGGACCTCGAACTCTCTGCGCTGGAAGCTGAAGGTGAAGGCGAGATTATCTCTACACCACGTATCGTGACCGCTAACCAGCACGAAGCATTCATCCAGCAGGGTGTGGAAATTCCTTACGAAGAAGCTGCATCGTCTGGTGCAACAGCTGTTCAGTTTAAAGAAGCCGTACTCGAATTACGGGTTACACCGCTGATCACACCGGACAACCGGGTTCAGCTTGAACTTGAAATCAAGCAGGACTCCGTCGGTGAGATATTCGAGACCGGCAGAGGCGGTTCTATTCCTTCAATTGATACACGCGAATTGAGCACATCTGTGTTGGTAAGAAATGGTGAAACGGTTGTTCTGGGTGGCATCTTCCAGGATGCGCGCGCCCGCAATGAAGACCGGGTTCCGTACCTGAGTAGCATTCCGGGGATTGGCAACCTGTTCAAACGCAGGTCAAATGAAACCAAGAAACGTGAGTTACTGGTATTTGTAACGCCGACGATTGTAGAAGACCGTCCCGTCGCAAACTAGCCCGCGTTAATATCATAGTTCTGAAAGCCCGGGCACTGCCCGGGCTTTTTTGTTTGTGCGCCAGGCATGGCGCGTAGCGTCTTGACTGGCGCTGTTTCGGTCACTGTGGTGGTGACTGGATGACTTGGCGGTGAAAGTCCGCTACCGGCCCGACAAGGGGAACGGTTAGCCGAACGGCAAGGGTGTCCATCGCGAGGTGGAATCTGAAGGAAGCTGAAGGCAAAGCACTGGCCCGACGAACAGAAATCGTATATGAGGCGGTCGCAGTGGGTGAGAAGTCAAATATCTTCAAAGCCCAGTACTTGTACGGAAACTGCGGACGTATATGCGGCGGGTATAAGTGTGAAGGTCGCGTGCATTACCCTGGGAGATCTGATGATCTGCCAT
>Ga0164313_10001641_pt1 | contig 19823 bp, 9 predicted proteins | sample GuaBasSedimGuay4_FD_113735 | JGI IMG/M metagenome (GOLD analysis project Ga0164313, IMG submission 113735) | Subseafloor sediment microbial communities from Guaymas Basin, Gulf of California, Mexico - Guay4, Core 4569-4, 0-3 cm | ecosystem: Environmental > Aquatic > Marine > Hydrothermal vents >... | reverse complement strand
GGACGGCTGCGAGGGGCCGAACTGCAAGGCCCAACCGGCGATGTCACCCAGGTCGTTCAGGCCGTAGGCGTCGCTGTGGTGGTCGAGCACCGGGTCATTCAGATTGGCGATCGTGTCGGTCGCCGAATCGTAGCGGAAGGCGTTGATCTGGCCGCTGGGGCCGAAGGCCGAACCGGCGATGACGCCGTCCTCGTTGAGGTCCCAGGTTCTCCAGAAGCCACCGACGCCGTCGAAGCTGATGCGCTTGAAGCCGGTGACCGGGTCAAAGAAGCCGCCCTTGGTTGTGAAGACCATCTGGCCGGCGTCGTTCACATCCCAGGCCTCGCCCGACCAGTCATCCTGCGGCGCGCCGCCGCCGTGCAGGGGGTTGATCATGCCCCCCTCCTCGGTCCACAGGAACGGTTCGCTCTGCTGTCCGGACGTGCCCCACGGGTGGAGGCCCCAGCCCGAGACCACGCCCAGGTTGTTCACGCCCTTGGCACCGCCACCGAGGGCGCCGCCCGGGATGCCGCCCAGGTTGACGAGCTGACCGTCGCGGTAGAGCGCGGCGATGAATCCGAGTGGTCCAGCGCCGTCTCCGGTGATGGCCGCGACGTGGCCCAGCTCGTTGATGCCGGTGGCGTTGGTGCCGGCATGGGACCCCGCGGGCGCGAGGTCGCCGATGTCGATGATGGTGTAGCTGCCCGTCTGGGCGCTGAGGGTGTTGGCGAGCAGACCGGCGAGCAGGGCCGCGTGGAGGCCCAGGCTGAAGATGGATGAGCGCATGAGGAGTTACTTTCCGAGGGAGTCAGGAGAGACGATCACGACGGCGAGAGAGGTGTCGCGAGTACCAGGGTAGGTTTCCTGGAAACTATCGATAGGTCAAGGAAAAGCCCTGATTCCTCGCTCCACACCCGTCAAAGCGCCCGTTCGATCCCGGATCCGCAGATTCGGTCCGAGAGGCCGTCGAGCTGCGTTCGCCCCGTGGCTGGGCTCCGTGGACGACAACGAGCGCGTCCAGGTCGAGCGCAACACGCAGCTCGAACAGCTGCCGGCGCGGATCGAGGTGGGCGACGACGTCGACGCCAGGCCGAGGCTCGGGGAGCGCCGCTCCCAGCGCACGCTCAGCGGTCCGCTGGCGGAAAGACAAAGAGCTCGCTGAGGCGCCAGCGCATGTCCTCCGACGACGCGACCTGCAGCTGCACGTAGCGGGCCATCACCGGCGCGATCGGCGTGGACCAGGTCAGGCCGTCCGGCGCCAGAACCACATACGGGCTCCAGCGCTCGCCGTCCAGCGAGGTGCGCAGGCCGACGCGCCGCGGAGCGCCGTGCACCGCTGAGAACACGAAGCCCAGGCGGCCGATGCGACGAGCGCTGCCGAAATCCACGCCGAGCGACGGCGGCGCGACGGCGTCGGGCGGTCGCTCGAACGCCAGCCAGCCTGTGCGCGGGTCGCGGTCAATGGCGCGCCCAGCCTTGTCGGGCGAGCTGTTGGAGTCCGCGCTCCAGCTGGCGGCCGGGTAGCCCGTGTCGCGCAGGATGGCGAAGCGCATGCCGCTGACACGGCGCTCGTCAGCCAGCACGCCGGCACGCGCCAGGCCGTCCAGGATCGGCATGATGGCCCGCCCATCCGCGTCGTCCTCGGAGCTGGCCCAGGCGATCTGCCGCGCCTGCCGGAAGCGCTGCTGGTGCGGACCGTAGCGCGCCGGGCTGGGCACGAGCTCATCGCCGCTCAAGAAGCACAGCGCGTGGCTCTGCCAGTGCGGTCCCGCCAGCCCGTCGACGCCCTCGTCGCGCAGCATGCTCAGGCAGGGCTCGGCCGTCCCGCTCTGACGCAGGGCGCCGTTGGGGTCGGCACGGAAGGCCTCACCGGCCGCGGCGAGGTGCGGCCAGCTCGAGCCCACGTTGAAACCCAGCAGCAGCAGCACGGCGAGCGCGGTCAGCGCGCGCGTGGCCGGTGAGGGTCGCCGCCAGCCCCGCGCCGCCAGCGCGCCGAACACCGCCGCGACACTGGGGTACACCACGCTGACGAAGCGCGGCGAGGGCTTGCCGCCGTAGCCGCTCATGATCAGCGCCACCGCGAAGAAGACCACCGGCAGCAACACGAACAGCTCAGCGCCGCTGGTCCGCCGCCCGGAGAAGCGCAGGAAGCGCAGCAGGTTGTCGCGCTGGTCCCAGAGCACCCAGGCCGCCCCGGCCACGAAGGCCAGCAACGCGACCACACCCCAGGCCGGCACGTCGCCCGCCTTGGACCACGGCAGCATGATCCCGAGCAGCTTGTAGGGCTGCATCAGGAACAGGTTCGAGACCCTGCCGCTGGCGCCGCCCGGCCGGTTGAAGATGAAGCGGAAGGTCTCGCCGCCGCTGGCCAGGTTGTCGACGATCAGCGGCGCGGCCCCCACCAGACAGGCGGCCAGGCTGTACAAGATCAGTCGCGGGCGCGTGAGCAACTCGCGGCGCGAGAGCAGCAGCAGCCCGGCCGCAGCGATGAACGGGAACAGCAGCAGGTTCAGCCAGATGCCGAGGCCCACCAGCAGGCCGAGCGCGATGCTGTTGCGACGGCTGGCCCCCCGCGCGCCGATGCTCTGGGCGCAGAGCAGGATCGCGAGCCCGAGGGCGAAGAGCAGCAGGCGGCCGCCGCTCGTCTTGAGCGACCAGATGCCGAAGGTCAGGGGCGGCAGGGCCAGGTACAGGCCCGCCACCAGGCCGGCCACAGGCCCCAGCGTGCGCCGGGCCAGCAGCCAGCCCAGCAGCACGCTCACCACGGACACCACCAGTCCGGTCAGCTTGAGCGTCAGCGCGCTGGCGCCGAAGAGCGCCATGGGCAGCGCCACCAGGTAGGCCTCGAGCGCGCCGGTGTAGGGCTGGCCGTAGAACCACACGGGGGCCTCGCGCAGCTGGGCGATGTGCATCGCCATGAGCCCCAGCGTGCCCTCGTCGCCGTCGATGGCGAAGCCCGTACGCATGAGGATCGCGAAACGCCAACCGCCGGCCAGGGTCAGCAGGAGCAGGACCGTCCAGAAGGGCCCGCGCTGCGGTCGCGCGCTACCCGCCGCCACTCTGCGACCTCGGCGACTCGAGGTAGCCGAGCTCCTCGAGCATCTGTCTCATCTCCGGGGCGAGCTCGCTGCCCTCGCCCGCGTCGCCTCGGCGCAGAGAGCCCATCCAACGCCCGAGCACGTTGAGCAGCTCGCGCTCTTCGGCCGGATCGCGCTGCGCACGCTGCGAGTCCTGCGCGCCTGCCGGCAGCACACCCTCCGGCCTCGCGCCGTCTCGTGTCGCGCCGTCTCGTGTCGCGCCGTCCTGCGAGTCAGCGTCCACCGCAAACAGCTCGGTGAACTCACCCTCCGTGTGCAGCACCAGCCGGCGCTCGTGTCCGCGCACCGAGTAGCGGCGGTCCGGCGAGCGCCCGTCGCGGTCGTTGCCCATGCGATCCGCGTAGACCCAGGGCGCCTGGCTCTCGCCGTCGCTCATCAACGCGGCCAGGCTGTGGCCCGACAGCTCGCCTGGCAGGGCCGGCACGCCCGCCAGCTCCAGCAGCGTCGGCAGCACGTCCACCTGGCTCACCAAGCCGGAGACCCGGCGTCCGCCATGGCGAGCGCCGGGCAGCCGGATCATGAGCGGGATGTGCAGGTTCTCATCGGTGAGGTACGGGTCGTGGGAGAACCACTCCTCGTCGTGCTCGTCGAACACCTCGCCGTGGTCCGCGACCAGCACCACGATCGTGTGCTCCAGCACGCCGGCCTCGTCCAGCGCGTCCAGCATGCGCCCGACGCGGTCGTCGAGGTAGGCCAGGCCGCCGTCGTAGTGGTCCTTGATGAGCTGCGTCGTGGCCGCCGTGAGCCCGAGCTCAGCGCGCTTCTCGGGTGTCAGCCGGTACCAGTTCTCCTCGGCACCGACCGCTGGATCGTCGCGCTGCGTGAAGCGCCCCGACCACTGCGGTCCCTGCCGCCCGTAGGGACGGTGCGCGTCGAAGTAGTGCAGCCAGGCAAAGAACGGACGCTCGTCGGGCGCGATCAGCGCGGGCACGGCCGCCGCGTGCATGGCGTCGGCGCTGCCCAGCACGAGCTGCTTGCCGCGCCTCGACCACGGCAGGTGCTGCGTCCGGTCGAAGCCCCGATCCAGCCCCTGCTTGAGCAGCGCGTTCACCGGCGTGAAAGCCAGGGTGCGGTAGTTCGCCGCAGCGAACATGTCCGCCGCCGTGGGCACGTCGGCCAGCTTACGGTTCCACCACAACAGGCCGTGCTCGGCCGGGTACAGCGACGTGAACAGCGACGCATGCGTAGGAGGTGTGAAGCTGCTGTTGGCGAAGGCGTGTTCGAACACGACGCACTGCTGCGCCAGGGCGTCGAGCCGCGGGGTGACGCCTTGTCGCGGCGCGCCGTAGAGCCCCATGCGGTCGGCGCGGACGGAGTCGAGCGTGACGATCAGCACGTTGGGCGGCCGTTCTGACGGCGGCGGGCCGCAAGCCGCGAGGGCCAGCGCGAGCGTGGCGACCAGCGACGCGCGGATCACACACGCCCCTCGGACGGACGGCCGCTGACGACCCGCGAGACGTGCTGGCTGTCGGTCGTCTGCAGGGCCATGGGGAGTCCGGAGGTCGCGAACCGATCGAGCCGCGCGGCGCGCTCATCGCGCCCGAGTGTACGCAGGAAGCACGCGCCGGCGGGTGGGAATCCCCCGCCCCCATCGGCGCGCTCAGCGCAGGTAGCCCATCTCCCGCAACCAGGACTCCAGCGCGGGATCGAGGGCCTGCTCCTGCTGCACGCGGATGCTGGCGGCGCCGTCCAGGTACGCGCGCAGCGCGTCGAGCAGCGCCTCGGCGTCGTGGCCCTCGGCCAGCAGGTCGTGGCGCTCGCCGGGGTCGTTGGTCGTGTCGTGCAGCGCCAGGGGCATCAACCCGCCGTCCGGCGTCACCTCCGCGATGAGCTTGAGGCCGGCGCGCTCGGCCGCCAGCTGCCGGCGCCCGGCGCTGTCCTGCGCGGCGGAGACGCTGTCGACCACCAGCGTGCGCTCCGGCGCCCGCGCCTCCCGGCCGCGCCAGGCCGCCGACAGATCCGCCCCGGTCCAGTCCGGCGGCAGCGGCAGCTCCAGCAGCCCCAGCAGCGTGGGCGCGACGTCGGCCAGGCCCGCGCTGCCGGGGACCAGCCGACCCGCGGGCAGTTCGCCCGGCCAGCGCATGATCCACAGCACCGAGATCTCCTCGTCGTAGAGCCCGCGCCAGTGACCCCAGGTGCCGTGCTCGAGGAAGGCCTCGCCGTGATCGGAGGTGACCGCCAGCAGCGCCGGCCCGCGCTGGTCGAGCCGCCGCACCAGCGCCGCGATCTGACGGTCGACGTGGCGCAACTCGCCGTCGTAGCGCGGTGAGCGCTGCTCGAAGCGCGCGCGCTGCTGCTCATCTCCCCCGGGGAAGACGGCGCCTGCGCCTGCCACGGCGGCCAGGTCCTCGGCCGGCGGAAGGTAGGGCGCATGGGGATCCAGCACGTGCACGTAGACGAACACGGGCGTGCCCCGATGCCGCTCCAGGAACGCAGCCAAGGGCGCGGCGACCTGGGCCGAGGTCAGCGTCGAGGCGGGCTCGAGCGGCGCAAACGCCGAGGGCCCGAACTCCACGTCGAAGCCGCGGTCGAGTCCCGACCAGGGTCCGGCGTGGTGGTTGGTGACGAAGCTGACGCTGAGCCAGCCGGCCTCGGCCAGGGCGCCGGCCAGGGTGGTCAGGTCGTCCGGGATGCGGCCGCCGGGCAGCAGGTTGCCGTGCACCTCGGGGCCCGCGCCCGTGAGCAGCGTACTGACCGAAGGTCGGGTCCAGTTGCTGGCGGCCAGGGTGCGCTGCATGCGCCCGCCCTGCGCGATCAGCGCGCTCAGCCCCGGGTCCGTGGGAGCGCCGTAGCCGTGACTGCCCAGCCGGTCGGCGCGCAGCGTGTCCACCAGGTAGAGCAGCACGTCCGGCCGCTCGCGCGCGCTGGGCCCGATGACCATGGGCGCCCCCACCAGGACCACGCCGCCCGCGCCCTCGCTGCTCAGCGTGAAGCGCGTGGGCTGGTGCTCGGGCAAGGCAGACAGGTCGACGCGCAGCTCGGCCCAGTCCGCGCCGGGTGTCAGCTCGACCCGGGTGGGAGCGCAGCGCTGCCCCTCGTCCTGCAGCGTGAGCCAGGCGCGCTCCGCGCTGGCGGCGAGCGCGGCGTGCAGCACCAGCGAACGCCCCGCCCCGCCCGTCACCATGCCTGAGAGCGAGCCCGGCACCCCCAGCAGCGGGCCCTGCCGGCGCACGCCCTGGCGCTCCAGCGCCACCCGGGTCCCGTCCGGCACGTCGAAGTCGGAGCGCAGCTCGACGCTGTGCAACGTGAGCTGCGCCCGGGCGCCGATGTCCTCGGCGTCGAACTGGATGCGCAGCGCCTGCAGCGGTCCGGGCCGAGCCACGTCGTTCAGGGACGGCGCCTCCCGGTCCAGGCGCAGGCTGCGCGTGAGCCGCTCCGGCCCACCCGGCCAGCTCATGCGCGCGCGGCGCGCGGCGACGAACTCCTGCCCGGGGCCGCGCCACCACAGCTCGAGCCGGCCCGCCTGTGCACAGCTCAAGCTGACCCGCAGCGTCTGTTGCCAGCTGGAGTCCGTGCCGGAAGGCAACGCCACCTCGACGGCCGCCCGGCCCAGACCCAGCAAGGACACGCCGTCGTCGCGGCGATCACCGGAGCCTGCCTGCGACGTCACCCCGGTCCCGGCGACGGGCGAGAGGGCCCCGCTGAGCGCCTCCCCTTCCAGCAGCAGCGAGGCACTGTGTGGCGCCGCGTCCATGGCGCTGGCCGGGCCGACTGCACCTGGGGCACCCGCTTGGTCGAACGCGCTCGCCGCTTCAGCCGCGTGTCGCCGGCGCGCCGCGCCCGCCGCGCCCGGCGAGGGTTCAGCGGAGAAGAGCGGTCGCTCCAGCACGGCGCGCGCCCCATCCTCGCCACCGCAGCTCGCGAGCAGCGCCAGCGCCAGCGCGGCGAAGCAGAGCGCGGCGAGAGGTCGCGGGGCGAGCACGCCGGAGGATAACCACTGGGCCACGCGTCGCGGTGCGGGCTACGCACCGGAGGGGGCGGCCACCTCAGCAGCCACGCCCCGCGCCCGGGTGCCGTGGCTGCTGCAGTAAGTCCACAGGGGGTGACAGCGCCACCCCCGTTCCGTTCAACGCTCGCGCTGCGCCGAGAGCAGTCTGTCCGAGAGGCTGTGTGGCAGACCGTTGCGCTGCTCGAACAGGCGCACGTCCTGTGCGTCGACCACCCCGTCGGCGTTCAGGTCCACGCGCTCCTGCATCTGCGCCGGCAGCTGCGCGGTGAGCAGACGCCAGCTCGCGCCCGGATCGCCAGGACCTCGATGTCCCGCGCTCGACGCTGGCAAGGCGCAGCCGCACGACGTCGTGGCCAGGAAGTTGGCCGTCAGGAAGGGATAGTCCTCGGAACCCACCGCGCCGTTGTTGCTGAAGTCGGCATCGCGCGTGACGCCATCCCAGGGGCAGCCCCCGCCGGCCGCCAGACCGCCAAACTGGAAGATGAACCAGGTCACGTCGTTGATGTCGACGTCGCCATCGTTGTCCGTGTCGCCCCCATCGAGCGCCAGCGGCGTGTCGGCCATGTAGCCGCCGCCCCCGAGGCCCGAGAGCGTCGTCGTGCTCCAGAGGGTGTGCTGCTCGTCCTTGGCGCACAGGCTGAAGCTGACGCCGCAGGGGATCTCGATCGTGGCCAGGGCCTGCACCGGCGTGGCCGGGTTGAGGTCGAGGTCGCTGAAGCTCAGCAGCACATCGGCCTCGCTGCAGTCGTCCGTCACGAAGGTAATGCAGCGGGACACGTCGGCAAAGACACCCACCAGCACGACCTCGACATCGACCAGGTTGGTCTCGGCGACGATGACATCGAAGGTCTGGGACGCGAAGTTGAGGCAGTCGTCCGTGGCGGTGACCGTGATCGTGGTGGTACCGGCGGGGTAGGGCTCCGTCAGCGGCAGCGTGTCGCTGCGCACCAGCACGACCTTGGGCTCCGGGTCGCAGTTGTCGATGGCGGTCGGCAGGGGGAAGCTGACCTCGGCCTCGCAGGCACCCGCCAACGGGATGACGTGGATGTCCGCCGGGACGCCGCTCAGGACCGGCGGCTCATTGTCGGTCACGCGCACCTCCTGCACGCAGGCGCTGGCGATCCCCGCGCAGTCCGTGGCCGTCCAGGTGATGGTCGTCGTGGTCCCCGGAGCGCAGCCCGCCGGATACGGATCGTCGAGCGGCAACGCGTCACTGCGCACACCCACCAGCGGCAACAGGCCGCAGGCGTCGCCGGCTGCGGGTGGCGTGATGACGACCTCCGCGCTGCAGAGACCGAGGTCGTTGAACACGTCGATGTCGGGCGGGCAGGCGATCCCGGGCGGAGTGTCGTCGATCGCCCAGCCCAGCGGGTCGCCGGTGCGCGTGGGCAGCGGCACGCCCTCGAAGCTCAGCTCGTTGGGGAAGCCGCCGCCGGGCGTGAAGCCCACCTCAGTCGACAGGCCGTCGTTGCCCGGAAGCACCTCGAACACCAAGTTGCCCAGCAGCGCGTCCGCGTCGCTGCCCGGGTCGCCGAAGCCCGCCGAGCCATCAAGCATCAGCATGCCCGGGGCGACCTCGGTGATCGGAAAGCCGATGTGCAGCGGGAACGGACTCAGCGTGTACGCGCTCAGCGGCGTCTTCAGTTCGAGCACTGTCGGGTCAAAGTCCACGGACGCAAAGAAACCCGTGACGTCGCCCTCGAGGCAGTTCATGTGGAGCTCGAGCTCGATCAGATCGCCGGTCGAGTAGCAGAGCTTCGCGTCGATCTCGACCAGCGCGATCCGGTTGCTCACCACGGACGCCAGGGTGTCACGCGTGCAGGGCTTGCTGGTCCAGACCGTCACGAAGTCCACCAGCGCGGGCTCGGCCGAGCCGGTCAGCAGCGAGGGCGTGGTGAAGTGGCCGCTGTCGACCGAGCGGGTCTCGCCGTAGAGGAACGGCTCGACGACGCCGAGGCCAGGCACCGGGATCGTGAACGCGGCCCCGTCCCAGATCGTGGCGGCGGTGATGTCGACCTCGGGTTCGACCACGCTGTGGTAGATGCCGCCCTCGATATGGAACACCGTCTGGGCAAACTGATCGAAGGGCGTGTGAAACGTCTGCACCAGATCGCAGACGCCGTCGGCAAGCCCGCCGAACAGCACGGTGTGGGTGCGTGTGCCGACCAGGTCGCCGGGGGTGTTGGCCCCGTCGAAGTAGTCCACCGTCCAGAGCGCGGGGATGCCGCCGAACGCGGGCTCGCCGATACCACCCAGCGCCGCGTCGAGCGTCAGCAGCGCCGGCGGCAGGTTGGAGCCGTCCGAGGTCGGCACCGGCAGCACGACGTTGAGCGCGTAGTTCTCCGGGTCCGGCAGGGTCTGGCTGCTGGCGAACTGCGCGTTGAGCAGCTCGATATAGGCCACGTTGGTGATGTTGGCCGTGGTCTGGGTCACACCCGCGTTGTAGTGCACCACCAGGATGTTGTTGCCGTCCGCCAGGGCGGGGCCCTGCAACGCCGCCGTCAGGATGCCGCAGTCTTGGACCTCGGCGACCGTCTTGCAGGCTGCGGCCGGGCCCTGGGCGCCGTCCCCGCCGAGACCGTTGAGGTCCGACGCGCCGATGCCTGCGACGTCGCCGCCGAAGACCCCGGCCCGTTGAGCGGTCTGCGCGTCGACCGGAGTGACGCACAAAGCCAGCGCGGTGAGCAGGCCGTAGAGTCCTCCGGCGATGCTGTGGCTGCGTGTCATGCGTCGTCTCCGGTTGCGTTCCATGGTGTGACACCGGACCACGCCGCCGAGGGCGCGCTCACACCCAGCCCAAGCGCTCCCATACAAGCGACGGAGTCTTCCCTATTCGTCTCCAAGACACTGCGCCGCAGCACCCGGGCCGGAGCCGACCACGTGATCGGTCCCGACCCGGACGCTGCGGATACACCCCCTAGCGCTGCGAAGCGCGCATGCGCTCGGACAGCGCGCCCGAGAGGCCGCGCCGCTGCTCGATCAGCTCGACGTCCAGCACGTCCACCCGACCGTCGCGGTTGAGGTCTGCGGCCATGGTCGTCGCGTCGTACACGCGCACCGACTGCCGCAGGCTCGAGCGGTCGCCGCCGCCACCACCGCTGAGCGGAATGCTGCAGCTGCAGCTCGACATGCTCAGCCAGTTGTCCGTCAGGAACGGGTAGTCCTCCGACGCCACAGCCCCGTTGTTGCTGAAGTCCGCGTCACGCGTGACGCCATCCCACGGGCAACCGCCGGACGCGGCCAAGCCTCCGAACTGCGCCAGGAACAGGGTGACGTCGTTGATGTCGACGTCGCCGTCGTTGTCCGTGTCGCCGCCGTCCAGCACGATCGTGGCCGTCGCGACATAGTTGGCGCCCACCACGATGAGCGGCGACTCTGCCCACTTGGTGTGCTGCTCGTCCTTGGCACAGAGCTGCGTCCAGACGCCGCAGGGCACCTCGATGGTGGCCACCGCGATGGCCGGAGCCGAGCCCACGAACGTGAGCGTGGCATCGGCCGTCGTACCGCAGATGTCCGTCACGAAGTGGATGCAGCGCGAGGTCGCGTCGGACCCCGTGAGCTCCACGATCACGTCCACGGCGTTGGTGGCCGTGACGGTCACGTCGAAGCTGCAGCTCGACTCGTTGCCGCACTCATCGGTGGCCGTGCAGGTCACCATCGTCGTCCCGACCGAGAACGTGCTGCCGCTCGGCGGCGAGCAGACCACGACGGGCGACAGGTCACAGTTGTCCGTCGCGGTCGGATCCGCCCAGGTCACCACCGCCTCCGTGCAGCTGCCGGCGTCGGCGGGCTGCGTGATGTCGGCGGGGCACGGCGTCAGCACCGGCGCCGTGTCGTCGGCGATGATCGTGGGCGAGTCCACCAGGGCGGTCACGATCGAAGCGCCGAAGAAGCTGAGCTCCGAGTCGAAGGGCTGGGTCAGGTCGAAGTCCACCAGCACCGGATCGCACTCCGTCACCGTGAAGAGCAGCGTGGCGAGCAGCGCGTCACCCGAGTGCCCGATGGGCGAGAAGGTGTTGCCGTCCAGCCGCAGTTGGCCGCTGAAGACCTCCGCCAGGGCGATGTCCTGGATGTGCGCGCCGAAGGGTGACGACGTGTAGCTGCTGCCGGTGCCCTCGTAGCTCATGGCCACATCGTCGAACTCGAGGAACGCCTGGAAGCCGGTCACCTCGACGTCATCCGGGTTGCGCAGCCACAGCTCGAACGCCGCCTGCACGCCGGGCAGGACCGCGTCCTGATCCGTCTGGCATTCACCGGCCTCGAGCGTCAGGCTCGCGCCGTCGGTCACGATCACGCTGATCTCGGTGCGCGCGACCTCGCTACCGCCGCTGGAGGCCGTGAGGTAGAACTCGTAGCGCCCCGGAACATCCGGATCGAACACGAACGGGAACTCGTCGTGGAAGGTGGTACGCCACGAGTTCTGCGCCACGTTGTTGGACCCGATCAGGGCCGCGTAGGTCGGCGCGTCACCGGCCTCTACCCCGCCGCCGTTGGGCGTCGAGTTGTCGCCGATGGAGTGATCCCAGTAGGGCACCGGCGGCGAAGGTGGCGTGTAGGGGATGACCGAGCCGATGGCGATCGGGTCAAAGACGAGGTAATCAGTCCCCGGACCCGGGTCGAAGTCGATCCCGAGCTCGTAGACCAGGTCGTCGATGAACAACCCCGAGCTGTCGTCATAGTCGCTGTTGACCGCCCACTCGTAGTGCCACTCCGGGTTCGGAGGCGAGCTGGTGCCAGAGCCGGTGTTGTAGGTGTAGGTCCCGTCTCCGTTGCTCATGAAGGCGTTCGTCGGCGGGAAGCGCAGCTTGGCGCGCAGGCCCAGCTCGACGCCGCTCTGGCGATCCACGGTGAAGCTGCCGTTGTCATTGCCGCTGCCGAAGATAGCGTCCGGCGTGACGTCCTGGTCGTAGGGCGAGGGCTGCCCGAACGTCGTCGTCATGCCCGCGCGGTACACGCTGGTCTCGAGCTGGTTGGCGTACACGCTGCCGCCCGCGTTGTACGATCCGATGCCGAACTGGACGCTCGTGATGTGCGCGCCGGGCGCCGTGATCAGCGCGTAGACGTCAGCCACGGTCTTGGGTCCACCGCCCACCAGCACGGGCGAGACGGCCATGTCGGACAGGGTCATCGGCGTGCCGATGATGCTCGCGATGGCCACCCGATCGAAGAACCACCACTTGCCCGTGGTGTAATCGATGGTCTCGGTGTGCCAGAGCGCGTCCGAGGTGCCGCCGTTGAGGTTGCCCGGCTCGAAGATCAGCAGCTTGTCCCAGACGTTCTCGCCGGTGCGCGAGGACACGCCGGCGGCTCCGAACTCCGCGGTCTTGATGCCGAACTTCAGCGAGGTCGTGATCGCCGGCGTCCCATCTCCCATCCACGAGTACTCGGCCGTGAAGCCGGGCCCGAAGCCGCTGCCCGGCCCGTGCCCCGTGCCGTCGTCCTTGCGATGGCTGATCGCGCTCTTGCCCAACACTTCACCCGCTACGATGCCAAGGTGCACCGCGCCGCCATGGGTCAGCGCGGGCTCGGCACCCACGGCGTCACCGAAGATGATCTGTGCGTTGATGTCGGCGTCATGAGCCGACGTGCCGGAGGCGCTGCCTTCCGGGTCATCCGTGAGCGTGTCACTGATCAGGTTCGTGCCCGCGGCCTCCGTGCCGCTGCCATCAGCGCGCGTGTCGTCCGAGAACCAGCCGTTCTCGGAGAGCGTGCTGGTGTTGATCTCTTGCGCGCTGACAGAAGCAGCGGACAGAACGCCCGCCGCGAGAAAGCCGCAAACGAACCTGAACATGCTGAGCTGACGCCCCATGATGCCTCTCCTGGTGTGTTCTCTCGATGAGACACCGACCACCGGTGCCGTTGAGCCAGCGTGCAGTCGTCGCGCGTGCGCTCTGCCCTTACCCGCGCACACGTCCTCCACTCGCATCGCAGTCCCGAGTTGAAAGGTAGGCCAGACGCACGGATCCGTCAACGCACTGTGATTCAGAAGTACGATCTCGGGCGGCGCGCGTGTCGCGCCAGCCATGACAACGCGCATCGACTGCGTCAGCCGAGTGACCTGCGCACAAGCCGCACAGCCCGAAGCTCGCGACCTGGACGGCTTGACGCCTCACCGGACTCGGCTAGGATGCAGAGTGAGTACTGGACGTTGCGTTGGCGAGGGAAACCACACACGGAGAAGGAGCATGGGCTGCCTCTTGTTGATGGCCGAGGTCCTGTTGGTGACCAGCGCGCAGGTCGACCTCCCCTTGAGCCCGGCGGAGCAGACCGCCGTGGTCAACCAGGTCATCAGCTTCGACTTGCACGCCCACGCGGACTCGGCGCAGTCGATCACGGCCATCGACGCCATCCTGTCCTGGGACCCGAATCGGCTCGAGCTGCTCGGTGCCACGGCGGGCGACTTCCCGGTGTTCGTGGCGGGCTTCCTGCCGGACCCGGACGGCATCAACACCGACCTGACCGACGGCGACGCGCTCTACACGGCGCTGGCTCCGCCGGCCACGCCCGCCACCGCGCCGCCCGACATCCTGGTCGCGAGCTTCCAGTTCCGCGTCATCACGAGCGCCTGCGTCACGCTGCTGCCCAGCATGGGAGTCTTCGGCCGGACGCGGGTCATCGGAACGGTCCCCGGCGTCGAGATCACCGGCGTGCTCACGGACGCGGTCAACGTCGAGGTGCCTGGCGCCTGGGTTGATCTGTACGGCGGCATCGCCGGCACGGGGGGACTCATGCCGGTGATCGTCGGTGAGGGCATCCTGCTGCCCTGCGACCCGGTGTCGCTCACGCTGACCGACGGGCCGCCCAACTCGACGGCCTACCTGCTGGTCGCGCTGACCGCCATCAACCTGCCCTTCAAGGGCGGAGTGATCGTCCCGGACCTCGACACCATCCTGCTGGCCCTGCCCACGGATGCCTTCGGCGGGCTGTTCGTGAGCGGCCCCTGGCCCCCGGGCATCCCCCCCGGAATCACGACGTACGTCCAGTGCTGGTTCCAGGATGCAGGAGCCATCCACGGCTTCTCCGCCAGCGACGCCATCGCCGGCACCACGCCCTGAGGCGATGCGCGGGCAGGCAATCGGGGCGAGCGGCACGCCGATCAGAGTGCCTGCCCTACTCCCGCACCCCCGCGTCCTTCAACACCTGCAGGATGGCCTCGTACTTGCCGAAAGGCGGAAACACGTAGGTGCCCTGCACAGGCGGCAGGTCGGCGGCGTGAGCCAGGCTGTCCGTGGCCACGTGGATGCCGACGGCGCGTTGCTCGTCGCGGCTCTTGGCGTCGCGCAGGCGCTGCATGATGGCGTCGGGCACGTCCATGCCGGGCACGTTGGCCGTGAGGAACTCCGCGTTCTTGAGCGAGGCCAGCGGCAGGATGCCGACGAAGAACGGGATCGACAGGAAGCCCTTGCAGGCGTCGAGGAAGCGCTCGAGCTTGGTCGAGTCGTAGATCGGCTGGCTGAAGACGTACTCGGCGCCGGCCTCGATCTTGCGGCGCAGGCGGTCGGCCTCCAGCCCGATGTCGAGCGCGCCCGGGTTGCAGCCCGTGCCGATCACGAAGTCGGTGGCGTCGTCACCCTTCTTGTTGATCGGCTCTCCCGACAGATCGAAGCCGTGGTTGAGCCGGTCGGCAAAGCCGATCAGGCCGATGGAGTCGACGTCGAAGACCGCGGTGGCGTCAGGGAAGTTGCCCATCTTGGGCGGGTCGCCCGTGATCAGCATGAGGTTGCGCAGGCCCAGCGAGTGCGCGCCGATCAGGTCCATCTGCATGCCGAGCACGTTCCGGTCGCGGCAGCAGTAATGAATGATGGTCTCCATGCCCACGGCCTGCTTGACCAGCACGGCCAGCGACGTGGGGTTCATGCGCGCCATGGCGCGCGGGCCGTCGGCGATGTTCACGGCGTCGATGCCCTGGTCGTGCAGGAAGCGCGCCTTCTCCACCGAGACGCTGGCGTCCAGGCCCTTGGGCGGGTCGAGCTCGACGCTCACCATGAAGCGCTGGCCGAGGCCGGCGCCCCAGGCGGAGCGCTCGGCCAGGGGGGTCGGCGCCTTGCCCCGGGTGCGGTGGCCGTGATCGTCGATCTTCACGTGCGCCGTGCGCGGCTGCACGCTGGCCAGGAACGAGCGCGCCTCGCGCACCTGGGTGGGCGTGACACCACAGCAACCACCGATGAGCCGCGCGCCGATCTGGAAGAAGCGCCGGCTGTACTCGGCCATGTACTCGGGTGACGAGAGGTAGACCGAGCGCCCCTCGATCAGCGCAGGACCGCCCACGTTGGGCATGGCCGCCACGGGCACGTCGCCCGTCACCTGCGTCATGATCTCCAGCACGTCGAGCGTGGTGTGCGGGCCGTCGCCGCAATTGGCGCCGATCACGTCGACGCCGGCGCGGATGGCCGCGCGCGCCACGTCGTCCGGCGGCACCAGGAAATCGTGGCTGCCCATGACGAAGCCGCGGTGAAAACTGAAGCTGCCCACCACCGGCAGATCCGTGACCGCCTTGCAGGCCTCGATGGCCAGGCGCAGGTCCGGCATGCTGGTGAAGGTGTCGAGGAACACCAGGTCGGCGCCGGCCTCCGCCAGGGCCACGGCCACCTCGCGATAGGCCGCGTCGCGCTCGCTCTCCGACAGCCCCGCTTCGCTGGCCGCGGGACCGAGCGGCCCCACCGAGCCGGCCACATAGACCCGCTCGCCGGCCACCTCGCGCGCCAGGCTGACCCCCTCGCGCAGCAGGTCGAGCAGCTTGTCCTCCAGACCGTAGGCCGCCAGCTTGGGCCGGTTGGCGCCGTAGGTGTTGGTCTCGATCAGGTCGCTGCCGGCCTTGATGAAGTCGGCGTGGATGCCCTGCACCAGCTCCCGGGCCGAGAGGTTCAGCTCGTCGTAGCAGCGGTTGATGAAGATGCCGCGGCCGTAGATCTCGCTGCCCATGCCGCCATCGCCCAGGATGACGCGCTCGCGAAGGGCTTCGAGAAACGGTGCTCGGTCGGCCATGAAGTCGGGCTCGTACGGGGGACGGGGCTTCGGTTGGGAGCCTAGCCCCGCAACCACGGCCGGGCAAAGGGAGAAGGTGACCGGGCGCCGCCCCGCGCGAAGGGGCTGGCCCGCCCCAGCCGCGGCGGCGACGGGTGAGCGCGCCGCCGGGGACGGCGAGCACGCCCCCCCCCTCACGCGACCACGCCCTCCCTTGCGCCCCGCGGGCTGCGGCCGTCCAATGGGGTCTCGTACTCCCTGCGGGCGCCGCAGCGTCGCCCCACCTGCTGAGATCGACCCGATGACCGAATCCACCCAACCCGCCCAGCACCCCCTGCGTCAGCCCGTCATGGACGCGCTGGCCACGGTGTTCGACCCCGAAGTGCCCGTCAACATCGTCGACTTCGGGCTGATCTACGGCCTGGAGATCACCGATGAGGCCGTGGTCAAGGTGACCATGAGCCTGACCTCACCCAGTTGCCCAGCGGCCAAGGACCTCCCCGAAGAGGCCGAGAACCGCATCAAGGCCATCGACGGCGTGAGCGATGTGGAGGTCAGCATCGTCTGGGATCCGCCGTGGGGGCCGGAGATGATCTCGCCTGAGGGGCGCAAGAAGCTCGGGATGGACTGAGGGCGCCGGCGGCTGCGTTGCTTGAGCGGGGCGCGTCTGTGTTCGCTCCGGAGCAGCGGGCTGGGCTCCTGCGTTTATCACTTCGTCGCTCCAGCCCGCTGCTCCTGCGCTACAGACGTGGCGCGGGGGGCGTGGCGCGGGGGGCGTGGTGTTGCAGGCGCGGCGCTGGGGGAAGTTGGGGTGGGCGGGTTGGGTGGGCTGCCCGGCTCTCTACAATGGCGCCATGCAGGACGCAGACCATGGCGGCCCGGAAGCGGGCGACGACGACACGGACGCGGGGGCTGTCCTGGCGCACCTCGACCAGCAGCTGAGCTGGGTGCGGGCTGAGCTGGAGCAGTTCCGGCGGCTGGGTGGGCAGCTGGAGTCAGCGCGCCGTGAGCTGGCGAGTGTGCACGCGCGGGTGGGCAAGCTGGAGCAGCGCGTGGCCCGCGAGCGACGGGACGTCGATGACCTGAAAGGACCGGGGCTGGCGTCCCTGTTGGCCTGGGCTCGCGGCCAGCTGGAGTCGCGTCAACAAGAGGAGGTGGCGGAGTGGGTCACGGCCTGCCTGGCGTTGGATCAAGCGCGCGCCGAGCAGACCGAGCTCCAGGCACGCATCGCGGCGCTGACGCAGCAGGTCGCGTCGCTGGCCGACCCGCTGCCGCGCTACCACGAGCTGCTGGCGCAGAAGGGCCGCTTCTTGAGCGAGCACGGCGCCCGCGAACACGACCGGCGCCTGCATCTGGCCGAGCGCCAGGGCGTGCTTGACGACCTGCTGCGCGAGGTGGACGAGGCGCTCTGGGCCGGACACGTCGCCAAGGCCGCCATCACCGGGCTGCTGCACGCGCTGTCCAAGGCTCAGGCGCTGGGCAAGCTCGACATGATCGGCCTGGCCAGCAACTGGGTGAAGTTCGAGCACATCGACGACGCTCATCGCCACGCCAGCTCGGCCAACCGCGCGCTCTCCCGCTTCCAGCGCGAGCTGGCGGACGTGCAGGCGCGGCACGAGGCCTTCCTGACCATGGAGCTGAGTCAGCTCGCCACGTTTGCCGACTACTTCCTGGACGACCTCGTGAGCGATTGGATCGTGCAGTGCCGCATCAACCGCAGCCACACCTCGGCGGGCATCGCGCGCACGCGTGTCAACCGCACCCTGACCGTGCTCACGCAGCGGCGCCACGACGTGTTGGCGGAGCTGCGGTTGGTGTGCGAGCGCGGGCGGCTCCCGCCTCACTTCAGGTAGCCCATCTCCCGCATCCAGCTCTGGCGCGCGGGGTCGAGGCCATCGGCGTCGCTGTCGCCGGGCACGGAGTTCACGGCCTGCAGCGTGCGGCGCGCGTGGCCCACCAGGGCGTTGAAGCGCGCGGGCGAGACGTCGCCCGCGTGCAGGATGTCCCGGGCCTCGCCGGGGTCGGCCTCGAGGTCGAACAGGCGCAGGGGCACGAGCTGCTCGCCCTGCAGGCGCAGCACCAGCTTGTGGGGCCAGATCACCACGGCCAGCTCGTGCACGGGATCGCGCTGGCCGGCGATGCGCAGGCTCTCGGAGAAGGCCGCGGCCGGTGGCGGCTCGGGCCCGCCGCGCAGAGCCGCTGACAGATCGGCGCCCATCCAGCCCTCGGGACGCGGCACGCCCGCCAGGCCGGCCAGCGTCGGCGCCACGTCGATGTGAGACGCCAGCCGTGCGATGCGCGTCCCCGGCGCGATGCGCCCCGGCCAGCGCAACACCCAGGGCACGGACAGCTCCTGCTGGTAGAGCTGATCGTGGTGCTCAACGGCGCCGTGCTCGCCGAAGGCCTCGCCGTGATCCGAGAGAAAACACAGGATGGCGTCGTCGGCCAGGCCCTGCGCGCTCAGGGCCTCGTCCAGCCGCGCCAGCCAATGATCGTTGCCCAGCACCTCGGCGTCGTAGCGCAACGAGCGCGCCGTATGTCCGTCTCCCTGGGGCGGACGCCCGCCCGGGGCCAGGGCGCGCAGGTCGGCGGGGTCGGGTTGGTAGGGCGCGTGCGGATCGAGGCTGTGCACCAGCAGCAGCAGCGGCAGGTCGCCGTACTCTGCCAGCGCCTGCTCGATGAAGGGATGGATGCGCCCCGCCGTGCGCGTGTCGGGCGCCAGGGGCGTGCCGAAGGCCTCGGGCTCCAGCTGCAAGTCGACGCCCTGATCCAGCCCGGCCCAGGCGCCAGCGTGGTAGTTGCTGGTGAACGACAGCACCAGGTAGCCGTCCGCCGCGAAGGCCTCCGCCAGGGTGACCAGCCCACGCGGCAGCTTGTCGCGGAAGCTGCGGTTGCCGTGGGCCGGTGGCGGCAGCGAGGTGAACACGCTGGCCATGGCCGGCCGCGTCCAGTTGGCGGACGCGATCACGCGCTCCATCAGGGCGCCCTCGCGCGCCACCGCGGCCAGGTGCGGGTCGGTTTCGCGGGCGTAGCCATAGCTGGAGAGGCGGTCGGCGCGCAGGGTGTCCTCCAGATAGAGCACCAACGTGGGGCGCGCACCGCGCTCGGCCCGCGGCGGCGCGGGGCCCACCTGCAGCACGCGCCCGAGCAGCGCGGCGGCGCCGGGGGGCCCGGAGATCACGCGCGCCGAGACCGCCCGCCCGCTGTCATCGACGCCGCCCGCGGGCAGCGGGAGCCGCAGCTCACGCCAGGGCTCGTCGCGGCGCAGCTCCAGACGCTGCCGCGACAGCGCAGTGGCGAGCTCGAGCAGCACCGGCTGCTCCGGCGGGCCGGACACGCTGCCCCCACCGGAGGCTCCCACCAGCAGGCGCAGCTCGTCGGCGCCGTCCGCCGCGGCTTGCGCCGTGAGGGCCGCGCCCACCGGCAGCGCCACGCCGTCACAGAACGCGAAGTCCTTCTGCACCCGGATCAGCGGCGGTCCGGCGGCTCCCCGCACGGGGTCCAGGTCGGAGCGCAGCTCGATGCGAGTCAACCTCAGCCCTCGCAGCACCTCGCCCTGGAAAGAGAAGCGCAAGCCGGCCACGCCCGACCGCACGTCCGTGGCGTCGCCGGCGCCGCGCAGGCCGGACACCTTCCATACGTACTCATGCGGCTGCCCGTCCGGCACCAGCTGCATGCCCGCCACACGGCGCGCTTCTGCGTAGGGCTCGCCAGCTGCGCGCCACCAGACGTCCACCGTGCCGGGCCGTTCGCTGGCCAAGGTGAGCGCCAGGTCGTGGTGCAGCTCCGGGTCCAGCGCGGCCCCCAGCTCGGCGCTGACGTTCCAGGTCGTG
>Ga0164313_10001640_pt1 | contig 19826 bp, 19 predicted proteins | sample GuaBasSedimGuay4_FD_113735 | JGI IMG/M metagenome (GOLD analysis project Ga0164313, IMG submission 113735) | Subseafloor sediment microbial communities from Guaymas Basin, Gulf of California, Mexico - Guay4, Core 4569-4, 0-3 cm | ecosystem: Environmental > Aquatic > Marine > Hydrothermal vents... | reverse complement strand
TTCAGGAGTTTATCTTCGTCAGGCTCGCGTATAAGTACCTCGTCATCTGAAGTTTTACTTCGGCATGAAGCCCGCAAAGCTGGACGAGGCCTCTATATCTGTTAATAATCCATCTAACAATCAGAATGGCAGCTATGCATTCAGAGATGGCTGCTGATACAACCCGAGGAGGAACATATGAGAATCTTACTAACTCTGGTTCTTGTAACGCTCTGTGTTGGTATTACTTACGCTAGTAATATTGATTATCTAACAAACAGGAGTGTTAGCTACTTCAGGAATTTCGCACGCAATCCCGCCACCGATGGAGCTGACCTGGTAAGCTACAACCCCGCTGGCCTGGTGTTTCTGGACGAGGGTTTCCATATCAGTTTCGGCAACCAGTTCCTGCTGAAGGATTATACCATCGAAGCTGTTCCCTTCTGGGATACAACCTCAGTGGAAACGTACGAATCAACAGAGCCCACTCTGTTCCTGCCTGACCTGTACGCAGTGTACAGAACAGGCGACTGGGCTGTGTTTGGTGCTTTCACAGTTCCTGCAGGCGGAGGATCCCTGGATTACACGGAAGGTCTTTACGCTTTCTCTCTGCTGGAGACGGGATACCAGCAGATGATAAATATGAGCCCATACTATTTCGCTATTATGAGTGAAGGCAATATAAAGGCATCTTCGCAGTACCTTGCCGGTACCGTTGGAGCTTCCTTTGCAGCCAGTGACATGTTCTCCTTTGCTCTTGCCGGTCGTTACACTTCAGCTAAGAAAACATACGATGGCCAGGCGGATTTCACAGTATTCGCTCCCGATTCCACAGGAACTCCTGTGCCGGTAGGTACATCCAGCCGGACTCTGGACGTTGAAAAAACAGCATCCGGTTTCAACGGGATAATAAGCGTTGACGTAGTACCCACCGAGAACCTTAACATCGCCCTGAGGTACGAAACCAGCACAGCTCTGGAGTTTGAAACAAGTGTCATCGAGAATGGATGGTATCCTCCCGTGCCTATGCCCGATTCCAGTTTCGCCATTGAAGGGTTTAAACAGAGAAGGGATCTTCCCGCCATACTTGCAGGAGGGATTTCCTACCAGTTCTCACCCGCATTCAAGCTGAGTACTACTTTCAACTACTACTTTGTTGAAGATATCGCTGAAGATTCGCTCAACGGTGTTGATGTCCATTACGAGAACGGTCTCGATATCGGACTCGGAATAGACTATCAGGTGTCCCCTTGCATACTCTTAGGGCTCTCATACCTCCACAGTGATCTCGGAGGAAGTGATAGTACTTACAATGATTTTGAGTACAATCTCAATTACAGCGCTATCGGCGGAGGAATCCGCTACGCTGTCAATGACAATTTTGCGCTCACTCTTGCAGGAGGGCACAATTTCTACGACGAGGGACAGGGTGTCGAACCCTTTGATGCCTGCACATACAACAAAAGTGTCACGTACTTCGGCCTGGGGGCTGAAGTAAGCTTCAGGTAGCTCAAGTTCAGGGGGCCGATCTCTTCGGCCCCATTCTTACCGGGGCCGGGCCTTTAAAGCCCGGCTCTTTTCTGTTACAATCTGTTACAGAACGACAATACTCCATTCGCAATTGTTCCTCAGAATATCATCGGATGAAAGGAGGCTCACATTGAAAAAGCATCTTGGAATCACGATTGAAAGGAGGAGCAAAATGATAAAGCTTCTTGGAACAGGGGCAGCGGTACTGGTACTGGTTCTGGCAGCAGGGTGCGTTGCGGAACCCTCGGCGGAGCTTACCGATTCGGAGAACATCCAGAACCTTCTCTCGGGTAACAGCTTCGTCAGAATGACCCCGCTTGAGGGGCAGGGGGAAAGCGGCGATGGCGGAAAGGATAACGCATTGCCGGAGCACTGGTGGAGAGAGCTGAGCAGTGAAGGTTCGTTTGAAGTCATTCTTGGAAACGACCCTGAAATGGGAATATGCACAGTAACGGTTATCAGGAACCTGTCTGCAGACTTCAATATTGACGTTACTCATGACGGGGTGCTTAACCCGGGAGTAAAGGCTATCAGTGATATCCGCACCAGAAGGCTCATTGTTGAAAAAACCGGACTCAGCACTGATCCGCACGGGGGTTGGGTTCTCACCCACATAACCCCTGCAGAATTCTCCCTGAACTCGGGAGTAACACAGGAAGTATTCATACAGTCGATGAAGATATACCAGGGTGATGAGCTTACCTGGGAATGCGATTCTCCGGATACATTCTACAGTATTGAGGATGGACTTCCTGTACTTGAACCAGGAATCCTTGTCAGGCTTGAGGTCGAGGTTCTTCACACGAATCCGCAGTACGAACCTGCATACTACGTTTTCGCGCACGGCCCATGCCCGATCTGGCCCCGTCACTGGATGAACGATGACGGCCTCTGGGGAGACAGGGTTGCAGGCGACGGAGTATACAGCTACGAATGGTACATTGAAGGATCATCGGAACATTGGTTCATTGCCGCGGATATTATAGACGCAGATACGATGCTTGATGAAATCGAAGACGATTACGACTCGGGTGCATGGGGAATCCTTGCACTGAGATCATAACTGAAAGGAAAGAAGAAATGTCAAGAAAAATGAAAACCATAGGAATTGCCGCCCTGGCAATATTGATACTGGCCGGTACCGCAATGGCTCAAGGTTCCGGAGGATGGAGCCCGCAGGCCGGATCTCATGGCGGAGCACCTGGAATGGGCTCCGGGCCCGGAGGTCCGGGACAGCAGGGTGGATTCGGGATGGAAAGACTTGAGCAGTTCAGGATGATGTTCAGGCATATTGACCTTACGGAAGAGCAGATCGAAGAGATACGGTCAATCACTGAAAACGCCAGGGAAGAGGCTATGGGTATCATGGAAGAGGCAGGAAGGCCGGAGGATCATACTCCGTTCATGGATATCTTCACTTCCGCAACTCTTACCGTGAGCGACCTTGAAGAAGCAGTGGGTGAGAATTCTGAAATACGGGAAGCTATGCAGGACGTGATCTTCGCAGCCATAGTAGACATCCATAATGTTCTTACACTCGAGCAGCTTGATAAGCTGGCCGAAATGGCGGAGGAGCATGCCGGCGCAATGGGACCTGGTGCAGGAATGGATCATGGTTCGGGAATGGGACACCCAATGAGATAACTGCCTCCTCAGTTATCTGTAGCTCCATACATATCATCATACCTCCCAACCCGACGGGGGAAGGCGCTGCGGGCGCCTTCCCCCTATCAGTTTACCCTTTGCAAATAAAAGACCTCCGTCCCTATTTATTTGCGTCTTGCTAAAAGGCTTCTTTCGGGCAATACTGCATCTTACGAAAGGATGGACTCAATTATGCATACCGATCTGAACTCAGCTCTTAAGGAAGCCTCCGAAAAAGCTGAACTCCATGGAGAATCCATCTGCGTAGTCTCTGGTATGAAAAACAATAAAAAGATATACAGAACCTATTCATTGAAAGGCTTCGGTCTGCCTCCAGGCGGTATACTGGAGGAAGTTATAACGCCAGAGGTGGAAAGAGAAAAACCGGAACCCCCCGAAAAGATCAGTTCAAACGGATTCTGATATTGGAGGAAAACTGTGAGTACATTCCCATCCGACATTGAAATCGCAGGCAAGGCTGTTCCCCGTCCCATAATTGAGATCGCTGCTAAGCTCGGCCTTTCGGCTGAGGATCTGGACCTTTACGGCGAAGACAAGGCTAAAGTACATCTTGATACTCTGCAGAAGAGGCGAAGAGGTAGAGGCAAACTTGTGCTTGTCTCCGCGATCACACCGACCCCGGCTGGAGCCGGCAAGACTACAACCACAATAGGTCTTACGCAGGGGCTGGCAAAACTCGGCGAGTCGGTGAGCTGCGCTGTAAGGGAACCTTCCCTCGGTCCGATATTCGGTATGAAGGGCGGGGCTGCCGGTGGCGGTTATTCACAGGTAATCCCCATGGAAGATATCAATCTGCATTTCACCGGGGATATGCATGCAATAACGGCAGCAAACAACCTTCTTGCAGCGGCGCTGGACAACCACCTCCACTGGGGAAATCCCTCCCGTCTGGACGCAAGAACCGTAAGTTTCAAGCGTGTAATTGATATGAACGACAGATCCTTAAGAGACATAATCATCGGCCTCGGGGGCAGAACCCAGGGAGTGCCGCGCGAATCCGGGTTCGACATATCCGCAGCAAGCGAGATCATGGCGATACTCTCCCTGGCTGTAGACATGGATGATCTTAAAGAGAGAATGGACCGCATATTCATAGGCCTGACTTTCGACAGGGAAGCGGTAACAGCTAAAGAAATGGGAGTTACCGGCGCCATGGCCATGCTGCTTAAGGACGCTATCAAGCCGAACCTTGTTCAGACTCTTGAGGGGAATCCCGCTTTCGTGCATTGCGGACCTTTCGCGAATATCGCCCATGGCTGCAATTCCCTTCTCGCGACGCAGATGGCAGTAGCTTTCTCCGACTGGGCCATAACCGAAGCGGGTTTCGGTTTCGACCTGGGGGCCGAGAAGTTCTTCGATATCAAGTGTCAGGTAGGGAAGCTCTGTCCAAGCCTTGTTGTTCTTGTTGTAACATGCCGGGCACTTAAGATGCACGGCGGAGTTAAGAAGCGCGATCTTCAGATTCCCAACGAGGAAGCGTTAGCGGCAGGGCTGCCGAACATGGAAAAGCATATAGAGAACATCGGCAAATTTGGTCTTCCGGCGGTTGTCTGTGTTAACAGATTCATGACCGATACGGATGCTGAACTTGAAATTGTGGTGCAGCGCTGCTGCGAGCTGGGGATTCCAGTCGCAGTAGGAGACGGGTTCGTCAACGGGGGAAGCGGCATGGAAGAACTGGCTTCCCTTGTAATTGAGAATGCCAGGGACTGCAGCGGCACCTTCGGGCCTCTCTACGACTGGGACCAGAGTATGGAAGAAAAAGTGGAAGTGATCGCCAGAGAGATCTACGGCGCTGAACATATCGACTACACTTCTCTTGCGAGGAAAGACCTCCGGATGATAAAGAGGCTCGGGTACGGGAAGCTTCCGGTCTGTATTGCAAAAACGCAGAAATCCCTCTCTGATAATCCAAAGCTTCTTGGAAGGCCTAAAGACTTTATTGTTACAGTAAGGGAGATAGAGATATCCGCGGGGGCAGGATACCTTGTGCCGATAACAGGATCCATTATGAGGATGCCCGGGCTGCCGAAGGTCCCGGCGGCCGAGAATATGGATATTGATGACGACGGGAATGTGATCGGTCTGTTCTAGCGGGAAGGGCAGCACTATAAGAGGAAGAAAACCGCTCTCGTCTATCAGTCCGGTGATATACCGAATATCGGTATTTCTTCGCCGGCGGCTTCGAAGTCTAAGATGGCATCTTGGCCGGGAGAAGTTCACCACATGCTTATCAGGCGGTACTCTGCCGGAAACGGTGGCGGCTCACCGATCGATTCTGATGAGAAAACTTGAGGGAACTGACGAGACCCTTCAGAGAAATAAAATAACAAGCCTCAGAACAGCCGCTTCCCTTATTGATGGTGTAATTATCAATCCCGGAGAAGTATTCTCCTTCTGGAGGCTTGTAGGAAAACCTGTTCGCAGAAGGGGCTTCCTCCCCGGGCTGCAGCTTTCGTTCGGGGAGCTGGTCTCCATGGTGGGCGGAGGTCTCTGCCAGTTTTCAAATCTCCTGCACTGGATGGTCCTGCAGACTCCGCTGGAGGTTACGGAACGTCACAGACATTCCTTCGACCCATTTCCCGATTACAGGAGAACGGTACCATTCGGGACCGGAGCCACTGTTTTCTACAACTACCTTGATCTCATGTTTGTAAACAACACTCCATGGCGCTTCCAGATAAAGACATGGGTGGATGAGCACAACCTGCAGGGCGAGATAAGGTGCGGGAAGAAACTTCCCCGCAGAATTTCAATTGAAGAGAGAAACCACCGTTTCGTCCGGACTGGCGGAACGGTTTACAGAGAGAACGAACTCTGGCGGATTGAAACCGATACACAGACTTCGGAGGTTGTGAGCGAGGAACTTATTATGAAAAATCACGCGGAAGTCCGTTACGATGTAACGGAAATACCCGGCATTAGCGTAATCGAATCCGATTAACTTCTATGCCGGGTATTTCAAGCTGGTCTAGCGGGCAACCACCATCATTGTGGAAGCAGTTCCGGAAGGACCGTTGAGAACAACAGGGTAGCAACCCGGAGGAAGAGGATTGCCGTTGCTGTCGCTGCCATCAAAGACAACGTTCCCTGTTCCTACAGGTAACGAACCTGAATAAATACTTCTGACGACTCGTCCGGAGAGATCGAAAACGGTTATCGATGTCGTACCGGAAACGGGAATGTCGTAGGAAATAGAGCAGCTTCCTGAGAACGGGTTCGGGAAAGGCGTGCCGAGCGCAGGCAGCATCGGGCTTTCAACCTGACCGCCTTCGATGCCCGTCTGGCCTGATACGAAGACAAGAGCGGGATCTCCGAGGAGATTGTTCTCCTGAATAACCCAGCCTGTGAGCGGAACTCCCGTCATAGAATACAGTGCATCCTTGGCAAAAGCCTGTGCTACACCAATCTCGTAAATCTGGTTCGTGAAAAGCTGTTCAGCGAAATGCACTTCCAGCCATTCAGAAGGTCCCATTGCCGGAGGAGTTCCCCAGCCGTAGCTCGAATTGAACATGACCGCAACGGCGCCGCCCAGAGCGGAGAAATGCAGTCGTTCTGCAATGCAGCCGCTTGTGGTAAGCTCACCTGTTGTGCAGGACATGGAGTGAAAGACCGCGAGCCGGTCTAAATTAACAAGCTGGTTGTAGTTGCTGATTGCGATAATATCCAGAGGAGAATAGTTAAGCCAGCTTATACCGCCGTACCATCCGTGTCCCTGGGGGGCAACGAACGAACAGCCGGCATTGATAACGGCTACCTGATTGTTCGGGTGCCCGCCGGAAGTTTCGTAAAGTTTTTCAACTGCCCAGTCTGCAGGAATGAAATCGTCCATGTCTTCACATACAGCGCTTCCCCAGTACCCCGACCAGAGACCGGCACCGATAAGTACTGCGGTTTTCTGCCAGGATCCTGCAGGAGGGGTTGTCGCGTAGAACATGGTCTTATCAACAATGTTCTGCATAAGAGATGTGCTGTTGCTGCTGAATCTGCCGACGTACAGGTCGGTGTAGTAGGTCAAGCCGTCGTTCGCTTCGCAGTACTGATGGTCATTATCGTAATCCCATGTTCCATCAAGATCCATGTAGTAATGATCGACAACATCGTAAAGGGTGTCGCTGCCGTACTTCAGCCAGGATATCCTTGTGGTCGGACCGTAATCGCCGACCATAAGCGCGTAGACAAGGGAGTGGCTGTAGAACTGATCCTTCAGGTAGTTTCTGATCTTCTCCTGGGTATCCCACCCCGAATAGTTCGCCTCAATCCACTCCACGGTTACGTATTCAGATTCACCCGTGTGCTGGTTTCTGAGATCTACCAGCGGCTGCAGAAGGGATTCAAAACTGGCCAGACCGATGGCAACCCAGACGGGATCTCCGTCAGTTGCTTCGCGGACGGCAGGGGCGTAATCAGCTATTCTCGAGGGGTTGCTGACTATTCCCTGAAGTCCGGTCGCTGCTGTATTTATCTGCCTTGAGGTAAGAGCGATGTCCTGTACTTCAGGGTCTTGTGAGCATTCAACCGTTACTGTGGCTGAGGTTATTACCGAAAGCTCGCCTTCGAGCGGGCTGTAACTGAAAGGAACGAGGGTAAAGCTGCCCAGGCGGAAGCCGGTCCGGTTACCGCAGGCCGTCTGTTCGACTGGAGAGGCGGGGAAGGGTGTGTTGCTCAGGTAAACGGAAGACCGCTCTGCCAAAGCGAAAGGTCTGCTGAATACAAGATAATTGACGGGTGTGATATCGTATTTTCCGTCAAGCGTGACCCGGGTGTGAACATCAACGGTCACATCGGTTATTGAAGATCCCTGCGGAAGAAGAAAAGTGTAGGGAATGCCCTGAAGGGAGGGATTTCCATCCTCGAAGGGAACGACTCCCCCCGGGATTGAGATAACATCATCGTTCATCCACTGTGAAACCTGGACATCATCCATATCCAGTGTAAAATCAAAGGTGATATCTTCGCTGTGCGAGATGGATATCGCCGCGAAAAGTACAAATATTCCGATTTTCAGCATGTTCCTTCCTTTCAGAAAGTTATAAACTCAGTTGAGTCATTTCGTAATCAACCATTTCGTTAACAAGTTCCTCGAAGGAGATCTCGGGCTTCCATCCGAGAAGCCTGTTCGCCTTTGAAGGATCTCCTTTAAGCACGTCTACTTCAGTCGGCCTGAAGTATCGCTCGTCCACGGTAACATATTCTTTCCAGTCCAGTTCCAGCCTGCCGAAGGCTCGGTCAAGAAGATCTCTTATTGAATGGGTTTCACCGGTAGCAATAACGAAATCGTCTCCTTCCTCCTGCTGCAGCATCAGGTACATAGCCCTTACGAAATCTTTCGCGTGGCCCCAGTCCCGTTTCGCATCGAGATTACCAAGGGCAAGGCTGTTCTGAAGGCCCATCTTTATCCTTGCCGCCGCCAGCGCGATCTTTCTGGTCACGAAATTTCTGCCCCGTCTCGGTGATTCGTGGTTGAACAGAATCCCGCTGGACGCGTGAAGACCGTAGCCCTTCCTGTAGTTGACCACCATCCAGTGTGAATAGAGTTTTGCAGCAGCGTAAGGGCTTCTCGGGTGGAAGGGGGTATCCTCGCCCTGTGGAGGGGGAGAAGAACCGAACATCTCGCTGGTGGAAGCCTGGTAGAACCTGCACTCCCCGACCAGGCCGACCTCCCTTATGGCATCCAGTATCCGCGCGACACCAAGGGCATCAACGTCGGCGGTATATTCGGGCAGATCGAAAGAGATCCTTACGTGACTCTGGGCGGCGAGATTGTAGATCTCATCCGGGCCTACCCGTTCAAGGATTCTGTTAAGAGCACTCGAATCGGTCATCTCGCCGTAATGAAGGAAAAGAGATGTACGGTAGACATCCGGGTTCTGTATAAGGTGTTCTATGCGCTCCCGGTTGAAGCTGCTCGAACGCCTGACTATGCCATGGACTTCGTACCCTTTGCCAAGAAGAAGTTCGGCAAGATACGAACCATCCTGACCAGTGATTCCCGTGATAAGAGCCTTTTTCATGTTTCCCAATCCTCGTGAATATTAAATAGAATAAACTGATATTGCATAAGATGCTGAAATCCATAATAACAACAGCATAACAATACTACCATGAGGAAGTGATGCAAACCGTTGCAACTTGCCTTGTTTGAACAAGCCCCGTAGAGTAAAGGGAATGGTGGGCACAATCGTGCATCCGCCTTTGGGATATTTGCGTGTAAGGAGAGATTCCATGGCAAGGTACCCGTGTATGCTTTTTGTACTGCTGGTTATATCCAGCTCACTTGCCGGTGACGAACCGCAGCACAACGGCAGTCCGTTCCTTTTCAGCGGCACCGTCAGCCGCCATCAGGATTTTCAGCACGAGCTGCACGGAGGGTTGGTATTCACCCTTGAATTCATCTCTTACGGACAGGAAGGATGGGCTGTCAGGATATTCGATCCCGCATTTCCGAGTGACAATTTCTGCGCGGTTGTGACCCCGCCTTACAGGGGAATCAATGCGCTTCAGATATACGCATGGCATTTTCTCAATGAAGATGGCACCGGCCCAGCCGGCGGTTCAGTGAATACTCCGGGGGAAGAGCGCAGGTTCTATTTCGTAACCGATAAAGCCAGCTACGATACAGCATTTGATTTACTCTCCACCATGCTCTGGCCGGAAAGCCCCGAAGCTCAGGAGGCTGCTGCCGTCCTGCATGACGGGATTCACAGTGAGAGCGGGATACTGACCATAACTGATCTGGTTGCGGGGGATGCAGCGGGTGACAGCGCTTATATCGAGAGCATGTCGTTCGATGTTGAATTGTTCATTCCCCGGTAGAGTTGGTTTAATCATGATCCGGAGCCAGGGAAAAGACGCTGTTTCTTGCATCATACGGGAGCGGGAGATATAATTCTTTCATGGGAATAAGAATGAGATTCAACTGGAATGTACTCGGCATTTTTGCCTTTGTAGTAGTCGGTTTTATCGTAGCCGGCTTTCTGGTATCTCCGAAAGCCGAAACGGACGATGGGCACCCTCTGAATATTTTCTTCTGGGGAATGGCAGGAATTTTTCTGCTGTCCAACCTTGTAATACTCACCTGGGTGCAGCTGTCAAACAGAAGACGGGACCGCATTGACGTTACCTGGATCGATGCGCAGGCTGAAATTCTGGAAGTCAGTGAGACCGGTACCTATATTAACAACCAGCCCAGATTACGTTTCAGGTTATCAGTGAATTCTCCTGTTCACCCATACTGTGAAGTGGTTCATAAACAGGTCATGCCCCTCACTGCCCTGGCTCAGTTACAGGTGGGAAATACGATAACAGTTAAAGTCAATCCGGATGACCCAGGCGATCTGATGATTCTCTGATTTTACTAACCTGAATTCACAGGAGGCAGATTTTGGCTGAACACCTTTGTCCCGTATGGGTTGGATATCTCCTTGCAAGCCCCCTGCGGAAACTGCTTGATAACCCCGAGAACAGGTTGTCCCCGTATGTAAGTAAGGGGATGACAGTTATGGATGTGGGCTGCGCCATGGGTTTCTTCAGCATCCCAATGGCGGAAATGGTAGGTCCGGGCGGCAGGGTTATATGTATCGACCTTCAGGAAAAGATGGTCCAGAAGCTGTACAGAAAAGCCAAGAAGAAGAACGTCCAGGGCAGTATTGAGGCAAGGGTCTGCAGGCAGGACTCTCTAAATGTTGAAGATCTTTCCAGTGCGGTGGATTTTGTCCTTGCCGCGGCTGTCATCCATGAAGTGCCGGATGCGGCTTCTTTCCTGGCCGAACTTTTCGGAGTTGTTAAAGAGGGCGGGAAGCTGCTGGTGATTGAGCCGGGCGGTCATGTTTCAGAGCAGGATTTCAACGCAACCGTTGATGCTGCCGTGAAGTGCGGATTCACTGTCCTTGAGCGCACGGGAACCCGCAGACGCCACCAGGCGCTCTTCGGGAAGACATCCGGAAAATGACGGCAATGCCCCGGAGCGGTAACCGTTGAAGTACGCCGAAAAAAGCCTTACACCGATTCCCGGTCCACCTGAATTCAAACTATCCATACTCATTGTCAATTACAACAGCGGTGAAATGCTTCTGGACTGTCTGGACTCCGTATACGCAACGGTAAAGACGGTTCCCTGCGAAGTGATAGTCGTTGATAACAATTCGAAGGACGGCTCCATAGCTGCCGCGCGGGATAAACATCCTGCGGTGCGCTTCATTGAAAACGATTTCAATAACTGGTTCACAGGGGGAACCAACCAGGCGATAGAGGTAAGCCGCGGAGAATACCTTCTCTGCCTTAACCCCGATACGCTTTGTCATGAGAATGCCATCGACTTGCTGGTCGCTTTTCTTGAGGAGAATCCCGGGGCAGGCCTTGCAGCTCCGAGGCTTTTAAACGGGGACGGTTCCCTTCAGCCATCATGCCGGAATCACCTCAAATCCAGGTACCTTCTGCTTCGGCACATTCTTCCCTGGAGGAAACTTCCAGGCAGCTGGAGAAAATGGGCAGTCCTTGAATACTGGGATCATGATGAAACCATAATGTCCGACTGGATAATAGGGGCCTGCATAATGGTTCGCAGAAAGACCGTCGAAGAAATCGGCCTGAAAGACGAAGGATTCCCAATGTTCCATGAGGAGACCGACTGGTGCTACCGTATGGAAAACGCCGGCTGGGGCGTCTGGTTCGTTCACACCGCCTCCATTACGCACTTCGGAAGCCAGTCAGCTATCAAATACTGGGGCGGCGGCCTAATCCTTGAGTTTTACAGGGGCAAACACAGATTCATACGAAAACACTTCGGTCTGCTGCCTCTGCTTCTGCACCGTTTTCTTCTTGCGGGGCTGCTGCTTTTAAGGCTTGCGGGCGTACTGATAAGAAGAGTTTTCTCGCGAAATGCTCAACTGGGAAAAGAGATCTCATTCCTGCGCATGGGTATAGCGATACAGCTTGGATTGAAAGAGAAGAAATCAGAGTCCTGATACAACGGAAAACACTCCAAGAACCCCGAGAGCTATCAATGCTGCGAACCTGAACCGCTCCTCACTCACCACATCAGCCATCCTTATTCCAAACAGCACTCCTGAAATAACAGCCGGGAAAAGGTAGAGCGTATTCAGAGCTGTTTCACCGGTAAGAAGACCACCTGCGATGAAGGCGGGAACAGCTATTGCATTCAGGAGGAGGAAGTAGGCGGCAAGGCTCGCGCGGAATTGATGCTTGGCCACCCTCTGGTTGGCAAAAAAGAGAATAACCGGAGGACCGCTGAAAGTAGTGGCGCCGTTAAGCAGACCGCTGAGAAATCCTACAGGTATCATTGCGAGTTTTTCCCGTCTGACGGTTATTCTGAACCCGGAGAGATATATGACAGAAGAGAGTATGACAAGAACGCCGACACCGATCTTCAGGGCTGATTCATCAGCTGTCCGCAGCAGCCATATACCTGCGGGCAGGGCAGCTGCGCCGGAAATAAGCAGGGGAAGGATTCTTTTGATGTCAAGGCTTTTTCTTGCTCTGAGGAATACGATCAGATTGAGAAAAACGCTGGTCAGACACAGCATGGGCACTGCTGTGGAGACAGGCATCAGAAAAGTCAGAAGGGGCAGCGAAAAGAGGGAGTAGCCAAAACCCGTAAGCCCCTGAAGAAAGGCTCCGGCGAACAGTATGGCAAGGGAGAGAGCTGTACTCAACTCATACCTTCTGATCCAGCTCCGCTAACAGGGTTAAAAAAGCGGAAACGTCCCCGACCATCCCGGGCTTTTGCAGAGGGCGTTCGGTATCGTCATGGCAATCGGAGCCTCCCGTTACTGCGAGGCCGTTCTGCTGGGCAAGTTCCAGAAGATATTCAACGTGTTCCTGTGAATGGCCCGGGTAGTAAACTTCAAGACCCTTAATTCCAAGGGCCAGAAACTCCGGCAGAATTCTCTCTACAGTTGAGAGGGGAGGGAGAACCTCTCTGTAGTGACCGCCCCCCGGAAAAGAACCCGCAGCCGGATGGGCGAGAACCGGAATCACAGGATATTCTGCAAAGAGAGCTGCAAGCTCCTTCATATCAACACCGGAGGGAACGTAAGCCGGGCTGTCGTTGCCTATAAGGAGGGAGATCTCTTCTTTGGATAACCCGTGCCTCTCCGACAGGGCTTTCGCGAAATGCCTTCTGGAAATATTCTTCGCGTAGCTGGAGATCTCCTCAACTGTCAGGTTTCGAGTCAGCAGTGGTGTTCTTCCGATGGGTCCGAATTCTTCGTTGATGCACCTGACCCGCTCTTCCACAAGGGCCGGACCACGCCCTTTTGAAACGACTCTCTCAAGTTCGGTGATGAAGCTGTTGTCATGAAAAAGCTTCTCGGAGAAGTAAACGAGCAGATGAAGCGATCCCGTGAAATATTCTCTGCGGAACCGAAGAGTGATCTCAATCGCGGGGATCACATCAATACCGGCATCCCTGCCCGCCGAAAGAGCTTCGGATAGACCTGAAGTGGTGTCATGATCGGTAATCGCCACAGTGTTGAAGCCCGATCTCTTTGCCGCGAAGACCGCTTCGGAGGGAGTGTACTCCCCGTCCGAGCAGTTCGTGTGAATGTGCAGGTCTGCTGTGATCATGAAACAGCTCCGAAGAATATCAGCCCCAGCCAGAAACCGCCGCCGCAGAGTGCAGCCTGAAGTATCAGAGACATGCTCCATGAGAGCTGCCCGTCTGAACCGGATGTTCCGGTGCCGATCGTGCTGCCGGAATTGATTTTTTCGCCAAGCGATCGGAAAAAGGATCTGAGAATGAAAATCAGAGGTATCCCACCCATCAGCATGAAAGTCACCGCGCAGATTATCCAGCCGAAGGCCAGCCCTCCCCCCATGCCGATGCCGAAACCGAACTGCACGAAGTTCCATCCAAGTGTGATGAACAGGGCCGACCAGGACATGGCCATGATATTTGGACCGCTGATCCGTGATGCCGCAAAAAGGGAGATAAACATGGATGCCATCAGCAACATCATCGAGACGGGGAATATCCATATCCAGTCCGGTGCAGGGTGGGCTATCTCGTATGGACCCCCTCGCGCCACAAAACCCCCGAGCCTCATGACTCCTCTCATACCAAGGTATACACAGGCAAGTGAAAATGAAAAAATAAACGGGCTCAGCAGGAACAATACCCGGCGCAAGGGTCCCGCTCCGCTGCCGTCCCCTACAGGCTTGCCGGTTATGAATGCTCCACCGAAACCGCTCATGTTCTACCCCTCTCTCATCTGTAGAATATAGATCTTATAGAATCCATGGAAAGGATCCTCGGCGTAGGCAAGAAAGCCATTCTCATCGATATGAAACCGCCATGTGCTGCCATCCGGTGGCTCCGGGGTGACGGATGCCGTGAAAAGAAAATCACCTTCGGAACTGATAACCGTGAAAGTCGGAGTACTCGGCCCTCCCTGCAGAATCCAGAGGTTGCCGTCTCCATCCGTCTCGATCCCTCTGATCATTGGTTTAAAAGGATCCGGCTCAAGGCCCTCCGGGTTTTCATCTGACGCTATAGCTTTGGCCCTGAGAATGTTCCGCTCCATCTCCATTTCTTCCTCTGTTCTTTCGGTGGGCTGGTATGGGAGTTGCAGCTTGCGGATCTCATTTCCCGCTGAATCGTATACTATAATGAGCGCTTCCTCGGTCGAGCGGGGAGCGATGAAAACCATTCCACTATCACCCACCGCGATGTCGTACCCGTACCAGTCCAGCTCAAGCATTCCGACATCATCTGTAGGGTCAAAGGGGAATATATCTTCGCGATATGTAACAAGAGGTTCTTCGATACCAGTTTCGTACTTTGAAATGGATACCGGCAGAGTTATTTCATCTCCGTTGACCTCGAAGTTTATATCCTTTCTGAGGTAGCTGTTGCCACTTGCTCCCTCGAGGCAGCTCGGAGGGACGAAAGTTCTGCTGCTTCCAAGCCATTCACCCGAGTAATAATCGTAAGAATGAATTCCGAGTATCTCGCTGCCTGTGCCCGACAGGTGAATATCGCCATCTTCAGAAACGGCCATGAAGGTGACATTCTGAAGTTCTCCCGGACCGTTTCCTCTCCGTCCGATACTTCTGAGGTATTCACCCTCCGGAGAGTAGAGGCGGACGGTTGATCTGCCGCAGTCCAGTACTGCGATATTACCGTCCGGGCCGAAAGCAACACTCTCGACACCTCCCATTACGTAATTTGAATCTCCGAGTTCAATTCCGATCGAATCAACAGTGCACAGCATGACAGTGCGATTAGTATCTATCTGAACCGGCTGTACCGGGGAAGTGCGACCTTCATCGGGAGCAGAACAGCCTGCCGTCAAGACCACAATTGTCAGTATTCCAGCCATCAAATAATTCATCATAACTACATGTCCTTTCTTAGTAATACTGGTAAGTTAATACTAGAGAGGTTGGATTTCGTCAAGACTGATGTTTTTTAAACAATATAAGATGTTAGCTGGTATCAGGATATACTGTTCATGCCGGTATTATATTTGTTGGTATACTGGTTATTCCCCTGGTATTTCAGGCATCGGGATCACGTATAGCCTGGGATACTCCGGGTCCTGAAGTGAATACGCCAGTATTCCCTGAGGCTGAACCTTGATGTTCATAAAATCCAGTACATCGGGATTCATAACACCATTAATCCTTACTACAGCAAGGTGTTCTCCATCCCTTGAATAAACGTCCATTACCGGTTCATCGACTGTTCCGTTCTGAACCCAGATCCTTCCCATCCCGTCCGCTCCTATGCTCTGCGGCGGGATCATCCAGTGGAATGGGTCGGGGGTGTAATCGATCATGTATTCCGGAAGACCTCTTTCCCTCAGGATGGCGCTGATCATAGCGGTCTCATCCTCGATTAGCTCTGGAGTTTTCTCAACGCGCGGAATGTCTCTTTCGATGGTGGATATGAGAGTTCCATCCGGATCGAAGATATCTATATGGTACTCGCTGGAGGAAACGGGGGCGATGTAGACAGTACCATCCCTGTCAGCCGCGAAAGCTACTGAGAAGATAGCATTGTTAAGAAAGGATGCCATATCAGACGGGTCGAACGGGAAAACATTCTCGAAATAAACAACGGTTGGATCGGGCGAGTCCTCCCATCTTCCCACACTGAAAGTTACATTTATCGCATCATCCTGCATTCTGGTTACGTTGGAGGCTCCCACAAAGGCGCCATCGTCCACTCCCCATGCCCACTGGGGCACACCCTGCCCCTGGAAATCAATATGCAGGCTTTCAAATGAGCCGTCGGCGTTGAATCTGCTGAAACCACCGCTGGCCTGGTCAAGAATGCCGAAAGAACCGTCGGACAGCATCACCATACCTCCGGGGTAAAGCATCTCGCCCGGGCCGCTGCCCTCTCTGCCGATCTGCATCAGGAATTCACCGGAGGGGTCGAAGACCTTTACGCAGCACGCCGCTTCATCCAGCACCGCTATGTTTCCCTCCATAGTGTAAACTGCATCACCGATGGTTCCGAAAACGTAGTTTGAATCACCCATGAGAATTCCGATGGTGTCCGAGGCTGTAACAGATATTGTATCGATGGGAGAATCCGCTATAGCGTCTTCCGGAGGTGTTTCCCCCCCGCAGGCGGTAAGTACTATCAGCGGCAGAATGCAGGCACAGACAAATAATCTCACAATATCTTCCCTTCGGTTAGGATTCAATTAACGTATGTACTATAACAGATAATCCCGATTTCCAGGTTTAAAGTCCCGATCCGGCAGTTACTGCCGGTCAGTTAATGGACCTCTTTACAAAGGGGATGAAAAGGTACAGAAGTGTTGCCCATCCCCCGAGGGGCCACGCCAGGAAGAATACCAGAACGGAGAAACCGGGGAAGATTATCATACCTGGCCATCGGCGCTTCCCGATTTCCTTATCAAGCCCCAGATCAGGATGATTTCTGGCGTAAGCGTACAGGACATCGATAGACAGGCTGATAAGAAACAGGTTAACCACGAATATCTGCACGGAAAGAACGCTGTGGAAGTTGCCGATGATATCCGTTGTTACCGGAATAAGGGCTATGAACAGAAGATGGACCATGATTATCCAGTTGAGACCGGCGTCCGTCTTCTTGATCCTGTCCATCAGGTAATGCTGCCCTATCCAGAAACTCGCAAGGGTCAGAAAAGCGATGATGTAATGACGAAGCTGCTCCAGCATCAGAGGAATAGACTGAATAAGGGATTCGTGCGTATGGATTACTGAATCGACATCAATACTCAGAACAGCAAGGGTCATCGCGATGGCGTAGACACCATCCGACAGAGCCTCTATTCTATTTTTTCCAAGTATGACTTTCTTCATGACATCACCTCCCCTTCAGAATCAGCCTTAGTTTACAATCGCGCGCTCCCGCGGTCAAGATTCGCACAGGGCATGATCGTTTCCCGAGTCTCCGTAACTTAATCGGCTGCATAGCGGATTAGTTGTTTAATATTACGCGGAAATGCGTTATGCTATTACGTAAATGAGAAAGGGGTGCTGGTATGAGGATAAAGCAGTTCAGATATTCTTCGGATAATCTCGGGTACCTGATATATGGTGAGAAAACCGCTCTTGCGATTGATGGAGGCGCTGTAGAGCAGATTCTGTCATTCATCGAAGAGCATTGTCTGGAGCTGAGAATAATCACTAACACCCATTCTCATGGAGATCACACCTGCGGCAATAAAGAGCTTATCGAAGCAACAGAAGCGGAATTAATCAGTGTTGGAGAACTTCCTTCCAGAGGGACGCTTCAGCTTGAGGGTTCTCATATAGATATCATTCATACACCCGGCCATACAGCTGATTCCGTCTGTTTTTATGGCTCTGGTGCACTTGTCTCGGGAGATACTCTTTTCAACGCTAAAGTCGGCAGGTGCTTTACTGGGGACATTCGAACGTTCTATGAATCGATCGGCAAACTTCTTGAGCTGCCCGGTGATACGGTAATCTACGCGGGACATGACTATGTTGAGGAATACCTGGAGTTCAGCAGGATGGTTGAACCTTCCAACAGCTTCATCGACACCTATCTGCGCGGGTACGATCCTGACCATGTCTCTGCGGAACTCAAGAACGAATTGAAGGTTAACCCCTTCCTTCGCCTCAGCGAGCCCTCAGTAGTATCCTTCCTCAAGAATGAAAATCTTCCGGCTTCAACAGAATACCAGCGGTGGGAATCGCTCATGTCGCTTATGTAGAATTTCCCGGGGAAAATGAAACTATCCTAGTGAGATTGTGTTAATGCTGTTATGATATTGCATACTATATTCGTACGAAATTACCTCAATCTGACAGGGATGTGAATTATGCTGAGAATTGTTATCACGGTAATACTTGCTGCATCAATAGGATACGCTTCGAATCTGATGGTTGTTGAGGGAAGGCTTCAAGAGGAGAGCCGCCTCCTTCCCATGGATGAGATTCAGGTTGTTTTCGAAGCCGCTGACTATTTTGTAGTCTTTGCCCCTGGCGATCTTCTGGATGAGGGTTTGGGCATGACCATCCTCGATTCGGGTGACATTTCACTTGAAGACTATCTCCTGGTCCACCTTTCCTCACCTGCAGGGCTCGAATGGATGGAAGAACTGGGAGAGACAGTTTTTCAGAGGGAAGATATCGTCATCGTTAGACTGACCGGCCCTGCTCCGGAAATATTCGTACGGGAAGGCGTGTTTTTTCTTCAACCTCTCCGGGTGAAAAGGATTGGAGATGATTCGGATATCCCCTTTCTGCTCCAGTCTCCTGAGGGCACCGATGACTACGTTTCGGATATTGTTGCAGCTGTTAACGAGGATTCTATAAAGGCTGTCATTCAGCAGCTTGAAGATTACGGAACACGCTATTCAAGTACTGATAACTATGACACGGCATGCAACTGGGTTCAGGACAGGTTCGAATCCTACGGTCTGGATGCAGAGCAGCAGACGTTCAGCATGGGTTCCTACAACTGCCAGAACGTAATAGCAGAACTTCCCGGGACAACGGATTCCACGAAGATATACATCATCTGCGGCCATCTTGATTCAACATCGGGAAGCGCCCCTTCCATTGCTCCGGGTGCCGATGATAATGCCAGCGGTTCATCCGCGGTTGTCGAAGCGGCCCGGATACTCACGGGCTACGAGTTTGAGTACACGATAAGGTTCATCTGTTTCGGGGGCGAGGAGCAGGGACTGTACGGAAGCAGTTACTACGCCTCGCAGGCCAGCTCAGCCGGTGAGGACATTCTGGGTGTAATTAATCTGGATATGGTGCTGTACGCTCCTCCGGGAGACGAGGTTATATGGGTACCCTACGATACCCAGTCGGGTGATCTGGCACTTGCACTCGAAGCAATATGCGACACCTACGTTCCAGCGCTTACCGTTGATATAGAATATGACCCGAGCGCAACCTACAGCGACCACTCATCATTCTGGAACAACGGCTACGCGGCGGTACTCGGAATCGAGCAGGCAGTCTGGAGCAACCCTTTCTACCATCAGACAACGGACCTTCTTGCGAATTACATTTCATACTTCCCGTTCGGAACCAACTGCATCAAAGGCGCCATAGCAACTGTTGCGCATCTTGCTGTGCCCGTCAGTTCAACAGGTATAGAAGGGGGAGAGCTGTATGCAGACCTTGAAATTGTCTGCATTTCACCA
>Ga0164313_10001638_pt1 | contig 19840 bp, 11 predicted proteins | sample GuaBasSedimGuay4_FD_113735 | JGI IMG/M metagenome (GOLD analysis project Ga0164313, IMG submission 113735) | Subseafloor sediment microbial communities from Guaymas Basin, Gulf of California, Mexico - Guay4, Core 4569-4, 0-3 cm | ecosystem: Environmental > Aquatic > Marine > Hydrothermal vents... | reverse complement strand
TCTGGCTATCTCTTTTACAGCCCCGATCTGCATCGGGATTTCGTTTCACTCAACCTACAGCCCTGGCCTACGCTTCCTCCTCGTTGACCTCGACGATCTTTGCGAGGCCGATCAGTTTGTCTCTTTTGGCCAGATTGACCAACCGCACGCCTTGGGTGACCCGTCCGATGATGCGGATATCGTGGACGGGGCAGCGAACGGTTTGACCACTCTTGGTCAGCAGCATGATCTCGTCTTCGTCACGCACGCTGAGAGCTCCGGCCACAGCGCCTCCTTTCTTGATATCCATTGCCTTGATGCCACTGCCGCCACGGTTCTGGCGACGATAGTCGTCGAATTCCGAACGCTTGCCGATGCCTGATTCGTTGGCCACCAGCAGGGTTGCCTCGGGATCGACGATTTCAATCGCCTCCACGTAGTCGCCTTCGTGTTTGAAGCGGATGCCGGTAACGCCCTGGGTGGCGCGTCCTTGGTCACGCAGGTCCGATTCGTGAAAACGAATGGACTGGCCCTGCCGGGTGACGAGGACGATGTCGTTCTCGCCATTGGTCAGGCGGACCCCCATCAGGTTGTCGCCCTCCACTATCCTGATGCCGATGATGCCGCCCTTGCGCGGATTTGAGTAGTCGGAGAGATTGGTTTTCTTTGCGATCCCGTTCCGGGTGGCCATGACCAGATGCTGTTCGCTGTTGAATTCCTTAACGCAGATCATGGCTGCGATCGTCTCTTCTTTCTGGAGGGCGAGCAGATTGGCCACCGAACGTCCTTTTGAGGTGCGACCGCCTTCAGGAATCACATAGACCTTCTCCACGTAAACCCGGCCGTTATTCATGAAGAACATGATATAGTCGTGGGTGCTCGCGGTGAAAAGGTGCTCCACGAAATCCTCCTCGTAGGTATCCGTACCGATGATACCTTTCCCGCCGCGTCTCTGGGACCTGTACTCATCGGCGCTGGTGCGTTTGATGAAGCCCTGACGCGAAACGGTGATGATGCAGCCCTCGTTGGCGATTACATCCTCCATCCGGAATTCACCCTCGGCGGGAACGATCTCGGTCCGACGTGGCTGGGAATACCTGGGTTTGAGCTCGAGGACCTCCTCTTTGATCAGGCCGAGGAGCTTGGGCTCGCTCTCGAGGATGCTGCGCAGCTCCTCGATCAGCTGGATGAGCTCCATGTACTCCTTTTCGACCTTCTCCCTCTCAAGCCCGGTCAACTGGTAGAGGCGCAGATCGAGGATGGCGTTGGTCTGCCGGATCGACAGGGGATAGCGCTCCATCAGTCTTGTCCGGGCTTCGTCGCGGTTGGCCGACGCCCGGATGATGCGGACGAAGTCGTCGAGGTTGTCGAGGGCTATCTTGTAACCCTCGAGAAGATGGGCGCGACCTTCAGCCTGGCGCAGGCGATGCTGGGTGCGGCGGTAGATCACCTCGCGGCGATGATCGACGTAGCAAGTGATCATCTCCTTGATGTTCATCTGCTTGGGGCGCCGATTGTCGAGCGCGAGCAGGATGACGCCGAAGGAACTCTCCAGCGGGGTCATCTTGTAGAGCTTATTGATAATGACACGCGGAACTTCGCCGCGTTTGAGCTCGATCACGATGCGCGTATTCTCGTCCGACTCATCGCGAAGATCGCTGACCCCTTCGAGCGATTTATCCGCGACCAGGGAGGCGATCTTGGTCACCAGCGTGGCCCGGTTCACATTGTAGGGGATCTCGGTGATGATGACCTGTTCGCGGCTGTTCTTGAGCTCTTCGACCAGGACCCGGCCCTTTATCCGGACGATACCCCGGCCCGTGCGCAGGTAGGACTCGATACCGGTGCGACCGGCGATGATGCCTCCGGTCGGAAAATCGGGTCCGGGCAGCAGTTCAATGATCTCATCGATACTGATGGCCGGGTTGTCGATGGTCGCACAGACCGCGTCGATCAGTTCGTCCAGGTTGTGCGGCGGTATATTGGTGGCCATGCCAACCGCGATGCCGGTTGACCCGTTCATCAGAAGGTTTGGCAGTGCGGCCGGAAGCACGGATGGTTCGGTGGTCGATTCCTTGTAATTCGGAACGAAATCGACGGTGTCCTCGTCGATATTGCGCAGGAGCTCTTCAGCAACGCTCGACAACCGGGCTTCGGTGTATCGATAGGCGGCCGGTGGGTCGCCGTCGACAGAACCAAAGTTTCCCTGTGGCTCAATCAACGGATAGCGCATGACCCAGTTCTGGGCCATGCGAACGAGGGTGTCGTAAACTGAAGTGTCGCCGTGCGGGTGGTAGTTTTTGAGTACCTCGCCGACCACGCCGGCGCATTTGTCAAAGGCCCGATTGTGAAGCAGACCCTCGCGCAGCATGGCATAGAGGATGCGACGCTGGACCGGTTTGAGTCCGTCGCGGGCATCGGGCAGGGCGCGGGCGACTATGACCGACATCGAATAGTCGATGTAGGCCGTCTGCATGACGTCGGTGATGTTGACCTGCGAAATATTGTCGGGAGCAGAATCCATTTACTGTATGCGGGAAAGGGTCTTGGCGAGATGTTGGGGCTGTAACCGCGGCACAGCGCGGTTGCTACAACTCGAGCTGCAAGTGAAACAGCGTCGCTGTGTCGACGCTCACGGTGGGTTGATAAAGCAACCGCGCCGCCTGGCGGTTGCTATGGAAGCCTCTGGATGGAGCCTGCATTGATGACCTCAAAACCGGTCAGACATCCAGGTAGGATACGTTAAGAGCGTTGTCTTCGATGAAGGCGCGTCGCGGCGGCACCTCGTCGCCCATCAGTATGGTGAATAGTTCATCCGCCCGAGCCGCATCGGAGATATTGACCCGAAGCAACCGGCGTTTTGCGGGATCCATGGTCGTTTCGAAGAGCTGTTTTGGATTCATCTCTCCGAGTCCCTTGTAGCGCTGGATGCTCAGACCACGGCGCCCGCTGGCTCGGATTTCCTTGATGATCTGCAGGATGGTGAAGAGCTCAACCCGGGTCTCATTCTTCTGGTCCTGGTTTTCAATCAGGGTGTAGCGGGATTCCTCGGTTTTGCTGAAAACCTTAACGTCCATGCCTATCCCTGCGATTGATACGAGCAGCTTCGAGATCTCATTGCCCTCGAATATCTCGTGGATCGAGAGGCGGCGACTGGCTCCCCCGGCTGTGGTTGGCGCCTCAATCTGTTCAGATTGATCCGCATCCATCCCCATCCGATGGGCAAATGCCGCACGGGCCGCGTCGTCCATGAGGAATTCAAAGCTCTCCTTGTTGCCCTCGCGCACTCGGGCCAGATAACGGGGAAGTTGGTAATTTTCGCCCTGGTGCTGGTCGAGGTACGATTCGAGGGATGTGCCGTACCGCGTTACGCCGCGCCCGAGCCGCTCGAGTTGGGCCAAGGCTTCGACGATGGTGTCGATCTGGGCGGATGAATAGGTGTGACCATCTCTTTTCCGAATCAGGGTGACGTCCTCCGATCCGAGCTCCAGCAGGATGCGATTCAGGACCTCGTCATTGTCGATGTACTGCTCGCGGCGCTTGCGCTTGATTTTGTAGAGCGGCGGCTGGGCGATATAGACGTAACCGTTTTCGATGAGTCCGTGCATCTGCCGGTAGAGAAACGTCAGCAAGAGGGTGCGGATGTGGGAGCCATCCACATCGGCATCGGTCATGATGATGATCTTGTGGTAACGGGCCTTTGTTGCATCGAAGGCGCCTTCACCTTCGTGGTTCCCGATTCCGGTCCCGATCGCCGTGATCATGGTGCGGATTTCCTCGTTGGCCAGGACCTTGTCGATGCGGGCTTTCTCGGAATTGATCAGTTTGCCACGGAGCGGGAGGATCGCCTGGGTTCGACGATCCCGTCCCTGTTTGGCCGAACCGCCCGCGGAGTCACCCTCCACGATATAGAGCTCGGTCAAGGCCGGGTCACGTTCTGAACAGTCCGCCAGCTTTCCTGGCAGTCCGCCTCCGTAAAGGGCACCCTTGCGGACGGTCTCCCGGGCTTTGCGGGCCGCTTCGCGTGCCCGGGCCGAATTGAGGCATTTTTCGATGATGCGTCTCGCGACCTTCGGGGTTGTCTCGAAGAAGAACCGGAGCTTCTCGCCCACCACGCGCTGGACGATGCCGTCGACCTCGCTGTTTGAGAGCTTCGTTTTTGTCTGACCTTCGAAGCGCGGCTCCGCGACCTTGACCGAGATGACGGCAATCAGACCTTCGCGAGCATCATCTCCGGTGATCGGGGGGTCCTTGTCCTTGAGCAGATTGTTGTTCTTTGCGTAGGTATTGACCACTCGGGTCAGGGCGGTGCGGTAGCCGGACAGGTGCGTGCCGCCCTCGGTATTGGAGATCGAGTTGGCGTAGGCGTAGATCTGTTCGCTGTAGCTGTCGTTGAACTGCATCGAAACGTCGACCACGGTTGCGGGGAGATCCGGACTGTTCTCGTTCTTCTGCGAGTCGCTGAACGTGATCGGATCGGGATGCAGGGTTGTCTTGGACCGGTTGAGGAAGCGGACGTATTCGGCGATCCCGTCGTCGAATTTGAAGGATTCCTGCTTCTCGTTGCGCTCGTCTTTGAGGAGGATTTTGATGCCGGGATTCAGAAAAGCCAGCTCACGCAACCGCTTGGCCAGCAGGTCATACTCAAAGGATAGAGTGTTCTCGAAGATCTCCGGGTCCGGCTTGAAGGTGATCTTGGTGCCGGTTTTTTTCGTGTCTCCGACCACCGTCAGTTTGGAGACGGTCTTGCCCTTCTCGAACCGCATGTGGTGGATCTTGCCCTCACGGCGCACCTCGGCCTCAAACCATTCCGAGACCGCATTTACGCACTTCGCGCCCACTCCGTGGAGACCTCCGGATACCTGATAGGCACCTTTGTCGAACTTGCCGCCGGCATGCAGGTTGGTCAGGACCAGTTCCAGAGCCGGGATCTTGTAGACCTCGTGGATGTCGACCGGGATTCCGCGGCCGTCGTCTTCGACGCTGCAGGACCCATCCAGGTGAATGGTGACCGTGATTATTGTGCAATAGCCGGCCAGGGCCTCATCGATCGAGTTGTCGACGACTTCGAAAACACAGTGGTGGAGGCCCCTTTCGTTTGTGTCCCCGATATACATGTCGGGGCGTTTTCGCACCCCTTCAAGACCTTCCAGCTTCTGGATTTTTGAGGCGTTGTATTCGGAGGTTCCCTGTTCGTGAAAGGATTTGGTTTTTGGTTCTTGTTCGGAAGGCATGCGGTGATTCGTAGAATTGGATATTCTCTTCGAAAACCGGGCCTGCGGACAACCTTTTTCTGGATTGGATGTCGTGAATTATCTTTTTGGGTTGGCAACTCAAGATATAGTCGTAACACATTGATCACGTGAAACTTTCGGTAAAGGTTGAGTATGCGTGCCGGGTCCTCGCCCATTTGGCCGGGCGCTATGGGTCCCAGGAGTTGCTTCATATTGAGCACCTCGCGGAAAAAGAGGAGGTTCCTGCCAACTACCTGGTCCAGATTCTGAGTGAACTCCGCAATGGCGGTTTGATCATCAGTCGGCGCGGCAAACAGGGTGGTTATGCCCTGGCTCGTTCGCCCGACACGATCACTCTTTACGACATCGTGATTGTCATTGAGGGCGACCTGATCGAGATGAATACCAAGCCGGCGGGTATTTCGGGTCCAAGGGTGACCGAGATCTGGGAGGAGGTGCGGAAGGACATGGAGACCAAGACCAAGAGCTTCACGCTCGACACATTCGTCGCCAAAGAAAACGAGCGGATGTTCTACATCTGAGGCTGGATCGGATAGGGAGATTGACGGGAATGGTCCGAAGTGAAGCTCTAACAGGAAGGGTCGAGTTGAGGCATTTGAGTCATACCGACTCGCTCGAACCCACTGGCAGTCGTCCACCAGCCACGCCGACACCCTCCGTCGCTAAAGCTATGGCGGACACACAGCGGCGTGGCTACAGCCATTCAAAGTTGAGCTCTTGTGTGGCAACGGCGCTGTGCCGCCGTTGCCGGATGCTGGGTGCAGATGGCTGAATATCATCCCGTACACCCCTGATCTTAGTGCCATTCGAGATTGACGGTTTTTCGGTGGCGTCCATGAATGCCCGATATGGCTCCCGAATGGCTGGAGAAATTGCTTGTCCTACAGGATCGTGACGTTCATCGCCTCTTGGTCGAAACGCAACTTGCGGCGATTCCGCGTGAACGTGAGGCGGCTGCACGGAAGATTGCCCAGCATAAGGTGGTTATTGAGGAAGCTCATGGGCGGGTCCGGGAGCTGGAGCTTGAACGGAGCCGACTCGAGCAGGAGATCGCCACGACCGAGGAGCAGGCCCGCAAGTACCGCAATCAGCAGATCCAGGTTAAGAAAAACGATGAATACCAGGCCCTGACCCACGAAATCGCAGGCACGGAAGCGAAAATTTCCGACCTCGAAGGGAAGGAGATACAGACCCTCTACGATCTCGACGCTGAGCGCGAGAAAACGGCGACGGAGGAAAAGGTACAGGGCGAGGAAATTACTTTCCTGGAGAACCAGCTCGTCAGATTGACCGAGAAGGACGGGAATTTGAAGACCGAGCTCGTGCGGGCCAGGGAAACGGTTGAAGTGGCGCGCAAGGAGGTTCCAGCCAGGAGCCATCGGGTCTACGACCGCCTCGCCAAGGTGCTCGCCTTGCCTGTGATCGTCCCTCTGCGAGGCCAGAAGTGCTCGGGTTGCCACCTGCGGGTGTCGGCCGGAGTGGATGCCGAGGTGCGGGGGGGCGGGGAAATGACCGCTTGCGATAACTGCACCCGTATCCTATATTCGGAAGCTTAGTCGGTCCCGGAGCCGGGCATCCGCTTTGGTCGTTCTCTCAGACGCCGTGCCCTGTGCACGCTCTGCAGGGTCTTCCCGAGAGGAAAGTCCGGACACCTCAGGGCAGGATTCCCTGTGAAAGCAGGGGCGCCTTCGTTCAAGCGGAGGTGACGGATAGTGTCGCAGAAAATATACCGCCTCTGGCTTCGGCCAGGGGTAAGGGTGAAATGGTGGGGTAAGAGCCCACCGCCGGGCGAGTAATCGTCCGGGCAGGATAAACCCAATCCGGTGCAAGACAGAATAGGGGACAGAGCGGCCCGCTCGATTGTCCCGGGTTAGTCGCACGCGCTCTGCGCGGCTCCCGTTCGCGGGAGCAGATAAATGGATGCCCAGGCTCCTTCGGGAGCCGGACAAAATCCGGCTTACAGGCTCCGGGACCGACGCTTTTCAAAGTAAGAAGTGAGAAGTTTGAAGGCAGAAGTTCGATCTATTCAGCACTTCTACCTTCTTACTTCTGCCTTCTCACTTCCTATCAGCTCCTCCTCCTTTTCCCGGCGGAACTGGTTGGTGTAGAGCTTGTAATAGTGGCCACGCTGTTCGATCAGCTCCTCGTGTCGGCCGCTCTCTTCGATCTTGCCCTGGTTGATGACGAGAATGCGATCGGCCGCGCGTATGGTCGATAGCCGGTGGGCGATTACAAAACTGATCCGTCCGGAAAACATGGTCTGGAGGCTCTCCTGAATCAACTGCTCGGTCGCGGTATCAATCGAGGAGGTTGCTTCGTCCATGATGAAAATCTGTGGTTTGGACAGGAGGGCGCGTGCAAATGACACCAACTGCTTCTGTCCGGTTGAGAGTCGGTTGCCGCCCTCGCCGACGTCCGTGTCATAGCCGTGCTCGTGGCTCAGGATGAAGTCGTGGGCATTGACCAGGCGGGCGATCGTCTCGATCTCCTGGTCGGAGGCGTTGAGACGACCGTAGCGGATATTGTCCCGTATGCTGCCGCTGAACAGGTGAGGCGTCTGCAGGACGATGCCGAGCGCTCCCTGGAGCCAGGCCAGGCTGCGCTTCCGGTAGTCGATGCCGTTGACCAGAATCTCTCCGCCGGTCGGCTCATAGAAGCGACTGGCCAGGTTGACGATGGTGCTCTTGCCACCGCCACTGGGCCCGACCAGAGCGATCATCTGCCCCGCCTTTACGGTCAGGTTGAAGTCCTCGAGCACGGTCTGGCCGCTGTCGTAGGCAAAGTCGACCTGCTTGAACTCGATCTCATCGATCGTGTCCGGCAGGCCGTCGATGGCCGTATCTCCCGGAAGATCGGCGTGCGCGGTCTCTTTGATGCGTTCCAGCACCTCGGGCGAATCCTTGATTGCCGGGACCGTGTCGAGGAGTCCGATCACGCGTTCACCCGCCGCCTGGGCACCCTGAAGCTGGACCAGGACACGGGCGATCTGGTTGATCGGATCGAAGAACATTCCGGCGAACATGATGAACATCATGAGTGTGCCAATGGTCACGGTTCCGGACACGACATCGAAACCTCCCTTCCAGAGAATGAGACCGGTCGCGAGGGCTCCGAGAGTGAGAACGATGGGCATGTAGACGGCCGACTGCAGGGCGTTGCGCACGGATGCGCCGTACATCTGAGTGGAGAGTCCTTCGAATTCCTTCAGGTTTTCTTCTTCCCGGACGAGCGTCTTGGACGTCCGCATCCCCTGGATACTCTCGTTGAACGAGCCCGTGATGAACGAGTTGTACTTCCGGGTTTCGCGGGCGCTGAGCAGCAGCCTTTTCTGGAACACGGCGCTGATTATGATCAACGGCGGCACAACCGAAAGGAGGACCAGACCGAGTTTCCAATTGATGACGAGCAACGCGATCGTGATTAGAACGACAAGGCAAAATGCCCATACCAGGTCGAGAAATCCCCATGAGATAATGCGCGATAGCTTGTCGCAGTCCGATGTCATGCGCGAGATCAGCCAACCGATTGGCCGCGCATCATAGAAGGAGAACTCGAGTTCCTGGAGGCGGGCGAAACTCGCCGTCCGGATGTCGTGCGCCACCCGGTTGGATATGCCGCCGGCCATGGTGATAAACACCCAGACCCCACCGGCCAGACCGATGGTCAACCCGAGATAGATCAGCCCATACATCCAGATCCGTACGTCGGTGCCCACCGCCATGACCTCGTCGACGGCTGAGCTGGTGACGAGTGGAAAGCTGACATCCATGGCGGCAATGGTGACTGCCGCGGTTGCGAGGGCGAAAAGGTGCCCTTTATAGGCGAGGGCGTGTTTGAAGACACGACGCCAGAGGTCGAAGTCCAGACGCGACTGGAATTCGTCCTCCTGCTGCTGAGCTGCAATTGTGGTCATGGCTGGAAGTGTGAATTATGATTGGTGAGTGATGCAGTCGGAGGCAGGTGCCTGTCGTCATACCGCATGAGTCATTTCCATTCTGAAGTCCGTCTCCAGGCTGCTCTGGATCTGCCAGAGGCGCCGGTAGAGACCGTCCTCGATGACGAGATCCCGGTGATTGCCTTCCTGAATGACGCGACCGCCATCGAGAACGATGACCCGGTCGGCGTGGGCCAGGGTGGACAGTCGGTGGGCTATGACGATGGTGGTCTTGCGGCCCTGCCGCTGCTGAAGGGCTCCGAGAATCGTCGATTCCGTTTCGCTGTCGACGGCACTGAGCGCATCGTCGAGGATGAGGATGGGCGGATCACGAACGATGGCTCTTGCCAGCGCGATGCGTTGACGCTGGCCGCCGGAGAGGGTGATCCCCCGTTCGCCGATCTGTGTTTCGTAGCCGAGGTCAAATCCGAGGATGGTATCGTGGATGTGGGCGACCCGTGCCGCGTCCACAATCTCGTGCTCAGTGGCTGAACCGCGACCCAGGCGGATGTTTTCCGCGAGAGTCTTCGAGTAGAGAAAGGGCTCCTGCATGACGACCCCGAACTGGGAGCGGATCCACTTGCGGTCGTAGGTCGAGAGCTCGACATCATCGATTCTCATCGACCCCCGCTTATACGCGTAGAGGCGGAGGAGCAGGTGAATGATGGTCGACTTGCCTGAGCCGGACGGACCGAGAATGGCCAGCGTCTCGCCGGCACCCACATTGAAGGAGACTCCATTCAGTGCATGGTTGGAGTCTTCATCGGCCGATGAATCGTCTCCCTGGTGGGCAAACCAGAGGTCATCGATCGCGATGCGCCCCTGAATCATGCGGGCGGAGATGGAGTGTGATTGCCCTTCACTGCTTTCGTGCTCAACCGAGAGAATGTCGCGGGTCCGGGAGATCGCCACCATGGTCTTGCCCAACTCGGTCAGGATTCTGCCCATCTGGCGAACGGGCCAGAGTAACATGTGGATGATGAAGATGAAGGCAAAGAGGGTGCCGACGGAAAGGCTCCCGACGCTGATGAAATACACGCCGGCTATCAGCACCAGGCCGAACTGAGAAAGGGCTACCAGGTCTGAAGCCGACCAGTAGATGGCCATGATGCGGACCATGCGCAGCGCCTGATCGCGATAGCTGGCATTGGGGCCGGCGAACTTCGCGATCTCATGGCTCTGCTGTGCGAAGGCGCGCACCACGCGGATACCGGTCAGGTTTTCCTGGACGACGGTGGTGACCTTTGCCTCTGCCTGATCGACTTCGCGGAAGAGGTGCTTGACCCGGCCGAAATAGAAATAGCCGAAGAAGACCATCGGCAGAATCAGAACGCAGGAAACGACCGTCATGCGCACATCGAGATAGAGCATGATCGGAACAGCCGTCATGATAAGGATGAAGGCATTGGCAATGTCCACGATCTGGGTCGAAAGCGCCATGCGCAGGGTTTCGACGTCTGACGTACAGCGTTGGACGAGATCGCCTGTATCCGCCCGGTCGTGGTAGGCGGAAGGCAAGTGGTGGAGGTGATCGTAGAGCTGGTTCTTCAGCCGCCGGGCGATCCCGTCAGATGCGAGGGCCGCGCCGCGTCCTTTCAGGTAAGTGAAGATTCCGACCGTGAGAGTGATGCCAACGATGGCGGCCGCCGGTATCCAGAGGTTCGCTCGAAAGAAATCAACACCACCGATCACATCGAAGATGCGGTCTGTTATTTCGCCGGGTTCGGGGGTCTCTTTTGAAATTCCGAAATCGATCGTCGCCCGGATGATCAACGGCATCAGGTAATTCAGGGTGTTGGCGACGAGAAGCGCGAGGATGGCGCCGCCGTAGAGCAGGCGGTATCCGGACATGAGCTGCCAGATCAGGCGGAACTGTTGCCAGCCTGTCTTCTCCGGCTCGGTCTGGCCGGTCTTCTTTGGCTCGGGATTCATGGTGATGGGTGAGGTTTGGAGTCTGGGTTGGGTCGGAAAGAGAAATCGGGTCGGTCATGTCGGAAAACAAAAAGGCCCGCTGTGCATTCAGCGGGCCTCGGGGTGATTTTGGTATTTATTCACCGGCCCGCTGATCAAAACGCGGGCAGCTTTCGTAGGTCAGAATCGAATCGCTGGTTCCGCGCGCACCAATGCCTTGATGCAGAAGTGATATGTCGGGATGCGGGTTACCATTCAGAGACCTCCGGTTGAAGCTGGGATGAGTCATAAACGCATGCGCGGGAACAGGGCAAGCCGAAGATGATATTTATTTTGAACAGAAGGAAGCGAAGAGAGCGAAGGCGGATGGAGCGGTCGGAAGATCGCGGGGAAGTCCCAATGCCGGGCTATCTTTGCCGCTTCGCTCTGTCGCGCGTTTCCCGGAGGTGGAGAACCAGATCCGTTGATGATAATAATGATAATAATGATAATAATGATAATAATGATGATAATGATGATAGGATGGACGGGGAACGGAATGAAGGATGATACCTTGAGGCTGAAGAAGTGGATCTTCTTTCTGAATTCGGTCTTCGTTCTCTTCGCTTCCTTCTGTTCAAAATCTATCACCTGGATCAGTGTAGGATTGTTTCCGGTGCATCCTCGGTTCATTGCTTGGACCTCGTATGACTGAGCCAGCATACAGAGGGCGATTGGCGCCCACTCCGACCGGGAGACTTCATCTCGGGCACGCGTTGACCTTCCGGGCAGCCCATGAGCGTTGTCGTCAGGCCGGAGGCACGCTGGTCATGCGCAACGAAGACCTCGATCTGGCCCGGTGTCGTCCGGAGTATTTCGACGCTGCCCTGGCGGATTTGAGATGGCTGGGAATGGATTGGGACGAAGGTCCGGAGATGGGTGGGCCTCATGCCCCTTATCGCCAGAGCGAACGGACCGGGTGCTATCGCGCCGCTTGGGAAAGGTTGAGGGGTTCCGGTTTGATCTACCCCTGTCGATGCTCGCGGAAGGATCTGCAGCGTGCGGCGCAGGCCCCGCATGAGGATGGCGGGGAAGCGCTCTATCCGGGCACCTGTCGTCCGGACGCGCCGGGCGGACTGGATCCACGCGACTGGCCCGATGAACCGGGGATTGATGAGGTCTGTTGGCGTTTCCTGGTGCCGGATGGGAAGGGTGTTGAATTTGAAGATGGTGGATTCGGCAGGCAACGCTTCGCGGCGGGAAGGGATTTCGGCGACTTTGTGGTCTGGCGTCGGGACGGTGTGTCGGCCTATGAGTTGGCCGTGGTGGTGGATGATGCCGCCATGGGGATTTCCGAGGTGGTGCGGGGAGCGGACCTGCTTCTTTCGACTGCGCGACAGATCCTGATTTACGAAGCGCTCGGGCTGAGTCGTCCCCTGTTCTTTCACACGCCGCTGGTGAGGGACGGCGAGGGTCGGCGTCTCGCCAAACGGGATCGTGCGGCATCGATCGGGAGTCTGAAGGAAGAGGGTTATTCGGCTGGGCAGGTTCTTGCCATGGCCAGGGAGAGGACGATGCTTGAGGCATGAAGGGTCGTGAGAGGTCAGAATCGCCGGGTGTACGCGGTCTTGCGGGTGCCCTGGTCTGTGGAATGGGCGCTTTTCTGGCCGGTTACTCGGTCCTGGTGAAGCTTGCGGCGGTTCCCTGCTTTTCCGCCTCGTGTGGAACGGTCATCAACAGCGTCTTCGGATCTCTGATGGGTGTCCCGGTCGGAGTATTCGGACTCTTGATCTGGGGTGCATTGCCCTATCTTCCGCGACCGGGACGACTGGCGGCGAAGGCGGCGCTGGTCGGTGGATCGGTCGTATTCATTGTGGTTCAGTTTGCGATCCTTGAGCAGTTCTGCCCGATCTGCGGGGCACATGCTCTCGCCTGCTTCTTGGTCGCGCCGCTGCCCATACCCAGACGCCAGGCGGTCATCTCCGCCTATGCCGGCCTCGTGCTGGCCCTTGTGGCCGCGTCCTGGGCAGATCAATGGAACCGAAACCGACTTCGGCAGCAGATGTTGATGCCGCACCCGGTCGTCGCCGAATCGATGGAGGTTACTCCGGGTCTGGCCTGGTTGTCCGATCGACCGCTCGAGCATTCGAGGATCGTGATCAGTCTTTCCTGTGGGCAATGCCAGCGAATCCTCGAGGAGTTTCTTGCTTCGAGATCAATTCCCCGCGAGGTGGCCCCCATTCTGTTTCTGACGGAGGAAGAGAATGATGGAATCACCCGGGTGGTTGTGGCCGCAGTCCTGTCGGCCGGCCGTGGCGGGGCTGTCGATGCGTTTTCAAAGATCACCGCTATTCTTCTGGAGGATGAATCCATCATCGCGCGCGACGACGAGGTGACGGCGACCTTTCTGCTCAGCGAAACGTTTCCGGATTTGGAGTCCTTTCTCGATCAGGCGGAGGGTATCCTGAAACGTCACGAGGAAGCATTGGCGGCTTTCGGCGTATCGACGACTCCAACCGTGATTCTGAACGGAGTGCCGGCCCCTTACGACCGGGCGGATATTGTTCAGGAGTCTCGCGGTTCGGATTGAGGCTCACGGAGCCCACGGAGAGGTAAATCTGATCAGGACTGATCACTCGTCTGAAGAAGGAATGCCAGGCAGAGAATTGGGGCGGCGGGCTGCGACCCTGATTCACTTCATCATCCATCCGTCCTTCCACCCACCCATCCACTTCCTCCTCATCTCCGGGCTTGGCTTATGGGTGGTCGGGAGACGGGTGCCCCTTCGGCTCCCTCCGAGACAGGACTGGTGTGGGTAGTTGGCGACCCGTCAGGGAATAATGTAGATCTCCACCAGAGCCACGCCGGTGGTGTCTCCGATGCCGAAAACTTTCACCGTGTAGGCTCCGGGCAGGAGGGTTGCCACGACGGCGGCATCACCGCTTCCCTCTTCCAGATCGAAGGCGCCGACCACCGCCGTGGCGGCCGTGGTTTCGTCCACTGCGGGGTTGGCTTGCCAGTCGTCGTTGGAGAAGAGCTCGGTTGGGCCGGTGAATACGGTGAGCTTCGGATCAGCCAGGGTCCCAAGAACCCCGAATCCGCCCAATGTGGGTCCGACGGCGCGAATCAACAGACGAATCGTGCCTCCGGACACAACGAATCCCGGAATGACAATGTCTTTTCCTGTGCCGACAAAGGCCCGGATCGAAATATTGACCAGATTGAGGTCAGCGGCAGAGGCATCCGCATCGTAGAGCTCGACCAGTGCCACCCCGGTGGTGTCGCCAACTCCGGATCCGACCACGGTGAATTGACCGGCGCCGAGATCCTGCATCAACACCGCGTCAGCCGCTCCGGCCACCAGGTCAAATGCTCCGATCGAAGCGGATGTCGTCACGATTTCTGCGGCGTTTGAGTTTGTTTCCCAGTCGTCGTTTGTCGCCACCTCAACTGCGCCGCCGATCTCGCTGTGATTGAGCACCATCTGCGGGTTTTCGAGGAAACCGGTGAGACCAAAATCCCCGAGCCGGGGGCCGATGACTCGAATGAGCAGGCGTTTTGTGCCCGTCCCGCTCAGGACAAAGCCCGGGATAAGAACATCGGCGTCGGTCAGGGCCAACGCCCGGGTGGAAAGGTTGATCAGGCGGCCGGTGGAAGACGTGACCGGATCGATCGTCACGGTAATATCGCGGGATACAACGGTGACACCGTCGGATGTCACCTCGACCGTGTAGGTGCCGGCGTGAAATGGCTGCGCACTGGGGATCGTGTAGGTTGACTCCGTGGCATCCGGGATGGTGATGCTGTTGAGATACCACTGGAAGGTCGGCGCTACCGGGCCGGTCGCAGTGACGGTCAGGGTTACCGTGCCGCCTGCCGTCCCGGTTTCAGACTCTGGTGGTGGCTCTGTGATCGTCGGGCCATAAACGGTGAGCGACACCTGATCGGAGGTGGCGTCATCGCCGACTCCGTTGCTGACCACACATCGGAAGAGGTCTCCGCTCATCGCCTCAGTCGCCGGATCAACAACGAGGTCCGGTGTATCCGTGCCAGAGAGGCTGCCACCGTCGTTGACGTCGTTCCATGTGTCGTTGCCGGCCGGTTTGCGTTGCCACTGAAAACCGGGAGCCGGACTTCCGCTTGCCGTGACCGAGAACGTGGCCGACTGCAACGGAGCGACGTTCGCATCCTGCGGCTGCGTTTCGATTTGCGGGGGTGCGGTGACGGTCAGAGTCGCCTCGCTCGACGTTGTAGATTCGGTGTTCGCGTCAGTCACGATACAACGGAACATGTCGCCGTTCATCTCGGGTGTGGCGGCGGCGACGGTGAGAGTTGGGGACGTTGCACCTGAATAAGCGCCACCGTCGACTACGTCACTCCACGATGCGCTTACCGCCGGGTTGCGTTGCCATTGGTAGCTGAGTGTTCCCTCTCCGGAGGCCTCTATCGCGAACTGCGCGTCTGCTCCGTTTTCAGTGGACTGATTACTGGGCTGAGTTCCGATCACGGGGCCTTCGGAAATGGTGAGCGTGGCGGCATTTGAGACCGCATCCGGATCGATATCGTTGGAAACCGTGCACCGAAACTGATCGCCGTTCATCTCAAGTGTTGCTCCGGTGATCGTAAGCGTGAGCGAGGTTGCTCCGGCATAGGTGCTGTTGTTGGTGATGTCGGACCACGTATCGCTACCCACGGGTTTCCGTTGCCATTGCAGCGAAAGCGTCGGGCTACCCGCCGCGCCGATACTGAAAGCTGCGCCACCGTCCGGTGGGGTCGAGAAGTCTTCGGGATGGGGAAAGACCCCAGGTGCCGCAGGTTCCAGGTTGATCTCAAGCAGGCTCGACGGTGGCCGGTCCGTGAACTCCGTGTGCATCCCGCCGACCAGCACCCGGCCCGACGGAGCGACCGCGATCGCGCGCATCTCGTGAGAAAAGACCGATCTTGATATGTGCGAGGCCACGTCCTCGGCCAACGTCCCGTTGTCGTTCAGGACCGCTATGTAGTTCCTGAACTCCGACGGTGAACCGGAGAAGGAGGTAAACGCGCCGCCGGTGATTAATTGATCGCCCCGAATCGCCACGACGTGGACCGGCTTGTCAAACCCGTGGAAAGTGGTGGGGCCGGTTGAAAACGTGGCATCGAGGGTTCCGTCGTTCAACAGCCTCGCGACCCGTGGAGCAGCGGTGGTGCCGTAGGATCTGAACGTTCCCGCGACATAAATGGTGTTGTCAGGTGCCAGCTTTACATCATTCACCCACGAATCAAATGTATCGGTCGAGGCAAAGCCGGCGTCCCGCGTGCCATCCGCGTTCAATCGTGCCAGTTTGCTGGCCGGTGAACCGTTGAAATTGGAGAAAAATCCACCGGCGAGGATCTTTCCGTCTGACTGGATAGCGATGGATTCCACCCAGACGTCGAACCCGGTACCGATGTTGAATGTGTCGTCCTTCGAACCATCGGTGTTGAGGCGCGTGATGCCGGTCGAGACAAATGATTCGTTTGATATTTTCCCACCGGCAATGACCTTCCCGTCGGATTGAACGGCCAGGGCCAGCACGTCGGTGAACGTCGAGCCGGCCGCAGCGAAATCAGTGTCGAGTGCGCCGTCTGCTTCAAACTGCGCCACGCCGGTCGTGGTTGTTGATCCATATTTGGTAAAGTCTCCGCCGGCAACAACTTTGCCGTCTGCGTGGCGCGCGAGGCTTTTGACCACACCATCAAAATCCTCGCTGGGGTTGAATGTGGTATCCACGGTGCCGTCTGCCTTGAGCAAGGCGACTCCTCCACGGATTTCGTTGTCCACTCGATTGAAATCACCGCCGATAAAGGTACGTCCATCGTTGAGTTGGAGCAGTGCGTGGACCTCTCCGGGCGTGCGCAGTTCGGAATCGAATGCCGGGTCCAGTTGGCCAGAGGAGGAAAGCGCAGCAAACCCGGTTTGCGCGGCGCCGTTGTAACTGATGAAGTTTCCTGCCAGCAGGATCCGGTCGTCGTTGAGCAATGCCGAAGAGTAGACGAACCGGGTGAAGCTCGCAGCAGGATATCCAAAACCTGTGCCCGGATCAAAGCTCTGATCGAGTGTCCCGTCCGCGTTTAGTCGTGCAATCCCGCTGGTGGGGGTTTGGTTGAAGAATGAAAACTTGCCGACGGCGATCATCTTTCCATCGCTCTGGGCAACCAGCGTCTGAACTTCGGCGTTGAAGCCGAAGCCGATCGCGAAGGTGTCGTCGATGGTACCATCGGCGTTCAGGCGAACGATACTGTTGTGGCTGATTCCGCCCGCGCTGGTGAAGCTGCCACCGACGGTTACTTTTCCGTCTTGGGAAAGCAGGACCGTGGTCGCCCAGTCGTTGAGATTTGGCGCGAAAGTAGCGTCGCGCGATCCGTCTGCATTCAACCGCACGACTCCCTTGGCCGCGGCGCCACCTGCCTTGTCGAACCATCCGGCGACGACGTACTTTCCATCGTCCTGCTCCTCAATATCCCATGCCCCACTGAAGTCGAGACCGTCTGGTACAAATGATTCATCCACGGCTCCGGTGCTGTCGAGACGAACGATTCCCTGGCGTTCCAAGCCTTCGATCTGTGAAAAACTACCCCCACACATGATCTTTCCATCGCCGAGTACTTTCAGCGTATTGAATCTTACTGTCGATCCGATCGCGGTGGAGAACGAGTCGTCCAACGAGCCATCGATGTTGAGGCGCACGAGAGACGAGGTACTCACTCCATGCACATGGGTAAAGTTCCCCTTGATGATGATTTTCCCATCCGGTTGCACGTCGAAAGCGGTCACGGTTAGAAATGCCCCGCTTCCCGTAAGGGCTGCGTTGAAGCTCGGATCCAATGAGCCGTTGGAATTGAAGCGGGCGATACCCGAACGATCCACTCCGTTGATCGACGAAAAATGTCCACCGACATAGATCCGGCCGTCGGGCGCAACTTGGACGGTCTGGCCCAAGCCAAGAGCGTGCTCGATTCTTGGAACATAGCTATGGAGAGATTGCGCGAGTAGCAGCGAGCAGATGGCTCCGCCGATGAGAAGCCACCGATCGCGACGACAGATGGGGTCGTTGGCTTCGGAGCGGCTCAGCCGGGACTCGCGACCATCGCAGGAAATTTTCAAGTGGGTCGCGCCAAGTGAACTTTGCAGGGGTAGATTTGGTTCCATGGGGATGTTGGGGTAAGAGTCCAGGCAGCCGCAAAAACGGCGGAAGAGTGGTTGCGCGACAGAGGGGTTGGGCTTTCGCACTGGTTAAACCTTAGCTGATACACCATATTAGGCCATCTCTTCGTATGCAAGCGTAGAGAATCTTGAGCACGACGGGACCATTGGTTGAGTTCGTGCATGCCAATCGAGGTACCGGGGCAGCTACGCTGACCGTCTCGAATGAATCAGAATGCCCTTGGGACCATCCAATCTTCCACCCATCCACTTCCTCCTCATCTCCGGGCTTGGCTTATGGGTGGTCGGTCATTCACCATGGGCATCCCATGGCCAAAGCGAAACAGCCGAGAATTGCCGATTCGGACGAAGTCTATACCGTTGTCCTGAACCTGCCGGGGAAGAACCTCTCGTCAATCATCGAGGGTTTGCCCGCGGATTTCACCGTCGAACAGGCGATCCTGTTTCGTCTCTTTCGGGACACCGAGCCGCGGGGTTTCAATGCCAAACATTTCCGTGAATGGTGTGAGGCCTTTGAGGACGCCCTGACCGAGATCAAACCGGTCAGAGTCAAGAAGCGGGAACGCATCGATCCGATCCCACCCCTGGCTCCCGAACCACCGGCGGTAAAAGCAGCGCCCCCCAGAAAAGTGGTTGGCAAGGGCAGGAGGGCCCCGGCCAAGAAGAAAAGGTAGGGCACGACGTCCTCGGCCCGCCCCTACAGTTGGTTGAACTTTCCAGGACGGACCTGCCATCACTCGGCTTTGAGGGTGACATACTTATAGGGGTGATTGTCCAGAATGGTTGGATACCAGCCTTTGACCGAGGGATCCATAAGGACGACGTTGGTGTAGAAGTAAACCGGGAGCATGGGGGCTTCTTCGACCAGGATGGCCTCCATCTTCTGGAAGAGGGCGAATCGTTCCTCTCGGTCGCCGGTTCGGGCGGCCTGCTTGAGCAGTCGGTCATACTCCAGATTTGACCACCCCGTCCGGTTGTTGCCGTTGGTGGTTTCAAACATGTCGAGGAAGGTGTTCGGGTCGACGTAGTCGCCAATCCAGATGCTGACGGCCAGATCGTAGTCCAGGGTGTTCATCGAATCGAGGTAGACCTTCCACTCCTGGTTGACCAGAATCACATCGATACCGAGTCGGGATCGCCACATTTCCTGAATGGCCACGGCGATGACCTTTCCGTTCTCCGAGGTGGGATATAGAACGTCGATCCGGGGGAGCCCCTCGCCGTTGGGAAAACCGGCTTCGGCCAGGAGGGCTTTGGCCTCCTCGACTCCGCCCTCGAAGCGGGCCTCGGGGGTGAATCCGGCCGTCTTGGGCGGTGTCAGGTTATAGGCCGGGATCTTGCCGCTCTTGTTGACGTAGGTCGTGAGGTGTTCGCGGTTGATGGCCAGGGCGAGGGCCTTCCGTATGCGCGGATCCGACAGGTGCGGCCTTGTCACATTGACCCGAAAGTACATGGTGCCGAGGAAGGGGTCGATATGAAGCACATCGGGATTGTCCCGCTTGTAGACGTCGAGCTTGGAGAGGGGCAGGCCGTTGGTTATGTGAAGCTGGCCGGATCGGAACATGCGCTCCTCGGTTTCACCACTCTCGATCGGAT
>Ga0164313_10001637_pt1 | contig 19845 bp, 15 predicted proteins | sample GuaBasSedimGuay4_FD_113735 | JGI IMG/M metagenome (GOLD analysis project Ga0164313, IMG submission 113735) | Subseafloor sediment microbial communities from Guaymas Basin, Gulf of California, Mexico - Guay4, Core 4569-4, 0-3 cm | ecosystem: Environmental > Aquatic > Marine > Hydrothermal vents... | reverse complement strand
AATCGACGGTCTGGACCCGGGCCGAACCGTCGACGTGGGTGATGGCCGGCACCTGCGAGCGCACGAGCTTGAGCTTGTCGAGACCCTGGGCGCCGTCGTCGTCGACGGGGGTTCGCTTGTCCTGGGCGACCGATGCCACCAGCAGCATGTACGGGCTGTCGGCCTCGTCCTCCATCTCGAAATAGTCGCTGACCCTCTCGCGCAGGACGATCGGCGCGAAGGGCCGGAAGGACTCGCGAAACTTTATCTTGAGGTTCATCACCGACTGCATGCGCCGACTGCGGGCGTCGCCGATGATCGACCGGCAGCCGAGTGCGCGCGGACCGAACTCCATCCGGCCATGGAAGAGGCCCACCACCTTCTCGTCCTCGATGAGGTCGACGATCTCGCGATCGAGCTCGGCGTCGTCGTCGATGAAACGGTAGACCGAGCCGGTGGAGTCGAGGAAGGGGCGGATCTCGTCTGTTGAGAAGCTCGGTCCGAGGAGCGTCCCCCGCTGAGCGTCGGGCGTCTCGGTCCGCCGCTCGTTACCTAGCAGCTGATACCAGATGAAGAGCGCCGTGCCGAGGGCGCCGCCGGCGTCGCCGGCCGCGGGCTGGATCCAGATCTCTTCGAATGGCCCTTCACGGAGGATGCGGCCGTTGCCGACGCAGTTTAGCGCCACACCGCCGGCAAGACAGAGGTTCTTCATACCGGTCCGCTCGTGGAGGTGGCGGACGGTGCGCAGCACGATCTCCTCCGTCACCTTCTGGATCGAGGCCGCGAGATCCATCTCGCGCTGTGTCAGCGGCGTCTCGGGGGTGCGCGGAGGGCCTCCGAAGAGCCGGTCGAAAGCCTTTGAGGTCATCGTCAGGCCCTGGCAGTAGTTGAAGTAGCTCAGGTCGAGGCGGAACGACCCGTCCTCCTTGAGGTCGAGGAGCTTGTCGAGGATCTCATCGACCCAGCAAGGCTCGCCGTAGGGCGCGAGGCCCATCAGCTTGTACTCACCAGAGTTGACCCTGAAGCCGCAGAAATAGGTGAAGGCCGAGTAGAGGAGGCCGAGCGAGTGCGGAAAGTGGAGCTCGTGGCTGAGCTCGATGCGGTTGCCGCGCCCGCTGCCGAAGCTGGCGGTGGCCCACTCCCCCACCCCGTCGAGGGTCAATATCGCCGCTTCGTCGAAGGGCGACGGGAAGAAGGCCGAGGCGGCGTGCGACTCGTGGTGCTCGGTGAAGACGATGCGGCGCGTGTACTCACCGTCGAGCTCGCGTCGAATCTCGCGCGGTAGGTGGAGCTTCTGCCGCATCCACAGCGGCATCGCCTTCAAAAACGAGCGGAAGCCGCGGGGGGCGAAAGCGAGGTAGGTCTCGAGGATGCGCTCGAACTTGAGGAACGGCTTGTCGTAGAAGCCCACGTAGTCCAGGTCGCCCGGATCCAGTCCCGCCTCTGAGAGGCAGTAGGTGATGGCGTTCGAGGGAAAGGCGTGGTCGTGCTTGATGCGTGTGAAGCGCTCTTCCTGTGCAGCGGCCACGATTTCGCCGTCGACCACCAGCGCGGCCGCCGAGTCGTGGTAATAGGCAGAGATGCCGAGGATCGCGGTCATCGACCCCTACTCGGGCGTTCCCAGGTAGGTGAGCAGCAGGGCCTTCTTCTCGTCCTTCATTTCGCACGACCTCGCCTCAAGCACCAGCCGTAAATACGGCTCGGTATTCGACGGCCGGACGTTGAACCACCAATCCTCGAACTGCACCGTGATGCCGTCGAGGTAGTCGATCTCGCCATCCGAGAAAATGTCGGCGAGACGCCGGATCATCCCCTCCTTGTCTTCAACCCGGAAGTTGATCTCGCCGGTCGAGTGGTAGCGCTCGAGCGGAGCCACCAGCTCGGACAGCGTCCGCCCGGTCTCCCGGATGTGGTTGAGGACCTCGATCACGGTCATGATCGACGAGTCGGCAGTGAAGTTGCGGCGGAAGTAAAAGTGGCCGGCAAGCTCGCCGCCAAAGGGCGAGTTGTGCTCGCGCATGGTCGCCTTCATAAAGGAGTGGCCGACCCGTTCGCGAAGCGGCACCCCGCCCGCCTCTTCGATGGCTTCCTTGGTCGCCCACGACGAACGAAGGTCATAAACGATTGTCGCGCCGGGCTCCTCGCGCAGAAAGCGCGGCGCCAGCAGACCGGTGATTATGTCGGCCGAGATCGCGCGCCCCTTCTCGTTGATCAGAATCGCGCGATCGGCGTCGCCGTCAAAGGCCACCCCGAGGTCGCAGCCGTTCTCCTCGACCGCCCGTTCAACATCAACCAGGTTCTCGTGTTTCAGCGGGTTCGCCTCGTGGTTGGGGAAGGTGCCGTCGAGCTCGAAGTAGAGCGGCACCAGCTCGACGTTCAGCTTGTCGAGGATCGGCAGATAGATTGAGGCCATGCCGTTGGCGGCATCAGCAGCAAGCTTGAGATGGGGCTCGAGGGTTGTGACCTCGGCCAACACGTGCTCGCAGTACTCGTCGAAGACGGACCGCTCTTCCTCACCGGCTTGCGGGGGGAGATCGGTGGTCACCTCGGAGCCGATAACCAGCTTCTCGAGCTCGGCGATTCCGGTCTCGTACGACACGGGGATCGCATCCCGGCGCGACATCTTGAATCCGTTGTAAACCGCCGGGTTGTGGCTTGCGGTGATTTGGATTCCCCCCGAGGCGCCGAGGAAACCGATGCCGAAATAGTTTTGCGGAGTGTCGGCGACGCCGATATCGATCACCGCGACACCGCTCGCGCGAAGACCGTCCTTGAGGGCGCGCGCCATCGGCACCGAGTGCGACCTCATGTCGCGAGACACGACCACGACCGGGCCGAGGGCTAAATCCTCCTCGTCGAGGAGATCACGGAAGTGATATCCAACCCGGAACGCCGTCGTCTCATCGAGCTGATCGGGGTACGTCCCCCGGATGTCATATGCCTTGAAAATTCCTGCCATTTTTTCTCCTCAGATCACAACCTGGGGCGTCGATCGCGTACAGAAGGCTACCACTTTCTTGAGTAATCAGTAGTCAGTTCGAGATATCAATCGCTATCGGTATCGCAATCGGTATCGGTATCGAAACCTCAAATCGGGGGCGTCCATTTCGATTGCGATAGCGATCCCGATAGCGATTTCTGGTCACCGATTACTTGTCGAGACTAAACACCTGATTGCGGAGGAAGGCCTCCGGCTCCCATGGCGCCGGTTCGCCGCCCAGCCACTGGTGGAACCAGTCGAGGTGGACCACGTAGTAAAAAGCCATCTCGTACCAACTCGGCCAGTGCCCGGCGTCGGGGAAGACTACCAGCCGCGACGGCACCTCCCGCACCTGGAGGTCGGTGAAAAAGTGCAGGCTCTGGGTGTAGGGCACGCGGTAGTCCCTCTCGCCGGTTATCACCAGGGTGGGGGTCTTGAAGTGCTCGGCAAAGACCGATGGCGACCATTTCTCGTAGTGTTCTGAGTTCCACGGCAGCCCGCAAAGATCGTGCTCGACGAACCACAGCTCCTCGGTTGCGCCCCACATCGAGCGCAGGTCGTAGACCCCCATCATCGACGCGATGGCCTCGAAGCGGTCGGTGTGACCCGCAAACCACATCATTATGTAGCCGCCGTAGGACCAGCCCATGGCGCCGACGCGTTCAGCGTCGACGTAGGGAAGGACCTCGAGGGCGTCGGTGACCTTCATCAGATCGTCGTAGACGCGGCCCCCCCAGTCGCAGGTGATGGCGTCCACGAAGTCCTGGCCGAAACCGGCCGACCCGGTGGGGTTGGGAAAGGCAACCACATAACCCTTGCCCGGATAGACCTGCCAGTCCCCGCGGTAGCGGTCCTTCCACGGAGAGCTCGGACCGCCGTGGACATTGAGGATCAACGGGTACTTCTTCTTCGGATCGAAATCGTGCGGTGTGACCAGGAAGACCTGGATCTTCCGGCCCTCTGCACCTTCGACCCACATCACCTCGGCGGGACGGATGTCTACCTCGGCGGCGAGGGCGTCGTTGAAGTGGGTCAGGCGCGTTGTCGCACCACCCTCGACCAGCACGGAGAAGAGCTCGGGAGGCGAGCCAACCTTCGACCGGACGTAGACGATCGACCGGCCGCCATCTGCCAGCCCCCACCCAACAACTGAGCCGTCTGCAAAGACCTTCCGCAGACCGCCACCCTCCAGATCCAATCGGTAGACGGGCGTCTCGCCTTTCTCGTGGCCCGAAAAGTAGAGCCAGCGCTCGTCCGCCGACCACTCGAGGTCATTGATCCAGTTGTCGAAGTTGGAGTGGTCGGTGAGGTAGCGGGTCTTCTTCGACCTTCGATCGTAGAGAGCGATGCGCCAGAGATCGGACTCGTGACCCGACGTCTCCTGGCTGAGGAAGGCGATGTAGCGCCCGCTCGGCGAGTAGACCGGGTTGCCATCCCAGCCGTCGTTGCCGGCGGTGATGTTGACCGGCTGCAGATCGGCGGCCTCGAGGTCAAGGGGGATCAACCAAAGATCAGCGTTGGTCGAGCGCGCTTGCTCCCGATCGTGGTTGGAGACCACGCACAGCTCGGCGCCATCGGGCGAGAAGGCGTAGCCGCCTGAGTCTCCGAGCGCAAAGGTGGGACTGTCCCAACGGCCCGGCGTCAGATCGCGGACCACCTCCCCTCTCTCTGCGTCCACGAGCAGCACGTGGGCGTACTTCCCGTCCCGCCACGCGGTCCAGTGCCGGTAGAGCAGATCGTCGGTCATCCGCGCTGTCAGCGGTCCGGCGGCCGTCGAGTCGGCGATCGTCCGGTTGCACTCGGCGTCGTACCCGCACTCGGGGTGAACCTCGGCATGGACGGCAATCCAGCGGCCGTCCGGCGACCACACCGGGCCCGCGAGTCCCATTGGATAGTCGGTCAGCCGCCGCGCTTCGCCGCCGTCGACCGGCATGAGATAGAGCTGCGACCCCTCATTCCGGTCGGAGACGAAAAGCAGGTTCTTGCCATCCGGCGAGAACAGCGGCGAAGAGTCGTGGTGGCGCCCGCTGGTCATCCGCCGGAGGTCCGCGCCGTCGATACCGGCCATCCAGATCTCAGACCAGCTCTCGCCCGCCTCGACGTCGTAGCGGGTGACGGGAAAGGCAACGCGTGTCCCGTCCGCGCTCACCGTCGGCGAGCCGACCATGGCGGTGCGGTAGTAGTCCGCGATCTCAAAGGCGCGTTTGCCTTCACTCGCAGTGGCAGCAAGTGGGCCGGATGCCACGACACACGCAAAGAGGACGACTTCACATAACTTGGATATTTTCACCAAAACCTCCAACGAGCGGCGACATGATACCCCACGGCGGAGGAACCGCAGATAACGCAGATCAGCGCAGATAACCTCCGGAAGGTATTCCTGTCCTTCCTATCTGCGTCTATCTGCGTGATCTGCGGTTCCTCGGATCGAAATCGTTTAGGATTGCTATCATGTGCGGTCGTTACTCCCTAATCGTCGACGCCTCGGTGCTTGCCGGGGTCTTCAAAATCGACCCGCCTCGAAATCTCAAACCGCGTTTCAACATCGCTCCCACCCAAACCGTCCCCATCGTTCGCGCCGGCCCCGAGGTCCCCCGCGAGTGGGCCGGGGTCCGGTGGGGCCTGGTCCCCTCGTGGGCCAGGGACCCGAAAATCGGCGCTCGGATGATCAACGCCCGCGGCGAGACGGCGGCCGAAAAACCATCCTTCCGCTCGGCGATCACGACCCGCCGCTGCCTGATTCCGGCCGACGGCTTCTACGAGTGGGTTAAAACCGACGGCGGCAAGCAACCCCACTACATCCACTTCGCGGACAGCAGGGCCTTCGCCTTCGCCGGTCTGTGGGAGAGGTGGCAGAAGGGGGGCGAAGACCCCCTCGACACCTGCACCATCATCACCACCACACCGAACGACCTCGTCGCCGGGCTTCACGACCGCATGCCGGTCATCCTGCCACCCGAAGCCTTCATCGAGTGGCTCGTGCCTGAGCCCCTAACCTCCAATCGGCTTCAGGATCTGCTGGCCCCGCACCCCGCCGGGGAAATGGAAGCCTATCCAGTCAGCGCCCACGTCAACAAGCCCGCGAACGACGATCCGGAGTGCGTTGTCAGGATGGATTGAGTCGGTACCACGACCGTCGCCCTGATCAGTACACGACCTCGACCTTGGACAATCGCTTAGCCGACACCGTGGTCTCACGTCAGTTCAAAAATGGCACCTGGAACCCATCTTCGGGGACACCTCTCATCCGGCACATTTTGCAATGCTGTTCCCGGTTGGAGCCCGGCTTATTTCTCCTCGCCGGTCTCTTCCACCGGCCACGCCAGCTGCATTACCGGATCGCCTGTCCGATTGTCGATCGATGTCGCGTAGGCTACAACGCCGCCGGTTGGCGAAATCAGTCTGACTTCGGCGCGGGCGTTGCGCTCGGACGAGTTGGAAACCGATCGCAGAACTCGGTCGAGCTGGACGAACCCGTTGGCCGGAAGATCCCGGTCGAGGATGCCGAGAACGGCCCCAGCCGCGTTGAAAAACTTAAGCTCCACCTCGACGGGCAAAGCCGCCGTGTTGACGAGACCGATATTGGTTCTCCGGCCGCCGGCGCCGCTCTCTTCCAGCTGCAGGAGATGTCCGACCTGCCCGCCACGAAGTAGATTGTCGCCGGTGACATCAAGGCCTGGCAGGGAGTGGCCGAAGCTGCCTGATGGCGTGTCGTTGTAGGTTCTGCCCACAGCCATGAGGCCGCGGGATCCGTGGACCGTCAACGCAGCCGCGCCATCGGTCGCAAACAGGGTCGTCAACACGTCACGAATGACAAAACTCTGCAGCGGGGCCAAAACCAGCTCGGCGGTGTCGGGGTAACCACCGCTGTGGTCGCGCTGCCAGCGTTCGACCGATGCCGTCACTGTGGTGCTCTCCAAATTACTGACGACGATGTCGGTCACCCAGTTCGAGGAGCCGGCGCCCCGTACCTTTGCTGCGGCCGGCAAATTCAGATCTTGCTGGAAAGCATTGACGATCGGCTCGACGTAGGTCGGGTCGTTGGTTTGGTTGTCGATGACCGAGGCGTAGGCCATGATCCTGCCACCGGGAGTGAGGACCCGCACCGTGGCCCGCACCCCTTCGACCGCGGAGGAGGTGAGACCACGGATGATGCGGTTTTTCTGCGTGCCTCCCCGGCCCGGAACTTTGATGACCTTTACGCCGAGACTGGCGCCGTCGGCGGTGAAGAACTCCACCTCGGCAGTTGCTGTCTGATCCCCGAGATTGGTGAGCCCAATATTGGTCCGGAAGTCAGTACTCTCCTCGAGCATCAGGAGGTGTCCCACGACCCGCTCGCCGATCGCGTACCGATCCGGGAGGGCGCGCATGAACTGGCCGTAGGTTCCGCTGGGGGTGTCGTTGAAGGTCCGGCTCACCGTCACCACGGGGCTATCCGATTCGACGCGCAGGGTCGCCGCCCCACTCGCTTCGAATACCGAATCGAGCACATCGTGATACTCGATGGACTCCCGTGCCGCGAGAGTCAGCTCCCTGGTCGCCGTCTCACCGTCCTCGAGGTTCCAGGGCTGGAGATGAAGGCTGACCCTGGCTTCGCCGTCGCTCGGATTGGCGATGCTGAGATCGGTCACCCACTTTGAACCCGCAATCCCCTCGGTGTGGGCAGCGGCCGGAACGATGGAGACGTTCGGGCCCTTCTCAACGCCCCGGTAACAGGGTGGCGGGGACGCGAGATAGGCGTCGAGATAATCCTCGAGAATGTCGAAGTCGGCGAGGGGAAGATCGCACCACTGGGTGGTAGGTGTCGCCCAACCCCAGGGCTCGTGCAGCAAGACGGTGCCATCGCAGTCGACCAGCCAGCCGACGTAGAAGCCGAACGGCCAGAAGTCAGAGTGCATGCTGTCATCTATGTCATCAATGATCCACGGAAAATTGAGGTTGAAATCATTGGCGAGCCAACGCGCCCGTTGCGCCCGCTCCGCCGAAGACACGGTATCCGCGGATGCATGTGACCATCCCATGTCTGCGGTGGATCCGCACGGCGCAAACTGGGGGTTCGGGTGAGCCTCGCGGACGTACATGTACAGCAGCCGAACCTTGCCGCGGTACTTCTGGAAACGTGCCTCCACCTCCTGGAGGTTGCGAAAGCCAGGCTGTCAGGTTGCCGAGGTATAGAGAAAGAGCATGGGCGTGCCGTCGATGAAATCGGCAATGTCGACGAGGCGTCCGTTCTCGTCCACCGCCTGATACAGGGGAACCTGTTCGCCGGGCAGAACCTGGGATTCGGCGACTGGAGCCCCGAGGACCGCCGCCACCACCAACCCGCCAATCAACACAGTGCGCAACATGACAAACTCCCTTGACCCTTCCGGACAGGAACCGTGCGTAATTCACTTATGGTTTGTCAGGAACGAGCACGGGTTACATACAAGCCTAGGTCCCGTGGCAGCCGAACCCACCTGGAAGTGATCGCCGCTCGTCGGGGTCGATTTGCCACCGCTCACAGAGGGTTCTCGCCAACTCTTCGTACCTGGTCCCAGTGTCGGCGTCTGCACCGTTGGGAATCGCCGTCCGGTAGGCCTCTTCCAGACGCTCGTGCTCCTCCGGCGGCAGGACCTGGTCGGCCATGTTGAAGAGGATGCCGTCCTCCTTCTGGATATGGGCTTCGAGAAGATCGGCATAGGCCAGTGCGTGCTCCACGACTTTGGCGCGGGCGGGGTCGTCGCCTTCCGCGGCCGCTTCGAGGTGCTCGGCCATCACACCGATGTGGGAGCGGCCGATCTCGTGCTCGTGCAGCATCACACCCACGGGTCCGCCGTCTCTCGGCATACCCGCCGCCTCGAGGGCGGGGAAAAGGTGTACCTCTTCCTTGGCATGGTGCCAGGCGTCCGCATAGTTCCGAATGAAGTCCAACCCCTGACGGAAGGTGTCCGCGTCAAAGCCGTCCTTGCGCCGAGCCGCATCGCCCGCAAGACGAAGGCACGCGATCACACTCAAGATCCTCTCGTGCTCGCTGCGAAGAGCTGTTGTTGCTGTCATGTATCCTCCAACTCACATCATCATCCAGCCGCAGCCCGGATCGTGCATTGACATGGGTCAAGGGTGAGTTGGTTTCGGTACCAGGCTTCAGGATCTTGGGAAGTGTGGAAACCGGAAACCGGAAACTGTGCCAGGCACCTCTTTGGCTAATTGCCCCACTCAAGGCTCCTCGTTGGCGGCTTGATCGAGGGCCTTTGCAGCAGCCGCGAAGTCCGCGTCTTCCGCACGCCTGGATGCCGAGCTGGAGCCCGGCGGTCCCAGAGCGGTCCCAGAGCCATCACCCCTCCCCGACTCTCCTTGCGAAGGTGTCGAGGACCTCGAGGTAGGGTTCGATCGAGGGGATGAAGTGGCGCTCCTCGCGGGAGTGGGGGCCTATTCCGGTCTGGCCCCATACGACCTGGTTGCCGCCGGGGGCGAAGCGGGCCGAGGAGCCGGGTTTTTTCTTGCCGATGACGGCGGGCTCTCCGGAGACCTGCTCGACGGCCGCCAGCAGGTGAGCCAGGTGGGGGTTGTCGGGCGGGCAGCTGACGCCTGATTCCATGACCTCAACGACGGCCTCGAGACCGAGCTCGCCACACAGGCCCTTAGCCTCCGTAACCAGGCCATTGAGGTCGTCACCGGGGATCGGGCGGACCTCTATTCCGAGCACGCCGCTGCCGGCGGTAATATTGTAGACCCCGGGCTCACCGACATTGAGGAAGGGGAAGCGGGCAGTGGTCTCCCAATCATCGAGACTCGACAGGGTCAGGTGGCGCTTAAAGACGGATCCGAGAACACTCCGTACCTCCACCAGCTTGTCGAGAAGATCAGCTGGACTGCCGCCGGTGCCGGTGTGGCCGCAGACGCCGCTGGCCGTGACGAGCATGCGGAGGATGCCCCGGCTCTCCGTGCAAACCGCGCCGTGGAGTTCGTCGCCGGCCTCGCCGGTGCGCTCCCCCACGACCAACAGCTGCGGCTGCCAGCCGCTCTCCTTTTCGAGGGTCTTGAGGACGTGGGGGGTGCCGAAGGGATCCCCCTCGCCGTTCTCCTCGTTGCCGACAAGCAACAGGTTGAAGGGCGGGTACGGCGGACCGGCGGCGGCGCGCTCGCTCATCCACACCATGTAAGTGGCAACTACGGTCTTCATGTCGGCCGCGCCCCGGCCCCACAAATAGTCTCCCTGCACTCTCGGTTCGAACTGGCTGTCGTCGGGCTCCGGGCGAACCACGTCGAAGTGACCACATAGCGTGACCCCGGGCGTGGGCGCGTTTCGGAAGGCCGCCAGCACGGCCGGGTAGCGGCCGCGGTCGAAGAGCCGGACATCGAGGCCGGCGGATGCCAGCCGGTTGGCGACAAAGCCGGCGCAGGAGAAGACCTGGGTGACGCGCTCCTCCGGGCAGTTGGTCACCGACGGGATGCGTACCAGATCGGCCGCGAGCTGGAGCACGTTCGCGGCGCGGTCGGCGAGGCCCTCGACCACGAGAGCCTTGCGTGCGCGGCCAAGACGAATCGGCATCTCCGGGCGCTCCTCGGCCATCCTCTGCAGGCCGACCACCAGAGGCGCCATCTTGGGCCACTCGGCGCCGTGGTCCTCCGGCCGCGCTGCAATCTCCGACACCTCCCGGGCCACGAGATCGCGCCGTGCTTCAAACCACTCAGCGAGCAGTGAGGCGGGCACGAGAGGCGAACCGGAGGGCGCCTTCCGCGGATCGTCGCCGAGCTCGTCGAGGATCCACCGCCGGATAGTCGCCGCCGGATTCGGACCGCCGCCGGCCATCCCTCGCAGGGGATCGAGCTGCTCTGAAACGCCTAGGTCCTCCGCCAGCGGCTCGACCTCGGATAGGAGACGGCCGAGATAGTCGCGGGTGCTGATCCTCCCGCGCCCGAAGGGATCCTCGATCTCGGCGTCGAGGCCGCGGCGGGCCGCAGCATCCTCGTTGCGCCGCGCTCGGGCGATGTCCTTTCCATCGTACGCGTAGCCGGCGCCGTACCCGGGTTCGGCGTAGCCCCGCAGCATCAACAGATCCTTGAATAGCACCTTTGCCGCCGACAGCTCGAGGTCGTCGCCGCCCTCGTCGGTGCGCACCTCGACACGGTTCATGGGCAGATCGACGCGGGCGCACAGATTCTCGACCACGAGCGCCCGCTCGGCCTCCTCGAGCCCGCCGTGCTCTCCGATAGGATAGATCCCACGTTTGTACAGCTCACGCAGCTGCTCGCTCGTGGCAGTAATGTTGCGCCGTACCGGGTCGACGTCGGAGCGCGCTCGCACCGGCGTCCAGTTGTTGGCGCCGAAGCGCACCCCCGACCGCACCAGTTGATAGGAAATATTCAAATAATCGCCGTGGCTGGCGTAGAGACCCGGAACGTCGAGGTCCTCCGGGTTCGGGAAAGCGAGCAGTCGTCGCGAATCGTCGTTGGTTAGCACCACCTCGCTGTGCCCATCCACCTCCTCGCACGCGAAGGGGGAGGCGGCACTGACCGCGATGAACACCGGACACATGGGGCGCAGAAGCTTGGTCGCGCGGATGACCGACTGGTTGCGGTAGTCCTCGATGGTGCGGCCCTGGCGCTCGGACAGCGGCAGGTGGAAGAAGTCCCACGAGAGCAAGGTCTCGGGAAAGCTGTGATTGGTGTGGATGCCGGCGGTGGCGAGACGGTCACCGAAGAGATCGACGCAGCGCCGAAGATAGCGTTGCCTGGCCAGGTTCCAGCCGCCGGGAATGCTGGTGCCGTTGACCTCGGCCGGGCGCGGGATGTTGCCGTGCAGAGCCAGGAACGAGGTTCCGAAGGAGTGGCCGATGTCGGCCAGCGTGTCGAGGAGCACACCCTCGAGGAGGCGCGCCTGGGCGGCGGTTGCGCGGGCCGAGAAGCAGGGTTGAGTCGTGAGCTCAGTCATCCAGTGGAAGACCTCCAGCTGGAAGCGTTCGCGCACCCATTCCGGCAGCCGTTCGTCGTGCAGGTAATCGGCGAAAGAATGTCCTTCCGGACCGTAACCGACATGGGCTACCGGTGTCAGATCGCGGTCGAGGATGTTGAACTCGACCTCGAGCCCCGAGGTCCCCCCCTGCGGGTCCCCCTGCTGCGAGTTCTCGAGCGCGAGAAGAACCTTTTCGGCGAAGCGTCCCCAATCGGAACGGGTCAGGTCCGCGGTCACAGTGATGACAGCGCCTCCCACAGGCGCTCGAGAGCGGCCGCAGTCGTCTCGGGGGGCAGCGCGTACGAGAAGCGGATCCAGCTCGAGCCGAATTCCGAGAAGTAGACCCCTGGCACCACGGCGAGGCCAAAGCGTTCGGCGAGGATGGCGCCCATGTCGCCGGAGTCCCCAAGACCCGCCTTTTCGAGCCAAGGGCTCATGTCGAGGAAAGCGTAGTACCCCTTGCCGAGAATATGGTTGATCTCGTGATTCTCCAGAAAGCCCTTGACCACGGCACGGCTCTCGTTTGTGGGACCGATGATGCCGGCTGCAGCGGCGTCGAACCCCATCCGGTAGGCGGCGATCGCCACCGCCTGCGAGTGAAAGGACGGGATCACGGCGTGCGAGGCGCGGCTCTGAATAAAGCGCACCACCGCCTCCGAGGCCACAAGGTGGGCGTTTCGGATGTTGCTCGCACCGAGGGATTTCGTCAGCCCGTCAAGGAAAATGCAGCGCTCGCGCTCGTCGGGTTCCAGCGCGCCGAGAAATGCGTTCAGGTCGTGGGGCGCCTCGTCGGTCACCCGGTGGTAGATCCAGTCGAACAGAACGAAGGGGACGCCCGCAGAAAACGCCGCCCGCGCCAAATCGATCTGCCGCTCCGGGCTCATGCTGCGTCCAGTGGGGTTATCCGGGCTCGTGATCACCAACAGGGCGAGGCGTCGCCCGTCGAGCCCGGCCGCTGTCTCGGCGCAGGCCTCGAGCGCTCCCGGGGTCAGGGCCCACGCCTCGTCCTCGCGGCCCGGGGCGAGCATGACGTTGGCGCCCATGGCGTACGGTCCCCAATTGTACGAGATCCACGGCACCCTCGACGTGACGACGAAATCGCCGTGGCGCCCGTGCCCCAGGAACTGGACCGCGTCGTAGGCCTTGACCAGGGCGTCGCGCCCGCCCTGGCAGGCGATAACGTTGGCCGGACCCCAGCCGGTGGATGCATCCAGGCCCCAGTAGTCCTCCACCACCGCGCGGCGGAATTCGACGGTTCCAAACGGCTTGTCGTAGCCGGTGCCGTGCTCGATCTGCAGGCGATGGGCCGTATCGAGGATTTCACGGGGGACTCCCGGCAGGCTGGCGCCGCCGTCACCCTGGCTGGCATCGAAGACCGCCCTCTCGGGATCGTGCTCTCGAAAGACCTTGAGGGCGCCGCTGATCTCGAACATGCGGCTTCCGGGGATGGCGCACATTCTCGAGGGCCCATCGTCGAGGTGGGCCAGCTCGGTCGAGTCGACCACAAGTGCGGGAGCGCCTCCACCTGTGCTCATTGCCATTCTCCGCCGACGATCTTCTGCAGCCGCCGCCACACCCTCGAGCCGACCATTTCCTCCGCCACCTCCAACACATTCCGAAGCGTACTGATGAGACCCTCCGGACCCGCCCAGTACGAAAGCACGATCTCGGGTGGAACCATGGTCAGCAACCGCCGCGTCATGAGCACCACGAGGAGCAGGTCGTCGGCAAAACCAACGGGGCCCAGCAATCCCTCGGGAACGAGATCGAACGGAAGCGTGACATAGGCGAGGACCGCAGCGGTCTGGGTGCGGAGCTCCATCGGCACGCGCCGGTCGAGTACGAGCCGGATCATGAGATGGACAAAGTCGGGGAAGACCAGCAGGTAATCGGCATAGCGATACGCCCGCCCCTCCTTCGATCCCAGCCAGCGGTGGAGGCGCGCCCGCAGTCGTTGGTAAAAATCGTCGAGCCGAACTGGTTCAATTTCGGTCGTGGTCGCCATGTCTCGTTCCTCCCAGGTTCACCGATGCCGCTATTGTGCCACTAACCCGGAATCCTCACCATGTCGCCGCGCGACCTGGTGAGGATTCCGGGTCAAAGGGCAGCTCGAAATGCGCGCACCTCGCGTGAAGGTGTAGCACGGCGTAGTACGCAGCGTGAAGCCGGAAGGCGGCTGGGGACGTTCTAACGCTCTAACGTTCAACGTTTAACGCCTGACCGATTGCTCCGCTTCCGCCACTTCCTTCCCCACTGTTTCAGCTTTTCGTCGAGCCCCGGATGGCTCTCCCGGACCCGGTGCAGCCAGCGGCGGGCGGTCTCGGACTCGCGCGAGAGGACGTAAAGCCCGACCAGGATGAACAGCAGACCCTGGAGAAAGGGCAGGAACAAACCCACGATCCCGAATGCAATCAGGGCCCAACCGAGAATCAAAACCGCCACGCGGCGGATGTGCTTTTTCATCGCTCGTGGAGTGTACCGGTACCCGCGGGTTGGCTTTCATCGTCCTCGCGACGGGACGTGGTGAAAATCACACATCTTGGGTTGAGAGATATTCAGGAGCCCTCCAAGAGCCACGGCCGGTTCAATCCTTCAGAAAGGAACTTTGAAGTTTCTTGAGTGTGCGGGCTTACCCTCCTTGCCGTCCCGGTTGCACGTGTTGGTATTTGGCGAGACGTTTTCGCACCCGCGCCAGCTCGCCCGTTTCGGCCAGGGTTGCGGCCAGGTGTCTGGTTTCCACGATCAGGTCGATATCCCGGATCAGGTTGGCAAACCGAAAGCCTGCAGGTCCCCACTGCCGGGTTCCGGTCAATTCACCTGGCCCCCGCATCTCGAGATCCGATTCCGCGATCTCAAACCCGTCGTTGCTCTTGCACACGACCTCGAGTCTCTGTCGTGCGTCGTCTCCCAGTGGCTCATCGGCAAAGAGAATGCACCACGCCGGGCGGCATCCCCTGCCCACCCGGCCGCGCAGTTGGTGGAGTTGTGAAAGCCCGAATCGTTGAGCCGACTCGATCACCATGGCCGTCGCTTCCGGCACGTCCACCCCAACCTCGACCACGGTGGTAGCGAGCAGAACCTGCACCGAACCATCACGGAATCGTGCGGTCACGTCCTCCCGCCCCATTCGCGAAAGTCGACCATGGAGGATCCCCATTTCGACACCCGGCAGAAGGGCACGGACTTCGTCTTCGTGCTCCGCTAGCGCGGAGGCACGGATTTCCTCGCTGGCATCGATGAGGGGGTAGACGACAAAGACCCGACCACCCTCGGTGATCTCCTTGCGCAGAAACTTGAAGACCTGCGGGCGGGCGTCCGAGGGGCGGAGGACCGTCCGCACTGGGCGTCGTCCGGGTGGCAGCTCGTCGATGATCGACAGATCAAGATCACCGTAGACCGTCAGCGCAAGGGATCTCGGGATCGGCGTCGCAGTCATGACCAGCAGATGGGGTGAGCGCCCCTTCTCCAGCAACGCCGTACGTTGCACGACGCCGAATCGGTGCTGCTCGTCCACCACCACCAGTCCGAGCCGGCGGTACTCGACTGACTCCTGGAACAGCGCGTGGGTCCCAACTACCAAACTCGCCGTTCCCTCGGCCAAACGCCTGCGCACCTCACGGCGGTCAGGCGCCGGGAGGGAAGCCACCAATAGGCTTGGGGGATATCCGGCTCCGGTCAGAATTTCCGCCAGGGTCCGGGCATGCTGCTCCGCGAGAAGCTCGGTCGGGGCCATGATCGCAACCTGGTAGCCGCCCTCGAGGACCATCAGCATCGTCAGCGCCGCCACCGCCGTCTTGCCCGATCCTACGTCCCCCTGAACCAACCGGGCCATCGCCCTGCCCTTCTCGAGGTCTCTCGAAATCTCTTCGAGCACGCGGCTCTGCGCGCCGGTCAGCTGGAACGGCAGGAGCTCGCTCGCCCGGTCAAGAACATCAGTCCCCTGAGCCAGGCGCGGCGCCGAGGCGTTCGTCCGACGTTCGCGGCTGTCCGCCATGGTGCAAGCAAATGCGAGCAACTCGTCGAAGGACAGCCGGCGATGAAACTGACTCCGGCGGTGATTGAGCTCAGTCAGCAGCTCCTCCCGCTGAGAGATTTTCCGCGGCAGGGTCGGCGCGTGGAGCTCGCGCAAGCTGCGCCGGAGATCCGGAAGATCTCCCGGTCTCCCTTTTGTCTTGCTCAGCGGATCACCGCATTGCTCGATCGCCGGCAAGCACTGCTTGATCAGCTTTCTCAGACGCCGGCCGCCAAAACGAGCCAGCGTCGGGTAGATCGGCACGATCCCCTCCACATCTTCGGCGGCCTCCTCGATCTCCGGGTTCAGCAGCTCGAGACTGCCGCCGCGGGCCTCTCGAATCTGGCCGTAAAGAAAGAGCTCGGGTTCCTTCTCCAGCCGCTTGCCCAACCAACGCTGATTGAACCACACCACCTTCAGGCTCCCGTGCGCGTCCTCGATCTGACCGTCGATGATGAGGAGCCTGCGGCGTGGAATTCGGCGCACGCGCACCCTCGTGACCCGGCCACGCACAAGCACCCGCATTCCGGGTTCGAGGGGGCTGTCGAGGGTTGTCAGATGGGAGCGGTCCTCATAACGCCGCGGGAGGTGGAGCAGCAGATCGACCACCGTCCGCAAACCTTCAGCCGCCATGGCATCGGCGGTTTTCGGACCGATTCCCTTGAGTGTGATGAGTGGGTCGTCAGGACGGAGCGGACGAGCCTCGGCGGTCAATCGCCGTCGATCTCGAAGCGGCACTGAATCGTGCCGAACACCACCGTGTCACCGGCCGCCACCGGCGCACCGCGGCCAGCCACCAGCCGCACACCGTTGACGAAGGTTCCGTTCATGGTTCCAACATCTTCGATGACGCTGAAACTCCCGTCCTCCTCGCGCCGAATCCTCGCATGCCGGCGCGAGATCGAACGTTTGCCGTCAACCGGAGTCAGGTCGATGTCGGGCTTGATACCGGTCACCGGATCGACACGCCCGATTGTGGTTTCCCTCGAGTCGGCGAGCGGAAAGGTCATGCCGCTCTCAACTTCCGCCAAACGCGCGTTGGGATCAGGCGGGGCCGCCGGTTCCCCTTTGATGTCCGACTCCTCGATGTCGACCTTGTGGCCGACAGCCTCCTCGAGCAAGTTTGTGGTGTGATGAAGCCGCATGACCAGCTTGCGCATCATCCGGATCGCGATCTCTGGGTTGTGCTTGAGGATGAAGGTGAAGGCTGACTGGTCGATCATGACAGCAGCCACGTCATCAATCGCGTAGGCCGCGGCGGACCGGGGAGCTTCCTCCTCGAGCATGCACATTTCACCAAAAAAATCACCCTTGCTGAGAGTCGCCAGCACGCGGTCCTCGCCAGCAAGCATCTTGCGAATCTCGACCTCGCCGGCCTCGATGACGTACATCGCGAGACCCAGGTCGCCCTCGGCGAATATCATACTCCCTTTGGCGAACTGGGTGCGCATCGGTTCGAGCGAGTCGTGGGTACCCTCTTTCGATTTGACGTCGTGAGTACCCTTCTTACCCTTCTTTGAAGTAACCTTGAATCTCCCCATATCAACTCCAGCGGACGCCTTGTGCACGGGTATCGAGCGTCACCGACCCACCGATGGGAAACGCCATGTTCGTCGCTCCGTGACCAAAGGGAAGACCGACGACGATTGGAACCCCCGGAGGGGCCGTTTCGATCAACAGTGATCGCCAAATTTCCGAGCGTGCCGACGCCGGGCGACAACCGCGCAAACTCCCACCAATCAGTGCTTTCACCTTCTGCAATTTACCAGAGCTCCGGAGGTGGGTCAACATTCGGTCGAGTCGGTAGAGGGGCTCTTCGACCTCCTCGAGGAAGAGAATGCCGCCGTCAAAATCGGGTTCCCAAGGGGTGCCGAGAAGGGAGATCAGCAGAGTCAGATTGCCGCCGATGGCCCGGCCTTCAGCCCGCCCGGCCCGCACGACCGAGCTCTGTGGAAACCTGAACAAGATCTCTCCGACGAGCTCGCCGCGCAACAGCGCATGGAGGCGGTCCCCGTTATGACGGCCCGTCAAACCTGCGGCTACCATCGGCCCGTGGATCTGGACCGCGCCGCCGGCCTGCGCGAGTGGGTTGAGAATCGCGGTCAGATCGGAAAAGCCGATGAACCGAGCCTCGCAACTCCGCAATCTCTCCCATGGCATCGCCTCTAGGATGCGCGCCGCTCCGTACCCACCACGGGCGGCCACAATCCACCGCGCACCGGCGTCGAGAACCTCGTCCACACCGGCAACTCGCTCATCATCCCGACCCGCGAGATACAACTCCTCGCGCCTCAGATTCGAAGCTTCGATGATCGGGTTCCCCCAACTGCGAAGCACCTCCAACCCAGCCTCGAGCTTGCCGTCATCCACCGGCCCCGAAAGGGCCACAACCCCGATAGGCTCGCCTGGTCGAAGAGGTTTCCATTCCTTGCTCATCAATCCAACCCTACACCCGAAAATGTTTCATTGTCCGGATTTCGATGCCAGCAGGTTACACGCGTCACCGTTGCCGTCTTCTTTCTTCTTTTCATTTTCTTCTCATCAACCCGCCGCGGGATGATGAGAAAAAAATGACTGGAGGAGGCTATAGGCCGGATTCTGTGCCCCAAAGGGCGGCGTCCATTCATCTGGGCCGCACGTTACCGCGCGGCTCGAGCAGCCTACCCGGAGACCTCACCCACCGCAGTGGGATGTGGGGACAGGCACCCATGGTCTCCCTATTCGGCCTTGCTCCGCATGGGGTTTACCGTGCCCTCTCCGTCTCCGGAGAGGCGGTGCGCTCTTACCGCACCCTTTCACCCTTACCCTCGACCAGCTCGAGGGTGGTCTACTCTCTGCTGCACTTTCCCTCGCGTTGCCGCGGCCGGGGGTTACCCGGCATGCCTCCTGTCGTGGAGTCCGGACCTTCCTCCAGGGCTTTCGCCCCAGCGGACGCCCGCCTCCTCCAGCCGGGCCAAGGATACCACCAGCCACCGTTAAACGTTAGAACGTTTGAAGGTTAAAACGTTGAACGGTACGTCGCACACCATGAGTCGGAGAGCCCATCTGGACACAGGCGGGTGACCGAAAACGTTCTAACGTTCAACGTTCAGACGTTTAACGATGACGACTCACGCTGGGTTGTCGATGCAGGTGACGGAGTACCCCGACAACGTTCCGGGTACAAATCGGCAATGAAGGCGAAGTCCTTGCTTTTGAACCTCGACCAGCGCCGCCTCGCCATCCACCGTCCGAAAGCTGCGCCTCGCCTTTCTCAGCAAACGTGAGCGAAGGAGGTGTGAGACCTCCTCCAGATCATCCATGGTGTCGAGCAACAGGGTCACGCGGAGCGGGCTCGTGATAGCCACACTGAGCTCGAGGATCGAGGCCTCGAACGCTTCCACCATTTCCTCGAGGGTGAGGCCGCGGCTGTGCCACACCCCTAGCGGTTCGACGGTCAGGGAGGTCATTCCGCGCTTGACACCATCCTTGAGAATGGCGGTCAGGCTCCTACGGACGTTGCCGCCGCGACACGAGGGCTTGGCCTCGAGGTCGTGGACCACAGCCTGGTAGGTCCAATCGGACTTTTCGCCGCTGCCGCGGCGAAGCAGATAGCGGCCGAGAGGCAGCGGTCGGTGATCGGCAATCGCCAGATAGGCTGCGTCAAGGTCGTCGTCGCTGTCAAGATCCAGTAGCGAAGCGCCCGCCATGACCAGGTTGCGATCTTCCTGAACGACATTTGCGTCAGGGTGTAATCGTCGTCCCAGGGCCTCGCTGATGTCGAGGTCAAGTCGCAGGCTACAGTCACGGGTCACCACACAAGTGTAGCAATAACGCTAGCCCGCATTTCTCACCGCCCCCCATTTCAGCGTTCGGAGCAACGGGAAATGGGGTAGATGGGGGGGGCGGAGAGAAATGCGGGCTGTTTTTGAAGAGTCTGACACCCGCCACTTGGTT